>Ga0105103_10001321_pt1 | contig 13706 bp, 13 predicted proteins | sample PPLLaktember2015_2_FD_79107 | JGI IMG/M metagenome (GOLD analysis project Ga0105103, IMG submission 79107) | Freshwater sediment microbial communities from Prairie Pothole Lake near Jamestown, North Dakota, USA - PPLs Lake P7 Core (6) Depth... | ecosystem: Environmental > Aquatic > Freshwater >...
GATTTACTTACCTTCAACGCCTCCACGATTTCGTCATCTTCTAGATCATCATCGGAGAGCAATAGTATTCTAGCGCGAGTTTGACTCCTTGCTGAGGACCTGCCTCTGCGAAGATATTGGATCCATTCATCTCGTTCTTGTTCACTGAGCTTAACTACATACAACCTCTTCATTGCCATGCCATATTATAGGCAGGTTATGAAATTTAAAACTTGTGTTATGGTGCACTAGTGCTCAATCCGACAGCGAGAGAGGATGCCTCCCAGCAATCCTGAGCGGGGCATTCCGTCATCCCGCTTGTTCTTAAAGATCCCAGACCATCCCTCCCTTCAGCTCTTGAGCCTACCTACCTATCTTCTCGCCAGCCGTATGGCCTCGTGCAGCTCTATATGCTCCCGGTTCTTCTCGCTGCACTGGATAAGCTTAATGGTTGCAACTTTTCCAACTTGTGATATCCCTTACGACTCCGGCCTCCTTATGAAATACCCTCTTATCCAGCTCAGGCCTTTTATAGCCCCCCAGCAATCTCCATGCCATGCCCAAGGAGTTCCACAGCCTCATCCCCCTTGATGAAGCCAGATCCATAGTCCTGCAACACCTCCCCGCCGCCAGCACTGCAATCATCCCCCTCAGCCGGGCCTCCGGCTGCATTCTCGCGGAAAAGATCGTCTCCTCAATCGACGTCCCCGGCTTTTCCCGCGCCTCCATGGACGGCTTTGCAGTTCTGGCCGAAGACACCATTGAAGCCAGGGAGGACCGTGCGGTGAGTTTGCGCCTGGCCGGGAGGGTTGCCATGGGCCGGACGCCGGAGATCAGCATATCCTCAGGAGAGGCGGCGGAGGTCTCCACCGGCTCCATGATCCCGCCGGGAGCCGATGCCGTAGTCATGATCGAGCACTCCCAGGCCCAGGGGGATATAGTCCTGGTGCGCCGCCCGGTCTATGCCAGCGAGAACATCCAGGCCGCAGGAAGCGACATCTCCTTCGGCGAGACAGCTCTTTATCCCGGCACCCTGCTCCAGCCCCGGGAGATCGGTGTCCTGGCCGCGCTGGGATGCAAAGAGGTGCCGGTCCGTATGCTGAAAGTGGGCGTGGCCTCCACCGGAAATGAGCTTGCCCCGCCAGGAGAGACCCTGGCGGCTGGCCGGATCTACGACATCAACACCTACACCATCGCCGCCGCCGTGGCCGACTGCGGTGCCGAGGCCTTGCACTACGGCATACTTCCCGACGAAAAGCAGGCCATGAGGCAGGCTCTGCAGAAGATGGCCGGAGAGTGCGACTTTATTTTAATCAGCGGCAGCACCTCCGCAGGAGCTGGGGACATGATCTATCAGGTGTTAGAGGAGATGGGCGAGCTCATCTTCCACGGCATCAACCTCAAGCCGGGCAAGCCCACCCTCTTTGGCCGGATCTCAGGCAGGCCCTGCCTGGGTCTGCCGGGCTACCCCACCAGCGCCTTAACCGTCTTCTCCTGCCTGGCCGCCCCCGCCATCCGGGCCGCTCTGGGCGGCAGACACCAGGGCAAGAGCGCAGCAGGACGGCTGGCCGGTCCGGTGAGAACAGAGGGCCGCCGCCAGATGCTGGCCGTGGGCCTCTCCGGGGATTTAGTCTATCCTGTGGACAAAGGCAGCGGCTCCATCACCACCCTGGCCGGGGCGGACGGGATAATTGACATCCCCGCCGGTGTGGAGTTCCTGGAAGCGGGGACGCCGGTGGCAGTGGATCTCTTCGCAGAAAGAGAGCCCGATCCCGCCACGCTGCTGCTGGCAGGCGAGAACTCCATTCTCCTGGAGAGGCTGGCCGAGGGCCGGCCCGGATGGATGAGGATCATTAACGCCGGCCCCATCCAGGCCAGGATATACCTGGAGGAGGGCGTGGCTGACCTGGCCTGCATCTGCGGTCCCGACCCAAAGTGGGATGGAGCGCAGGTCATCTGGAGCGGCGAGATGGAGATGGGGCTGGTCTTCCGGGACCATGCGGTGCTCTCCGACCTGGCCGGCCTGCCCCTGGTGGGCTGGCATCGGGACTGCTATCATAAATCTGCATTTGAGGCCGTCCTGCAGCAACGCGGCATAGCCAACCCCAGCTTTGTGCGGTGGGCAAAGACGCAGCGCGCCGTGGCTGCGGCGGTGGCCTCCGGTCGAGCCGATGCCGGCTATGCGGAGAAGCAGGCGGCAGAGGAAGCTGGCATCGGCTTTGAGCCCCTAACCAGGGTGAAGATCATGCTCCTGGCCAGAAAAGAGAGCGCATATGACCGGCGCATCAAGTCCCTGCTCCAGTCCCTCTCTGGGCCGGGAGAGGCATAGAGGTATCCAGACGGCGCTGGTAGTAGCTGAGGGGATGGCTGACCCTCCGGCACAGCTCATCCTGCCCGGGACAGTTGCCGTAGGTGGCCATGGTGCTGCATGCCGGCGGCTTGTATTGGGTGCCCGAGGACCCGGCGATATGCTCCACCTGGTAGCGGGTCCTCTCCGAGTCGAAGTCCGGGCTGGTGTTGAAAATAGATATCACCTCATCCGCAGTCATATTGATATGCAAAAGAAAGCTCACCAGTGCAAACCTTGCGCTGTGGGCCAGGTTGATCCCTCTGGCCACATCGGAGAGCATTTTCTTGATGCAGGGGGGAAAAGCCCCCTCTTCCACTGCACCCAGGTCCACCCTCTCCCTGGCCTTCAGGGCCTCGAGCTGCTCCCGAAGGGGCTGAAGATACTCCTCTAAAGAGGCGCAGATCCTCTCATCCACCGGCAGGGGCAGACCCTTCAGAACCTTCACCCTGGCTGCCTCCTCCATCAGCCTCTTGGTCTCCTCCTCGGTGACCGTGAGGTAGCCCTGAGACAGATCTCGGTTGGTCAGCTTCCACTTGGGGCTCTTCATGCCGTGAGCCGCCCGGATATATTCGGAGAAATGGATTTTATAGGGCCCCGGCCCCTGGGGATGCAGCCCCAGATCCTCAGCCAGAGCCTTCAGGCCATCCTTCTCTTCCTGCATGCGGCGGAAGGCCAGCTTGGCCTCGGCCAGAGCATAGCGGCGCAGCAGTATCTCGTCTCCCAGACAGGAGACCATGACCCTGGCCAGCGGATAGGATAAGAGCTCAGAGAGATGCTCCGCCTGGCTCTGGGGGGAGCTCTCAGGAATGGCGCCTTGCAGGGCTCCGGCCACACGCCTCATGGCCCGGCTGCGGACCGCCTTGAATGAGGCCCTGGTGAGAAGGCTTTCTAGAGAGTATCCTGCCTCCCTCACCGCACCGGCCGCATCTTCAGTAAAAGGGTAATCTGATATCTTCATTCCTGTTCGATTCTGGGAGCCAGGAGATAATTGATCTCCACCGACTGGCCGAGCTTGAAGTGGACCCGCAGGGGATAGTCTATGCCCATCTCCAGGGTTACCTCGCCGGCCTTGCTTATGGACTTGGACATATCCTCCAGGTAATCCAATGAGAACAGGCTCCTGGCCTCGCCCGGCTTCATGCCCAATAGCTCGGTGCTGGGGATCTTGAGCTTGAGGGAGTCGATATCCCCTTTGGCCTCCATATAGAATCCCTCATCGGATACGCCGAGGATGACATGATCGCTGACCTTCTCCGCCGCTTTCACCGCCCGGCGCAGCTCTGAGCCCGGCAGGGTGACATGGGCGGGCAGGTCCAGCTCGGGTATGCGCGGCTCCTTGCGGATGGCAGTGGGATCGATCAAACTCAAGGTGTAAGAAAGAGAGCCCACTCCGATCTTCAGCTTGTGGCTCTCCTCATCCAGCTCCAGTTGAACATTCTCACCCTTATCAGCCATGCTCAAGACATCGCCCAGCCGCACCAGGTCTATGCCTATCTCCGAGGCTGTGGCTTTGAAGTATTCAAAGGCCTCATTTCCTATCTTGAGGGAGACCATGGCCACATTGGCAGGGTCCACGGCTTTGAGCTCCAGGCCGCCCTCCGATATGGAGAACTTGACCTCGTCCACCAGAGAAGAGACAGAATCTATTGCATCGCGCAGAGTTTCCGCATTGATTACAGCCTTGAACATCACTAAATCCTCTCCCAAAGTTGCCATTTAATATTTAATATAGCTTATGCCAGGTAGCTGATGCCAGGGCCAGGAGGCTTAATCGTACTCCCGCCAGGTACGGCTGCATTTGGTGCAGCGGAAGAATCGAACCTCGCTCTCATCTGCGCTCCGCAGCTGGCGGAGCCACCAGTATGCAATATTATGGCCGCAATCGGGGCACCGGGCATTAGTGGTGGGAAGACCCGCCGACTCCTGCTCCAGCACAGGCACCACCCGTTCGAGCTGCTCCGTCTTGCTGACCATGGACTCACCTGCCGCAGCCTTGGGCATCTTCTGGCCGCACTTTCTGCAGACCATCATGCCGCCTTTGGGCATCATCATGCTCTTGCACTCGGGACAAAATTCCATCTGATGAAGGTTACTCACTCGTCATATTAAAGTTTCCTAGGCGCCTTGTCCTGCATTGAGGCAGGATATGAGCATAGCCATCAATGTCATATGCCAGGACCGGCCGGGGATGCTGCGCGACATCGCCGGTGCGGTGGCCAAATGGGGCGGCAACATCGTATATACCCAGCAGTTCTTGCTGGAAAGGGGAATGAACCAGGGCAGAGCCTCGCTTTACATGGAGATAGACTGCGTGGCGGGAGATATTCCTAAAATGGTAGAGGAGCTGGAGGCCTTCCCGGCCATAATCGAGGTGTCCATTCATGAGACCTTTGGGAAGATATACGGCGCCAGGGTTATTATCATCGGCGGAGGGGCCCAGGTGGCTCAGGTGGCAGTGGGAGCGGTGAGCGAGGCGGACAGGCATAACCTGCGGGGAGAGAGAATCAGCGTCGATACCATACCCCTGGTTGGCGAAGAAGCCATTGCCGATGCCGTTAGCGCCGTGGCCCGCCTGCCCCGCGCCTCCATTCTGGTCCTGGCCGGGGCGCTCATGGGAGGCAGGATCACCCGGGAGGTGAAAAAGCTTCAGGAGGAGGGAATACCGGTCATAGCCCTGAAGATGGCCGGATCTCTGCCCGCCCAGGCAGACCTGGTGGTCACCGATCCCATCCAGGCCGGCACCTTCGCCGTGATGCATATAGCCTCCACCGCAGTCTTCGATATAGGGCGGGTGCGGGGCAGGGAGTTCTAGGTTTTTAAGATGCTGGAGAGATCCCGGAGAAGCTCTCCCTCGAAGAGCTCCTCCACGGTGTAGAAGCTGTCATCGGCCTGAAGCACCGGGGCCATGAGGGTGAACACCCCATTGACCCTCAGCTCCGTGAGGGCCTCGGGAGTGCTCATATCCTGGTTCTCATAATTAAGCCCGGCCTTTTTCAGCGCCGCTTTTAGCTGCTCGCATCTGTGGCAGGTGGAAGTGGAATAAACAGTTAGATTCACAAAGCATTCCTCCCATTTCAGCGCAGAGATCTGGGATATGGCTTTTCGGACCAGACGGCATAACCGCAAGCTACAGCCTTCTCCGCGCACTCGGAGCAGCAGGAGAAGTTGGCCAGGTACTCCTCTCTCCCCATCTCATGCTCGAAGACCTGGTTGCAGGTGAACCCGGAGGTGCGCCTGAAATCAAAGCCCTTGCCGAAATCATCCTGTTCAGCCTGGGCCGGCCGCTCCAGAGTAACCCAGTCCCTGGGAAGGAGTATGGGCAGAGTGGCCAAGTTCATGCCGCAGCCGCATGGACCGTAGACGTCTTCCAGATCCCTAAATATGATTGCTTTACAGAGATGCTCGCTCATGGTCCTCTCCTCATGCTCTGCTTTTTCTCCCGACAACCTAATTAACATTTCCCATCAGCGGATCTGATTTCCATTGATTGGGAATGATTTTTTGATCGAACATATATTATGTTCTTAATTTTGGATTTAGTGATTATGCTCAGACATTGCCTGGAGAGAATTCTCAGATCAAGTCAAAAGGATATTTTCGTAAGAAATAAGTCTGAATTTCGCATAGAAGGAATTATATAAGTGGTAAATGAGATATTAACACACATTCCGGGCTTGCAGCATCAGAAGGCTGGAAAATAGCCGTTTCCGGCTGCAAAATCCGGATTTATGAGGTGGATATAGAAATGCCCATACTTCCTGTTGCCCCAGTGAGCAGGCTCATTCGAGAGGCAGGGGCCGATAGAGTGAGCGAAGGCGCGAGGGATGCGCTGGCAGAGATTTTGGAGAGCTACGGCCTGGAGGTGGCCCGCGAGGCAACGGGCTGGGCCCGTCATGCCAAGAGAAAGACGGTCAAATCCGAGGACATCCGGGAGGCAGTCAAAAGAGTTAAACCACCGGCATTCACTGAAAGGTAATCCGATGACAAAAGAAGCTCCACCATGCCTTGATTACCGTGCTTTAGGCCTTATCTGCGGCATAGAGATTCACCAGCAGCTGGACACCGCCCACAAGCTCTTCTGCGGCTGCCCCACCCGGCACCGGGAGGTGGAAGAGTCCAATTTCGAGTTCTTCAGATATCTGCGCCCCTCGCGAAGCGAGCTGGGCGAGATCGACCGGGCCGCTCTGGAGGAGGTCCTGGTATCGCGCAAGTTCCTCTACAAGTCCTATGACAGCACCTGTCTGGTGGAGGCGGATGAGGAGCCTCCGGCTGAGGTAAATTCAGAGGCTCTAGAGATCTCTCTGGTCATAGCCAGGCTTCTGAACATCAAGGTCGTGGACCAGATGGAGGTCATGCGTAAGATGGTCATAGACGGCTCCAACACCTCCGGATTCCAGCGCACTGCTTATGTCGGCGCAGACGGCTGGATTGAGACCTCGGCAGGAAGGGTGGGGATAGGCATCCTCTGCCTGGAGGAGGAGGCGGCCCGCATCATAGAGGATCGGGGGGACAGCCTGGTCTACTCCCTGGACAGGCTGGGAATTCCCCTGGTGGAGATAGGTACCGCTCCGGACATAGTCTCGCCAGCCCACGCCAGAGAGGTGGCCTCATACCTGGGCATGATCCTGCGCTCCACCGGCCGGGTGAAGAGGGGCCTGGGCACCATCCGCCAGGATGTTAATGTCTCCATCAAAGGCGGAGCCCGGGTGGAGATCAAGGGGGTTCAGGCCCTGAACCTGGTGGACAAGGTGGTGGGCCTCGAGGCATTGCGCCAGGCGCGGCTGCTGGAGATAAAGGATGAGCTGATCAGCCGCGGGGCATGTGTCGATCGGACAGTCAAAGATGTCACCGCCATCTTCGCCCAGACCGGCTCTATTGTCCTCTCCCGATCCCTCAAGAACAGAGGAGTGATCCTGGCCTGCCTGCTGACAGGATTTGCCGGCCTGGTGGGCAGGGAGCTCCAGCCCGATCGCAGGCTGGGCTCGGAGATGTCGGAGCGGGCCAAGAGGGCGGGGGTGGGTGGAATATTCCATACCGATGAGCTTGCTGCCTATGGTGTGACCGCAGATGAAGTTGCAGCGGTGCGAAAAGAGTTAGGCGCAAACGATGCCGATGCCGTGGTCATGGTCACCGGCCCCAGAGACCGAGCGGAGAAGGCCATATCTGCGGTGCAGGTTCGCGCCCGCGAGGCCATAACCTGCGTCCCGGAGGAGACCCGCCGGGCTCTGCCCGACGGCTGCTCGGAGTACATGAGACCCCTGCCTGGATCGGCCCGCATGTATCCCGAGACCGATGTGCCCTCGGTGGCCATAACCGAGGATATGCTGGCGACTCTAAAGATGCCTGAGCTCTTTGCCGATAGATCCAAACGATTTGTAGAGCAATATGGCCTGTCCGGAGAGCAGGCCCGGGTCATGGCCGCATCAGCCAGCTATTCATTATTTGAGGAGATATTGAAGAGCTATCCGTCCCTTTCATCATCCATCGTGGTCAGGGCTTTAGAGAGCCTGCCCATAGAGCTGGCCCGAGAGGGAGTGGCAGTCTCTAACCTCACCGATCAGCATTATCGGGACTGTTTTGCCCTCCTCGCCCAGGGCAAGGCGGCCAAGGAAGGGCTGGCCGATCTGCTGCGCACTTTAGCCGAGCATCCAGAGATGACGGCAGACGAGGCTGCCGTGGCGGCCGGCCTTGCGGGATTGGATGAAGCTGATGTTGAGAAGGCTGTCAAGGCCATTGTGGCGGCAAAGACGGATATGGTCCAATCCAAAGGAGAGAGAGCCGTCGGTCCCCTGATGGGCCTGGTGATGAAGGAGCTGAGGGGCAAAGCAGACGGCGGCGTGGTGAGCGCCATATTGAAGAAGGAAATACAAAATATACTAGGCCAGTGAATCCCGAGAAGACCAGGAAGCCCGACCTCCTCCTCTGGGAGGAGACCATCTTTAAAGAAAGAGATCTCTTCGAGCTAGACCATATGCCGGAGCACTTCCTGCACCGTGAGTCCCAGATGAACAGCCTCAAGTTCTGCATCCGACCTGCTCTCCAGGGCGGCCGGGCGGTCAATGCCCTCTGTTTGGGGCCACCGGGTACAGGCAAGACCACGGCCATATTCAAGCTCTTTGCAGAGATAGAGAGCCACTCTTCAAAGATCATCCCGGTCCATGTCAACTGCCAGATGGACTCAACCAGGTACTCAGTATTCTATCAGATCTATAAGAAGATCTTCGAGCATTCCCCTCCCTCCAGCGGCATATCCTTCAAGAGGCTCTTCGAGAAGGTAGCCCAGGAGTCGGCGCAGAGGGAGATGGTTCTGGTGGTGGCGCTGGACGACATCAACTACCTCTTTCACGAGAAGGAGGTGGACCATGTGCTCTACTCTTTGCTGCGGGCCCATGAGACCTGTCCCGGAGCCAGGATGGCTGTGATAGGGATCATGAGCGAACTGTCTTTGAACTATGTTCTCGATCCCAGGGTGGTCTCAGTCTTCCAGCCGGAGGAGATCACCTTTCCCCCTTACAGCCGGGCCGAGATAAGGGATATCCTGGGCCGTCGAGCCCAGATGGGCTTCTACCCGAGCGTGATATCTGAGGAGATCCTGGAGGAGATGGTGGACTGCACTGAGAGGTACGGCGATCTGCGGGTGGGAATAGATCTGCTCAAGAGGGCCGGGCTCTCGGCAGAGAAGAGGGCATCCAGGAGCATATCATCCCAGGATGTGGCCGGATCCTGCGACCGATCCCGCCTGATTCATCTCACCTATGCCCTCAAGTCCCTCAAGGAGGACGAAATCCGCGTTCTTCGGCTGGCGGCTGAGAAGAAGAGCTGGCGAGCCGGAGAACTGTTCGCCAGCTTTCATGACCAGTCTGGGGCAGGATATACCCGTTTTCATGAGATTCTTAATAAACTGGACTCAATCAGGCTTATAAATGCCGATTTTACCGGAGAGGGCGAGAGGGGCAGAAGCAGGGTCATCAGCGTGCGCTATGATCCGGAGGAGATAATCAGCCGCCTGGGAGAAGATGCCTGATCCACTCAAGAGAAGGGCAAATTTCTATGTAGATTCGATGTTTGATAAGGTCTCTATATAGAGCATATAGGCAAGTGCTTTAACCCGCTGATGTGTTTGCCCCTCACGTATGGAGCGGAAGAGGATAAAGATGCCCCGCAAGTACGGGGAGAAGCTGGTCGAGTCTCTTCTATTCATCTCCGCCATCACCTCCATATTGATCATGCTTCTTATCTTCTATTTTCTGATCCATGAGAGCCTCCCTGCGTTCTCCGCCTTGGGCCTCTTCGACCTTATCTCGGGATCGAAATGGCATCCCTCCGGAGACATCTATGGATTTTTGCCTCTCATCACCGCCTCCATGTTCATCACCCTCCTGGCGCTCTTAATCAACATCATGATCGGCTTTCCGTTAGCCATCTATCTGGCGGAGCTGGCCGGGCCCAGGGCCAAAGCAGTGCTCAAGCCGGCCATAGAACTCCTGGCCGGAGTGCCCTCCATAGTCTACGGCTTTTTGGGGGTGATCATTCTGGTCTCATACTTGCAGGACAGCTTTGATATGCTCACCGGCAGGTCCATTCTGGCCGGGTCCATCCTCCTGGGCATCATGTTCATTCCTTATCTCACCACCATCTGCGAGGATGCATTGCGGGCCGTGCCCAGCGAGTTCAAGGAGGGCTCATTGGCTTTAGGGGCCAACCGCTGGCAGACCCTGCGCAATGTGACCATACCCGCCGCCTCCTCGGGGATCACTGCCGCAGTTCTCCTCAACATCGGCAGCATCATCGGTGAGACCATGGCCGTTCTCCTGGTGGTGGGCAATGTGGCCAGAATAGCTTCCCCCATCTATGATGTCTTCGACCAGGGAGCCACATTCACCTCGGTCATAGCCGGGGAGATGGGTGAGGTGGCCAGAGGATCAATGCATTATCATGCCCTCTTTGCGGTCGGCTTCGCCCTGCTCATTGTGGTCTCCATACTCAGCCTGATCGCCGACTATGCCCGGGCACGCATCCGCCGAAAATTCGGAGGCTACTGAGGATGAAGGTCAAGCCTGCACTGGCCGCATCTTTAATCCTCTCCGGGATGCTCTTTATAACCGCACTGTACTCCCTTCTGCTTCAGCCCGATCCGAAGGGGATGGCTTTATTCTGGCAGGCAGGGCTTGCCGCCGATATGATCCTGATCATCGGCTCCTACCTCTTCTCCCGTGCAGCATCCCCCAAGACCGTCCCCTTCCTGGCCCTGGATGCGGTGATCTGTTCTGCAGTTTTATATCTGGTCTACTCCGGAATCATCCATGCCGGATTAACCATCCGCAGGCCTATGGGAATGGGGGCCTCCTTCGACTACACCTTCTTCTTGCCTCTTCTCTTTCTGGTCTGTAGCCTGCTCTGCATCAAGGATGCCCTGAACATCATCTATGGATACAGCGCCAGGGGCAGGGAGGCTCTGGTGTTCCTGACAGTCCGGATGTCGGCCATCCTATCCCTGCTGCTGCTGGGCGGAATTCTCCTCGTCATCGTCTACAAGGGGATATGGGTCATCAACTGGGAGTTTCTGACCCAGCCCCACCGGCGCCTGGGCCAGGCCGGAGGGATCAGCACAGCCATCATGGGCTCCTTTTGGATGGTGATTGGGGCCATGATAGTCTCCTCGCCCCTGGGGATCGGGGCGGCCATATACCTTCATGAATACTCCAGAAGCCAGAGGCTCAATCGGCTTATCACCATAGCCGTGAGCTGCCTGAACGGGGTGCCCTCCGTGGTCTTCGGCCTCTTCGGGCTGGCTTTCTTGGTCAGCTTCTTCGGAGTATCCCTCTTATCCGGCTCCATCATCCTGGGGCTGATCAATATTCCCACCATCATCCTCACCTGCCAGGAGGCCTTGAAGAGCGTTCCCAATTCTTTGCGGGAGGGGAGCATGGCTCTGGGAGCCACCAAGTGGCAGACCATAAAAAAGGTGGTTTTGCCCTCGTCTATGCCCGGGATTCTCACCGGCGTGATCATGGGGGTAGCCAAGGCCAGCGGCGAGACGGCGCCCATCATGTGGACGGCGGTGACATTCACCGCCACCCCGGTGCATATGATCTACGGCATCATACCTGACTTATTCCAGCCGGTAAACAACCTGGACTATCATCTCCTGAACCTGATCTACTTCCTGGGGGCATGGGATGTGGAGGCCAGGGCCTGGGGAACGGCTCTGGTGCTCATAGCCGTGGTGCTGGGGACAAATTTGCTGGCCATTGTGGTGCGAAACCGCTATCGAAAGAAGATATCCTGGTGAAGGTGCAAGGAACTGATCTCCTACTGTTTCTCCAATAGTCTGATTGCATTCGTCAGCCTTTCTGTTTTTCTAGCTTCATCTATCAGCACATGGTGAGAACGATCTGTCACTGTAACGGATGAAAAGAATATTGACTGATCAAGCCCTTAGCTATAAGACGAAATCAAGAGGTCCGAAATCGATCTAAAATATGAGTTAAGAGTATTTTGCCGCAAGTTTCAAATATATCACACATATGTGTCTGTTATAATTTTGGGAATTAAGGAGGAAGAATATGGGAATGAAAGCATATTTGGTTCTATTCACGATTGCACAATTAATTATACTATCACTGGTGTTGACAGTCTCTGCAAATGATGCTATTTTTGAAGAAAATGCTGTAGATCCTCTTCCTTCCTGGAACGAGGGATCGACAAAGGCCGCCATCATCAGCTTTGTTGCTAATACCACCAACGAGAGCCATCCGGATTATGTTGCGCCAGATGAGAGAATTGCCACCTTCGACAATGACGGAACACTCTGGTGCGAGTCCCCTGACTATGTCCAGTCTCTTTTTATGTTCGACCGAATCAGAGATATGGCCCCGGAGCACCCTGAATGGAATGATACGGAGCCTTTCAGCTCAATTCTTTCCGGCGAGAGATCCCACTCTGCCAACTTCAGCATAAATGAGTCATTGCAGATCTATATTGCCACCAGCGCTAATTTGACCTCCGACGAATTCATTAGCTTGGCCCGAGAATGGCTCAATAGGTCCCTGCATCCCAGGTTCGGCCAGCCTTATACCAAATGCGTCTACAAACCCATGCTGGAATTGCTCAGCTATCTGCAAGGGGAGGGATTCAAGGTTTACATAGTGACTGGAGGCGATGAGGATTTCGTGCGCACTTTCTCAGAAGAGATATACGGCATCCCCCCTGAGCAGGTAATAGGCTCGGCCTTCCGGCTTCAGTTTATTGAAAACAACAGCAGCGTTTCGGTTGTGAAGCTTCCCCAGATCATGGTTGTGGATGACGGCCAGGAAAAGGCCAAGGAAATCGTACAAAACATTGGGCGAAAGCCGATCTTTGCCTATGGCAATTCGAATGGGGATATCCCTATGCTGCAGTTCACCACATCGGATAACAGTCACGGCATTGGACTGCTCAATCACCACGATGATCCCGTCCGCGAGTTCGCCTATGATAGGCAGTCAGCAATTGGAAGACTGGACAGCGGGCTGGATATGGCAGAAGAATGGGGCTGGCAGATCGTCAGCATGAAAAACGACTGGAAAGAAATGTTTTAAAAATATTGGGCCTGTTCCTACAGGCCCATATATTCATTTCCTGATCGAACTGTTCCTTCATCTATTCAGTCCTTAACCTCCAGCACTACCTTCTTTAAAGTCCCTGTAAATTCGAACGGGCCCATGTAGCTCTCGGTCACCGGTGTCAGGCGATCCTTGCCGATCTCAAGCCCCTCCTCCCAGGAATAGCGAGCAGGAGTCGTTGGGGCAATTGTGCCTTTGCCTACCTCTTTGCCATTGATCAGGAGAGTTCCAGTGCCGATGGCAGCAGTGTGGTTTATGGGATCTGCTTCACCGGTCTTTTTAAAGCTGAAGCCTAGAGTTGATTCTCCCACAGGAACCTCCTCGTCAGAGATGATGGTAGAATGGCTTAGGCCCACGTAGTTGCAGTCGAAGACCAGATGTTCGTCCTGGACGTACAACGTCAGCCCGCCAAATCTTCCTCCAATGGAGAGAATCACTCCTTCTGCCCCTTCCTCAGTAATATTTACATCGGCATTGATGGTGTAGGAACTGTATTTAGTATCCGGAATTCCCGGCTCATAGATAGTGGCCATGCCTGGATAGTAAGTAAATTTGCCCTTGGGACCGGGAGGCACATCCATATGCGCTCTATCGTCAAGAGGCAGCACATTGTACTTTCCGGCCTCTGCCCACCAGCGCTCTACCAGTTCCTGGACTTTATCTGGATTCTCTGCTGCCAGGTCATGTGCTTCAGAGAAGTCCTGGCTGAGGTTATAGAGCTCCCATACATCCTGATCGAAGTTTCCTCCCGATTCATGGGGATGCATCGTCAC
>Ga0105103_10001324_pt1 | contig 13689 bp, 7 predicted proteins | sample PPLLaktember2015_2_FD_79107 | JGI IMG/M metagenome (GOLD analysis project Ga0105103, IMG submission 79107) | Freshwater sediment microbial communities from Prairie Pothole Lake near Jamestown, North Dakota, USA - PPLs Lake P7 Core (6) Depth... | ecosystem: Environmental > Aquatic > Freshwater >...
GATGCCCTCCTTCGACGAGGTGCGCGCCTCCCATCGGCTCTCCGACGCCGTGCTGACGGACCGCCACGGCAGCGTCATCCACGAGATGCGCGTGGACCCGACAGGCCGGCGCCTGGAGTGGATCGGCCTGGCCGACATCTCGCCCGCGCTCGCTGCCGCCGTCGTTGCGGCCGAGGACAGGCGTTTCCACGAGCACGGCGGGGTCGACTGGAGGGCCCTCAGCGCTTCGCTTGCGCGCCATGTCGTCTCGGTAGGGTCCCGCGGCGCAAGCACCATCAGCATGCAGCTCGCCTCGCGCCTCGACACAACCGCGTCGCCCCGCGGCGCAAAGAGAAACCTCAGGGAGAAGCTGGGTCAGATCTCGGCTGCCCTTGCATTGGAGAGGGGCTGGTCCAAGGGCGAGATCCTCGAGGCCTACCTGAACCTCATCACCTTCCGGGGAGAGCTGCAGGGGATTGCCGCCGCCGCCCGCGGCCTTTTCGACAAGGACCCCTCGGGTCTCAACGAAACGGAGTCGCTCATCCTCGCCTCGCTCATCCCCTCCTCCCGGCCATCGGCCGACGCCCTGGCGCGCAGGGCCGTTCGGCTCGCCGCCCGGACGCAATCGATGAGGACGGCCGTTGAGATCGCCGCGCTCGCCGCCGAGACCCTCGGCCGCCCCTACCGGATCCGGCCCCAGGTAGCGCTCGCCCCCCACGTGGCCCGCATGCTGCTCACGGGCGAGGGGCAACGGGCTCAGTGCACTCTCGACGGGTCCATCCAGCTTTTTGCCGTGGAGGCCCTCAACCAGCAGCTCGGACAGCTGAGGGAACGCAACGTCCGCGACGGCGCCGTCCTCGTTGTCGACAACGCCACGGGCGACATTGTCGCCTACGCGGCCAACCAGGGCAGCACGTCGAGCGCTCCCCACATGGACGGCATCCGGGCGCTCCGGCAGGCTGGCTCCACGCTGAAGCCCTTTCTCTACGGACTGGCCATCGAGAAGGAGTTCCTGACGGCCGCCTCCATCCTGGAAGACTCGCCCCTGCAGATCCCCACGGCAGGCGGTCTCTACGTCCCCGAGAACTATGACCGGGAATTTTTGGGCTCCGTGAGCCTGCGGACGGCCCTTTCGGCGTCTCTCAACATCCCCGCCGTCCGGACTCTCATGCTCGTCACCCCCGATGCATTCGTGGAGCGGCTCCGGGCCCTCGGGATGACGAGCCTCGAGCGCGAGGCGGACTACTACGGGTACTCGCTGGCGCTGGGTTCGGCCGACGTGTCCCTCTACGAACTGGTCAATGCGTACAGGACGCTTGCAAACCGCGGCCGATGGGGCGCGATGAGGATTGCGGCGGGTGAGGCTCCCGGGGGTCCCGTGCCCGTCATGGACGCGCGGGCGGCCTTCATCGTCTCGGGAATCCTCTCGGACCGCGAGGCCCGGAGCGCCACCTTCGGGCTCGAGAACCCGCTGGCTACCCGATTCTGGACGGCCGTCAAGACGGGTACGAGCAAGGACATGCGCGACAACTGGTGTGTGGGCTACTCGGAGCGCTACACCGTAGGGGTCTGGGTGGGAAACTTTTCCGGCGAGCCCATGTGGAATGTATCGGGTATGGCCGGGGCCGCACCGGTCTGGCTCGACGTCATGAATCACCTCCACAGGCGGACTGCCTCGAAAGCGCCCAAAGCCGCACCCGGCGTCGTGCAGAGGCAGGTTGCCTTCCGCGGCAACCTGGAGCCCCCCCGCTCGGAATGGTTCATAGCGGGGACCCAGCCGGAGGAGGCCATCGTCCTCGAGCGGCAGCACGGCATCGCCCGGATCGTCTACCCGCAGCCCGCGACGATCATCACCCTCGACCCGGACATCCCCGCCGATCTGCAGCGGGTCTCCTTCGTCGGCCGGTTTGCCGAGGACACGCACGAGTGGCGCCTCGATGAGAAGGCCATCGGCTCGTCGGCCTCATTGCCCTGGAAACCCGAGCGCGGCCGGCACGTCCTTTCCCTCGTCGACCGGGAACGAAACGTCGTCGACTCGGTCACCTTTGTCGTAAAATAATCTCCTCCCCTTTTATCCACAACCCGCAACCTGCGTATCGGGCTAATACTTTATTCGTAGTTTTCCTAAGAAACGCTACCGAGAGAAAAATCACCCGCCCGCCGTATTGTTTTTACGTTCCCCGATCGCTACAATCGCCCCAGACAAAGGCCAGACCACTGCCCGGAGAGAGTCAGAGTCACCTGGAGAGAGATCGCCGGTGATCGCCGGAGGGGGGTTGAAGGAAGGAGATCCTGTGGAGGGGCCTTATTATTTTTAGCCGGTTTGGCCTTTGTCTTCTTTTCAGCCTGACCTGATAGAGCCGTTCTCGCCCCGGGTTCGTCCCGGGCCATCCCCTGGGGAATCTCCCTTTTTTTGTGGAAGGAGGGGGGGAGGTTCCCCTTTTTATTACCTTCAGGCTGTCTTTTCCTCAGTTCCAGTCAAGTGCGAGACCAGTGCAGCCGATTCCATTCCCAGAGGCATCTCTCGATCATACAACCCGCAACGGCTCGCCCTCAGCCGGGCTCGCCGCCGTCATGATCATGACGCGTTGCGCCCGGATCCATGCCGGGCCTCATCGAAGGGGCTGATCTCCCGACGTGGAAGGGGAGGAGGTTCCCTTCTTTTTTCACGGCAGCCGCAGCGCATCGCCTTGTGGACCCGCCGCGCCTGGAGCAGGAACGTCTCGAGCTTGGCCGTGATGATCTGCGGGAAGGGGTTGCCGTCGCTTTCGACGGCCAGAAACGGCAGGTGATCGAACTGCTTCAGGAGGCGCAGGGCCCGCTCGCTGTTTCCTTTCAGGGCCCCCTTCCCCTCCCGGTTCATTTCCCGCGATAGGATCGCCTCGGCGATCCGGTTCGGCATGCACCCGAAGGGTCCGATGGCGATCACCCCGCAGTAATCTTCGAGGATCTCCGTGAGTGAGGCCCCCACCGTGAGGATCGCCTCGCCCACGAGCCGCGGGTTGATGAGGTGTCTCACCTCGTCGATGAGGCGGCCCACGTCCTCGAGGTGGGGATGAAGGAGGCCCGACCCCTCCATGACGCCCTTCAGGAGCCGCTCCTGGCGTTTCATCACCGTCTGGCGCAGCGCGAGCTGGAGCCACTGACGGAAGGTTATGTCGTCGGCCGTCATCCCGTTGGCGTAGCACCAGTCCGTGTAGTAGATCCATTCCATGCCGCTCGACACCTTGACGGCAAACCCCTCTTCGGCCAGCCGCTCCACAATGTACTGCCGCGAGAGCTCGTCGTTGCGAACGAAAATCTCCCCTGTGAGCAGGATGACGGGCGTCTCGGCGAGGCTGCGCCGCAGGGGGATCCGCGCAAGCGCCGTGACGGTCTCTTTCAGCACCTCCCGCAGCTCCGTCGGCTCGCATCCCCGCTCGAGGACTCCCAGCATCTGCGACCACTCGCGCCAGAAGACCTCCATCGCCCGGGGCCTTTCCTCCGCGCAGGCCAGCAGCGCCGAGTAGATATCCTGCATGATGTCGGCGAGCACAACGCCCGTCCAGGCCTTCTTCGTGAAGGAGCTCCCGTGGAAGTCCGTGTAGCTGTTCTCGCCGGAGAGCGAAAAGAGGGCCACATCGGGGATGCGGAGCTTCTCCACGACGCCCTCGATGAAGGGGGCGTACTGTCCGAAGCGGCAGGGCCCCGAGGTGGTGGGCATCATGTACAGGAGCAGCTCGTCACTACTCTCGCGCCCCTCGAGGTATTTCATCAAGCCGCCCGTCACGAGCTGCAGCGGCAGGCACTCCTTGCACAGGGTGTGGCCCTTGCCGCACTCGAGGACCCGCTCATCGGCCGGGGGCAGGCATGAGCTGCGGACGCCCAGGCTGCGGAACACCGCGCTCAAGGCCTCCGAGTAGAGCCGGCCCATGGACGGGAAGAGGAGGTGCACCCGGGGGTCGAAGAAAGAGTGCTCCTTTCCTCTCGAGTCGATGACCCGCTGGTTGCGGTAGTCGAAGCGCGAAGGGGCGAAGCTCCGCAGGGGGCCCGCCGCGACGTCGTGCTTTCCCATCTTCAGCTCCCGCCAGGCCTTCACGATGTCGAGAAAGGCTTCGATCCGCGTCTCCAGTCCCGCGTCGGCCACGTGGCTATCGAGCTCCAGGGTGAGCGATGGCTTGCCGCCCATGATGTCCCGGAAAAACCCGATCAGGAACGAGTCGGGCCCGCAGGAGAAGTTCGTGATGTAGCAGCCGAAGAGCTGCGGGTGGCGCTCCACAAAACCTGCCGCCTTGAGAACGGCCTGCCCCGCGGACCAGTACATCTGCTCATGGACGGGCTCGTCGTCGGTGGCGAGCATGTCGATGGGGATGACGCGGACGCCCCGCGTGGCGAACTTCCCGGGGATCCCCATGTGGGCCTCGGAGACGAAGGCGTTGTAGGAGCGCCCGAAGACGACGACGGCAAACGCGGCCGGATCGGCCTCGAGCTCCTCGAGGGCCCTGCGGCCCGCCTCCCGCATCGCCGCCTCAACGGCCTTCTGGGTCTGAACAGCTGCCGCGTAGGCCCGCCTGCCCTCCCGGACCGTCTTTCCGAGGGCGCGGGCCATTTCGAGAAATGCACTTTTGGCGGCCTCATATCCTTTCGAAAAATCGATGACGGGCGACAGGATGCGCCCGGATTTTTTCAGGACCAGATAGGCAGGGTGATCCTTGAAGGCCGTGCCCAGGTAGTAGGGCTCACCCTGCGAGAGCGGACAGGTAATGCTCTTGGCCGGGACCCGCCCGTTGCCGTTTCGCGGCGCGGTCCCCTTGAAGTGCGGCAGGAATAGCCAGTCGATTCTCCGTTCCAGCAGATCCTCGAGGAAGCCGTGGGAGATCTCCACGGGGTAACAGAAGGCTGCGCCCCTGCGGTCCACGCCTTCCTGCCGGATCGCTTCGGGCAGGACGACGGCAAAGCCCATTTCCTCGAAGAACCGCCTGTACAGGGGAAAGCACGTGTCGGTAAAGAAGGACTTGTTCAGGCCGACGACACCGGCGGGCCGGTCCATCACCACGTCCGCCTTGTCGAAGGCGAGTCGCTCCCACTGGCCGACGAGGTCGAGACCATCGGGGTCCGCCCTGCGGGCCAGCCGCAGATTGTACCAGCGGTTGCAGGCCCCGCCGAAGGGGTAAATCTTCCCGTCGATGCGGATACGCGCGATCTCGCAGCGGCGGTCACACCGGCCGGCGCCGCCGTTGCAGGTGAAGGGGGAGCCATATCCCATCTCCCGGTCCCGCAGCGCCGCAAGAGAGAAGGACCGCTTGCCCATCAGGCCGAGATCGAGACGCCGGCTGATCTCCAGGGCCACGCCAAAGGCGCCCGTCAGTCCCGGGTCGGGCGGGACGATGATGCGTTTGCCGGTGACTGCGGCCATGGCCAGGGGGACTGCGCGGTTGTAGCACACCCCGCCCTGCAGAAAGACCTTTTTCCCCACGGCGCGGTTGCCCTTCACGCGCTTGTGGTAGTTCATGCAGATCGAGTAGACGAGTCCCGCCACGACGTCCTCCCGCGAGATCCCCTCGTGGAAGGCCCGCTTGATGTCGCTGTTGATGAAGGCGGCGCACTGATCGTTGAAGTTGGGCGGCTGCCTGCCGGCAAGGGCAATCCCGGCGATCTCCTCCATGCCGATGTTGAGCGACTCCCGCGCCGCCTCCTCCAGAAAGGATCCCGTGCCGGCGCTGCAGGCCTCGTTCATGGCATAGTCCGAGGGCACGCCGTGAGTGATATAGGTGTATTTCGCGTCCTGGCCGCCGATCTCGAAGATCGTGTCCACGTCCGGGTCGTAGAAAACGGCCGCGGCGGCGTGGGCGGCAATCTCATTGATAATCCCCTCTGCCATGGCGTGCAGGCCCGCTATCTGGCGGCCGGAGCCCGTCACGCCGAGGCCCACGATATGTACCTGTTCGGCAAGGGGGCCCAGCTGCTCGTAGAGCGCCCGGTAGCACTCGCGCGAGGCCCGCACCGGGTCGCCGTCCGTCCGCAGGTAGACGGAGGCCACGATGGCGTGGTCGATGTCTCGCATCAGAACGGCCTTCGTCGTTGTCGAGCCCACGTCGAGCCCGAGGATGAGCCGCTCCCCTGCCCCCGCTTCGCCTCGCCGCGCAGGCTTGAAATCCACCCGGTCACGAAAGTCGTCCAGGGGCCGCAGGGTTGTGAAGGAACTCTTCTCGTCGAGGAAGAGCCTTCCTGAGCCCGGGAACGGGGCCGTCTCGTTTTCGAGGGCCCAGAGCGCTGCGCCCAGGGCCTCGAAGTACGGCGCCTCGTCGGGGACCCGGAGGTTTTTAATCTCCCGGCGCAGGTGATCCATGACGACATCGTTTTGCGCCGTGCCCCCGATGACCATGATGTCTCGTCGGGGCACCTGGTGGAGGATCTCGACGATCTTCCCTGCCATCATCTGGCAGAGTCCCGCCACGATCCTCCCCTTCGGAACGCCCTTGTTGGCCGCATGGGTGCAGTCGCTCTTGCAGAAAACGCTGCAGCGGCCCGAGACGCGGTAGGGGCTCTGAGACCGGGCAAGCCCCGTCGCCTCGCCCACATCCATTCCGAGGCGCTTCACCTGCTGGAGGAAGAACTCGCCCGTTCCGGAGGCGCACTTGTTCCCCGTGTGGACCGTCGAGATGCGCCCGTCGCGTCCCAGGGCGTAGACGAGGAAGGTCTCGCCGCCGGCGCTGACGACGGCCTCCAGGTTCTCGCCGCGGCCGTTGAGGTGGACGAGGGCCTGCTCCACGGCCTGGGGCTCCGGGATGGAGGAGAGGTTGAGAAACTGCCTGAAGCTCCTCCCCGTGACACTCACCCGTTCATAGCGGCTCGCGTCGATTTCGCTCAACATCTCGAGGAGGTACCGTCGGGGGTTTCCGTGGTGGGGTTCGACTCGAACAACCAGCGTCGCAATATCGCCGCTTCCGTTGCGTTCCAGACCGGCCATGGTGATCGTGGAAGCCCCGACGCAGATTCCAAGAGCCTTCATGGAAAACCTCACGAAAAGAGATCTTGCCGAAAGTTCGGGACGGTCCCGTGTATGCTTCAATCAGGGTTAAGTGATGGAGAGATGAACCACGACAACAGAAGTCAGAAGTGATGAGTGAATTATGAACAAAAGGGCGGGCGAATGCAAGGGGGAAGGTGCGAAGCACCTTCGTTGGTTTCGTTCTTTTCGTTTTTTCGTTTGTTTCGTTGATCTTGTCATTGCGAGAAACGAAGTGACGAAGCAATCTCGTCTTTCAGAGGGATTGCCGCGTCGGCCCGGAGGGCCTCCTCGCAATGACATGCGGGCATAACGGAATCCCTTCTCCCGCAATTCCCCGTCTTTCTCTTCACTCAGACACTCAGACGCTTTAACACTTCTTTCACTGCCGCGAAGCGTCATTCCCCCTCGACCCCGAAAAATTCTTTACCTCCGTAAATAAGGCGTGTATATGGTGGCGCCGGGAGCACGATGCCATGGAATCATCCGGAGGAAACAATCGAATGGACAAGCGGCCCGGCGTCATCCGGCCGCTTTTCAACCGGATGGCGGCAACCTATGACCGGGGCAACCGCACGCTGTCGCTCCTGATCGACCAGATCTGGCGGCGCAGAACCGTCAGCGCTCTCGGAATCCGCGACGGCCAGTACGTGCTCGACATCGCCACCGGCACGGCCGACATGGCCATCGAGGCGGCCCACCAGGCCGACTGCCGGGTAGCCGGCATCGACCTTTCCGAGGAGATGCTCCGCGTCGCCTTGAAAAAGAAGGCGCAAAGCCCCTTTCCCGGCCGTTGTTTTTTCCTGCAGGGCGACGGCACCGGGACACCTTTCCGGAATGACAGCTTTCACCACGCCATGATCAGCTTCGGCATCCGCAACGTCCAGGACATGGACAGCCTCTTCCGGGAGACGCTGCGGGTCCTTAAGCCTGGAGGCCGCTTTGCCATCCTCGAGTTCTCCCTTCCCGAGACGCCCGTGATACGACAGGTCTATCTATTCTATTTCAAAAGGGTTCTTCCCCTCATCGGCGCCGCTGTGGCCGGCAAGAAGGAACCCTACTTCTACCTGCGCGACTCCGTCCTGGACTTCGAAGCGCCGCACGCCCTGGAGGAACGGATCCGACGGAACGGTTTCCGCCTCGCCCTCTCAAAACCCTTCACCTTCGGCATCTGCCACCTCTATGTAGCCGAGAAACCCTGAGGCCGGGTAACGGTTTCGACACTTAAAGAGGGGTATCGGGTATCGGGACTCGGGTATAGGGGAAGGAAACAGATTCGGTCCATAAAAATTTCTTCACTACCTTCAGACCCTATACCCGAAACCCTAGACCCCTGATTCAAACCCTATACCCTATACCCGAGACCCGGGTCCCTGATAAAATTCTGGTATTGATTTTCCGTTCCGGAACCGTTACCCTTGTCGGCAACCGGGGGACTCAAACCGCAACATATGGCCCCGGGTGCAGTTTTTGACCCCCACATATGGTATATTTTTTTGACGCTTTGAGGGACACCGTCAAAAAGATGCAAAAAGCCCCGAAAGGTCCTCCTGGAGAGCCTCTCGGGCCGGGTGCCCCATTGAACCCCGTCAAAAAACAGGCACTTACCCGGAAATCATGCTCTGTGACACTCTCGAAAAATTTTTCACCGTCCGGCCGGAGAGGCAGGATTGCTGCGTGAAATCGCAAATCATTTCAGGCAGTTGATTCGTATCCAAAACTCAAAAAGAATTTTTAAATTTTTTCTTGACTAGATGTAGTGTTTGCATCAAAATTGCACCACTATATCTTGTGCGACACGGACACTTTGCGTAGAGGGGACGCAAACCTACTCCTGTCCATCTCATTCTCAGGCTCGCGTTCTATAAAATCTAAGCAAAGGGGGAACCGAATGTTCAGTCAAATTCGGAAGCGGGACGGACGTGTTGTCAAATTCGACCCGGAAAAAATCACCAGCGCCATTGCCAAAGCAGGTGCAGCCACAGGGGAATACGACTCGGGAACCTCGCGGCGCCTGACTATCAAGGTGCTCACGCTGGCCGAGCAGCTCCTGGGCGACCGGGTTCCCAACGTCGAGGAAATCCAGGACATCGTCGAGGAGACCCTGCTTCAGTCTCCATATCGCAAGACCGCCAAGGCCTACATCATCTACCGCGACCAGCACGCCCGCCTGCGTGAGGTCATCAACAAGATGGAGGTCGACCTAGTGGACCAGTACCTCCAGAAGGCGGACTGGAAGATCAACGAAAATTCCAACATGGACTACTCCCTCCAGGGGCTCAACAACTACATCTCCTCGGAGGTGAGCAAGGTCTACTGGCTCAACGAGATCTATACCCCCGAGATCAAGAAGGCGCACAGCGACGGCGACTTCCACATCCACGACCTGAGCCTCCTGTCGGTCTACTGCGTCGGGTGGGACCTTTACGATCTCCTCATCGAGGGCTTCCGTGGCGTCACCGGCAAAGTGGAGAGCCGCCCGGCAAAGCACCTCCGCAGCGCCCTGGGGCAGGTAGTGAACTTCTTCTACACCCTCCAGGGGGAGGCGGCCGGCGCCCAGGCCTTCTCGAACTTCGACACGCTGCTGGCGCCCTTCATCCGTTACGACAAGCTGACCTACCAGGAAGTGAAGCAGGCCCTGCAGGAGTTCATCTTCAACATCAACGTCCCCACGAGGGTGGGCTTCCAGACGCCCTTCACGAACGTCACCCTCGACGTGAACGTGCCGAAGCACTACGCCGACCGCAACGTCATCATCGGCGGCGTGCCCAAGAAGGAGACCTACGGCGAGTTCCAGGAAGAGCTGAACCTTTTCAACAAGGCGTTCTTAGAGGTGATGGCGGAGGGGGATGCGAAGGGCAGAGTCTTCACATTCCCCATCCCCACCTACAGCATCACCCGGGACTTCAACTGGGACAACCCCCTGATGGACGGCCTCTGGGAGATGACGGCAAAGTACGGCGTGCCCTACTTCTCGAACTTCGTCAACTCCGACATGAGTCCCGAGGACGCCCGGAGCATGTGCTGCCGGCTCCGCATCGACAACCGCGAGCTGGTCAAGCGCGGCGGCGGCCTCTTCGGCTCCAACCCGCTCACGGGTTCCATCGGTGTCGTGACGCTCAACATGCCGAGACTGGGCTACCTGGCCGGCTCCGAGGCCGAGTTCTTCGAGCGCCTCGAAAAGCTCATGTACCACGCCAAGGAGAGCCTCGAGATCAAGCGAAAGGTCCTGGAGGCCTTCACGGACCGCAACCTCTACCCCTACACGAAGCACTACCTGCGGGGCATCCGGGAGCGCATGGGCAGCTACTGGAAGAATCACTTCTCGACGATCGGGCTCGTGGGCATGAACGAAGCCTGCCTGAATCTCATGGGCAAGACGATCGCCGATCGCGAGGGCATGGACTTCGCCAAGCGCGTGCTCGACTTCATGAACGCGAAGCTCCTCGAGTACCAGGCCGAGACGGGCAACAACTTCAACCTGGAAGCCACGCCGGCCGAGGGGACCTCCTTCAGCCTCGCGCGGATCGACAAGGCGAAGTACCCCGACATCATCTCGGCCAACGAGAACGGCGGGCCCGCCTTCTACACCAACTCCACGCAGCTGCCGGTGAACTACACCGACGACATCTTCGAGGCCCTGGATCTGCAGGACGAGATCCAGGTGAAGTACACGGGAGGCACCGTGTTCCACACCTTCATCGGCGAGCGCATCGCCGAGCCCATCGCGGCGAAGGTCCTCGTACGAAAGATCTGCGAGACCTATCACATGCCCTACTTCACGCTGACGCCGACCTTCAGCGTCTGTCCGGACCACGGCTACATCCGCGGCGAGATCGACGCCTGCCCCGACTGCAACGCGGCCACCGAGATCTACTCGCGTGTCGTGGGCTACCTGCGGCCCGTCAAGCAGTGGAACAAGGGCAAGCAGGCCGAGTTCGAGCTGCGGCAGACCTACCACGTCAACGGCACCTCGTCGGAGGAAAAGGAGGAGAAGGACGTACGGCCCTATCCCGCGGAAGTCGCCCAGCAGACGCTGAGACTTATCTAAAGCAGAAGTTTTGAAGCAATGACCGGGCTGCTGGAGCGTTGAAAGGCGCATCGGCAGCCCGGTTTTTTTCCTGATATTGACGTATTCGACATCTTCACGAAGAGGTCGGGGACGTTTTTGACTAAGTTGACTCCCTCGAAACAATGACAAAATAGAAAATTTCACCAGGAACCGGACAGGAACTCCCGATGCAAATCACGGTCTTCAACGGCAGTCCGAGGCAGGAAAGGGAAACACGCACTTCATGGTGGAGGCGTTCCTGAAGGGGGCGCAGGGGGCGGGTGCCGATACGGAAAACGTCTGTCTTGCAAAGCACAAGATCAAACCCTGTATCGGCTGCTTCAACTGCTGGGTCAAGACACCCGGCGAATGCGCGATCAAGGATGACATGTCGGAGCTGCGCGGCAAGTACAGGGCAGCCGACGTCGTGGTCTTCGCCACCCCCCTGTACGTGGACAACGTCACGGGGATCATGAAGAATTTCATGGACCGGCTCGTCCCGCTGGCTGACCCGCATTTCGAGAAGGACGAAAACGGCCAGTACCGCCATGTCAAGGGCTTCAGCAAGGTCCAGAAGATCGCCGTGATCTCCAACTGCGGCTTCCCGGAGCAGGAGCACTTCCAGGTCCTGCGGCTGCTCTTCCGGAGGATCGCACGGAACTTCCACTCCGAGGTGATCGCCGAGATCTACCGCGGAGGCGGCGAGATCCTGCAGGTGGACCACCTTATGCTGAAACCCCTCGTCTGGAAATACAGGAAGCTCCTGGAAAAGGCAGGCAAAGAGGTCGTGCGGGACAGGCGCCTCTCGGAACAGACGCGCGAGGAGCTCGAGAAGCCTCTCATCCCCCACGACTTGTACATCAAGGGCGCAAACAAGGACTGGGACCGGCAGTTGAAGGCTCTTGCCCGGGAGAAATGACAGCCCGGCCAGGATCGGAGGGGAAAAGCAAGGACGCTGTCGATCCACCGGGCAAACCACGGATCACAAAGGACGAAGGAGGGAAATCATGCCAGCCGTCCGAATCACACCCCGGGAGGCCTACGAGAAGGTGAAGGCCGGTCAGGCCCTGCTCGTCTGCGGCTACGAGGACGAAGAGAAGTTCAAGGCTCTGCGGCTCGAAATGGCTGTCTCCTTCGCCGAGTTCCAGAGGATGGTGCCCGCCCTGTCGAAGGACCGGGAGATCATCTTCTACTGAGCCTGAACGAAGGAGCACACGGCCGCCGGTCAGGCGGTCAAGTACAACAAACTGGGGTACTCCAACGCCAAGGCCCTTCTAGACGGCGTCGAGGGCTGGAAGAAGGCGGGATACAAGGTCCTTTAAGAGCCTCCCCTTTCCCTTGCAGGGCATGATCAGGCGAAGAGGATGAGAAGGACGGCCGGTACGGCAAGGATCAGGGCGGATGTGGCCCACCAGTTGGCAGCCGGATCGCCTCTCATCCTGCCCCGGACCCCTGCCACGGCTAAGCCCAGCCCGGCGATGACAGACAGGAGCACGATGGCGATGGCCAGCAACCCGCGGTTGCGGCAGCCCAGGACATCGACCGGCGTCGTTGCGATAACCAGAAAAAGGATCGGTGCAAGGGCCGGAAGAAGGATGTGGCGCAAAATCCGGTCGTTCATTTATAATACCCCCGACTGTGTATCGGAACGATCCATGATTTTCTATAGCCGCAGAGTGCGGCATCAAGGGAAACAGGCATGAAAATATCCGTCATCCTGGCCCACCCTGTTGCCGGCAGCTTCAACCACGCCATCGCCTCGAGAGCCGTCAAGGCATTGAAGCAACACGGCCACAACGTCTTTTTTCATGATCTGTACCAGGAACGGTTCGACCCCCTCCTGACGGGCGCAGAATTCGCCCGGGAGGCCCCGCTGCCCCCCGAGATCCACAGGCACTGCCGGGAGATCGCCGAGGCCGACGGGATCGTCATCGTCCATCCGAACTGGTGGGGCCAGCCCCCGGCAATATTGAAAGGCTGGGTTGACCGGGTCATCCGGCCCGGTGTCGCCTATGAGTTTCTCGAGGGCGACAAGGGTGAAGGCATCCCGAAGGGATTGCTGAAAGCGCGGGACGCCCTCGTCTTTAACACCTCCAACACGCCCGGGGAGCGCGAGCGGGACGTTTTTGCCGATCCTCTCGAGACGCTGTGGAAAAACTGCGTGTTCGGGCTCTGCGGAGTCGAGAACGTCTACCGGAAAATGTTCTGCGTTGTCGTCACCAGTTCGGCAGACGAGAGGGCGCGGTGGTTGCAGGAAGTCGAAGACAACCTGTGCCGTTGTTTCCCGAAACGACCGGATTGAAAAAACCCCCTCTATCCCCCAACGGCTGCTACGCAGCAGTAACAAGTTGATTAGACGACGGGTTGATAAGGGACAAGTGATTTCCCGATTCGAAAGTCGGGAAAATGGCCACAAACATTGAGGCAGAGTAGCGCAACGGCATGAGTCCGGGGCCCGGAATCCTGAACTCCTTCTTTCTCTTCCCCAATGAACCAGTTACCCAGTCAACCAATTACTGCAGCGAAGCTGCTATTGGAGGGTTGGGGCGGATTTGAACAGTTGGTGTTCACTGACCAAGAACTATTTTTTTGTTTTGACATTGGCGATACAGACATGAGCTACGACACCCCCGAATCCATTCTGAAGCTGGCCCGGCAGTTCATGGAGAGC
>Ga0105103_10001325_pt1 | contig 13686 bp, 8 predicted proteins | sample PPLLaktember2015_2_FD_79107 | JGI IMG/M metagenome (GOLD analysis project Ga0105103, IMG submission 79107) | Freshwater sediment microbial communities from Prairie Pothole Lake near Jamestown, North Dakota, USA - PPLs Lake P7 Core (6) Depth... | ecosystem: Environmental > Aquatic > Freshwater >...
AAACGATTTGGGCCTGCGGAAGGATTGGGTGTTCGCAATGTCCACAAGATCCGTCTTGATAAGCAAGGTCGCGTGTGGTTCCTGGGAATCGCACCGTTTCTCCGTGCCCAGGCTCAATTTGACAGGGAGATCGGAGCTTTTGTTCTGGACAGTGACAGATTTGTCCAGTGGGGAGTCGAGGAAGGCCTTGTCAACGGTCGTGTGTATGCGATGGGAGAGGGACCGGATGAGACGCTCTGGTTCGGGACCGCCGGCGGAATCAGTCGATGGAGGGATGGTATTTGGCGTCATTGGAAGAACGAACAGGGGCTGATCTCACGACGCGTGTTTTCGCTTGCCGTCGATACAGGAGGGGTTTGCTGGTTCGCGGACCAGAACAACGGGATCGGATATATCGACTCAACGGATCAAGTGCGGTATCTGACAACGGCGCACGGACTCATCAGCAATTCGGTGTGGGAAGTGAAGTTCGACAACGAGGGGACGCTCTGGTGCGCAACGAATGGAGGATTGGCCGGATATCGTAACGGCATCTGGTTCCGCTTCGGAGTGGAGAGCGGACTTCCGGGACTGCATCTCTGGCCGATCATGTTCGACCGGAATTTTCTCTATGTCGGCACACTCGATGGCGGTGTCGCGATCCTCGACAGATCAGCCGCCCAAGGCCCGGCTCCAAAGATCGTCCCGGCACGACCGATCGTCGAAGGCAACACCGCATTGCTTCGATGGAAGGTCTTTCCGTACTGGGGGGAGAGCCCCATCCAGAGCATCGAGGTTCGCTCACGCTTGAACGGAGGAGCATGGTCTTCCTGGCAGGCGTCGAAGGAACGCGTGCTCATCGACCTCGCGAGCGGCTCGCACACGGTCGTGCTGCAAGCGAAGAATCGGCTCGGAGAGCCTGGGCCGGAAACACCCATTGCGATCGAGATCCCGAGACCCTGGTACCGCAGCACCGCTTTTTTAATCCTCGCTGCGCTTGTCGGTGGCGCGCTGATCGTTCAGCGCTCATTCTATATCAACCGGCGTCGCGATCAGCAGCAACAACTCGAAGCAAGCGAGCGTCGATATCGCAGCTTGTTCGAAGATTCTTCACTCTCGATCTGGGAAGAGGATGTCACAGATGTCTATCGCGCATTTGAGGGTCTTCGAGCGCGTGGAAACACAGATCTTGTCGCCTATCTTGATACCCACCCCGAAGAAGTCGCGCGCATCGCACGGAGCATCCGCATCATCGACGTGAACCGAGCGACGGTCGATCTCTACAAGGCGGAGAGTAAAGAGGAATTGATCCGGCGGTTTGAGGATCTGAAGAGCAAGCCGCCCGGACCGTACATGCGGCGGCTCGTCATGCGCCTGGCAGAAGGGGGCGTGCATCACGAAGCCGAGGTCGCAGAAACGGTCTTCAGCGGCGAGCCGATGTATACCTTCGTCCGTGCATCCGTCGTTCCAGGAACGCTTGAGGGCCGGAGGCGGATGATCGTCATCGTCATGGATATCTCGGAGCGGCGGAAGAACCAGCGGGAACGCGAGAACCTCATTGCGAACCTGGAGGAAGCGCTCGCGAATGTAAAGACTCTGCGAGGGCTCATCCCGATCTGCTCATCGTGCAAGAAGATTCGCGATGACCGGGGGTACTGGAACTTCCTTGAACAGTACATCACGCAGCACTCGGAAGCCGTGATCAGCCACGGACTCTGTCCGGAATGTGCGAAGCGGCTGTATCCGGGAGTGTTTGATAAGGACGTTGGACAAGCGTAAGCTTGTCGAACAAAGAAGCCCGACAGAACAAACCTGCCGGGCTTTTCTTTTCTGCTCTGTTAGAAGCGGAACGCGGATGTCCACGGATGAAAGCGGATGGACACGGATTCTAATGTAGGAATTGGCCCTTGCGTTTTGGTTCTTGAAATCATTTGGCTCTTGGCATCTTGTCTCTTGGTTCTTGCTTTCCTACGCTTTCCTCCGGAATCTCTCCAACACCGTCTTCAGATTCGGTTCTCCGATCTCCTCCAGGTCGTACATCACACGGTAGGCAGGTTTCCGGATCTTCACGATGCGCGCGAGATCGATCGGCGTTCCGATGATGACCGCGTCGGCAGGGACGCGATTGATGGTCGCTTCGAGGTCCTTGATCTGCTTCGGCGAATAGCCCATCGCCGGCAACAGAATGCCGATCTTCGGATAGGTCTCGAATGTCCGCTTCATCTCTCCCGTCACGTACGGCCGCGGATCGATCAATTGCGCCGCGCCGTACTTCTGCGCCGCGACCGTTCCCGCGCCGATCGCCATCTCCCCATGCGTCAGGGTTGGACCGTCCTCGATCACCAGCACCTTTTTCCCGCTGATCTGTGCCCCCTTCTCGACCTTGATGGCAGATGCGGCGTCAATGATCTGTGCGTGGGTGTTCACCTTGCGGATGTTTGTCCGGAGGGTGTTCACCTGCTCCGGCGTTGCGGAGTCGATCTTATTGATGATGACAACGTCGGCCAACCGAAGGTTCGCTTCGCTGGGATAGTAGGACAGTTCGTTCCCCACACGAAGCGGATCAGCGACGACCATATGCAGGTCAGGCTTGAAGAAGGGGAGGTCGTTGTTGCCGCCGTCCCAGATAATGACGTCAGCATCCTTCTCCGCTTGCTCGAGGATCGCTGCGTAGTCAACGCCCGCAAAGATGATGATGCCGTTGACGATGTGCGGTTCGTATTCCTCCATCTCTTCAATGGTACAATTGTGCTTCTTCAGGTCGGCGATGGAAGCATACCGCTGAACTTTCTGCTTCTCAAGATCGCCGTACGGCATCGGGTGCCGCACCGCCGCGACGCGCAATCCCATGTCCTGCAGAAGCTTCGCCGCCTTGCGCGAGGTCTGGCTCTTGCCGCTCCCCGTGCGCACGGCGCAGATGGAAACGATCGGTTTCGTGCTCTTCAGCATCGTCTTCGTTGCGCTCAGGATCTTGAAATGTGCCCCCGCCGCTGTTGCCCGCGAGCCGATGCTCATCACATGCATGTACGAGACGTCGCTGTAGGCGAAGACGACCTCGTGCACATCGTACTTGCGAATAAGCTCCTCAAGATCCTTCTCGTCGTGAATGGGAATTCCCTTCGGATACAACTTCCCGGCCAACGAGGCGGGATACTTGCGGCCGGCGATATCCGGTATTTGGGCTGCCGTGAATGCGACGACGTTATATAGCTCGTTGTCGCGATAGATGGTGTTGAAGTTGTGGAAGTCGCGCCCGGCGGCCCCCACAATGATAGTGTTGATGCGATTCATGCTTCTCTCCTCATTGTGCTCTCTGTGTCTCTGTGGTGTCTTTCCCCCCTCAGTCCAGCATGCGCACGACCTTCTCGATCCGCGTCATCGCCCAGTCGATCTCCTTCTTGGTGATGACCAGCGGCGGAGCGAAGCGGATGACGTTCTCGTGCGTTTCCTTGCAGAGGATCCCTTCCTTCATCAGGGCCTCGCAGTACGGACGGGCCTTCGTGTCCAGGACAAAGCCGATCCACAAGCCCTTGCCGCGGACCTCCTTCACGTGCGGACTCTTGATGGCGCGAAGCCGCTTGATGAAATAGTCGCCAAGTTTCCTGGACTTGTCAATAAGCTTCTCTTTCACGAGCACATCCAAAGCGGCCAATGCCGTCGCGGCAGCCAGCGGATTTCCGCCGAACGTGGAGCCGTGGTCGCCGGGATGGAACACGCCGAGCACATCCTTGCGCGCCAGCACCGCCGAGATCGGATAGTATCCGCCACCCAGCGCCTTGCCGATGATGACCGCATCCGGCGTGACACCTTCGAGCTGATACGCGAAGAGCTTGCCGCTGCGGCCGAGGCCGGACTGGATCTCGTCGACGATCAGGAGCACGTTGTTCTCCTTGCAGAGCCGGGCGGCTTCGCGGAGATAGCCTTCGGGGGGAACGATGATTCCCGCCTCCCCCTGGATCGGTTCGACAAGGAACGCCGCCGTGTTCGGCGTGATGGCATTCCGGAGTGCGTCGATGTCTCCGTACTTCACGATGCGGAAACCCGGCGTGAACGGACCGAACCCGTCGCGGTATTGCGCGTCGGTCGAGAAGCTGACGATGGTCGTTGTGCGGCCGTGGAAATTGTCGGCGGCGCAGATGATCTCTGCCTGGCCGTCGGGAATTCCCTTCACTTTGTAGCCCCACTTCCGCGCGGCTTTCACGGCGGTTTCCACCGCTTCGGCGCCGGAGTTCATCGGGAGCGACATATCGAAGCCGGTCAGGTCGTGGAGTTTCTTGTAGAGAAGAGGAAGCTGATCGTTGCGAAATGCCCGGCTGGTCAGCGTCACATTCTTCAACTGCGCCTGCATCGCCTTCATGATCTTCGGATGGCAATGTCCTTGATTCACTGCCGAGTATGCGGCGAGACAATCAAGGTACTTGCGTCCGTCGACGTCCCACACCCAGGCACCTTTCGCCTTGCGGACCACGACGTCGAGCGGATGATAGTTGTGCGCGCCGTACGCTTCTTCCAGCGCGATGAGTTTTGCGGAACGAGAAGATGGCATGGGGGAACCTTGTGTATGTCAAATGTTGAATGGGAGATGGTCTATGAGCCTTTGAGCACATGAGTCTATGAGCCTTTGAGTCCAAAGCCCATGAGGAAAAGCATCGAGGTTCTGCTCACCGCCTCATTGACTCAACGGCTCAATGGCTCACCGGCTCACCGGCTCAATGGCTCAGTGGCTCAGTGGCTCACTTCATCAGCTCATGCATGATTGCCTTCTGTGCGTGGAGCCGGTTCTCGGCTTCATCGAACACGACGGATTGCTTCGAATCGACGACCTCATCTGTCACCTCGTCGCCGCGGTGGGCCGGGAGGCAATGCATGAAGATGGCGTCGGGTTTGGCATACGACATGAGTTGTGCGTTCACTTGGTACGGTCGGAAGATCTTCTTCCGCGCCTCGGCCTCTCCCTCCTGACCCATCGAAGCCCAGACGTCCGTATAGATCGCATCCGCATCCTTCACGCCTTCCTTCGGATCGTGAACCACCTCGATCTTCGCGCCGGTCGCCTTCGCGTCCTCGACCGCCTGCCGGAATGCTGTCAGGTTCGGCTCGAATCCGGGGGGACAGGCAACGGTGACGTTCACGCCGAGCCGGGCTCCGGCGAACATCAGCGAATGCGCCACATTGTTTCCGTCGCCGACGTACGTCAGCTTCAAGCCTTCCAGCTTCCCCTTGTGCTCCAACAGGGTCAGAAAGTCGGCCATCGCCTGACAGGGATGCGAGTAATCCGTGAGGCCGTTGATGATGGGGATGTTCGCGTAGTTCGCCATGTCAATGACGATCTGATGAGCGAACGTGCGGATCATGATCCCCTGCACCATGCGCTCGAGGTTCTTGGCGACGTCATGGATCGATTCGCGCTTGCCGAGGCTGATCTCGTTTGGCGAGAGATACAGAGAGAAGCCTCCGAGTTGCTGGATGCCGACGTCGAATGATGTGCGGGTGCGCAGGGAGGGCTTTTCGAAGATGAGCGCCAGCGTCTTGAACTCGAGGGACTTCGCGTACTTCCTCGGGTCTTTCTTCATGGATCGCGCCAGGGTGAAGAGCTCATGGATCTCCTCACGGCTGACGTCGCGGACACTCAAAAAGTCACGCGCTTTCATGGCGGACGTCCTTTCTATCTATTGAAATTGGGAACGAAACGATCGGATTCGGAACGAACGGGTGGCGCCAGCGGCCGGGACTGCGAACGGTTCAGGCGTGGCGACCGGTTAACGGCGAGGAAAGTGCGATAAGGATCGGGACGATGGCGACGTTTGCCATGCGGCAGGATCGGTCGCATTGTCTCCAGAGAAGACGCACCAACCGGGGGGTGGTGTGGGCGATATGGGGAACGGTGTGTGTCACGGAATCGGGTGAACGTCGGTCGGGCGGAAAAGAATCCGCTTGACATCGAATGGAAATCCATGTACCGTCCAAATGTACTAGTCGTTTCTGCAACAGTCAAGCATGAAACAGCCATTTCATCCCCATGCACACACCCCCGAATCGCGATTCTTCCGTTGTCCGGCTTTTCCTTGAATTGGTGCGTATTGATGCGGTCTCATTGATGGAACGGCCTATTGCCGATGCATTAACGCGCCTTCTGACCACGGGCGGCGTCCGCGTCGAGGAAGACGGTACCGGCGCCCAAGTCGGCGGAAACACCGGAAACCTACTTTGCTTCCCACCGCACTTCGACCCGAAAACGCCGGCGCTGATGCTGACCGCCCACCTGGATACGGTTCTCCCGACGGCACATCTCGAGCCGATCGTCCGCGAGGATCGCATCACGTCTGACGGGACGACCATTCTCGGCGCCGACAATCGCGCTGGGCTTTCAGTACTTGTCGATCTCTTGCTGTCGTCCGTTCGTCCCACGATCCCGCAACGGAACTACTTTTGCGTCTTCACGTTCGGGGAGGAGATCGCGCTCTATGGTGCAGGGACGGTGGACCTTTCACGATTCAATGTCATCGGCGGGTTTGTGTTCGATTGCTCCAAGCGTCCGGGAATCTACATCCGCGAGAGCGTCGGACTGCATCTGTTCAACGCCCGCGTGATCGGAAGGTCGGCGCATTCGGGAGTCAATCCGGAAGAAGGGGTGAGCGCCATCGTGCTGGCGAGCGAGGCGATCGCGAAGCTTCCGCTTGGACGGATCGATGCGGAGACGACGGCAAACGTCGGAAAGATCGTTGGCGGCGAAGCGGTGAATGCCGTGCCGGAGCGCGTGGCCATCGAGGGAGAAGTGCGGTCATTCACACCGCAGCGGATCGGCGAACACATGCAGATCATTGAATCCATCTTCCGCTCGACGGTGGAAGGGAAGGGGAAACTCGAGTTCGAGACCGCAGTGGATTTTGAACCGTACGTTCTTGCTCCGACCTCTCCGGTCGTGGTGGAACTGGAACGGGCGTTGAGGGGCGCAGGCCTTGAGCCAACACCCATCCGCTACACCGGAGGAAGCGATGCCAACAAGTACAATGCGAAAGGCATCCCCGCGGTCAACATCGGGATCGGCGCGCAGAAGCCGCACTCAACCGACGAATTCATTCTTATCGAAGACCTTGAACGTTCATCCCACATTGCGAAGGAGCTTGTCCGTGCGTAGCATCCTCGTTCTGCTCGTTCTGTTGCTCGATGTCATTCCACTATTCGCACAACCCGACTCGACGCCCAAGGGGCATCTGGTGATCATCGGCGGTGGTCGTCGTGATGCCGATATCATGAAGGCCTTCGTCGGATTCGCCGGAGGAGCGCAAGCGGTGGTCGCAGCGTTCCCGATGGCGAGTTCGCTGGCCGATTCAATGGGAGAGGAAGTTGAAGCGGAGTTCAAGAAGCTCGGCGTCAAGGAGCTTCGATACATGAACATCACACGCACGCAGGCGGATGATCCGGCCATTCTCGCCCGAATGGAAGGGGTGACCGGCGTCTATTTTCCCGGTGGCGATCAAAGCAAGTTGACCGCCGTGCTGAATGGGACGAAGATGCTCGAGCATATTCGCGCGCTCTATTATAGAGGCGGGGTGTTGGGCGGAACGAGTGCCGGTGCCGCAGTAATGAGCCGGATCATGATCACGGGGGATGAGAAGAACAATCCGGACAGCTCGAACGCATTTTGGTTCATTCGGGGCAACAACATCGTGACGAGTGAAGGATTCGGTTTTGTCGACGATATGATCGTTGACCAGCACTTCATCCGCCGGAAGCGGCATAATCGCCTGCTCAGCATCGTTCTGGAGAATCCGACGAAGCTCGGTGTCGGCATCGACGAATCGACGGCCATCATCGTGAATCCGGACCGCACATTCCATGTTGTTGGAGAGGCGACCGTCTTCGTTCTGGATGCGTCGAAGGCCTCGGCCGTGGAGAGCGACAAGAACGGGAACCTTGCGGCTGCGGGCATGCGACTGCATCTGCTGAAGGAGGGAGACCGATTCGATCTGAAGACGCGAGAGCCTCTTCCGGCGCGGGGTGCGAAATGAAGCGTTCGTTCAACACGCTGTTGATGATCTACGCGGTCGTCGTCGCGGTCGCCGTGCTGACGTGGATCGTCCCCGGCGGCGCGTACCAGCGCGTTGTGACCGAAGGACGAACGCTGGTGATGCCGAACTCGTTCGCGCCGGTCGAGAGCAATCCGCAGGGGATCGGCGATGTGCTGATCGCTCCGATCACCGGGTTTATCCAGGCGGCGCACATCATCGCCTTCCTGTTCGTGATCGGCGGTGCGTTCATGATCATCCAGGATACCGGAGCGGTCACGACCGGCATCCAACGCCTTTCCTACACCTTCGCGCGCAAGCCGAATCTCCAGAAGTTTTTCATTCCAGTGACGATGACCATCTTTTCGCTCGGCGGCGGCATCTTCGGGATGTGCGAAGAAACAATGCCGTTCGTCATCATCTTCATCCCGCTGGCCCGATCGCTGGGGTACGATTCTCTCGTCGGAACGGCCATCCCGTTCCTTGGCGCCGCTGCAGGCTTCGCCGGCTCAATGCTCAACCCCTTCACGGTCGGCATCGCCCAATCGATCGCGGAGATTCCGCTCTATTCCGGACTTGAATTCCGCGTCGTCGTGTGGGTGCTGAGCACCGTCATCATGTGTGCCTTTGTGATGTGGTATGCGGCAAAGATCAGAAAGAATCCCGACGCCAGTCCCGTGCGGGATATCGATCTCGCGCGCCCCGGGGCACAAGCGATCGAAGGTGAGACGGAAATGCCGTTCACCCGTTCACACAAGCTGGTACTTGGACTCTTTGCGGCCGCGATAATATTTCTCGTCTACGGGATTCTCGAGCTGAAGTGGTACATCAATGAGATCGCAGGACTCTTTCTTGGATTGGGATTGCTGAGCGGCGTGGTGGGACGAATGTCCGCCAATGCCATCACCGACAGCTTCAAGAATGGGGCGAAGGACATGATCGGAGTTGCGCTGATCATCGGTTGTGCGCGTGCGATCCTTGTCGTTGCGGAAGATGGAAAAGTGCTGGATGTGATGCTGAGTTCGCTCTCCGGTGTGATCACGCATCTCCACCCCGCCATCGCGGCGCAGGCGATGTTCGTCGTACAAGGGATCATCAACTTCTTCGTCCACTCCGGATCCGGGCAAGCCGCATTGACGATGCCCATCATGGCTCCGCTCGCAGACGTCATCGGCTTGACGCGTCAGATCGCGGTGCTGGCCTTTCAGTTCGGAGAAGGCTGGATCAATCCGATCCTTCCCACTTCGGGCGTGACCATGGGCGTGCTTGGCCTGGCGGGCATTCCGTGGGACCGATGGTTCAAATGGATGCTGCCGGCGCAGATCATCTTCTTCGTCCTGGCGCTCTCGTTGCTGGCCATCGCGCACTTCATCGGATACCAATGACCCCGCCGCGGCGAAATACTTCACGCCGGCATTCGGTGCAGGCGTCGTTGAAGCAGAAAGTGCTTTCCGCGTTCGAACAGCTTCCGGCGAATCAACAGAAGGTCGCATCAGCCCTGTTGCAGCAGCCGGACGATCTTCCGTTCCTGACGACGGAACAGCTTTCGAAGCGGCTCGGCGTCAGCAAGGCCACCATCGTCCGACTTGCCCAGCGGCTGGGATACAAGGGATTTGCCGAGCTCCAGGGAGAAATGTCGGGAGCGCTGCAATCCGACCTCGCGAGCGTCTATCAATTCGCGGGGGCTCTGGATCCGCAGCAAACGGCGGACACGCCGCGGGCGGTTGCGGAAGCGGAACTCGAGAACATCAACCAAACGCTCAAAGTGCTCGACCGCAAGGTGTTCCAGGATGTGGTGCGGGCGCTGATGAAAGCCAAGCAGGTCTACACCATGGGCATCGGGATCTCGTCGCTCCTCGCACAGATCCTTGCCTATGAGCTGAATCAGGTCGCGGTAAATGCCCGTGCATTGTCGAGCGCGCATGCCCGATTCATCGAGCTGCTTGCGTTCGTCGGGCGGGACGATGTGGTCGTGGGATTTTCCTTCCCCCCCTATTCCAAGGAAACGGTGAATGCGGCGGCGTTCGCGCGCAAACATGGTGCGATCGTCGTGGCGGTCACCGATTCGGAGACCTCCCCGATCGCATTCGAGGCGAGCCGCGTGATCATCGTCCGCACGAAGAACATTCTCTACACCAACTCCATCGCCGCATTCTCCATGGTGATTAACGCCATCGCCACCGAGATCGCAATGCGCACGAAGTCGACCGTTGCCGCGATGGTGCAGGATGTCAACGATTCAATGGAAGAGAGCGGAGAGTATCTCCGAGCCCGCCTCGATCAACGAAACGCGCGAAGAGCGTCACAATCCCCGTTCAACAGAAAAGGAGACTGATTCCATGGTCAAGCAGATCGCAGTACTCCTCCTGGCTGGCATGTGTGCCGCAGGCGTTCTGCTCGCCGGCACCAAAGGAAAGATCGCAGGCCGGGTGATCGACAAAGCCACGCAGGAGCCGCTCCCCGGCGCCAACGTGACCATCGAAGGACGTCTGATGGGAACCGCATCCGGCATCGATGGTGGATTCACCATCGTCGACGTGCCGCCCGGCGTCTATCGCGTGAAGGCGGCGTTCGTCGGATACGCGGCAATGAGCATCACCGATGTGCGCGTCAATGTCGATCAGACCACGACCCTCACATTCGAACTGAGCGAACAAGCGCTTCAGAGTTCCGAAGTCGTGGTCACGGCGGAACGTCCGATGGTTCGGAAGGACGCGACCGGCTCGGTGAGCATCATCTCACAAGAGGAGATCCAGGTCCTTCCGGTTGCGAATTTCATCGATGTCCTTCGCATGCGGGCCGGCGTGGTCGGTGAAGGCTCGAACCTTCATGTCCGCGGCGGCCGGGGCAACGAGGTCGCCTACATGATCGACGGTGTGTATGTCGAGGATCCGCTGTTCGGCGGACTGGGGACGGCGTTGCACAATGACGCGATCGAGCAGATGCAGTTTCTCTCCGGGACCTTCAGCGCCGAGTACGGCGATGCGATGAGCGGCGTGGTCAATCTCGTGACGCGCGAAGGAACGGAACGCTTCCGCTTCAAGGTGGAAGGACGGACGAGCGAGTTCGCATCCCCCTTCAAGGGGTATCACGAGAACCGGATCGTCGGTTCCGTCAGCGGGATGGTCCCGCTCATCTCCGGCCTTTCCTTCTTTGCGACAGGTGAGCAGGACTCGAGAGGGAGCTGGCTTCCATACGGGTATCGACGGGAGCTTTCCACGCTGGGAAAATTGACATACCAGCTTGATGCCGGGATAAAGCTTGCGGGTTCCTACCGCTACGCGGGGGAAAAGCATCAGAATTACAATCATTCGTGGAAGTACATTCCCGAGCAATATTATCAGCCTCGTTCATCCAGCCATCAAGGAATGGCGCAATGGACGCATGTGTTGAGTCCGGGGGCGTTCTACGAGATCAAGGCGTCGTACTTCTCCCAGCATGCGCAGCTTGGCGTTCTGGATGCATCGGGAAATTATCTCGATACCTCGCGCTACATGACCCCGTCAAACTACACGTTCAAAGCGGATGCCGGCAACGGGATCGAGTTCTGGGAAACCGCCATCCCGGTCGAGTTCGACAGCAGCCGGGTTTCGACGCTGAACGTCAAAGCGGACCTGGTCTGGCAGGCGGCCAGCGCGCATGAGTTGAAGCTGGGCGTTGAAGTGAAACAGCACGACATGTTCCGCTTCAGCGTGTACGATCCGAAGCGGAACGCGCCGTACATCAATGATTATGCACGGGAACCGCTCGAGGGAGCGTTCTATTTGCAGGACAAAATGGAGTTCCCGTCGTTGATCCTCAATGTGGGGCTGCGGGTGGATTATGCGGACCAGCAGGCGTCCTTCCGCGCGAACCCGCTCGATTCCGTGGCCACGGTAAACTCCACTGCGAAGTTCCAGGTGAGTCCCCGCATCGGCATCGCGCATCCGATCTCCGACCGGACGAATCTGAGTTTTTCCTACGGGCATTTCTTCCAAAATCCCGAATACCAGTTCTTGTACGAGAACAGTCAATACGACCTTCGCGTGCGCGAGCCGCTGTTCGGCCAACCCGACCTCGATGCACAACGAACGGTGGCATATCAAGTGAGTCTGAGTCATCAGTTCACGGACAATCTTGCGGCGACCGTGACGGCGTATTACAAAGACGTGACCGGATTGATCGGAACGCGGTATTTCAGTCCGTTCGTCGAGGGCCGATACGTGGGATACACCGTGTACGTGAACGAAGACTACGCGAACATGAAGGGATTCGACATCGAGTTTACCATGCGTCGCTCGAAGAACGTCTCCGGCGGTCTGACGTACTCCTATCAGGTCGCGAAAGGGAGCGCGTCGTCCGAGAGCGAACAGTATCCGGGCACAGAAGAGTCGACGACGCTGTACTTCCTCAGCTTCGACAAGACCCATTCCATCAATGGAAGCGTGAGCCTGCTGTTCGGTGCGAACGAAGGGCCGCGCGTGTTCGATGTTCCGTTGTTGGAGAACACCTACTGGAACTTCATCATGCGCACCAGCAGCGGCTATCCGTACACGCCGGGGGGACGTGATGTCGGTTTTGTCATCCGGAATTCCGCTCGGATGCCGTGGTCCTTCACGCTGGACGCGGAGATCGGACGGGAGATCGCCATCGGCGACCTGCGCGCAACGGTGTTCCTGGAAGCGCTGAACCTGACGAACTATCGGAACGTCGTGTACGTGTACACAGACACCGGCTCTCCGGATGTCACAAACACGGGCAACTACTCAGATGAGTACATGAAAGATCCATCCAACTACGGTGCGCCGCGACGTGTTCGCTTGGGGCTCCGTCTGGCTCTGTAACTCTCAGACAGGATCGAACGACCATGAAACAATTTCTCTACATCCTCATTCTCGTTCTGCCGTTGTCCCTCGTTGCGCAGCGCAAGGCGCTCGAAGAGCTGCAGCGGCAAGGGCCGGGATTGGAAAAGACCGCGGGGATCGTGGACCGCACCGGCGGAACGCATGACAAGAGCAACATTCGGCACTTCTTCGAGAACCGCGGGAAGCTGTACCCGCGCCGCGTCTCTGACGGACCCGACGGCGAATGGCCGGCGAACAGCAAGCGGGAGTACATCTATCGTGCCGCACCGTACGTCGGTATTCCGGGGAACGTCATTCAGGGACGTTTCACCACGAACGAAGAGTGGGAGGCGATGGGGGGATTCCACAATCCAACGCAGACGGGCAAGTTGTCTCCCGCATTCTCCGATCGGCCGTCGACCTGGCCGGCAAGCGGATGGCCGGTGAAGGATGAACAGGGGAATCCGGTCATCAAGTCGGACCAGGACAGCTATTGCGCATACAGCGACAGCAACAACACAAAAGGCCGCCTCGGCATTGTCGTGTACCAGACGGGATATGCATACGGAATGAAAATTGCGCGCGACATGCTGTTCTTCAAATTCGAGATCGTCAATGTCGGTCCCGTACAGCGTGACAGTCTTTACTTTGGTCTCTATGCGGACGTGGACGTCGGCAATATCTCCGGGGGCGATCCCGAGTGGGGCGACGACAAAGCCGGCTTCGACAAGGACCGTCGATTGATGTATTTTTACGATGGTGATGGCAAGACGACCGAATGGCCCGGAGCGCCGCCAGGATATTTCGGGTTCGCATTCCTTGCGACGCCGCAGCAGAAGGGGATCACCGACTTCCACTATATGCTGTACGATGAT
>Ga0105103_10001327_pt1 | contig 13679 bp, 14 predicted proteins | sample PPLLaktember2015_2_FD_79107 | JGI IMG/M metagenome (GOLD analysis project Ga0105103, IMG submission 79107) | Freshwater sediment microbial communities from Prairie Pothole Lake near Jamestown, North Dakota, USA - PPLs Lake P7 Core (6) Depth... | ecosystem: Environmental > Aquatic > Freshwater >...
CCTGCTGGACCGCAGCCGGCCGCTTCTCCTGGAAGGCCGGGTAGAGGCCGATTTCGGAGCCCACACCCTGACGGTGCAGAAGGTGGCCCCCCTGGCCGCCACGGTCGGCGCTTGAAGCCCCCGGGCGCCGCCGCGGCCCTCAGTCGGCGGTCGCGAAGTCGGCCACCCGCGTTTCGTGCCAGAACTCCCCGTCGCGGCTGAAACGGATGAAGCCCACATGGCCGCCGGCGGCCGGCATTTCAAGAAAGAGGCGGGGGTTGCCGCGGGCCGCCGCGACGGGGTAGCATTCCGGGGCAAGAAAGGGGTCGTCCAGGGCGCTCAGGACCAAGGTCGGGACGCTGACCGCCGGCAGCAGCGGGCCTGCGCTGCAGCGCGCCCAGTAGTCCTCGGCGTCCCGGAAGCCGTGCAGGGGGGCGGTGTAGCGGTCGTCGAAATCCTTGAAGTTGCGGATGGACTCAAAGCCCGCATCGCTGATCTTGTCGGGCATGCGGGCCATTTTGGCCCGGATCTTGGCGCGGAAAAGCCGCAGAAAGCGTTTCATGTAGACGGCGTTGGCCGGTTCGGCCAGCCGCCGGGAGCTGCTGGCGAGATCGCAGGGCACCGAAATCGCCGCCGCGCGCGAGATAAGGGGCGAGATGCCGCGGCCTTTTTCGCCCAGGTAGCGCAGGGTCAGGTTGCCGCCCAGGCTGAAGCCCACCAGGGCGATCCGGTGATAGTGGTTGCGGGCCAGCACGTGGCGCAGGACCGTGTCGAGGTCTTCGGTGGCGCCGCTGTGATAGGAGCGCGGCAGGCGGTTGGGCTCGCCGCTGCAGCCGCGGAAATTGAAGGCCAGCGCGTCCCAGCGGCGGCGGTTGAAGGCCCGCACCATCCCCAGCATGTAGTGGCGGCTGGCATCCCCTTCCAGGCCGTGGAGGACAATCGCCAGGCGGTCGCTTCCCGCGCCGGACCAGTCCAGGTCGATGAAGTCTCCATCGGGGGTGAAAATCCGCTCGCGCCGGTAGCGGACGCCGTTTACCCGCCGCAGCAAGCTCGGGCAGATCGTCTGCAGGTGGGGATTGCCCAGCAGTGCGGGCGCGCGATAGGGGCTGTGGGCGATGATCGGCATGTCGGTTTTTTCCTTTTTTGAGCGGCCGCGGCCCCGTCAAAAGCGCCGCTGTCGCGGCACGGCGGATCCGTTCATGGCGCAAGCGGTTACGCCCCAAATTCTTGGATGGGCATCAAATAGGGTTGAAAGGCGTGCCAAAAGACCCTATAACCATTGCCGCAGCGGCCGCCGTTTTTCGGGGCCGACGGGCGGCGACGCCCGCGGGTCTGGCCGTCGGCTTGCCGCCCCCCTTGATGATACCTTTAGCGAATTCTTTTGGAGCAACCATGACCGGCTCTCCCAACCGATGGGCCCTTGCGCTGACGATCCTCTTGCTGCCGGGCTTTTTGGCCTGCGCCGCCTCCCGCACGTTCTACGTTTATCCGCGCTACAGCGGGCAGCCGGCGGAGCGGGTGGCCGGGATGCCGGTTGTCGGGCTGCAGGCCCTTCAGGACCGGCGCCTGGAAAAACCCGATTATGTCGGCATGCGCTTTCTGGGGGGCGGCCGGCGGGAAACTTACCTGACCGGCAGCGGTTCCCTGGCAGGCGATCTCAGCGCCATGGTGAGGGCCCACGCGGGCGCCAGGGGCTATGCGGTCCGGGATGTGGCCGGCTGGGATTTCGCGCCCGAAGGCCTGGCGGCCCTCGGGCAGGGGTTGAAATACGTGGTGGGCGGCGAGATCAAGACCCTCAATGTCGACGCCGTCCAGCGCTTCGGCCGCAGCGAGATGGTGTTGACGGTTGAAGTGATGTTCTACGTGGGGGATGTGGCCGGCGCAAGGGTCACCCGCCGGCCGGTCAGGATTCGGATCGAGCGCACTGATCTGGCTTTTGACGCGCCGGGGCTGGAGCGCCATCTCAATGCGGCCTTGGCGGAAACCATCGCCACGGGGCTGAAGGAGCTGCCCTGAAGCCGAGTTCGAAATGCGAGGGCAGGGGACTGAAACAGCATGCGGCCGCGTTTGGTGCGGCCCACAGGAGGTGTGAGCGATGTGTGACATCAACGTGTTCGTGCGGCACGACGGCCATGAACAGATGGTAATGGAAAATGTCGATGTGGTCGAAGATCGTGGCGGCCGATTTCACCTCACCAATATTTTCGGTGAGGAAAAGGACGTGGCCGGAAAAATGGTGGTCTTCAACAACAGCCAAAAACGGATGGTTTTCGAAGCGCTTTGAACGCATCGCAGCGCGTGAAGACGGCGCGGGTTGCGCGGCCGGGGCGCGCCGGGGGTGTCGCCGACGATACCCCCCCTCAGGCGTCGCGCTGCTGGGCTTTTTCGATTTTGGCCCAGGAATCCCGCAGACCCACGGTGCGGTTGAAGACCAGCCGGTCGGTGCCGGCCGCCTGCAGGTCGCGGCAGAAATAGCCCTGGCGCTCGAACTGGTAGCGGCTGCCGGCCGCCGCCGTGGCGAGACTGGCCTCCACGCGGCTGTCGGTCAGGGTCTCCAGCGACCTGGGGTTCAGGCAGGCTTCGAAATCCGCGCAGGCCTGGGGGTCGGCTTCGCTGAAAAGGTTATCGTAGAGCCGAACTTCCGCCGGCAGCGCGTGGGCCGCCGAAACCCAGTGCAGCGTGCCCTTGACCTTGCGGCCGTCCGGCGAGTCGCCGCCGCGGGTGGCCGGATCGTAGGTGCAGTGGAGCGCGACCACCTCGCCGGCCGCATCCTTGACCACATCCACGCAGGTCACGTAGTAGGCATAGCGCAGGCGCACCTCCCGTCCGGGTGCCAGTCGAAACCATTTGCGCGGCGCTTCCTCCCGGAAATCATCCCGTTCGATATAAAGAACCTTCGAAAACGGCACCATCCGGCTGCCCCTTTCCGGGTACTCGGGGTGGTTCAGGAATGTCATCTCCTCCACCTGGCCCTCCGGATAGTTGTCGATCACCACTTTCAGCGGCCGCAGCACGCCCATCGCGCGCGGTGCGCTGGCGTTGAGATTTTCCCTGACGCAATGCTCCAGCAGGGCGATGTCGACCGTGCTTTCGCGCTTGGCAACACCGATGCGCTCGCAGAACGTGCGGATCGCCTCCGCGGGATAGCCGCGCCGGCGAAGGCCCGAGATGGTCGGCATGCGGGGGTCGTCCCAGCCGGACACAAAGCCCTTTTCCACCAGCTCGATCAGTTTGCGTTTGCTGAGCACGGTGTGGGTCAGGTTCAGGCGGGCGAATTCGATCTGCTGGGGGTGGCAGGGCACCTCCAGGTTGTCCAGCACCCAGTCGTAGAGTGCCCGGTTGTTTTCGAACTCCATGGTGCACACCGAGTGGGTGATCCCTTCGATGGCATCCGAAAGGCAGTGGGTGAAATCGTACATCGGGTAGATGCACCAGCGGTCGCCGGTGCGGTGGTGATGCAGGCGGCGGATGCGGTAAAGCGTCGGATCGCGCAGGACGAGGTTGGCTGCGGCCATGTCGATCTTGGCGCGCAGCACGTGGCTGCCGTCCGCGAACTCGCCGGCGCGCATGCGGGTGAAGAGGTCCAGGTTCTCTGCGATCGAGCGGTTGCGGTAGGGGCTCGGTCTGCCGGGTTCGGTCAGGGTGCCCCGGTATTCGCGGATTTGATCGGCGCTCAGGCTGCAGACATAAGCCTTGCCGGCCTGGATGAGCGCGACGGCGTAGCCGTAGAGGGCTTCAAAGTAGTCCGATGCGAAATGCAGCCGGTCTTCCCAGTCAAATCCCAGCCACCTGACGTCGGTCTGGATCGAGGCGACGTATTCGGCGTTTTCCTTGGCCGGGTTGGTGTCGTCGAAGCGCAGGTTGCAGGTGCCGTTGTAGTCCCTGGCAAGCCCGAAATTGAGGCAAATGGACTTGGCGTGCCCGATGTGGAGGTAGCCGTTGGGTTCGGGCGGGAAGCGGGTCACCACGCGGCCGTTGTTTTTACCGGCCCTGAGGTCTTCTTCGATCAGGGTCCTGATGAAGTTGGACGGACCGCTGTCTGTCGACGGTTCTGGTGCGGGTGCGGCCGGTGGGGTCGAAATGCCGGAATTTTTCATGTGGGCTGGGCCTCTGCTGATCGTTTGGGAAAAACGCCGTGACGATGACGCGAATTCTTTTCATTTCGAAAGAATAGCTTTGTAAACTACAGGATCGATGGAAAAGGTGTCAACCCTGTTTTTACGGCGGGCCGCCGCCAAGGTGGATGGCCGCAGCGCGGTGGGGGCGTTGGGCGGAAAGCGGCTCCCGGCCGCCAAAGGTGCAGCGGCAGGCCGGGAGCCGTTCGGGGAAATCCTACGGGGTGATCTTCAGTACCATCAAGCCCGCGCCGGGCCGCAGGACCAGGAACTGAACCGGTTCGGTCGCGCTTTTTTTGAGCATCTTCCGCAGGGCGTCAGTGTTCTCCACGGGGCTGCGGTTGACTTCCTTGATCAGGTCGCCCTGCCGCAGGCCTGCCGCCTCGGCCTTGCTTTCGGGGCTGACAGCGATGACGACCACGCCTTTTTCAGCGGGGTCGAGTCCCAGCCGCTGCGCGGTTTCACGGTCCAGGTCGCTGACCTGGAGACCGAACTCGGCACTGGCCTGGGGGTTGTCGATGGTCTTGCCCTCGACGTCCTGCTCGCGCTTGGCAAGGGTCACCGCAACGGTCTTGGGCTTGCCGCTGCGCATGATCTCAACGGACAGGCGGCTGCCCACCGGGGAGTTGGCGACCATGGCGGAGAGCTCGCGGCTGGCGGTCACCTTCCGGCCGTCTATGGCCACAATGATGTCCTGGGCTTGGATGCCGGCCTTGTCGGCCGGGTCTCCGGCATAGACCTCTGAGACCAGCACCCCTTCGCCGTTCTTGACCTTGTAGTAGTCGGCCAGGTCCGGGGAAAGATCCTGAATGGCCACGCCCAGCCAGCCGCGGGTGACCTCACCTTTGGACTGCAGCTGGGTGAGCACGTTTTGGGCCAGGTCGGACGGTATGGCGAACCCGATGCCCTGGCCCCGGGCCACAATCGCCGTGTTGATGCCCACGACCTCGCCCCGCAGGTTGAGCAGCGGACCGCCGCTGTTACCGGGGTTGATGGAAGCGTCGGTCTGAATGAAGTCGTCATACGGCCCCGAGCCGATGATCCGGCCCTTGGCGCTGACGATCCCCACCGTGACGGTCTGCTCCAGGCCGAAGGGGCTGCCGATGGCCACCACCCATGTGCCGACCGCAAGATCCCCGGATTTTCCCATCTGCAGCGGCTTGAGGTCTCCTGAGGGCGCGATTTTGATCAGCGCCAGATCGGTGTTGGGGTCGCGACCCACCAATTCCGCAGTGAACTCCTTGCCGTCCGCCAGTTTGACGGTGATTTCATCGGCGCCGTCAATCACGTGGTTGTTGGTGACGATGTGGCCCTCGCGGTCGATGATGAAGCCCGACCCCAGGCTGCGCTGCTTGAAGTCCTGGGATGGGTTGCGCTGCCCGTGCGGGCCCATGAAATCTTCAAACGGGTTGCCGCGGTCAAAGGGGTTGCCGAAAAAATGGCGGAACACCGGGCCGCCGCCCTTGATGGTCTTGACGGTGCGAATGTTGACGACCCCGTCGCGGACCTCCGCGGCGAGGGTGGTCAGGTTGTTGGGCAGCATGGATGCGGCATCGTCCCTGACGGCCGCTGCAGCGCCGCCCGCGGTGATCGCCAGCGCCAGCGCGGCGGCCAGCAGCAGGCGGATGAAGCGGGGGTGATGGCTCTCCAACTTTTTCATGGGGTGACCTCCTTAAAATCAATAGGGTTTAATGCCCGCCGACGACAAGTCGGCGGCTGTGCAGGGTATAGACGGGAAGATATACCGCTAAGCTTGCGGGAAGATGACGGCAGGATTACCAAATGGTCATGTTGGGGTTTTTTTGCCCGTTCAAAGGCAGGGCCGGGTGCCGCGGCAGGGCCGCAAGCGCAACCGCGACCTGGGCGTGAGGTTCGCGGGTTTTGACGGGTTTCATCTGGAAATCGCCAGCCCCGGTTTTACGACGGGAAAGTCAGGTGGAGACCTGCAACCGCGATCGGGCTGGTTTGAATTTGTTGGATCGGGGCACCCCAAGCTGACACCCCCCCCATCCGGTCAGCGCGCCCCATGCCGATGGGAGAGTTTCTCGAACATGATCACAAGACCCGCCACCAACCGGTAAATAAACTCCACCCCCATGTTCTTATCCGCCGTTTTGTCGAAAAAGATATTGATCGAAGACTCCATCCCCTCATCGGGTTTCCAGTAGCATATGAGCACCGGCACCAGCGGCAGCGGGTGCAGCAGAATGGCCGTGTCGGCCTCAAACCGGCTTTCGGCTTTTTTTCCGTTGAAGATGTCCAGCAGGTCCTGGAAAAGCTCGGGATAGGTGTCGGCAACCTTCTTGAGGGGCGTGACGCAGCGGTGCACAAAAAAATTGTGCCAGGCCGGCCCGCCCTCCAGTTCCCGCAGGGTGACCCATTCACCGCTGAGGGGGATGCCTTGGCTGTAGAGGAAATACGACAAGATGGGGATGGAAATCCACGGGTGCAGGTGAATGTCCGAATGAAGGGTGCCGTGATGGTCCACGGCCACGTCTTTTCCCATGACCTTGGTGACGAGCCTGCCGTTGACCAGCCTTCCTCCCAGACGTTTGGCGGTCTGTTCAAAATCCAGCCGGGCCACCGACTTTTTAAGCATCGCCAGCATGGCCAGCAGGTCATCTTCACCTTTTGCGTTCTGCTTGGGTGCGGCCTGACCGCGTTGCGCCAGCAGATCGGGGTCGATCCGGGGGCAGTCGCTCAGCTTGGCGCGGCCCTGGATCACCGCCGCGGCAAAGGCCATACAGGTCTTGTAGCCGCATTCTTGGCAGTTGGATTTGTCCACCAGCTTGAGGACATCGGTAACGCTTTTGAATTCAGGCATGCTCAGTTTTTCCCGGTCCATCGCAGAACGAAGTTGTTCTGCGGGTTCAGCCCGCTGCGATGCGCCACTTTCGCTATTTTGATCTTTCGGGCAGGTTGAAAAGGCGGAAACGCGCTTTTTGGCAAGCAATTATAGCGGGTCGGTCCCTATGTTTCAACCCCTGGGCACCCGCTGTCCCGAGGGCGCAGGCGCACGCCGATGCGTCGTCCCTGCTCCCCCTAGCCGGCCAGCGCCAGCCACCCGGCGAGGGTAAAGATCGATAAAAGCGTGCTAACCGATATGGTTGTTACGGCAAAATGCGGCGCGCCCCCCATCTCCCGCGCCATCACATACGTCACGGTGGCCGTTGGACAGGCCAGCAGGATCAACCCCGGCAGGTATTCGATCGGCCCAAGACCCAAAAGCTGGTAGAAGCCGAACGCAATCCCCGGAATGATCAGCAGCTTGATCACCGAGGATCCGATGGCCAGTGCCAGGCCTGAACGAATTGTCTCAAAGTTAAGCGACCCGCCGATGATCAGAAGCGCCAAAGGCAGGGCCATGCCGCTTAAGATTTTAAGGCTGCGCTCCGCGACTTCCGGCATCGGCAGGCCGGCAAGCGAGTAGGCCATGCCGGCAAGCGCCGAGCACACGACGGGGTTGCCGCCGATTTTCAGAAATGTCCGCCCCAGTTGGGGCTTGGCCCCCATGGACTGGGCATAAAACTGAAGCATCAGCACCGCCAGCGTGTTTTGCAGAATCATCAAAAAACCGGCCAGAAAACCTGCGCTGACAAGCCCCGCCTCCCCCAGATAATAGAAAACAACGGCAAATCCGATGTATCCAAAGTTGCCATGAAACGCGCTTTGGACGAACGAGCCCGCCATGGCGCCGCTGATCCGCATCCGATAGGCCGCCAACCAGGCAATGATCCATCCGATTGCCAGAGCTGCCATGGTGAGCAGCACCATTTGCGCTTGAATCGAGGTTCGAAGCGTTGCTTTCGCAAGGGAAATGAACAGCATGGCCGGGATACCGATATAAAAAACGAGCCGGTTGCCAGCTATCATGAATTCCGATGTCAGGAGGCCCAACCGTCGGGCCACCCAGCCAAGCGCCACCAGCAGAAAGATCGGAACAATGGTGAGGTAGATTTGCATGCCTTGTGTGGTTTACCAAAGGGAGAGTGCCAAAGGTTACGCGGGACGGTGTTGCAATAGCGCGTTTCTATTTTTCGATGACCAGTGTCATTTCGTTTGCCGGGCGTCGGCCTCTTTCGGCGACCCGACTGATCACAAATTAACCTGGAAAAAATGCGGAATTTCTACCCCGCGTCACGGACGCCTCGCGTCCGGGATTTCCCTGCGCCCTTTTGTATCCGCGTCAATTGTGTGGGGGTGGTCTGTCTTTAAAATGCAAACAGCCTCTGCAATACGGAAACGACGTCTGATTGGGCCTTGGAATCAATCGTTCCGAGCCTTTTAATCAGTCTTGTTTTATCTATCGTTCGAATTTGATCCAATACAATGTGACCTTGCTTCTTCCTGGGGGAAAAGAGATGTTTCAACCCCCAATTTCTTTATCGTCAACTCCGGCGGCCGATTTTGACGGGCCATCCCAAATACGCCTAAATTCCATCTCACTCCGCCTGGGCCAACGACAATCTCACCAGTGCGCGGAACGAGTAGACCACAGCTACGAAATCTCCGATATTTTGCCAAGCTTCTTCGCATCCGGTGGAGTGACCGGTTAAGCTTTTATGCCTATTTCAGCAGATAACTAGAAGGCCTTCCCCTCTCTGATAGCTTCCAATGCACTTTCATAATTTTCGCGAACATTTCCGATAAGCTCCATGATTTCGTCAGAGGCTTCGGTCAGCCTTGCAATGTTGTCAATTACGAGAATGAGGGGTTTCATCTGGTTAAGCGCCCGAACGCATTCCCAACTCATTGCCTCATCAATATGAAATAATAATCTGTCGGATCCTTCAAAACCAAATTCATTTACCACTTGATCCCGCAATAACATCCATGCACCCTGAAGGTCTGATATTGCAGTTTTTGTGTATCCGGTATCTTCTTTTTGAAAGGTCATGTGCAATTTCCACCTGTAGGTTTAACGCTCCTGCGAACGACTAAGAGCTGCTTTTTAGGTTGAATCCATCATGCCTATCCAGATGTTTGCATTGGCTTTTATTTGAATTTTCGATTTTCATCCTTGAGGCGCGAATATAGTTTCTTGAGAGTTTTATAACCCGGGTTGTCTTTGTCTGGATAATCTAACGGATCATCAAGAGCATTTTCAATTACGGCAAGTAAACAATCGAAATCCCAACTGTAAAGACCGATTGGACGTTTCCCGCGATAATTGTCAATTCTTCTATCTAAACCAAAGGCTTCAGCCATTTGATAAGTATGTCGTTGTAATTCGATCAGTTCATCCCCCGTTATCAATACATTCAATTTAATGTCTTTGGAGCCTGGTTTCATTTTATGATTCGCTTGTTATCATTCATAGTCGAACGACAATCTGTAAGGGCCGTGGCGGCTTTCAGTGGTCTACTGCAAGAAGAGGTTATGACCTCAGCAACTCGCAAATGTCACGAATGATTTTTTCTAACCGTTTGCTTGAGAGTGATTTCATGGAATATTTTTGCAATGAATCTTTGGAATTTTGACTGTTGTTGAATGCTTCAACAATTCTCTTTTTTGTCCACTTTTTATGCAAAAAGCCAGGGGATAAGACATGGTTTTTGGGTGAATACCAGAATTCTGACCCCGTTGAATCGATCACCTGGACGTAACTTTTGTTTTCGATTGGAACGGAAGATATACAGATTTTTGCCAATTGTTTAATATTGAATGCCGAATAAAGCCTTCCATCGGATACTACAATTACAGGATGTTTCGGCTTTCTCCATACAATATGGAATTCAATTTCCTTCATAATTGTTGTGCTTTTTGGGTCATACGGATAACGCTAAGAATCAGCGGACGCATACTTCTTGCGATCCGCTGCATTCCTTCAAGAATGGGTTTAATTCCCAGGACTCCTGCTGCCAAACCTTTCCAAAGCCCCGATTATTCGCTCCGAAACGGTAAGCAGACGATCAACAAATTCAACGTCGGTGGGCACACCGTCTACAGCGATGTGACACGTCCCGTTTTGGATCCGGATGTCAGCGCCCTTCGGTAATTCAAGAAGTGACCGCACCAACAAGGGCTCACTCACTATTTTTGCGGTCTGACCAACGGCCGATGCGGATATATGAAATCGGTTGTCAAACGCTGCCTGATGGAGCTTGAAATTGTGGGCATCGCCGGTAAGGATTTTTGGCAGCGCTGTGCGGAGATACCCTGTTTTTTCCTGGATTCTGAACTCACCCCCACGGTAAGACTGGATGCCAAACTCCACGCAGGTCATCATTCCTGAATCATGGGAAGAAAGGGATTTGGCCATTGGGGTCAAGCGTATCGTTTTATCCCTCACGAACACCACCAGCTGCGGAAGCCCGAGATCAGACTGCCGGATCACCTTGCCATTGCGCGTGCCCGCTGCACTCTCCAGCACAGGAAGTATCCGGTCTACATCACGGGCATGCAGCCACTTGGCTAATGCCAAGCCGCCGGCGATGAACATCGCGATTATGATAAAGCTGCTCATACTTCCTTGACCTCCAATTTGCCACCCGCGCGGCAAGCCAACTGAAATCATATCCTTTTTGTCGGTATTCGGCTTTTCGCTCCAATTCGTCCTGGCTGCCGGTTAAGTCGTCACTGACAATGTCACTGGCCCCCAGGCTGCGGATCAGGCCACCCGACCAAACCGGGACGCTGCTCCTTGCTTACATTTTTCTCCAGAAATTCCTTGCACCGTCTGCGAGCGGTTGACTTACTCTCGGAAAACAACCTTAAAACGTAGTCTGTGTCATGCCGGGGGCGATTTTGATGGCCATCAACGCACTGTGGCCGCTGACGGGATAACGATCCAACCCGGCAAAATCCGCCTCGAGACCGGCTCTCAAGGGATTCAAATGAATGTAGCCTACCAGTTCCCTCAGGGAGGGGTCCTCCTGGCACAGAACCGATTTATAGCGGTTTTGAAACAACTGGCCGTTCCGTTTGTGGCGCCGGTTGAAGCTGATAACATAGCCATCCAACAGCCGTCGTATCACGGTGGATAGTGGAACCATACCTGTTCGAAGCAACAGATGGACCGATTGGACATCAACGCCCAGGCAAAGCAAGGCGTGCCGGTTTCACCCAGAATTTTTCCCAAACGCGCGATCCAGTTGCTGCGGTCTTGGTCATCGAGAAAGATCTTGCGGCGTTCGATCCCTCGCACAATAACATGATGCACCGCGCCGGGGGCGTCTATGCGGGCTTGACGGGGCATGGGGATCGAAATAGCAAATCAGGGCAAAATTGGCAACTTACAAATCAATGGACGGCCCTCTTATTCTCGGTTGTTAGATGTCTGATAACGCATCGGCTATTAATTATTCGATTTAAATCTTTTTTCCTATGTAGAAAACATATCCGTAAAACTCTTTATATTTATTATATAACTCAGCTTCATGTCGTTGGTTTTTCACAAGCTCTTCGGCAGTTTTATTGCCTGCATATTTTTTCAGAAATTTTTCCTGGGCAGATACTTGCGGAGTATAAAAATGCTCAGTCCAGCAATTTTCAGGCAAAACAAAAGTAGCAATTGGAATATATCCGGCTTTTTGCATTTGTTTGACTTTATCTGAAATGATGTCAATTTCCGGATAAGCATCTTTCCAAAACCTATCGATTTCGATAGGTCGTTTTTCAGTGAACCAAGATGCCTCTGAAACGGCAATAAAGCCTCCTGTCTTCAGGAACTTATGCCATTCGTTTATACCTCGTTCAAACCCGATATTATAGATTGCCCCTTCTGACCAGATTAAATCTAACTCTTCATTTTTAAAAGAAAGATTGTCCATTGACCCAACAACACCTTCCACTCTATATTGAAGATTCATCTTCTGAATATTAACATTGAAGATATCTATAAAGTCGGCGAACAAATCAATGCCTGTAATATGTCCTGACGTATGTTTAGCCAACACCATCGTCTGACCACCGGTTCCACAACCTATATCAGCAATTTTGGATTCATTTGTCAGGTTATCAATAAAGCTCAAAGCTTTAATAGTTACTTCGGGGCTCCCAGGCCCTTGTCGTTCTATGCCCGAATAATATTCGCAAATTAATTTGAAATCAAACTCGTGAATTGATTTATTTTCGTCACTCATCATTCTTCCTTATCTTATCAAAAATTTATCTCTATCAGGTATCGAAAAGGTTCATCTATGGCCTTTGTCATTTGCGTTTTGGTAGTAGTGTAGTTTTGTGGTAAATTGGCGAAGCCACCCCAAAACAAAATGGAGATTAAAACGTCAACTGGACAAACTTGTTAGCCGTTTACTAGTAAATTACTACCACGGTATATTTCTATAAATATAATAATAAACCAAACAAAAATAGATATTCCAACGCCACCTGCTGAGATGTCCTTTATTATTCCTATCCTATTATTTTGATCAGTCTCGACGAAATCGCATAAAGCTTCAATAGCTGTATTGAATATCTCCGCTACAATCATTAGCCCTGTAGCAACCAGAACCAACCCAAAGTCAAGCCATTGACGATAGTAGAAGAACCCAACCATCAATACGGCAGACAAGATAATCTTGTAAGCAACAGCTAAGTCAAGAATCACGGCATAATATAGCCCACGAAACGCGACCGATATTTTCCTTTTAGGATTAAATCCCTTTGCACCTGTACCTAAGAATTTATTTCTCATGCAGAACCTTTGCTAAAGCTAACGTGGCCATTACCGGCGGGAAGCGGGAATGGAGCGCAACGGAATTCCCGTCCGCGTGAATGGCATGGTTAGCCATCGGCGGCTTCTCGGCTCGGAATGACTTCGGTAACAGAAGCTTCCTTTGTGAACATATCCTTGCGGTTCCACCAGACGACCAGGGCCCCAACAATGATCAGGAGGTACGTGTCGTAGGGCTGTGCGTCCGGAAAGATCGGGTTTATGAGCGAGAAGTGGAAGAACGCCGACAGCAGAATGCTGCCACGCGACCTGTTGAACAGTGCAGTTGCGATGACGCTTATCGCCAGGCACCCAGCAAAGAACGCGCTGAATGACCACTCGCTCTGCTGGGTTCCACTCAACAGAAAGGCTGGCAGATGCCACAGCCCCCATATGACACCAAGAATCAGCCCGGCCCAGATCGGAACGAACTTCCTTTGCAAAAGAGGAAGTGCGAGACCCCGCCAGCCGAACTCCTCGATCGGGCCTTTGATGACGGCAAGAACCAACGCCACGAGTAGAGCCTGAAAGGACGCAAATGGGAACGGTTCCGTGAGAAGGTTCCCTCTAAACGCAGAACCGCCAATGAAGATCAATGGAATGCCAATGATCAGAAAAGCATACCAGGCCGCGCCGCAGCGCCAGAGCAACACTCGCCCGAGGAAGCGCCGCAGGCCTGTGAGGCCACCGGTGCGGGCAACAAGAGTCAACGCCGCGATTGCAGGCGCGTACACGGCCAGGAAGAAGAGCGGATGGTTGCCGGTGAGCTGGCCGAACACCTCACCCATTCGTTCCGGAAGAAAGACGTACAGTCCAAGAATACCCCAAGCCAGTCCAAACGAGATCAGTAGAAATGGGGTAAATGAACGGAACGGCACTCGGTATGCTTCACGCACAGAAGTGTTTGGGAGCATGTTTTTGTTCTTTCA
>Ga0105103_10001328_pt1 | contig 13673 bp, 6 predicted proteins | sample PPLLaktember2015_2_FD_79107 | JGI IMG/M metagenome (GOLD analysis project Ga0105103, IMG submission 79107) | Freshwater sediment microbial communities from Prairie Pothole Lake near Jamestown, North Dakota, USA - PPLs Lake P7 Core (6) Depth... | ecosystem: Environmental > Aquatic > Freshwater >...
ACTGCACCCGGTGATGGAATTTGCATAAGGGACTATAAGTTTGACATTCGGGCAAGTAATGTTATTGTTCGTTATATCCGGTTTCGGTTGGGAGAAAAATGGGGCGAAGATGCCTTTGGCGGATTTAGCCCAAAAAATTCTGCGGGTTCAGGTTCTCTGCCAATTAAAAATATTATGATTGATCATTGTTCGGTAAGCTATGGTTGTGATGAGACGCTCTCAATATACGACATTGAAAATTTAACCGTTCAATGGTGCATTATTAGCGAAAGCCTGAATAAAGAAGGACATGGCTTTGGCGGAATAATGGGAGGATGGGGCGCATCCTTGCATCATACCATGTTTGCTCACCATAAGAGCCGGAGTCCTCGTTTTTGTGGTGCCCGCTATCAGTTCAACCTGGATCGTGAACTGGTTGACATGCGTTATAATGTGATTTACAATGCAGGACATTCATACGGCGGCGAAGGCGGACATCAAAATCTGATAAATAATTATTATAAAAGGGGCGAGAGTGATTTTTGTAATCCTTCCCAACCCAATCCTTCCGAGACCGATAAAGAATTTGTGGGTTGTATCTACGATTCGATAAAAAGTTTTTGGTATGTTGAAGGTAATTTTGTATTTGGCGATCCTACACAAACTGGAAATAATTGGAATGGCGGCGTAAAAATAAGCTATCCTAAACTTAATTTAAGGATTTACAGTCCACTGCCCTCGGCTTATATTGGTAAGAATGAAACTGCCGGGGAGACATTTGTAAAAGTTTGCAATGGTGCCGGGGCAAACTTACCCAAGAGGGATGAAGTTGATAAACGCGTTGTAAACGATGCAATAAACAATACCGGAAAAGTTCCGCTAACACTCGCAGACATTCCGGGGGAAGCATTTCCAGTGCTCAATTCCCTACCCGCTCCGGATGATACCGACCACGATGGCATGCCCGATAATTGGGAAACATCCAATGACTTAAATATCAATGACGGTTCAGACAGAAATACCCTTGATGAAAATGGTTTTACCATGCTCGAAAAATACCTTAACAGTATTGAATTTTCAATAATAGTGGAAGGTATAGAATTTTTAGCAACAAAAGACAGCTTGATAAGCGTAAAGTGGAATGATTTCTACATGACAGAAGAAGGATTTATTGTTGAACGTGCAACTCAGGGAGGAGATTTTCAGGTAATTGACACACTGCCTGCAAATACCAATTTCCTGATAGATAGCACATCAATTGCAACTAATGAGTACACATACAGAATCAGAGCTTTTAACAAAACCTTGGAAACTCCTGTTTCAAGCGGAATTGCTTATACCCCCACCTATTATAATCTCAGTGTAACTATCGAAGGGAAAGGCAAAGTTAGCCCAAGCGAAGGATCATTTTTAAAAGGTGTAAACAACGAAATAAACCTTGTTGCCGAGCCTGAAGAAGGCTGGAAGTTTGATAAATGGAGTGGGAATCTTATTGGTTCTGTTAATCCAAAAACATTGGTTATGAATTCTGATAAATCCATCACGGCTATCTTTATTGAAGATATAACAAATATAAATGAAAAATTAAATTCCGGGATTAGTCTTTATCCAAACCCGGTAACCGGCAATTTAGTAATAAAGATTAACGATAATTTTTCAAAAGATGCAGTAATTCAATTATTAGATTGTACAGGTAAACTAATCTTAACTCAACAGGTAAAAGAATCAGAAAACATTATAAAGATGGAAACTTTGTTGCCGGGTATCTATGTAATAAAGGTTATTAACGATAACAACGAAAACATAATTAGGAAAATTGTTAAAAAATAAAACATTACAGGTTCATTTTTAACCAACATAATGAATGAATTTCATGAACCCCAAAGGGCTTCGCAACCGCTAAAGCTTTATGCGAACGCGGTCAACGAAGTTAATTAATTAGGCTAATTATTTGACCTTATAATTAGGGTTAGAAAGTTGATAGATTGGTATCATAGACCTGTTAGTTAAGAAATGAAAAATCTGATAATTAGAAAAAATGAAAGACTTCTCTAAAAAGCAAAAGGTATATTATTCGATAGTAAAATTATTGGTATTTGCCTTTACTATATTATCAAGTTTTTCATACGGGTTTTCACAATCAGGTAATCGTGTAAAACCTCGCCTCATCGCAACTACCGATGGTGAAGTTGATGACAGGAGCACCATGATCCGTTTTTTGCTATATTCTTGTGACTTTGATATCGTAGGTATCGTTCAAAATAATTCCAAATTTCAAAAATCGGGACATAGCACCAAGAAGTGGATTGAAAAAGAACTGGATCAGTATGAAGTTGTTCTGCCTACATTAAGGATACATAATCCAGGTTATCCTGATGCCGGTTCCTTAAGGACCCTATTAAGAATAGGTAATGAAAACATTAGTGATCTTAACGTTGCCCCACCAGATATGGCAACAAAAAATACCCCTGGAGAGCAACTTATCATAAACACACTTTTAGATGATGACCCCAGACCAGTGCATGTTAGTTGCTGGGGGGGAAGTAACACAGTTGCTTCAGCATTGTGGAGGCTCAAAAGCTCCGGAGACTATACCACTGAACAATTTAATAAGGCAGTTTCAAAAATCCGTATCTATTGTATATGGTATCAGGATGGTGGAGGCCAATGGATAGAAGACAACATTAAGGAAGCATATATTTTTGAAGCTTATCGATGGGACAATGTTTGGGACTACGAAAGTTGGGATGGAAATCCAAAAGGAAAAGCAAGCAGTAACCCAAAAAATGTGCAGGAATATATGACTGCAACATGGTTGAACAATAATGTAAAGGCCAATCATGGCCCCTTGGGAGCTCTAACCCCTCAGAGCTACATCAGCGAGGGAGATACCCCTTCGTGGCTCAATGCAGTGAACAACGGATTGGAGGCCCATACCGACTACACCCTGGGTGGTTGGGGCGGAAGAGGAATATATGACTCACCTTTAACCAAACCAAACCATATAACCGATGGTGGTAGTTTAGCCGACGATGGAAATAAAAACAAAATGTTCTGGAGGTGGGTTATTGCTGCACAAAACGACTTTGCTGCCCGAATGGATTGGTGTGTAGCCCCAACATATTCAGCTGCCAATCATCAACCCGTTGCCAGAATTAACGGAGACAATATACGTTATGTTTCAGTTGGTGATGTGGTTACTTTAGATGCTTCTCCTACCTCAGATCCTGATAGCAATGATTTAAGCTATAACTGGTGGCAGTATTACGATGCCGACAATGCTTCCACTAAACTGATTATCAGCAGCAATACTTCAAAAAACAATGCTTCATTTGTTGTTCCCAATGAACCTGGCAAACAATTGCAAATAATTTGTGAAGTAACAGATAATGGAGAACCAAATCTTAAAGCCTATCAACGAATTATCTTCAATATAATTTCCAGCTCTCTTGTTTCAGTAACTGGTGTTTCGGTAAGCCCGGCCACTGTTTCAATTATTAATGGAGAAACCAGCCAACTTACAGCTAGCGTTTCACCCTCCGAAGCTTTTCATAAAACCATAAGCTGGAGTTCGGGCAATCCATCGGTTGCAACAGTCGATTCAACAGGATTAGTAAAAGGAATCTCGGCAGGCTTTACTACCATTACAGCTACCTCGATTGATGGAAGCAAAACCGCCACATCGAATGTTACTGTAAGAAATACAAATATACCTGTTACCGAAGTTGATATTTCGCCAGACACTTCAACTGTTATTATTGGGGCAGCTATCCAATTTACAGCAACAGTAGCCCCATCGAACGCCACAAACAAAAAGGTTTTTTGGATTTCGGGCAATACGGAAGTGGCAACGGTCGATTCTACTGGTTTGGTCAAAGGCATTTCAGCAGGATTGGCCGACATTAAAGTAACAACCCAGGATGGGGATAAACCAGCTACATCGGTGGTAATTGTATCCGACTCCACAACTTCAATATCAGAAATTAATTATAACGATGGTTTTACTTTCTACCCAAATCCGGTAAGTAATAAGTTAACCATAAAGTTTGATCATGAAGTAATGAGTGGTGCTGAAATAAAAATAATAGATATTTCTGGCAAATTGATTATAGCTAATTCACTTCAAGGTTTAAATCACACTTTGGATATGGACAAGTTGCAGCCAGGCATTTATTTTATAAAGGTATCGAACAATAATAAAAATATTATCAAACAAATCACTAAGCAATCATATTCTGGTTCAAAGCAAAACAGGCAAATTAAGTAACACAATACGCGATTTCAAGAGTTATACAAGCAAACGGTTTCTTATAATTGAAAATATAAAAACCGGAAGACTATATTTATTCAAGTGCAAGGCATAAAATAAGAAAGAGAGTGTCTCAACAGTCTTCAATACAGTCATCGCAAATTTTATAAAAAAATGCTCCGGTTGACTATTAAGACACCCTCTTTGTTCTTCAAATCGTTTTATCGGTCAATTATAACTTTATATAGGTTGCTTGCATGCTTGTCAGTTATTTTAATAAAATACAAGCCTGGGTTTAAATATTTAACATCAAGCTCTATTATGCCATCTGAAAATTCTTCGGTTCTCTGTATTGTTTTACCTTCAATTGAAATTATTTCAATCAGTATTTTACTATTCGTCCCTTCTACTCGTTCAATGGTTAGTATACTGCTGGCCGGGTTTGGAAATATTTTAAATGCTTTCGGTGTTATTTTATTTTGATGAATTTCTGTTGGTCTCTGAATAAATTGAATTTTAAAAGTATCGCTTACTGTTATATTGAAATAATCGCTGGCCATAACCACAATTTCTATTGTATCAGCGGTATTGCTTTTAGTAATTAATTTCTTTTTATTAGATAAGTAATAAGTTGAAATAGGAAGTTTTGAACCATCAGACCGGGTAAAATTGAGGGTAAGGATTGAATCAGAAGGATTGGGGTCAACCACAAAGTCGTGAGGCACCTCAATTGAATATAATGAATCTGTATAAAGCACTAAATCATTAAAAGGATTAGAGATTACTGGAGGTTTATTATTTCGCGCCAAATCAATAATGGAGGTACTTGCCCAATAAATATCCCTACTTAAGAAACCACTATTACGGCTAAAGAATATATATTTATTGTCGGGCGACAAGGTTGGAAATAATTCCTGCGATCTGGAATTTATTTTACTACCAAGGTTTATTAGTTTGGACCAGCCATTGTCTCCCTGTTTAAAAGTGACCAATATATCCCATTTATCTGAAGTTATTATAAAATCGCCATTTTTAGATACACAGGGTGTAATACCAAAATCTCCATTAATTTTTGTGGGCATTCCAAATTTCCCGTTTTTATATGTTGCAGTATACAAGGCTGTATCTTTTGCCATTCCTGTAAAATAAGCATCGCCACTGTCGGTGAACGAAATTATATCCGTCCTCAATCCGGAGAAATGTATTTCCTGTGGTCCTTGTATGGTATCATTGAGTCGTTTCGATTGCCAGATAATGTTGCTTGTATCGATGCCAAAAAGATCATTGTTGTCTGGTGCATAGGTGCCTAATAAATATTTTCCCTGCGCAATTGAGTCGATGGGGGCAGGCATGCTCCATTTATTATTTTTAAAACTTAAACAATATTGTTGATGAAATTCTTTTCCAATGGAAACGATATGCGATGAAAGCAGGGCTTCCTTCCCATCCTTTCGCAAATCATATTTTATATTTATTCGTCCGGATACTGAAACAATGCCCGGAGCAAATATCTTTGCAATATTGCCTGGCGGTTCTTGTCCAAAATAAAGCGAACTCAGACTACTATCGTTACAAGAAATGATGTCGTTGTTTATTCTGTTTTTTGAAATAAATTTCTGCCATGCCAAAGCGCTCTCTTTTCCAGGGAACCAACTGTTTAAACTTTTATCGTGGTTAAAACAATCATAAGGGGCAACCTTAAAATTTCTGTTATCGCCCATCCATCCTGTAGTAGGGTCTATTTTTTTCAGCTCGGGTATGCCATTAAAACTCACCTTATCAGGTAGCCGCTGCCTGACTGCATCACGGAAAAACGGTAAAACAAGCGAAGTATCAGTAACATTGTCATGATATCCACCGTATTCAATAACTTGCGACCACAAGGCATCCTGAAGTCTCCCCTCATTGAAGGAAGCAATTATCAAATTTGGTGAAACAGTTAAGTCATTTTCTCCTGTAAGAAGCATAACCGGCACTTTTAAAGCCTTTTGCTTAATGCTATCATTTATAGGCAACCAGGATGATCCTTTGCAGGCATAAACACCTAATATGCGTTCGGCCATGAACATGTTTAAATGCGTTGAAAAAAAACCTCCGTTAGAATATCCATATAAAAATAATGGGGAAAACTCAACTTCCGGATGTCCCGTAGAATCGGCAAATGCTGCCAGTGCTTCAATAATACCATCGGCCATCCAGTTTTTTATAGTGTCGTAATTAACAACGTTATAAACAGGTTGGTTCAGATCGGCTACCAAAAAGGCAAAACCCTTTTGGGCAAAGTAAGTTCTGTGGGGGATAAATTTTTCCATGGTCATATATTCAATTCCGTACATATCACCCCCAGTTAAATAAAAGCATACACCCTTTACGGTATCAATACTTTTTGGCAAATAGAGCTGGAAATGCAGCTTTGTCCCGGGATTTACAGGAGGAGTGAAAAACTGGTCATAAATCTGACCTTTTACATTGGCACTAAATATACAAAGTATGCCTAAAGTTAATCTTTGCAAATGATTCATAACTATTAGTATTTGTGTCATAAATAAATTTTGATAGGGTTAATTTTTTTTACTGAACCTGATATATATTTTATTGTCCATTTTATACATATTTTTTTTATCTGCCACCGATCCCAATATCATTTCCCTCATTTTCTGAATTGCCATTAAATTTTGCCTGTTTGATGTTTTCCCCTTTTTTAAAATTATAAGAAAACCTGAGGATGCAAACATTTGCGAAATTGTAACGCACCGTGCGATGTTGATAGTAATTGTCCATTTTTTGTTCAGAGTCGATTGCGTAATAGTATGATTGAAAGGGATTTAACAAATTAAGGGAAACTTTTCCCTGTTTGTTTTTAAACAGCTTTTTTTCCAAGGACAGCGAACTAAAGGGATAGCTCTTATACAATGTTTGCGAAGAAATTCCGGGGCCTGAATAATAAATATTCCCCGAAATAGCAAAATCTTTAGGCAGGGTTATGATAATTGATGCATTTGATCGCCATGTAATTAAGTCGTCTTCAGGAATATTGAATGTTTTGTTTTCTTTGATTTTTACTTGAAAAACCTGAAAAAACGCACTCATCTGCCACCATTTGGTAATTGTAAAAGAGCCCGAGAAATTGACCCCAGTTTCATATCCGCTTAGTACATTGTCCATAAAAGTTTCTGACAGGCCATTGTTTAAAATAGTTATTTCCTGATAACTGTTATTGTAGAAATCATAAAAGAAACCGGGGGTGAAAAAATTGTTGCCTTGTTGTATGCTATAATTTGCTTCAATTTTATAACGCACTGAAGGGGTGAGTTTAGGGTTTCCCCGAACAATACTGAATGAGTCGATACGGTTTATAAATGGATTGAGGTTGCGTATTGCCGGTCGTTGAATATAATTACGGAAATTGATTTTTAATGTCTGGTTCTCGGAAATCTTCAGCTTCAAAGATGCATTTGGTAAAAAACAACTGTATTCAATTTTGCTGTTGCTACTGGAAATATCAATAAATGAATATTCAAACCTCAACCCTACCTGCCAGCTAAAATCTTTTATTTTCCCCGAAAAGCTTGAATATGCAGCCTGGCGCAGTTCGGAATATTCAAATATATCGGTAGTGTCGGTAAAATTGTTTTTCAATGTTCGGGTAAAACTATTGTCCAACGTTTGTGCGCTATTGTTATAGCCCAGACCAAGTTTAAAATCTTTGGAAATAGGTTGTATATAGTCAATATTATATCTAATATCCTGCCTGCCGATATCAGTAAATTCATTCCGCAATATTAAAAAAGTATCAGGTGCATAGTAATTCTCCTCATAATCTACAGTCAAGTCGCGCCTATATGGGAGGTAAGTAAGCTCGCTGGTCAATTCCTGATCTGGTTTATTGAAAGTGCGACGGTAAAATAAGGTAATATTGCTTTTGTATTGATTGTCCTGTGTTTTTGCCGCGGTATTAATAATATCGGTCAGGATGTTGTTTTCTTTGTTAAACTTTTCCTCGCTTGTTTTGCGCGTTTCAGCCTGATAGGGCATATGGTAAACGTTTATGTTTATTGTGTTTTTATCGTTAATAAACCAGTCTGCCCCTACTGTAATCCCATAATTTTTCCATATACTGTTTCCCTTAGCATTTTGGTCGAGTACGCTGTTAATCTTGTTTTCATTACTTTCCCTGTAATTAGAATTGTAATATTTGTAGTCTTCGTAGTAATATGATGCTGAACTGTAAATTCGGGCTTTTTTAAACCCACATTCAATGTTCATTCTGCCATAATGCTGGGGCTTATCGGTAACAGAGTTGTTAAAGTCTATCCTTCCGTTTATCCCAATAGCCTTATTTTTTTTAGTAATAACATTAATTACCCCTGAAACATCGGCTTCATACTTAACTGAAGGGTTTGTTATAATTTCAATTTTGTCTATTGTGTTGGGGTCCATTTGGTCGAGGTACTCGTTATCGCGCCGCTGGCCATCAACATAAACAAGAATATTATTGCTGCCTTCAAGGGTAATAGTTTTTCTGAAATCGACATTTACAGCCGGTATTTGTCTTAACAGCTCTAATCCGCTGGTTGCCGATGAAGCAGCCATATTGGTAATGGTATAAACAGTTTTATCAACTTCAACGGAACCTTTAAGCCTTTCGCCTACAACTGTTACCTCGTTTAATTGTTCTAAATCTTCTTTTAATTCAATGTTGCCAGCATTGTATCGGGGGGTATTTGCAGAAATGCTGATGTTTCCTTTTTTTGTTGGATGAAAGCCAATACTCATAACCCTTATTATGTATTTGCCTTCGGTAAGGTCTTTAATTTCAAAATTGCCTAAGGTGTCGGTAATGCCGCTTTTTACTTGTGTGCTGTCGGTTTCTGAAATGGCCGAAACAGTAGCATACTCAACCGGCTGCTGTGTTTTCGAGTTCACAATTCGACCCTCAATGATGTTGGGGCTACCTTTCAATGTTAAAAAAAAACTTGAAATTACTAAAGAAAGTAGAATTTTCTTTTTTGGCTTAGTTAGCAAAAGCTGAAATATTTTTCTCATTTTTATAATTTTTCTCAGCAAAAATTAAAATTATAATAACGCTAAATAAACATGTAGTGTAATCCAATGTAAATAATTGTCGTATTATCCTATTGATTTTCTGAAATAATTTTGAATTCTGAGCCTGAGCAGCAAATACAATTTCATTCAAAGCCATAATAAAAATTAAACTGTGAGAGATTGTTTTCACATTATACTTTTAGTTCGAATGTAAAAACAACTATTATGCCAATTTTACAATTTGTTATTATTATGTATGTTATATAATATTTACTTACAACTCTAATGTTCAGTTACGATACAATACTGTCCATTTTCGAACAAACTCAATAAAGGATTTTATAAAATGTATTTTGAGTAAGTTCTCTTATTAACTTGCCCTATTCATAAATTCAGAGTTTAATCTGTGCTAAAGCAAGTTAACCCGATTTAGTTACACTTTGTTTTTGCAAAAAAATTAGTGTAACTTAATCGTAACCAACATAATAAATAGAATTAATGAATTATTTAGGTTAAAAAAAATAATGTTAATATTTGCATCAATGAAAACGCCAAATGTTACTCACAAAACCCTTTTGGCATAAAAAAGAACGAAATGAGAGTAATCTATATTATAAAACAGTAAAAACTAAAGAGAGGCTATCCTTTGTGCTGCCTTTAATCCGTCGGCAGCTGAACTGATAATTCCTCCTGCCCATCCGCTTCCTTCGCCGACAATATAAAGATTTTCATAAACAGTATTTAATTTTTGCGGATCGCGTTCAACTTGTACCTGCGATGAAGTTTTACTCTCTAAACCCAGAATGATACCCGTATCGTAACCTATCATTTTCTTACAGAAATCATTTAATCCTTCTTTAAGAGAGTTGATTAATTTTCCAGGAAGTAATTCAGTAAAATCGGCATCAACCAAATTAAACGGATAACTCGATTCAGGCAGTTTCCCAATATTTTTTCCGCTTAAGAAGTTTTTTATTGAACAAGCGGGGGCATCAAACCCCTTGGCATATTGATAAAAATTGGCTTCAAGTTTTTCAACCCAGTCGAGGGCTTCTGTAACTGTAACATTTCGGCCAAGCAATTTTTCAAGATTAACTGTGCTAACAATAGCTGCATTGGCCCATTTATTATTTCTGCCGAACAGGCTCATTCCGTTAACTATGTTGGTGTGGGCATAGGCTGTTGACGGTACCACAATACCCCCCGGACACATGCAAAATGAATAAACACCTGTATCGTTTGAACATTGTTTGGTCAAGCGGTATTCTGCAGCTTTTATTCCGGGTATTATATCAACACCCCATTGTGCACGGTTAATAATTTCTTGTTGGTGTTCGGCCCTGAAACCTATGGCAAAATTTTTCAAATGGTAAGGAATACCTCTGTTAATAAGCATTTTATAGGTTTCGTATGAGGCAAGGCCTGTTGCAAAAATAAAATAGTCAGCTTCAATGGTCCCTGTTGTTGTTTGAACGGAGGTAACACCATTATCTTTCACTTTAATATCAACCAATTTGGTATTGAAAAGACAGGTGCCTCCAAGTTCAATAAATTTATTTCTGAGGGTTTGAGTAATTTTAAAAAGATTGTCGCTTCCAATATGAGGATGGGTCATATAATGTATTTCAGCAGGGGCTCCGGACTTAATAAAAAGTTCGTAGATAAAATTTCTTTCAGGATTAATATTCTTGGTCCGCGATGTTAGTTTTCCATCGGAAAATGTTCCTGCACCTCCTTCGCCAAAGGAATAGTTATTCATTGGATCAAAATTTCTGCTGTTTTCAAATTTGGCAATCGATGCTTTTCGTGTTTCCACATTACCTCCCTGCTCAATAATCGTGACTTTATATCCTGATAAAGCAAGGAATATAGCGGAGAAAATCCCGGCAGGGCCGCTACCAACAATTAAAACACTTTCATCACGTTTTTTGAATTCAGGTTTCAGTGTTTGATATTCAGATTTGATACCATCTTTAATCTCATCTGACAGGACCCCGATCCGGAACAACCAGGCAATGTTATTCTTATGCCTTGCGTCGAGGCTTTTTTTTAAAATCTGACTGGAAAATACTTTTATATGGATACTTCGGCCAATGATTTCTTGCAGCTCTTTGTCGGTTGTATTTACCGGAACTTTTATTTCTATTTCTTTATAACCCATGCAATCTACAATTGAAAACCTTACTTTTATTCTACAACAGGAAGGCTAAAATAGAAAGTACTGCCTTCACCTTCAAAGCTTTCGGCCCATATTTTTCCGCCATGTTTCTGAACAAACATTTTAGATAATGAAAGTCCTAAGCCTGAACCGCGTTCACCCATAGTACCTGAAGTATGGAAATTATACTGTGGATGAAACAGTTTTAGTAGTCCTTCTTTACTAATTCCCATTCCCTGGTCTTCAATTGAAACAATAAGCATTTTGTCACTTTGAGAACTGCTAATCAGAACTTCTGTACCCGGGTATGAGAATTTTATAGCATTTGATAATAAGTTTCGGATTACCGACAAGATCATGTTTCTATCAGCTTTAATATGAATGCTTTCAACATGATTAATGATTTTTATTGATTTACTATTTGCCAGATGTATAGTATGATCGAGTGATTTTTTTACCAGTTCGTTAATGTCGAGTGCATCAAAGAAAGGCGACATCTTGTTCTTACTGATCTTAGCCCATGTCAACAAATTCTCAAGTAAATCATAAGTCGAATCGGCGACAGGATAGAAGCTTTCCAGCAAAATACGTGTATCTTCAATATCGGTAAGGCCTTCCGATATTGCTTTTGCTGCACTGCGCAATGTCCCAACAGAGCCTCTCAGGTCGTGGCTAATTATCGATATTAACCGTTCTTTCGATTCGTTGGCTATTGTAAGTTCATGCATCAATTCACGACTGGCCCTTTGTCTCCGGTAAATACTGATTGAAGTAGTTACCATGCTTAATAAAAAAAGAACACTGACGATAGCCAAAATTATGAAAAGCTTCTTTTGCTTGACCATTTCAGCTTCTTTGATTTTAAGTATGTTTTCATTCTCTTTAATCCTAAACTTTGTTTCAAGGCCAACGATCAGAGATTCTTTATTTTTGTCTTTCAGCGTATCGGCGGTCTGTATTGCAATTAAAGCGTATTCATATGCTTTTTTATAGTTCCCTTGTTTTTCATAAATTTTATATAGTATGTGATAATTATCGAGGGGAATATTATATATTTTAAGTTTTTGGGATCTTTTGAGTGATCTGTATGCAAATTTTTTTGCCTCGTCATATCTTTTCATCTTATAGAAAGTGATTGCCAGATAGCTCTCATCAATAGCCATTTCATATTGCCGATCAGCAATGGAGTCGTATTTATATGCCATATAATGATAATACAGTGCTGAATCGAATTTATTGATTTCTGCATATATATATCCCATATTGCTTAAACAGTATGGGTCGGGTTGTCCCGTCTTTTCCATCTCATAATTGTAAGCCAGGTTCAGGTAATGTAATGCTGAATCGTATACTTTTAAGTCCATATAACTAGCTCCAATATTATGGATATCAATAGCAGTATTGAATGAGTCTTTTAAAATTTTATCATATTTAAGGCACATCAGGTTATGATGTAATGCTTCCTGCTTATTATCGAGAACAGAATGAATTGTTGCAATGCGGTTATGGCAAAAAGCAAGAGATTTGATATCTGATTTAGAAATATTCAGGGCCTGGTATGCTATTTCAAGCGAAGTAGCATATTCACCAATAAGAGTATAATAATCACATTCACCCAACATAGTATAAACCATGCGTGTTGAGTCATTGATTTGCCTGGCAATATTTTTTGCAATAAGTACATATTTGTATGCTTCTTCAGGCCGACTGCTCAGTAAGGCACTCTTAAGGTCGAGGTATATCGCAATCCTGCCTGTATCAGTATCTTCTTTTTTAAGTAGATTCTTCAGGCTGTCAACTTCATTCTGCCAGTTTTTAGCATGCACATCTTGAAGTGTTATTATGAATATTAGTATTGCAATCAACCTAAACATGTATGGTTTAGTTTATTTACAAAGAAACAAAGAAATATTTACAATTTCCATAATAAATATTAAAGGTTGATTGACGCTATTAATCGGAATATCAAAATATTTTGCACCTCTATTGATGGAAAACCTAATTCTTCAACAACTTTTCCGGGGATTAAATTAGATGCAATTACCAGGACTCTTTTTTGCATCATTATTGTAACAAATAGGACAGATTAACGTCTTTTAATAATAAATTTAAAGAAGCTAATAAGTCCCTCAGTATTTTAAAATATTGCCCCTAAAGGAATAACTATAAAAACGCCGTAAATTTAAGCGTTGCCCCACGCAGTGTATACCGAAAAAACCATGATGCATTGACATCACTAAT
>Ga0105103_10001329_pt1 | contig 13658 bp, 12 predicted proteins | sample PPLLaktember2015_2_FD_79107 | JGI IMG/M metagenome (GOLD analysis project Ga0105103, IMG submission 79107) | Freshwater sediment microbial communities from Prairie Pothole Lake near Jamestown, North Dakota, USA - PPLs Lake P7 Core (6) Depth... | ecosystem: Environmental > Aquatic > Freshwater >...
TATTATAATTGACATGACACTAGAGTATCTTCTTTAAAAATCTGCCTGTATACGAAGTTTTGCATTGAATTAAATTTTCAGGGATTCCCTGAAACAAGACCTCTCCGCCGTTTTTGCCTCCTTCGGGGCCCATATCAATAATCCAATCGGCATATTTTATAATGTCAAGATTATGCTCAATAATAATTACCGTATTGTGACGGTCAACTAATGATTTTACAATGTGGTAAAAGTTATCAATATCCGACATATGTAAGCCGGTGGTAGGTTCGTCCATGACATAAATATTACTTTCTTTATGAAGTTCAGCTGCTATTTTTAATCGCTGTGATTCGCCACCTGACAAAGTACTGAGTGATTGGCCCAGTTGCAGATACCCCAACCCTGTTTCCTGCAATATTTTCAAATGTTTGTTAATCTTAGGAACTTTAAAAAACTCGAGGGCCTGGTTAACAGTCATATTGAGCACATCAGCAATTGTTTTTTCCTGATATTTCAGCTCTAATACCTCGGCATGATAACGTTTTCCTTCACATTCATCACATATTGTTTTTACAGCATCCAAAAAATGGAGTTCAAAGCTAAGTGTGCCCTGTCCGTTGCATTTTGGACAGGCCCCTTTTGAATTAAAACTGAAGAGTGATGCATCTGAATTAGTGGCAGAAGCAAATTCCTTCCTGATCAGATCAAAAACACCAATGTATGTGGCTGCATTGGCCCGTGATGATTTTCCAACAGGCGACTGATCGATAACAATAGCACCAGGATATTGCTTAGCAAAGCATTCATGGATCAAACTGCTTTTTCCGCTGCCTGCAACGCCTGTTATGCAAGTTAAAACCCCTTGTGGAATTTGCACAGATACATTTTTTAAGTTATGCACTGAAGCATTTTTTATTTCATAAAAATTATGTGCCTTTTTTCGTTCATATAACGGCCGTACACTATTAAACAGCAGCTTCCCTGTTATGCTTTCAGTTGAAGCAATGCCCTCAAGGGTTCCTGAGTAAACAATATTTCCACCATATTTGCCCGCTTTTGGCCCAATATCAATAATCCATTCAGCCGCTTTAATTATATCCGGGTCATGTTCGACAACAAATACACTATTTCCTTTTTCCTTTAGCCTGAATAGAATTGAAATTAGCTTCTCAGTATCGCGAGGGTGAAGGCCAATCGATGGTTCATCGAGTACATACAACATATCGACCAGGTTACAATCGAGTTGCTTGGCCATTTTAACCCTTTGAGACTCACCTCCCGACAAAGTCGAAACGGGTCGCTCAAGCGAGAGGTACCCTACCCCTATTTCAATTAATTGTTTTAAAAGAAATTCAGCTTTACGAAGGATAGGTGTTGAAATATTGTCGTGAATATCCGATATAAAAGGAAGTACATCAGTTAGTTCCATCCGGCAAAGATCGGCAATCGATATTCCGTTAATCTTAGCTGATAAAGCCTTATCATTTAGCCTGGTTCCTCCACATCGATCACATTCTGAATAAACAAAATATTTTGAGTAGGCATTCTTTTCGTCCTCTGATGATTCATCTTCAGCTTTAGCAGTAACAGCTTTTTCGAGTTTACGGACAATTCCCTCATAATTCTTTGAATAGGTCAGTTTTTGTTTTGAATCTTTAATTGCGAACGGTTCAGAATAAAGAAATTTATCAAACTCTTCGTTTGAGAAATCCTTCAGCTTTATATCGGGATCAAATAGGCCAATTGCGATCATTTCACGCCAGAGATATCCTCCAATTTTATAATGAGGGTGTGTTATAGCCCCATCTCGTATCGATTTTTCTTTATCGAGGAACATATTAAGATCAACGCGTACCTTTTTACCCAGTCCGTGACAATGCGGACACATACCATCGGGGTGATTAAAAGAAAGCAAGAAAGATGGGCCTATAAATGGTTTTCCTATTCTCGAAAATAAAAGACGTAAATACGTATTTATCTCAGTAGCTGTACCTACAGTACTTCGAAGGTTGTTTCCCATACGTTTCTGATCAATTACTATTGATGTTGATAAATTTTTAATATCATCAACATCGGGTCTTGAAAGTTTAGGCATACGGGTGCGGGCAAACGTTGAGAATGTTTCGATTAATTGTCGTTGTGCCTCCGTATAAATGGTATCAAAAAGAAGAGACGACTTTCCCGATCCGGAAACACCTGTAAATGCAACCAATTTATGCTTAGGTATTTCGACATTGATATTTTTCAGGTTGTTGGTATGTGCGTTCTGCACTATAATTAAACTGTTATTCATATTTTTAATAATGTATTTTTCTTGAACTTGAAATTGCAAAAGCCAATGAAATTAAAGCAAATACAGTTAAAATTAATAACCCTGCTGCAAAAAATATTCTTGTTGAAGTTCCTGCCAGTAAAAACCTGTTAGCTTCAAGAACATAGGTAACAGGATTGCCCCATGAAACAGCTAACAGCCATTTTGCTTTTATTAATTCCCTGGGAAGAAAAGTGGTACTTAAAAATAACAAAGGGAATACAGCATTAGTAATAATAGCTGCACTTTGGTGCTTGCCGGTACGAAGCATTATTCCGGATGAAAAACCGCAAAGCGTTATTGACCATAATAATGATAACAAGATTATTCCTAACACCGACCATATCCCGAATTGAAATGGTAACCCAAAAGCTGCCCCAACAGCTAGTAATACAGCAGTAAATATTAATGACGACAATATATCAGCGATCATCGGTGCTATGATTAATATCCAACGGGGAGCAGGACTTAGAAACAATCGTTTGAAATACCCCGACTCCATATCGGCATTTAAAGTCTGGCCTGCCCCTGCCGATGACCCCATGGCAAGCGAAATAACAGTAATTGGAAATATAAAAGCAAGGTATCCTGCATCTCCAAATTCATCCATAAACCCAATACCGCCAATACCGGCATTATAAACTAATAAGAAGAATAGGCTCATTGCAAAACCCATTAATGGTGACGATGGTTGTTTAACTAACTTTAATATTGCCCTGTTAATAATTAGTAAAATGGTCGAATTCATATTTTATCCCCTTCTATTTAGTTTGACTGCACGTTAAACAATGACCGAACATAGTTAAGATAGCTTTCTTCCAGTGAGGTTTCTTCATTAGGATGCACCTGACTTTTAAATAAAGAAACAGGTCCCGAGAAATGAATTTCACCTTCAATCAACAAAGCCATTTCAGAAGCATATTTATCGGCCTCTTCAAGATATTGTGTTGTGAGGAATACAGTAACCCCTTCATTCCTGTTCAAATCAGAAATAACCTGCCAGTAACCGGCCCTGGCCAATGGATCCATTCCAACAGTAGGTTCATCAAGGAATAATATATTTGGCTTATGTACCAACGCTAACGCACAATGCAAACGGCGCTTATTTCCTCCCGACAGGGCCTCACACTTCTTGTTTTTTTCAGAAGTTAGCTGAAATAGCCCGATAAGTTCATCCGCTCTTTGTTTTGCTTCGTTTTTGGACAGGCCAAACAACCGGCACTGAAACTGTAATAAAGTATCAACCTTTTCTGAAGGGTCAATTTCATTATCCTGCGATACTACACCAATATGCTTCTGGATTTTAGAAAAGTTGGTTTCGGGATTTATACCTCCTATAAGGAAATCTCCTGAGTCCTTACGTATTAATGTAGTGACAATCTTAATCAGGGTAGATTTGCCAGCACCATTTGGTCCTAAAAGGGTAAAAAACTGACCCTTTTTAATCTCAAGATTGACACCTCGTAATGCTTCGGTACCTTTTTTATATTTCTTTTTGAGATCTTTGATTTGTATTTCAACTGTCATAAATATGTGTTTAAAGAAATTTATGGCACAAAACTATGATTGTCGATTAAACCAAAATTGTAAAAAACAGACAAAAAAATACCAATGTTGATTTGAAAATTTGAAAATGTAATAATTTGAAAATAAAAAGTATAAATAATTTTTAAGTAAATAGCAAGTAACCATATGCGAGTAGACAGTAGTTTCCATAATTTAATGATCAACCTTCAAAACCATGATTACTTAAAAATGATACCCAGTATAGAGATAGTAGCGAAAGGCGGGAAACGATTTTATATAACCAATCTCTAACATCTAATTACAAACTTATTGACAGGTAAATTAGGTATATTCCTAACACTAACTATAATAATCGGAAGAACAAGGATAGTTGCGAAAAAAATCAAGAGGAGTTAAACCTGAAAACGATTTAAAGTCTTTATTAAAATGAGCCTGGTCGTAATATCCGTATTCAAGGGCAATTTGTGTGAAATTTTCGCAATGACCCTTTGAGACAGTGTCAATAATTGACTGAAAACGCACAATCTTAGAGAATTGCTTTGGCGATTTTCCTACTAATGAAATAAACTTTCGCTCCAGGCTTTTAGAAGTAATAGCAAGTAACCCGGAAAGATTTGCAGACTGAAGCTGTCCCCTATTCTGGTTTATAAGAGATACGGCCTTACAAACAATTTTCAGGTCTTCGGCACGCACCTCTGAGAATTGTTTTAACAGAAAACTTTCGATAATTTTAATACGCTCAGATAAAGAAGGTGCTTCATAAAGCTGTTGCCCTATAATTTCAGCCTTCCGGCCAATAAGATTATCCAAACTAATATCCCTATTTTCAGCTTCGCTCATTGGAAAATGAAAGAAATTGCAGGCCCCGTGAGGATAAAACGAAACTGCAATCATACCCGATTCACCCTGAGTAGAAACATCGGAATAAGTATTACTAAGGCCACTAATGAAAGATTGTGATTGCTTATGTTCCAATTTATTCGATGTTAAACACTTAAATGGATTTTTGTAATGGAACATAAGTTCTACAGCACCATTAGGTACAACTCTTTCAGTAACAACACCATCGGACTTATCAGCTTCAAGTACCCAATAATGCTTAATATAACTTGCTAATATTGCCGATGGCTTAATTATCTGAATAAACATAGATATGAATAATCAAAGCAAATTTAGTTAAAAGCAGGCTCCTGAAAAAAACAAATTATCCAAATAAAATATCGAGCGGCGATTTTGATTTTCGTCTTGTTGTAGCTGTAGTTTTAACGCCCAAAGCACCAAGTAATCCGCGTGTAAGCTCTCGTGCAACAGTACGGCCAATCTGACGGGTTACTGTATTATCAAGTACCTTTTCAACAGTGCTTTTCTCTTTTGCACCTCTGGTTTGTTGGGAAGCCCTTTCTTGCTGTTCCTGCATTTTTTTCTGATTTTCACCAGAGTTGGCGGCTTCAATTTTACCAGCCAGGATTTCATAAGCACTTTCGCGGTCAACTATTTCGTTATACTTTTTAGCAATAAACGACTTGTCGATGATTGCATCTATTTCGGCCGGTTCAAGGATATCCATCCTTGTGCCGGTTGCACAAAGCATTGTGTGCGCTAATGGCGTTGGTATACCTTTCTCATTTAAAGCAGTTACAAGCGCTTCTCCTATTCCCATTGCTGTTAATAATTCATCGGTTTTATAAAATCCGGTTTCAGGGAAATTCTCAGCTGCGGTTTTTATTGATTTTCGATCGTTGGCAGTAAATGCCCTTAGTGCATGTTGTACTTTCATCCCAAGCTGACCAAGTATATTCTGGGGTATATCGGTTGGCGTTTGTGTAATGAAAATAATACCAACCCCTTTTGACCTGATTAATTTGATGATAACATCAATCTGTTCAAGCAAACTTTTAGAAGCTTCACGGAATATAAGATGTGCCTCATCAATAAATAGCATTAATTTTGGACGATCAATATCACCTTCTTCCGGAAATGAAGCATATATTTCGGCCAAGAGCTGCATCATAAATGTTGAAAACAAGGCTGGTTTGCTTTGAATATCGCATAAGCGGACAATAGAAATAATTCCTTGTCCGTTTTCATCGTAGCGACAAAGATCATCGACATCGAATGAAAGTTCACCAAAGAATTTTTCAGCACCTTGTTGTTCAAGTTCAATCACATTACGAAGAATAGTTCCAACTGTAGTGCTCGATACAGCTCCATATTCACTTTTAATACTTTCTTTTCCTTCGTTGGTAACATAATTTAGCACCTTCTTAAAGTCTTTAAGGTCTAAAAGAGGCAGTTCTTTATCGTCGCAATATTTAAAAATCAATGAAACAACACTTTGTTGGGTATCATTAAGCCCTAATATCCTTGAAAACAACACCGGCCCAAATTCAGATACTGTTGCCCGTAAGCGTGCCCCTTTTTCATCAGAAAGACTATAAAAATCGACCGGGCATTTTGAAGCCGACCAAGGAATACCTATTTTATTGTGCCTTTCTTCTATCTTTGGGTTTAATGTCCCTTGGGCAGCTATTCCACTTAAATCACCTTTTATATCCATTAATAAGCTTGGGACACCATTCTTTGATAACTGTTCAGCGAGGTATTGCAGCGTTTTGGTTTTACCCGTTCCGGTAGCCCCTGCAATTAACCCGTGCCTGTTTAAAGTTTTTAAAGGTATTTTAACCAATGAGTTGGTTAGACACTCAACCTCAATCATGGCACAACCCATTGTTATAGTTTTGCCTTCAAATGCATATCCTGCTGCTATTGAATCAATAAATTTTTGCTTCATGTAATAAAAGTTTTAAAGTATAAAGATAAATGAGGCAATGATTAAAAAAGAATTCTTTTAAGAAAAAATGAAAACTTGATTTCTTTATTCAAAATTCACTGGCTAAAAAACCCCAAAACTATAATCGAAATTGATGTGTAGATTAATTAGCACTTTCCTGTCATGTTACGACTACTTTTGATATGGTCTGAAACGCTCGCATTCGCGTTGACCCTGCACATAACTAAACCGTTTGTTACAAACTTGTCTTGATTCTCTTGTCATTAAAACCATTGCCTTTTTCGAAATAAAATTACCCCCAAAAACGATATAATTAATGAACCTAAAATTATTGAAGGCATTGCCCATAATGAATTTTCCATAAAGTTAGGTACGTTCATACCAAAGATACTTGCTATCAAGGTAGGAATCATTAAAATGTTGAGTACTAAAATAGGTTGACACTTTTTCAGTTAACCTGGTTAGCCTGCATAAACTAAAGGTATTAATGCGGTATGTATAATACCAAAAGCGATGATGATTTTTCCGTTTGTGATTTTCATATTATTGCTTATTTGTTATTACTATCGAATATTTTTATTATCTGGTTTATACCAAGCCTGATATCGCTCCTTGCCGATTGTTTATCGGCATACCCTACCCGAAGTACGATAGCTGGAAATTCGCTTGCCGCCTGCGGGAATATCTCGTAAAAAGGTTTTATGTGTTTTTCGAGTGCAGTAATATATTTTGGAAGAAACGTTTCCGGTTCAACTTTAATTTTTGTGAGATACTGCGGCAAAACACCATAAGGTTGGACAGATAAACCAACTGCCGTTGCCGTGAGCCAAATTTGTTCCATAGCCCTGCCTGCTTCCATATAAGAGACATTGTTTTGCCCTGTTGCCGTGATTAGGCATATACCTCCAGTAGCTTTTAGCTTATCCGATAGTTGTTTTGCAACCAGGCGGCCAATGCCCATATTGCTTACTATTTGGTTAACTGACCAATATTTGAGCAGTTTGGCAAACAATACTGCATATTTGGGAACACCCAGACTTTCGAAAGTGAGGCCAAAGCATGTTTTTTCAATGTCTTTTGATGTAAAACGAAGGATACTGAACAACTCATCGTGTAAGGGTTTATGTTCGAGCCTGATGTACGATGAATGGGCATCCATATAGGCCAGGCGACCGAAATCAGTGGCCGATGTTGTCCAATGGATATTTGCATTAAAGCTTTGTACCAATTGGTTTAGTGTTTCAATAACATCTGCTGCTATTTGGGCATTAGTAAAAGGTTTGCGGTTGGTACTCCTTAGGTTTATATATTCTGCCAGGCTTAGTTTTTCTTTACCTTTATTGAATGAAATAATGGCAATAGGGTTGAGTTTCTCATTGGAAGAAGCATAATTAACACAGGCATCTAAATCATATTCGGATGCTGCAATTACAATGTTTTGGATGGCTGCGCCAATGCTTATCCATGTAAACATGTTCATTACATCGTTGGGGAGGGTGCGCGAAACAGCATGATACACCTCAATAGTATCATTTCGTTTCCGAAACTCCCATGGCTGCATATTGTCGGCAGATGGCGCCAACGCTGCTTTTCTGATTAATTCATTAAAAATTGTATCATTTAACATGTTAAGTTTTTTGCTTTAGATTGCTATTTTGTTGGCCAATATGGTGTTTTAATTTGTTCAAAAATATTTAAGGCCTTATTTAGCATAGCTTCGGTATGGGTAGCCATAAGACTGATGCGTATAATCTCGTGATTGCGGGGTACTGCAGGACTGGTTACTGGGTTTACAAAAACGCCATTTTCGAACAAAAATTGATAAGCAGCAATAGCAAGCAGTTCGTGACCACAATGTACTGGGATAATAGGATTTCCCTGATAATTGATTTTGAACCCCAACTTTTTGAGACCATTGGCAAGATAGTTTGCGTTTTTAAGCAACTGCTCCCGACGTTGTGGTTCTTCTTCAATAATTTGAAGTGAAGCTAACACAGCCGCTACTGCTGATGGCGGCAAACTTGCTGAAAATATGTGAGCCCGGGAGGTGTGCTTAAGCGTATCGATGATTTTACTGTTACCGGCAACAAATCCTCCAACAGAAGCCAAGGATTTACTGAACGTACCCATAATTATATCCACATCGTCAGTTAGTCCGTAAAGTTCGGCAACTCCACGCCCGGTTTTTCCTATTACCCCTAAGGCATGCGATTCGTCTAACATAAGCCTTGCCTGATATTTTTTAATGAGCTGGACAATTTCGGGAAGATTAATGATAGTCCCTTCCATGCTGAAAAGCGAATCGGTAACAACAAGCTTAGGTTTATCAGCGTTAGCCTTTAACACAGCTTCCAACGATTCCATGTTGTTGTGTTTGTAACGCACCAACGTGGCTCTGGAAAGAATAGCCCCATCGACAATGCTGGCATGGTTGCGTTCATCCATAATTACTATATCGTTGCGGTTAGCCAATGCCGATATAATTCCAACATTGGTTTGATACCCTGTTGAGAAGATAAGGGCATCCTGTTTGTTGAAGAACCGGGTGAGCTCAAACGTTAACTGCTTGTGCAGGTCGAGGGTGCCGTTGAGCATGGGAGAACCCGAGCAACCAGTGCCATACTTTTCGATGGCCAATTGTGCAGCCTTTTTTACCTTAGGATGTGTTGAAAGCCCCAAATAAGCATTTGTCCCTAACATTATGACATCCCTGCCATTATTTTTAATTATTGGCTCCTGTGCGCTTTCGAACACTGGGCAATAATTGTATAACCCGGCAGCCCGGGCATTATCTATTCGTAAATAATTAACATGTTTTGAAAAAATATCGGAAGGGTTTTCGCGCTTGCTTAGTAATAATTCATATTCTTTGAGTTGAATACGATTGGAAATATTGCTATTCCGAAAAGCTTTGTGAAAATTATCGGGTTGTTTAATGTGTTTTTTAATAGTATCGGCGTAAACGGCACTATAACATGAGTTTTTAAAGGCTTTAATAAAATAAAAAGTTGGCTCCAACTCAGCACCAACAGATGTTTTAAAATCGTAAGTTGTAATTCCTATGTTAAATGACTTTTTGCCAAGTTTAATTGCTACATCCAACGATTCGAAAATGTTGTTTGCATATAAATCGTACTGATCGCGAAAGTTATAATCCATTCCTTCAGCCATTCCAAAATATTCGTTATTACCAATCAGGTTTAATCCGTAAGCTATAATTATGTTATCCTTCTTAATCGCAACAACATGACTCCTGACTTTGAGGTGGTTGCACATAGCCCTGAAATAGTTGGGTGTCAATTGTTCATGTTCATACCCGTTATTATGTTTAGCCACGTTTGTCCATAATTCGGTAAGGCGCTCGGCATAAGGGGCGTAGTCTTCTATTACCTCAACTGTTATTTCGGGCACCTGCAATTTCGCTCTCTTCTGAAGAATGTTGCTTCTTTTTTTTGTTTTTAATGAAGCCAGATAGCCGTCAAAACTATTCCAACAAATAGGCATACGTGCAATTGGGAAGCCCATTACAGGACAAAAGCCATAATCTTCTAATATTTTAAAAGCAGGGAACTGATAGTTATCTATATCTCTTATCAAGCAAATATCGGCATTTACTTCTTTTGCTATTTTGTCAATTTTGTCTGCGAGAGCAGAAAGAAAGTCGCTTTTACATTCTGGCAAAACAGTAATAGTTGAACCAAGTGAGGCTATATGACCGACTTCTATCATACGAACGTCCATAAAATCGGGCTTCCATGTTTTAATTGTGGCAAAAACATTGGTCGGATAACTATTGGCCATTTTAGCAAAATTCACCTGCAAGGAGAAGCAATAAGCTATCCCTAAAGGGATATCGCCATGATAACCTATCAAATAATAAGGTCGGATATTATTAATACAAGAATCCTCAATAGCTTGCAGATGGTTTCTCTCAAGCCCCACAGCGTCCATCGGAGAAAACTGTTCCCATACCAATTCCGGAACGTCCCGGATCGTTTTATAACATTTAATTTGAAGCATAAAAAACGTTTTCTCAGTTGCAACATGAATTTTATTTCCATGCCAGTGGATTTATTAAACCTGTTATTTCTTATCCAACAAATCAATTGTATGCTGGATAAGGCTTAAATTTCCCCACATTCCATGGTGAGGGATAACTATTTCAGCATTTTTATATTTCTGGAGTATTACTTTCATCGACTTGGGCCATTCTGTAAGATTTGCATCGCCTGTAAAGCCAAGATTTACAGAAGATAATGATTTTACCATACATCCACCAAAAAGCATGTTCAGTTCCGGCATGTAAACCACTAAATTATCCGGTGAATGTGATTCACCCGGGAAGAAAATGTCAAATGAAAGATTTCCTGTTTTTAAATTTAGACCATCTTCAATTTTAAAGATTTTGTTAGGCTTAACAAAGCATATGTTTTCATAAACTTTTCGTATCTGTTCTTGATTCGGTTTGAGCCATGATATTATTTGCTGTTGGGTTTGTTTCCCTCGTTCGTCAATTAAGTTGCAAGTTTTGTCAGATCCGTAAATGTCTATTCCTTTTTTTCTAAGGCATTGATTACCGCCTAAATTGTCGATATGAAAACCAGTATTGATAGCAGTGATATTTAACGGGTCCATGTTAATATTTATCCAATTTAACAGTAATTCTGTTGCCGATGTATCGTATGGGGTATCTATCAGCACTACATCACTCTCTGATGCCCTTACAATTAAAGAATTTGATTCCCAGGGAAAATAATGAGTAACAACATAAACCGTATCATTTAATTTTGTTAAAAATAAATCGTCTCTTAATTTCGTTTCAAACTGAGCAAATAATTGCACACCAATCATTATCAAACTGATAACTAAAACCAATCGTTTTTTCATATCCCAAATCTTAAATGTTTTTTATTTCCATCCATTTATGAAGAGAAATCTCCGGCTTTCCCAGCATTTGATTTGCTTCCCCTGCATTGCCCAATTCCTTCACCTTTTCAAAATAAGAGAATAGGGAAACTGCATTGCCAAGCTCTTTTTTACCGGAGAGTTTTGCAATAACCTTCATCATCCAAAGTGGTATTACAGATACTTTTTTAATCTGTGGGTGGCATCTCTTGCAATATTTTTCCAAAGCGTCTTTCATCAAAAGTTTTTCGGGGCCAAATACATAAAAGACTTTGTTCTTTGCTTCCGGTTGTAAATATGCTGCGGCAACCATACGGGCATAATCTTCGGCAGCTACCCAATGGTAGGGATTGGGCTGTTTGCCCATGACAAAAGCTTTCCCGTTGCGAACCATCAAATCGAGCGATTCGAAAAACCACGTAGGACGAAATATCATATAAGGGATGCCACTATTGATGATGGTTTGCTCAGCCTGAAACTTATTGTCAATCATCGGAAACCAGCGGTTCTCTTCTGAAACGGTGCAGCCGGTTATGATACTGATACATTTTATTTGTTTCTGTTTTGCTATTTCTACTATTGCCCTTGTAACTTTTGCTTCATCAACGTTTGAAAGACTTATATGGATTGCATCACAACCGTCAATAGCTTTCTCCAAATCAGTCCGGTTGAATACATCGCCTTGAAAAATTTCGTATTCCTTACCAAACATGGATGAACTTACTTTACGCGAAAACAAACGAAGTTGAAAACCAGCTTTGTCCAATTGATTGATTACCGGTTTGGCTAACATGCCACTTGCCCCGATGATTAGAACTTTCATAATTTCCTTATTTATAATTTAAATCATATTTTTTTTAGTAACATCATGTCTTCAAAAAACAAGATAATTACGTCCAACTCCTCTTGTAATTTACTCAATTCAACGGGTTTGTCTTGTTGTAATACGAAATTCTGGAATGACCATTCTGCCCGGTAACTATTAAATACTTTTGCAAGGGCCAATGTATTGCAAGCACGTATAGTTCTCTTTTCTATGCACTTTTCGAATAACTCACTGATATAGTTATCGCCTCTTTCTATATATTCTTTTTGATAATAATGTCGAATATTTTCGTTGTGGTTCATTTCGTGAAATATAATCTGCATAATTTTTACCACGGTTGGTTCGGCCATGATTATTTCGGGTAAAGGCGCTAATAATCCCCTAAAAATTGACATTCCCTGAAGTGCCCCTAATGTTTGTTCTATAGGCAACGGAGAATGGATGAAATTTTGTGCATAAACAAATACCTCATCAAGTATATCGTCTTTGCTGGTAAAATGCCTGTAAACAGAACCTTCGGTAAGTCCTATTGCCGCCGCTATTTGACGAACTGAAGTTCTTTCGAACCCATTTTTAGAGAATAAATCAATAGATGCTTCAATGATTTTCTCCCGGGTATCTTTTTCACCTTCCAATTTTACCGGTCTTCCTATTTTAGGCTTTGTTATTCGCTTTTTAACCATATAAATGGACTATTTGCATAAGTAAGTAAACAATTACTTACTTATGCAAAAGTAAAATGTTTTTTGATACAAATGTGATAAAAACAACACTTAATAATAGCTATTTTTTAAAACTATTATTTGCTTCACGTAGAATCAATAAACTTCAAGACCCTCACCAAATCTTAAAATTTTAAATTCTGTTTCTTTAACTTCATTGTATAGCAACTCTTTTTTAAGGTCTTTTTCATGAGCATCTATTGTTTGTACAGGATGCTCGGCAAAAATTGCATAATGCATTCCAATACTTTGTTTAACATTCAGATATTTATGAGCTTTTACGGCATCGTCGGGGTTCATGTGCTGGTTTTTCATAAACCAGCGCGATTCATAGCTGCCAATCGGTCGCGGGTATGTTCAGGAGCGGATTACGAGGCGCGTCCGTATCCCACGATAAGGAACTATGAAACGAGACGAAATGCTGAATACCGCACTGAACCCGCTCTTGAATATACCCGTTGTTGTGCGTTCGTTGTGTGTCCTGCGTTACCACAGGATACGAAGATACAAAATGTTCTTTGAGATGGTAACATAACTTTTATAGAGATGATAGGCTATGTATCAAAACCGAAACGAGCTGACTCCTAATATTAA
>Ga0105103_10001330_pt1 | contig 13652 bp, 16 predicted proteins | sample PPLLaktember2015_2_FD_79107 | JGI IMG/M metagenome (GOLD analysis project Ga0105103, IMG submission 79107) | Freshwater sediment microbial communities from Prairie Pothole Lake near Jamestown, North Dakota, USA - PPLs Lake P7 Core (6) Depth... | ecosystem: Environmental > Aquatic > Freshwater >...
ATGCCTGCCTGCGCCAGATCGCGTACGATGCGCGGACAGGGACCTTCGACATCGACAAGATTGTCACCGGAATCTCAAAAGAGAAACGGGACATTGTCCGGGTCATCAAGGATGCTATCCGCGATATAGGCGGGGAAGGGAGACGCGCCGGTATCGATCAGGTAATCGACGCTGTCAGCGGGAAAGGCTTCCCGCGGGAAAAAGTGAAGGAAGGCATCGACATGCTGCTCAGGCATGGCGAAGCGATGGAACCGAAGAATGGGATTATCCAGTTGATTTGAGAGGAATACTTGTGACCAGTGATCGTGAACAGGCAGTTTTTGAGGCAGGGATCAAACTGGGGGCGCTCTACCACCAGTGGGTAGGCACCCCCATATCCCGGCATTCGGCAGCCAGTATTGAAGCTGCCATTGAGAAAGCGGTTATCCTCCAGCCGTTCGTTGAAGAGATCACCGTGAAACTGGACCGCAGCCTCATGACGGAAAACCGGTTCGGCTACAGCGAGCTCTGTGGGCTCATGTATGATGTCGAGATCGTGACCCGTGTGGGATTCTCCTATTGTCGTGCCCGTCTTGTGCCAGAAAAGGGATACCCGTTCATGAGCGTGGTGGAGTGTAATGAGATCTCCGGCATATCCTATCACTGACGACCATATCCATATCGATCCGATCAATGGCAGAGGAATCGAGGCGGCAAAGGATTTTTTACGCGCTGGTGGAACGCATCTCTTCCTTGTCTCCAAACCATCCTGGTCGCTCGGCGTACATCCTTCGTGCGGAGCGGATTATTCCCGGGTCTTTGATGAGACACTCCAAATTGCAGAGATGATTCGTGAAACAGGGCTGGAGGTCTTTCCGGTACTGGGTGTTCATCCCGCGGAGATCACCAGATTTGCGGAACGGATGACCCTTGCAGAAGCAACGGGCGTGATGAAAGCAGGGCTCGACTGCGCTGCCACCTATGTGCGGGAAGGAAAAGCAGTTGCCCTTAAAAGCGGCCGGCCCCATTATGAAGTGAGCTCGGAAGTATCGGCAGCTTCGAACGAAGTTCTCGCCCACGCGCTTCACCTGGCTGCCGAAAACAGCTGCGCGCTCCAGATCCATGCTGAGAGCGGCCCGTGTGCTGATGTTGTGGAGATGGCAGTGGAAGCCCATATACCGGTGGAACGGGTAGTGAAACATTACGGCTCACCGGATACTCCCCTGCATCCCTCGCTGATAGCAAAACATGACGCCCTGCCCCAACTGATCCGGGAACACCGCCGCTTCACTATGGAAAGCGATTACATGGACGAAAATTCCCGGCCTGGCGCAGTGATCGGCCCCAAGTCAGTACCCCGGTATACCAACCAGCTTATCTCCTCCGGGCAGATGACCATTGAAGACTGTTTCTTTATCCATGCAGAGACCATTGAACGGGTGTACGGAGTGACGGTGCAGCTAAGATAACCTGTACAAATTCGACACAATACATTCATCGTTTTCTCTTAAGCGCTCTGGTGGGGATGAACGCCGACTCCGGCGGGGCGTAGTCGAAGAATCCTTACGGATTCTTCGAAGACCTGCTGACGGGGGAAGAACTTTTTCTTCTCCTGCTTCGGGTCTTATGACCCTGAGCATTCTCATGTCACCGGTCTGACAACTTTAAACAAGAGGAAGTCTTTCAAGACTTCTTCTGCTGCATCTCCAATGAGATTCACATTATCCAGCCGAATCCTTGCCGTGTGACGGAGAAACACGAGAAGATAGCCTTCGGGCACTCTTCGCTGGCGCGACGATTGCCTCCCCGCTGCGGATAATTATCCGCAAAAAGAAAACCGGTAATTTTCCCTCGCCGTATATCGGACAGGTCCTGTGACAGGGAACCCACATACACGTTCGGTGAATGGAATAATGATTTTTATTTTTCACAAACTTACCTTTTTAATTCTCTCCCGCCAATGCATAAACAATGTTTTTGAAGGTCCACCGCTCGCGGGATATGGGAGATGTTGTTGCCGTCTGTGACCGGGAACTGCTGAACACAACGGTATGTCATGAAAAACTCTCGATAACCCTCACAGAAGCATTTTACGGCAACACCCCCGCAACCAACGAAATGGTCCGTGAAGCGTTAAAAAACGCCGGCAATATAAACCTCTTCGGTGAGCGCTCGGTAAATCTCGCTATTGAAATGGGACTTTTAACAAAGTCCAACTGCATTATGATCGGGAAAGTGCCCCACGCACAGATCTATCAGTTATGAAAAAGGATATTTTAGGCAATTTCTGCCCGAAATGCGGGAAACCTTCGGAGACAGCCGGCCTGTGCAGCCAGTGCAGGATCGGCAGTATCCCATGGTTCACGTGTGATAAGCGGGTAAAAAGTACCAACTGCCCCAGCTGCGGCGCGACAAAAGTTGTGAATACCTGGACAGATTCTGTTGCCGAACGTGCAGATCTCGGTCCTGAAGTTGCGAAGTCCGCGGTTCATTTTCACTCTGAAGTGAAAAAACCCGCCATTGACGTTTCTATCAGGGATCTTACCCTGAACCGGTCCCGTGCGACACTGGTTCTCCATGGTATCCTGTACGATAAAATGGTTGAAGGGAGCTGTACGGTGGATATCCTGTGGCATAAGGAACAATGCGATCGCTGCAACCGGATCAGCGGGAGTTATTATGAAGGGATCGTGCAGGTGCGGGCTGAAGGGCGGACGCCCAGTACCTTTGAGATCCAGACCGCAGCCTCTGTTGCCCAACAGGTTGAGGATACCCTGCAGGCCGGCGGGGAAAGACTCTCGTTCATCTCTGATGTGAACGAGATTCACGATGGTCTCGATATCATCATCGGGTCACAGCATATCGGGCTTCTCATTGCACGGGGGATTGTTTCCCAGCTTGGCGGGCGGTACACGACACACCCGAAACTCATCGGAGAAAAGAACGGCAGGCAACTCTACCGGATAACCTATTCTGTCCGGCTCCCGCGATTCCAGAAAAATGATGTGGTAAAAGTCGGGAACCGGTATTTCGAGGTCCTCCGGGTGGAATCCCATCACCTCCAGACCCTTGATCTGAAGGACGGTTCTGCAAAATCAGTCCGTGAAGATGATGTGGAGAGGATCATTGGTAATTCGCGGAATGCTGAACAGGGTCTTCTCGTTTTTGCCGATGGGAAAAACATGGGAATCCTGGATCCGGTAACCAGCCAGACACGGGAATATCCGCAGTTGAAATGGCTGGAGGTTCAGGCCGGTGATCACCTCCGGTTGCTGCGTGACGGCGACCAAATGGTTTTTGTCAGGTAGGATATGCGGGTACGGGCAGTCCGGCGAGATAAATATGAAGAATTACGCACTGCCGGCTGGATTGACCGGACACGGGCGCCTTATGCCGAAGGCGATATTCTCTGGGTACCGGTCATTCCATCTGAACCCTTCGACCGTGAAATCCCCGAGCGGAAGCGGTACCGCGGACGCGGGTATTACCGCATCGGGGACATCGCAGTCCTGCACGGTAAAGAGCCAACTCAGTCAGAGATTGATGAAATTGCCGGGTTTTGTCACCCGCGCGGCATCCTGTGGATCAAATCCCTGCAGGACATAACAAGAACTCCGGAGACGAAGATTGTCTGGGGAAGTGGGGGTGAAGTCAGCCACAGAGAGGCCGGGTTCACCTATATTCTCGATCCGGAAAAAGTTATGTTCTCCATGGGCAACCGCGAAGAGAAAGCCCGGATTGCCCGGATGGTCCGGAATCAACCCCGTCCCGAGAGGATCGCCGATATGTTTGCCGGCATTGGATACTTTTCCATCCCGCTTGCGGGGACGGGCGCAGATGTTCACGCTATGGAGATAAACCCCGTTGCATTCGGTTACCTGGTCCGGACCATTGAGGCGAACAGCTTGTCCGGCAGGATCACCCCCTCTTTGGGAGACTCCCGCTGCCTCCTTTCCGGCACTTACGATCGAATTATTATGGGCCATTTTGATTCTGTCGCGATGCTTCCCGGTGCATTGCACCATGCGGCACCAGGAACCGTCATCCATATCCACAGCATAGGAACGGTGGACGAGCAGATACAGACACACGTTACGTGCGCAGGTTTTTCTGCCACTATCCATGTACATAAGGTAAAGAAATACCGGCCGCATGTATATCATATGGTTCAGGATGTATCTCTCGCATGACCACCGTTCAGACTCTTGACGGGAAACAAGTCGTTGTTGCAGTCACCGGCAGTATTGCCGCAATCGAGATTGTCAGGCTTATCCACTCTTTGAGACGACATGGTGCCGTTGTCCAGGTTGTGATGAGTGAAGCTGCAGCCGGCATTATCTCCCCGGAATCACTGACATACGCCAGCGGGAGGCCTGCGATCACCCGTATCTCCGGTATGGTAGAGCATGTAACCTACTGCGGTGACGGGGGCTCTGCCGATCTCCTGCTCATCGCACCCTGCACCGCGAATACTATCAGCAAAATAGCCTGTGGAATTGATGACACACCCGTAACAACGTTTGCGACAACCGCGCTTGGGAGCGGTATTCCGGTCCTGATCATTCCGGCAATGCACCACAGCATGTACCGCCATCCTGCAGTGCGCGAGAACCTGGAACGTCTCAGGAGCTGGCACATTCAGGTCATTGATCCAAGGATCGAAGAAGGAAAAGCAAAGATTGCGGACATTGAAACGATTGTTCTCTGGTGCGAGCGGTTGATTCTCGGACACCCCCTTGCGGGCAGGCGCGTGCTGATAACGAGTGGTCCCTGCCGGGAGTACGTTGACGATGTCCGTGTACTGACAACCCGGTCATCCGGCAGAATGGGACAAGCGCTTGCCCTTGAGGCATTCCGGCTCGGCGCCGATGTCACGGTGGTCCACCATGATGAATTCCCCTGCGTGACGAATCTGCAGGTGGATACTGCTGCCGACATGAGGGGTGCGGTGCTCCGCTGTTTTTCTGAAGGCGGGGGAGCTGATATATATATCAGCGCAGCCGCAATCTCGGACTTCGCACCGCGCCGGTTCAAAGGAAAGATTCCCAGCGGGAAGAAGACCTCACTCGTACTGGAACCCCTGCCTAAACTGCTGGATGAAGTGATACGGAATTGGGCGCCCATTACGGTGGCATTCAAACTGGGAACTGCACCGGAAAAACAATCAAAGCAGATGTTGGAGAAAGGAATTACCGCAGTTCTCATGAATCCTCCTGGCACTATGGGCAGCATGGATGGCGACTACACACTGCTCACCGTAAAAGGATGCCGGAAGCTGAAAGGAGATAAAAATGTAATCGCACACCTATTCTGGAATGAAATGATTGGCATTTTGTAAAATTTTATCCCTTTTTCTTTGAAGAATACACAGGAGATTCGCCCAGGCTTTTCCTGATATTCTACATTAATTCATTCATTCATGACCATTGAATCCCCGGATTTGTTTCGATATTTTTATATGGTGTTTATGTAAATATTGGTACATGACCGCCATGAAAAGGACCGAAATCAAACCTGCCTCCGCAAGTTTCAGTTTTCCGATTCCAATATTCTACAAGCTGATGGTGAGCATGCTGTTTGTAGCAACAATACCCATGATCCTGCTGGGTATTGTTATGATGGGGGGTGAATCATCCAGTATCATTGCCAACATCGGGCTGACACCCAGTATCTTCATCATCACGCTCATAACCCTCTCCGTTGTCGTTATGTGGAGCTTCTTCCTTGCGAACAGTATCACAAATCCAATCGTCAGGCTCTCAAAGATCGCCACGAGCATGAGCACCGGCGAACTGAAGAATCCCGAGATCGAACTTCTCAGCAACGATGAGATCGGGGAACTCCAGACCGCGTTCAACCGCATGGTCAACACATATAAAATCCTCGATACCCTCTCAAAGGAAGATAATGAGTGATCACGTGCAGGATGCGGGATTATCCAAAGACGGACACGAGAACCAAATAAGATCCGGTTTTTTGTGTAGAATTAAAACCGATACTGACAGAGGGAAGAGAACATTCGTCTGACAGAGGATCGTTGATGTTAAAACAAATCCTGAACAAATTTCTGATATTACATGACGTCCAGGCTGCCATCGTTATTCAGGAGAATGGGGAAATAATCCAGAGCATGAAATCCGGTATCATGATTAAAGAGGAACTCCAGGAGGTCATAGCCACCATTATGCTCGATTCAAAAAAAACCGCTGCCCAGTTCGGGAATGCCTCGCTCTCCATGGTTTTTGTGGAATTCTCCGATCATTTTCTGATCCTCGGCCCCGTTATGGAAGAGTTTTATCTTGTGGTTATTGCAAAAAACACCGCGAATATCGGGCAGATAACGTATGAAATGAAAAAGAACCAGGATGCGATCGTGTCTCTCTTATGATTGACCAGTTGCCGGAAGGAAAAAGCATAGGCTGGATGCAGGCACCGCCCCAATGGATATTCACCCATACCGTAAGGTTCGTGGGAGTTGTTCGCATCGTCATCCAGGACGGGGAGGGATTTATCCTCATCAAAAAAGGAAAACCGCTGGTGTATTATTTCAAACATGGACGAATCGAACTCCGCGGACACGCGGCACTGGATTATTTCAATTCCCACCCGATCATAGAATTCAATCTCTGTAAATTCACTCCGGAAGAGTTCTCTCAGGCTCTGAAAATCTGTAATGTCGATGAAGTCATACCTGAATCCGCAGGCAGGCAGGATCAGGTTACGCATGTAGTAACGCAAGAAAAAGCTGAAGATAAAACCGTGGAAGTCCAGCCGGGGATAAAGCAGCCTGAACGGGAGCCTGCACCCGTTCAACCGGAAAAACCTGAACCGTTGGCTGAAAAACCAGAGCTGATCAGGGTAAAATCCCCGGCTGATAATACGGAAAGGCCTCTCGTCCCGCAACCAGCGGTTCTCGAAGATCCGGATATAAAAATAATCGGCCAGATCAAGAAACTCAATGGTATTGTCGCCATTTCTGTGTTCGATGATGACAGGAACATCCTTCTGATGGGGGACGTCGAGATCGAACCGCTCCTGAAGGTTGCCCGGACCATGCTCGCAACCACCAACAAAATCACACCCCATCTTGACTGGGGTTCATTTGTCCATATGACACTCCAGATCCCTGAGGGGAACGTAATCGTTGCACCGTATCATGAAAACCATCTCTGTATTCTGACAACAAGAACGATCAACATCGGCCATATACGCCGCATCCTCCGGGATCTCCAGCAGGAAAGAACACAAAACATCCTGTTGTAGATGCCTGGCGTAAATTTTTTTAGAGGACCACATATTTTTGACGCAGCAATAACCTTTTTTTCCTGACGCTCTCATGCGAGACTGCTGTTCCCGAAGAATGCTGATGAAATTCTTAGCAACTCGATTATCAGAGTAGTTCGTAAGAATACCGACAATAAGGGACATCTCCAGCAACCTTCGTTATGCCTATGAGGAACAACTATCCTTTTAAACGAAGGGATAGGGCCTCTCTCATAACATCCTGAGGGTATCCATAAACAATAAAAAAACGAGATGTTACCGGAAACCTGTTTTTATCGGAATTTCTTAATGCCTGAAGAGGCCAACACTCAAGCACATAACAACATCTTCTGGTTTCCATGAAACAAAGGACGGTCACTGCATTCTGCCCGGGCCATATCTCCGGCTATTTCAAGCGCGTCAGGGGGGAATCGGTCGCCTCAACGGGAAGCATCGGGGCTGGAATCGTGATCAGCGAAGGCGTCACGGTAACGGTCAACCCCTCGGATACAATATCAGTTTCTGTCTGGAGACAGGAAGACTCCGGCAAACGCATTCAGTATTCTCGTACTTCACCGCTGCTCGAATACGTTCTCAGCAAACTCGGTGTAACGATCTCGGTCATGACCGAATGCCGCCTCCCCATCGGCGCCGGGTTCGGCCTTTCGGCAGCAGCACTGCTCGCCACCCTCACCGCGGTTAACCTGTGCATGGACCTCGGGCTGACCCCCCGTGATATTGCTCTTCTGGCCCATGAAGCAGAAGTCGTCCACCGGACAGGTCTTGGCGATGTCGCAGCCTGCCAGAGTGGGGGGAGAGTTGTCCGGAGCGGGCCGGGCATTGATGGTGCCATCACCAGAACATTTGATCTGACGGAACCCCTTTATGCTGTATCGTTCGGACCGATTTTTACTCCTTCCGTGCTCGGCTCGCAGGAACAGATGGACCGCGTTTCAGCTGCCTATCCCCCGTTTCCTCCGGAAAATGCAGAGGATTTTTTCAGGATTTCCCGGTTGTTTGCAGAGAAGAGTGGTCTCCTCACCAGAGACGCCCGGGCGGTCATAATGCAATGCTCTGACAACAATATTCCTGCGAGCATGACCATGCTGGGTAATGGTGTATTCGCTTACGGACAGGAAGCACAGGCAATCCTGTCAGCATTTGGTGAAGTGTATACGTTTACCGTGGCACGATCAGGGGCCCGGATCATAGGTGAATACCTATGATCCCGCCCGATCATCCCCGGTTCCGTTCACTGGTCACCCGCGAGCTCCTCGCAGAGAGTGCTAAGAAGGGCATTGTTTCCCTGGAAGGTCTCACCGCTCATGGCAGAGGGGAGGCCTTCGATTACTTTATCGGTGAGAGAACAACTGCAAGTGCGCTCAAAGCCGAGCGTACCGCTGCTGCCCTGCTGCTTTCTGCCCGGCACCCGGTCATTTCCGTGAACGGGAACGCCGCAGCACTAGCTGCACGGGAGATCGCCGCACTCCAGAAGGCAAGCGGTGCCCTCGTCGAGGTCAACCTTTTCCACCATACCGAGGAACGAGTGAACCTGATCGAAGACCTGCTCATGACTGCAGGAGCAGATGTATTTTCTGGTCCGGCGGAACGACTCCTCCCCCTCTCCCATGACCGGGCATGGTGCCGGCGGGAAGGGATCTTCTCTGCTGATGTCATCCTGGTGCCGCTTGAGGACGGTGACCGGTGCGAGGCGCTGGTCGGGATGGGGAAGAGCGTGATCGCGGTCGACCTCAATCCGCTCTCACGCACTTCCCGCAGGGCAACGCTGACCATTGTCGATGAACTGACCCGCGCGCTCCCGAACATCGCAGACTCCTGCCGGACCCTGAGCAGTGCGGAACGGCGAGAACTCCTGGAAACCCTTGACAATAATTATCTTTTGTCAGATGCAATACGTGAGATGACAATGAGGTTAGCGCATGCTCTGGACTGAAAAATACCGGCCGGTGAGCTTTTCGGAAATTCTGGGCCAGGAGCCTGTTGTCCAGCACCTGTCATCGTTTGCCGCATCCAGAACGCTGCCCCACCTTATCCTTACCGGCCTGCACGGCACCGGCAAAAGCGCCGCGGTCGGATGCCTTGCAAGGGCCCTGTATAACGAAACCTGGGAACTGAACACATCTGTCATTCCTGTGTCGGACCTGTTTTCCCAGGGTAAATCGTTTCTTGAACAGGACGAACGGTATACCCATATTTACCAGAAGAACCAGTCCCTGCTCGTGAATTTCAAGTATATTCTCAAATGGTATGCATCCATGCGGCCGCTGGACACGGAATTCAAGCTGATGGTGTTTGAAGACGCCCATGCACTCACCCGTGATGCACAGCAGGCATTGCGCAGGATCATGGAACGGACAAGCACCACCTGCCGGTTTATTTTCACGACCACAAATCCGAGTGCAATCATTCCCGCGATCAGCTCCCGCTGCCTCCCCCTTTTTTTTGCTCCGGTACGTCAGGACATTGTTCTTGGGCACCTTATGAAGATCAGGGCAAACGAAGGCGCAGGTTCAACGACCTGCACCGATGATGACCTTGATCTTATCGTCCAGGCTGCGGCCGGGGACCTGCGACGTGCCATCCTGCTCCTTCAGGCAACGCACCAGTCAGGCAGGTGCGAGGATCTGCTGACCTGCACCTCTTCAGAAACTGCCACGATGGCGTCGCATACCCTGAACGCACTCAGGAACGGGGACGTGCGGGGGGCCATCCGCCTCATGGAGTCACTCATGATCGATTACGGCCTTTCCGGAAATGAAGTATTGTATGAAGTCCGCACCATAGTACAGCGTGAATACAATCACCCGGCACTCGCGATTGCGCTTGCGGATACGGAATACCGGTTAATGCATGCCAATAACGACTTTATTCAGTTGGGGAGATTCGCCACCGGCATTCGGGGTGTTTTTACATGAGTGGTACAAAAACAGAGAAGGTCCGCAAGCATTATGACACGGTTGCTGACACGTACGACCATCATTACGACCATCGCAGGGGAAGAAAATACCACACGCACCTCAGCAATCACCTCATCAAAGCCCTTCCGGAAGGGGGGAACCTGCTCGATATCGGGTGCGGGACCGGCCTGTTTGTCGAGAAATATATTCAGAACGGGGGCTGCGGGACCGGCCTTGATATCAGCGTGAAGATGGTGGCAAAAGCCCGGCTCCGCTGCCCGGACTGCGAGTTTATTGTGGGGACAGGTGAGAAACTGCCGTTTGGGGACTGCTCATTCAATGCGGTATCCAGTGTCCTTGTTTTCAGTTATGTCAGGGATCCCGTTGCCATGCTCTCGGAAGTATACCGTGTCCTCGAGCCGGGAGGTTCCGTTGCACTCTGTACTCTGGGCAAGAAACTGATCACGCGGGGGATCCCTTCTCTCTATAAAATCGGCGAAAAGATCAGGATCAAGCACGTTGTCATGAAGGATTTCGGTGAGCATTATTACGATGAGAAGGAGATGTACAGCCTCTTCGATAACAGCGGGTTTAGTGAAGTGAACGTGAAATGGTGCTCGTTTGCCCACATCGACATGATTGATCCAATCTTCTCCCTTGCCACAAAGGTCGAACCTTTTGTAGAGAAGAAAATGCCCCAGCTTGCCTACAACATCTTTGTCAGTGCAAAGAAGGTGTGATGCGGACAGGTCGTTCCGCTCTGAACCGCTTTTTGTTTTTTTTTTTTGAAATCGTTTTTATTATAAGCATTCCCACCCCCATCGGAGGTCGTTCCGCCGCCACATCGGGGCCTCGCTGGGCAGATTACCTGTTTCGAACTCTGTGGAAATTTCAATGAGCTGCCGATAAAATCTTCCTTCGGCGCAAACCGGGTAATCTGCCCCGCCGTTTCCCGAAGGGGCCCTGAAGCGGGGAGATCTCATAAATTTTGATTATTTATGTAACAATCCATAAAAAAATCCCGTTAGGTTTTCCAAAACAAGTATAATTACTTCCCCCTCAGCTTCGCAAGCACCCGCTCCTTCTTTCGGATCGCCGCCTCCGATGCTCTCAGCACATTCTCTTTCATGTCGTCGAAGTTGCGGGCATCGGTATCGACAACCTTCTTGACCGGCGTGTACGCGGATTCCCTGAACCGCGGGGTGAAATCCTGCTCACTGCCATGGGAGATGAGCACTGCTTCGGATTTCCCTGCCTCAACCCGGCCAATCTGCTCGATCTTCACGCCGGCAGACCGTACGATATTGGAGATCTCCCTGGCAGCATCCGGCGGGGCTACGATCAAGAGGGCATCGAGCGAAACACCAAGATAATCAATCTTCAGGTTCTCGAGCATGAGCCGTACGTGGGGCTCGACAAGGCCGGCCACATTTGCATCGTCGATAATAATCCGGCTCTGCGCCGTCTCGGCCATTTCGAAAATATCGCCTCGAAGCCCGCCGTTTGTCACATCTGTCATTGCATGGATTTTTAAAAAGGCGCTGCTGTTCATCAGCGTCTCGCAGGTGACAAGGAAGTTGAGGTTGATCGTCTGCTCGACAACTTCCGGATATCCTGAGTAGATACCTGCTGTCGCGATGGTCCCCCCTCCGGCACCTTCGGTCATCAGAATCACATCACCGGCCTGCGTTGACTTCCGGGCAGTCAGGTGCTCCGTAACCCCAACTGTACCGACGCAGCCGGTGAGCCGGTTCCCGAGGACCATATCACCCCCGATACGGAGTGTTGAACCAGAGACGAGGGGAACATCCATCGCTTCCCCGACCGTAGTTATACCGGCGGTGTAATCAAAAATTTTCGCCACATCACCATCATCAGCAACATGGATATCAGAGAAGAGCATGACTGGCCTTGCACCCATGACCATTGCATCACGGAGCGTAGCCCGGGTCACATGGAATCCTGCGAGAAACGGGAAATCCGAGAGGCGCGAGTGCATACCGTCAACTGTGCAGACAATATATTTTCCCCCGGAAGTGACTGCCCCTCCGTCATCCATCTGATCAACCCCAACCGTGGCAGAGCTCTTGCCAATAACGCGGGCGATCTGCCGGTGGGCAAAAAAGTCACCTTTTCCCCGCGAGCCGACGCCGAATTCCCCCATTTTGACACCGGCTGGTTCAAAGGTAAAAAAGTCCCCGGACAGGCCCTGTGAATTTTTCACTTCGGCAATCACCGCCCGGGCAAACGCAGACGCATAGGCAGGATTCACTGTTTTAAATGAACGAATGATATTGACAAGGTTTTCCTCAACTGCTGCCTCGGTTTCACCGTCCGCAATATGTTTACGGGCATATTCCTCAACATCCATGCTTGACTGTACGTGAAAGGGACATAAAAAAACCGAGGATGAGCCCAGCCGGGGTACCGGAACATTACCGGAGCAGGATGCCAAAGACATCCGAAAAACTTCTCAAAGCATCGTCAAACTTGCCGTTTTTCAGGAGGGAGAGCCCCTTGACAACACCAGTGCGGACATCCTTGACATCGATATAGTAGGCCTGATCGAATGCCCGCGCCGATTCTTCGAGTTTTCCCAGCATGAAGCATGAGTTACTCATCACGACCCATGCATCGGCTATTGATGGATCGGTCCTGATGGCTTTTTCAAGGCAGGTGACCGCTTCTTCGTGCATCCCGAGCATGCTGAATGCCAGACCTTTCCGGTAAAGAGCTTTTGCATTGTCGGGTTCAAGGGAAAGTGCCCGTTCGAGGACTTCAAGGGACTCGCGATAGCGTTTCAGGTTGATCAAGGCAATCCCTTTTTTTATCAGTGCGGACAGGTAAAACGGGTAGATTTTCAACGCCCGGTCATAACAGATTATTTCTTCTTCATACCACTTGAGTTTCCCGTACGCATACCCCTTGTTTACCCATGCTGATAAGTATCTGGGCCTGAGTTCAAGCGCCCGGTCACAGCACCGGACCTCCGCTTCAAACCTGCCGAGCATGCCAAGAGCCACCCCCTTGTTATTCCATGCCGTGGCATTTTCCGGATCTATCTGGAGCGCCCGCTCGCAGCACTCGACCTTATCCTCAAACCGTTCAAGCATTCCGTAGGCAAATCCCATGTTGTTCCATGCATCCACACAGGAGGGGTCCAGCAAAATTGCCTGTTTACAACACTCAATCTCTTCTTCAAACCTGCCGAGCTTTCCGAGGGCAAAACCTCTGCCGACCCAGGCAATTGCAAGTTTCGGGTCCTGTGCCAGGGCAAGGGAAAAAGAGTTCAGCGCCTCCTCATGCTTTCCCTCGCGCCCCAGTGCAAGACCGTCAAGGTAAAAATCTCTTCCCTTCTGGGAAGCTGTGGCTGAATTTGCAGTTTCCTGTGAAATTACCATGGATTTCGATACCCGGGTTTGACGAAGATTATTACAACTGGTTAGTGCCGTTGATATTTATTTTAACGGATTCCGTATGACGATAGGGGAA
>Ga0105103_10001332_pt1 | contig 13647 bp, 14 predicted proteins | sample PPLLaktember2015_2_FD_79107 | JGI IMG/M metagenome (GOLD analysis project Ga0105103, IMG submission 79107) | Freshwater sediment microbial communities from Prairie Pothole Lake near Jamestown, North Dakota, USA - PPLs Lake P7 Core (6) Depth... | ecosystem: Environmental > Aquatic > Freshwater >...
AGCCTTTCGCTGGTCGCGCCGAGCCAGCGCAGGTAGGCCAGCCGGTCGTCGATCGAGGCGAAGCTCGGGCGTGGCGGTGCGCTGTCGGCCACCGACGCGGCCAGCGCGGAACGCACCTTGTCGGCCAGCGGTTCTTCGAGCTGCGCGCCGGCTTGCACGGCCGCCGCCATAGCCAGCCCCAGGAACAAGCCGACGGCGGCCCTCATGCGGCGAGCCTGTCCTTCAAGAACGAAGCCACTTCGGCCAACGGCACGCTGCTGGCCTGCGCGTCGCGGCGGCCCTGCACCTCGAGCTGGCCTTCCTTCAGGCCACGTTCGGAAATCACCACGCGCTGCGGTATGCCGATCAGCTCCCAGTCGGCGAACATCGCCCCGGGGCGCTCGCCGCGGTCGTCGAGCACCACGTCGATGCCCAGGCCGGCGAGTTGCTCGTGCAGCGCACCGGCGGCGCTGCGCACCGCGTCGCTGCGGTCGTAGCCGATCGGGCACAGCGCCACGGTGAAAGGCGCGATCGCATCGGGCCAGACGATGCCGCGTGCATCGTGGTTCTGCTCGATGGCCGCACCCAGGATGCGGGTGACACCGATGCCATAGCAGCCCATCTCCATGACCTGCGGCTTGCCGGCTTCATCCAGGAAGGTGGCATTCATCGCCTTGCTGTACTTGGTGCCCAGGTAGAACACATGGCCGACCTCGATGCCGCGCTGGATCGCCAGCACGCCCTGGCCGTCAGGCGAAGGGTCGCCTGCGACGACGTTGCGGATGTCTGCCACCAGGTCGGGCTCGGGCAGGTCGCGGCCCCAGTTGACGCCGGTATAGTGGAAACCTTCGTCGTTGGCCCCGCAGATGAAGTCGTGCATCGCCGCGACGGTGCGGTCGGCCACCACCTTGACCGGCAACCGGGTGCCGATCGGGCCCAGGTAGCCGGGCTTGCAGCCGAAGTGCTGCTCGATCTCGGCCACGCTGGCGAAACGGTAGCCGCCCTTCAGGCCCTCGACCTTGCCGGCCTTGATCTCGTTGAGGCTGTGGTCGCCGCGCACCAGCAGCAGCCAGACCGTGGTACCGAGCAGGTCACCCTCGGGCGACAGCCGGTCGGTAGCCAGCACCAGCGACTTGACCGTGTGCTGCAGCGGCACGCCCAGCAACTCGGCCACGTCCTCGCAGGTGGACTTGTCCGGCGTCGCCGTCTTGGCCAGCGCCGTGGCCGGCGCGGCGCGCTGGCCGATCAGCGACACGGCTTCGGCCAGCTCGATGTTGGCTGCGTAGTCGCTGGCGGTGGAATAGACCAGCGCGTCCTCGCCGGTGTCGGCGATGACCTGGAACTCGTGCGAGGCATCCCCGCCGATGGCGCCAGTGTCGGCGGCCACCGCGCGGTACTGCAGCCCGAATCGGTCGAAGATGCGGCAATAGGCCTGGTACATCGCCTCATAGCTGCGCAATGCAGCCGCCTTGTCGCGGTCGAAGGAATAGGCGTCCTTCATCGTGAACTCGCGACCACGCATGATGCCGAAGCGTGGCCTGCGCTCATCGCGAAACTTGGTCTGGATGTGATAGAAATTTCGCGGCAGCTGCTTGTAGCTGCGCAATTCCTGCCGCGCGATGTCGGTGATGACCTCTTCGCTGGTGGGCTGGATGATGAAGTCGCGCTCGTGCCGGTCCTTCACGCGCAACAACTCCGGCCCATAGGCCTGGAAGCGGCCCGACTCCTGCCACAGCTCGGCCGGCTGCACCACCGGCATCAGCAGTTCCACCGCGCCCGCGCGGTTCATCTCCTCGCGGATGATGGCTTCGACCTTGCGGATCACGCGCAAACCCATCGGCATGTAGCTGTAGATGCCCGAGCCCAGGCGCTTGATCATGCCGGCGCGCAGCATCAGGCGGTGGCTGACCACCTCGGCATCGGCGGGTGCTTCCTTGAGGGTCGACACAAAAAACTGGCTGGCTTTCATCGGGTATGGGGCGGCAAGGGCGCGCGGGGCCGGGCCGGCGGCGCCAGGGTGCGGGAAAGCAAGGGCTCGCACGGGCCATGCAGCCGGTGCAATAATGATTTCAATCAAGAAATCGGGGTTTGATTATGCTCGACCGTGACGGCTTCAGGCCCAACGTCGGCGTCGTCCTGCTCAATGCGCGCAATCAGGTTTTCTGGGGCAAGCGGCTTCGTACCCACTCGTGGCAGTTTCCGCAAGGCGGCATCAAGCATGGCGAGACGCCGGAACAGGCGATGTTCCGGGAACTGCACGAAGAGGTCGGCCTTCGGCCCGAACACGTGCAGGTGATCGCGCGCACCCGCGACTGGCTGCGCTATGAGGTCCCAGACCATTTCATCCGCAAGGAGGCGCGTGGCCACTACCGCGGCCAGAAGCAGATCTGGTTCCTGCTGCGCCTGGTCGGCCGCGACAGCGACATGAACCTGCGCGCCACCGACCACCCGGAGTTCGACGCCTGGCGCTGGAACGACTACTGGGTGCCGCTGGACGTGGTGATCGAGTTCAAGCGCAATGTCTACGAGATGGCGCTGACCGAGCTGGCGCGCTTCCTGCCGCGGGTGCACCACCACAACCGCTACCTGCGCGCCGGCATGCGCACGCAGCGCCATGACGACAGTGGCTTCGATGCCCTTCGCGATGTGCCGGTGGTGGTGCCAGCGGCCGAGGGGCCGTTGGCCAACGGCGTGGTGCCGGGGCCGGACAAGGCCTGAACCGCGGCTACGCTCAGACCGGCTCGGCCTGGCTGAGCACGAGGTTGGTACGGTGGATCAGCTCCGGCTCATTGACGTAGCCCAAGGCCACCTCGATCTGCGTCGAAGGCTTGCGCGCGATCAGCCGGGTTTCGGTGCTGGAATAGTTGGCCAAGCCGCGGGCAAGCTCCTTCCCGCCAGCGCCGCGCACGGCGATGACGTCGCCGCGCTGGAAGTCGCCCTGCACCTCGACCACGCCGATCGGCAGCAGGCTCTTGCCTTCGTCGCGCAGCTTCTGTACTGCGCCTTCGTCGACGACCACCGCGCCGCGCAGCTGCAGGTGGTCGACCATCCACTGCTTGCGCGCCGCCAGCTTGGCGGTGCGCGCGACCAGTGCACTGCCAATGCGCTCGCCGGCTGCCAGGCGCAGCAACACGTCCGGCTCGCGACCCCAGGCGATGACCGTGCTGGCCCCGCCGCCGGCCGCGCGCTTGGCGGCCAGCACCTTGGTGATCATGCCGCCGCGGCCGATGGAGGAGCCGGCGCCGCCGGCCATCTGCTCCAGCGCCGGGTCGCCCGCCTCGGCCACGTCGATGAAGCGCGCCTGCGGGTCCTTGCGCGGGTCGGCCGAGTACAGGCCGCGCTGGTCGGTCAGGATCACTAGCGCATCGGCCTCGACCAGGTTGGCCACCAGAGCGCCCAGCGTGTCGTTGTCGCCGAACTTGATCTCCTCGTTGACCACCGTGTCGTTCTCGTTGATCACCGGGATGACCCGCAGCGCAAGCAGCGTCAGCAAGGTCGAGCGCGCGTTCAGGTAGCGCTCGCGGTCGGCCAGGTCGGCATGCGTCAGCAGCACCTGCGCGCTGCGCAGGCCATGCTCGCGCAGCTTGGTCGCGTACATCTGCACCAACCCCATCTGGCCGACCGCCGCGGCGGCCTGCTGCTCGTGCAGTTCCTTCGGCCGGGTGCTCCAGCCCAGGCGCAGCATGCCCTCGGCAATGGCGCCGCTGGATACCATGATCAGTTCACGGCCTTGCTCAGCCAGCGCTGCAAGCTGCCGGCACCAGTTGCCGATGGCCTGGGCGTCGACGCCGCGGCCCTCGTTGGTGACCAGACTGGAGCCGACCTTGACGACGATGCGCCGGGCCTGGCGCAGCACCTCATTCATTGATGCCCCCGGCGGCGGGCTCGAAGCGTGGGTCGGGCTCGGGTGCCTTCTTCTGGAACTGCGCCACATGCTCGTAGGCGGCGCGCACCAGAGGCTGCAGGCCTTCGCGAGCCAGCGCCGAGATCTGGAACACCGGCCCCTTCCAGCGCAAGCGGCGCACGAAGTCCTTGACGCGCTGCTCGCGCTCCTCGGGCGGAATCATGTCGATCTTGTTCAGCACCAGCCAGCGCGGCTTGGCATGCAGTGCCGGGTCGTATTTCTTCAGCTCGGCGACGATGGCACGCGCGTCCTTGACCGGATCGACCGCGTCGTCGAAAGGCGCCAGGTCCACGATGTGCAGCAGCAGCCGCGTGCGCTGCAGGTGGCGCAGGAAGCGGTGACCGAGGCCGGCGCCTTCGGAAGCGCCCTCGATCAGCCCCGGAATGTCGGCCACCACGAAGCTCTGCTCGGGCGCCACGCGCACCACGCCCAGGTTCGGGTGCAAGGTGGTGAAGGGATAGTCGGCGATCTTCGGCCGCGCATTCGAGATCGAAGCGATCAGCGTGGACTTGCCGGCGTTCGGCATGCCGAGCAGTCCGACGTCGGCCAGCACGCGCAATTCGAGCTTGAGCTTCTTCTGCTCGCCCGGCCAGCCAGGGGTCTTCTGCCGCGGCGCGCGGTTCGTGCTGGTCTTGTAGTGCAGGTTGCCGAAGCCGCCGTCGCCGCCCTTGCACAGCAGCACCGGCTGGTCGGGGTCGATCAGTTCGGCAATGACCTGGCCAGTGTCGACATCGGTGATGATGGTGCCGACCGGCATGCGCAGCAGGATGTCCTCGCCGGCGGCGCCGTACTGGTCGGCGCCGCGCCCGCTTTCGCCGTTGCGCGCGATGTGGCGCCGCGCATAGCGGTAGTCGATCAGCGTATTCAGGTTGCGGTCGGCCACGGCGCGGATGCTGCCGCCGCGCCCGCCGTCACCGCCGTCCGGTCCGCCGAAGGGAATGAACTTCTCTCGCCTGAAGCTGGCGCAGCCGGCCCCGCCGTTGCCGGCGGCAACGTCGATGGTGGCTTCGTCGACGAACTTCATGTGCGCTGGATCTTAGAACGACGAAGCCCCGGCGAACCGGGGCTTCGGCTCGGGGCACAGCCAGCTCAGGTCGGGCTGACGAATACGGTCTGCTTGTTGAGCTCGCCCTTGACGTCGAAGGACACGGTACCGTCGACCATCGCGAACAGCGTATGGTCGCGGCCCATGCCGACGTTGGTGCCGGCGTGGAACTTGGTGCCGCGCTGGCGCACGATGATCGAGCCCGCGGTCACGGTCTGTCCGCCGTAGACCTTGACGCCCAGCATCTTGGGCTTCGAGTCACGGCCGTTCCGCGTGGAACCGCCGCCTTTTTTCTGTGCCATGGTTCAGGACTCCTGAAGGTTCGGATTGCCGGGCGAGACTCAGGCGTTGACCGAGCTGATCTGCAACTCGGTATAGGCCTGGCGGTGTCCGCCGTGCTTCTGGTAGTGCTTGCGGCGGCGCATCTTGAAGATGCGGACCTTATCGTGCTTGCCTTGGGCCACGACGGTGGCCTTGACGCTGGCGCCGCTGACCCAGGGGGTTCCTACCTTCAGATCGGTGCCGCTGCCGATGGCCAGCACCTGATCGAGGACAACTTCCTGGCCTACGTCCGCAGCGATCTGTTCTACCTTGATATTTTCGCCGGCTGCAACCTTGTACTGTTTGCCGCCGGTTTTTATGACCGCGTACATATCTGCCCTTTCATTGAGACTGTCGCCATACGCGAGATCTGCGCATCCAAGCTACCGAGATGCGGGCCTTGTGCCGCAGCCCGCATCGGTACCAGGCCTAGTGGAACGGCGCCCGCAACTTGCGAACCCCCTCTGGCGAACAGCCTTTCAGTATAGCACCTTTCTCGGACCCTGGCCTCAGGTTTCGAGCGCGCCACCCAGCGGCCAACTCGCCCGACCACGCGGCCTGCGCCCGCAAGAGCCTGGGCGATGCCGTCTTCCTATAATCTGGATCAACTCTCTCCGCAGGATCACGTGCTCGACGTCCAAGCCACCCCTGAACTTCGCATTGACCCCTTGACGGCGGCGATGCTGGAGGTGGACGCGACCATTCGCGAGAGGCTGTCGTCGCGCGTGGCGCTGATCGACCAGATTTCCAACTACATCATCAGCGCCGGCGGCAAGCGCATCCGGCCACGGCTTGTGCTGCTTTTCGCGCAGGCTCTGGGCTTCGAGGGCCGGGAGAGCTACGAGCTTGCGGCCATCGTCGAATTCATCCACACCGCCACGCTGCTGCACGACGACGTGGTCGACGAGTCCTCGCTGCGCCGAGGACGGCAGACCGCGAACGCGATGTTTGGCAATGCGGCCAGCGTGCTGGTGGGCGATTTCCTGTATTCCCGCGCCTTCCAGATGATGGTGTCGGTGAACCGCATGCGCGTGCTCGAGGTTCTGGCCGACGCGACCAACGTCATCGCCGAAGGCGAAGTGCTGCAGTTGATGAACATCCATGACGCCGACCTGGCGGTGGCCGACTACCTGCGCGTCATCCGCTTCAAGACGGCCAAGCTGTTCGAGGCCAGTGCCCGCCTGGGTGCGGTTCTGGCCGGCGTCGGCCTCGACGTCGAAGAGTGCTGCGCCGACTACGGGCGCTCGCTCGGCACCGCGTTCCAGTTGGTCGATGACCTGCTCGACTACGAGGGCGACCCGCATGCGCTGGGCAAGAACGTCGGCGACGACCTGCGCGAGGGCAAGCCGACGCTGCCGCTGCTAATCGCGATGGAACGGGGCTCTACAGCCGAAAGGGAGTTGATCCGCCATGCAATCGAGCACGGCGAGGTGCAGGGCCTGCCGCAGATCATCGACGTGGTGCGGCGCACCGGTGCCCTGGACGCGACGCGGACCGTAGCGCAGCTTGAAGCCGACCAAGCGCGCAGTTGCCTTCGGGTGCTGCCTCAGTCGCCGGCCCGCGACGCTCTGCTAGAATTATGTGTTCGGTCGGTGCATCGCTCGTTCTGAGCGCCTGACCATCGGGCCTGGCTTTAAGCCGGCCTTATCGGGGTGTAGCTTAGCCTGGTAGAGCGCTACGTTCGGGACGTAGAGGCCGGAGGTTCGAATCCTCTCACCCCGACCAGTCGACTTCGGCGCTGTTTCTTGCATGGACGCCACACCCGTCATGGGACCAGCCGGCAGCAGGCATGAACGAATGCACGCGCAGCCAGCGCATCGGTTTACAGCACCGGGGCTATCAGCGATGATGCCGAAGATCGACATGAGGAAACATTCAGCCGATGGCCGTTGACACGCTCGTCGAGTCGCCCAAGTCGGCACTTTCCGGAGTTGCCCGTGTGCTGGTGCATGCCGGCAAACTCAGCGCCAAGGCCGCCGAAGATTTGGCGCGCAGCGCCAAAGAGCGGCGCTTGAGCTTCGTGTCCGCCGTGGTCTCGGCAGGCGCAGTCCCTCCGGCCGATCTGGCCCATACGCTGTCCACCGCGCTCGCGCTGCCATTGCTCGACCTGAACTCGGTCGACATGACGCGGCTGCCGCGCGGCATCGTCGATCCGAAGCTTGCGCTGCAGTACCAGTTGATGGTTCTGGGCAAGCGCGGCAATCGCCTCTTCATCGGCGCAGCCGACCCGACCGACCAGGAAGCCGTCGAGCGCATCAAGTTCGCTACCCAACTGTCGCCTGAATGGGTGATCGTCGAGTACGACAAATTGATGCGCAACCTGGAAGCACAGGGTGCCAGCGTCAACGAGGCGATGGAGCAGTTGGCCGGCGGCGACTTCGAATTCGATGTCACTGACGAGGACACCGCCACCCAGGAAGGTGCCGAGGTCTCCCAGGAAGTGGAAGACGCGCCGGTGGTGCGATTCCTGCAGAAGATGCTGATCGACGCCATCAACGCGCGCGCCTCCGACCTGCACTTCGAGCCCTACGAATACAACTACCGGGTTCGTTTTCGCATCGATGGCGAGTTGCGCGAGATCACCCAGCCTCCGATCGCCATCAAGGACAAGCTGGCCTCGCGCATCAAGGTCATCTCGCGCATGGATATTGCCGAGAAGCGCGTGCCGCAGGACGGGCGGCTGAAGCTCAAGTTCGGCAACAAGGCGATCGACTTCCGCATCAGCACGCTGCCCACGCTGTTCGGCGAGAAGATCGTCATCCGGATCCTCGACCCGTCCAGTGCCAAGCTCGGCATCGAGGCGCTGGGCTACGAGAAGATCGAACGTGACCGCCTGATGCTGGTGATCCAGCGGCCCTACGGCATGGTGCTGGTCACCGGGCCCACCGGCAGCGGCAAGACGGTGTCGCTGTACACCTGCCTGAACATCCTGAACCAGCCGGGCGTGAACATCTGCACGGTCGAGGACCCGGCGGAAATCAACCTGCCGGGCGTCAACCAGGTCAACGTCAATGACAAGGCAGGCCTGACCTTCGCCGCGGCGCTGAAGTCCTTCCTGCGGCAGGATCCGGACATCATCATGGTCGGCGAGATCCGCGATCTGGAGACCGCCGACATAGCCATCAAGGCAGCGCAGACCGGGCACATGGTGATGTCGACGCTGCACACCAACGATGCGCCGACCACCCTGACGCGGCTGCTCAACATGGGGGTGGCGCCGTTCAACATCGCGGCAAGCGTGCTACTCATCACGGCACAGCGTCTGGCACGGCGGCTGTGCGAGAACTGCAAGACCCAGGCGGAATATCCTCGCGAAGCGTTGTTGCGCGCCGGTTTCGTCGAAACCGACCTGGACGGCAGTTGGAAGCCGTATCGGGCAGTCGGATGTTCGGCATGCAACAACGGTTACAAGGGCCGGGTCGGCCTTTACCAGGTGATGCCCATCACGGAGGCTATCCAGCGCATCATCCTGGCGGAAGGCACCTCGATGGACATTGCCACCCAGGCACAGAAGGAAGGCGTGCGCGATCTGCGTCAGTCGGGGCTGCTGAAGGTTCGCCTCGGCGCCACCACGTTGGAAGAGGTCATTTCCGTCACCAACGAATGACAGACACCGCTCACACCCCCTCTTGAACAGGTTTGCGCCGGAGACACGATGGCAACTGCAGTAGCCGCCAGGACCACCAAGGACTCGATCTTCGAGTGGGAAGGCAAGGACAAGAACGGAAAGCTGGTGCGCGGCGAGATCCGTGCCGGTGGCGAGGCCGTGGTCAATGCCAGCCTGCGCCGTCAGGGCATCCTGATCACCAAGGTGAAGAAGCGCCGCACCAGTGGCGGAAAGGCGATCAAGCAGAAGGACATCGCCATCTTCACGCGCCAGCTGGCGACGATGATGAAGGCCGGCGTGCCATTGCTGCAGGCCTTCGACATCGTTGCGCGTGGCAGTTCCAATCCTCGGCTGACGAGGCTGCTCAACGAGATCCGTGGAGACGTCGAGACCGGTACCAGCCTGTCGTCTGCCTTCCGCAAGCATCCGATGCAGTTCGATGCGCTGTACTGCAACCTGGTCGAGGCCGGCGAGGCCGGCGGCATTCTGGAGGCGCTGCTCGACCGCCTGGCCATCTATCAAGAAAAGACGATGGCCATCAAGAGCAAGATCAAGTCGGCGCTGATGTACCCGGTCGCGGTCATCGTCGTCGCCTTTGTCGTGCTCACGGTGATCATGATCTTCGTCATTCCGGCGTTCAAGGAAGTGTTCAGCTCCTTCGGTGCGGACCTGCCGGCACCGACGCTGTTTGTCATCGCACTGTCCGAGTTCTTCGTCAGCTACTGGTGGGCGATCTTCGGCTTCCTCTTTGGCGGCCTGTACTTCTTCTTCGAATCCTGGAAACGCTCGGAGAAGATGCAGATCTTCATGGACCGGCTGCTGCTGAAACTGCCGGTGTTCGGTGACCTGATCAACAAGTCGGTGATCGCGCGCTGGACACGCACGCTGTCCACCATGTTCGCCGCCGGCGTGCCACTGGTCGAGGCGCTCGATTCGGTGGGCGGCGCATCCGGCAATGCCGTGTACCGGCTGGCGACGGCGCAGATTCAGAAGGACGTGTCCACCGGGTCGGCACTGACCACGGCCATGACCACCACCGGTGTCTTCCCGACCATGGTGCTGCAGATGGCCTCCATCGGCGAGGAGTCGGGTGCCCTCGACCACATGCTGGCCAAGTGCGCCGAGTTCTACGAGGACGAAGTCGACGAGATGGTCAAGGGCCTTTCCAGCCTGATGGAGCCGTTCATCATCGTCATCCTCGGCGTGCTGATCGGCGGCATCGTGGTGTCGATGTATCTGCCGATCTTCAAGCTGGGCGCGGTGGTCTGACGCCGGCATGGCGCCGGATTTCTGGTTCTCTCCATTGGCGCTCGCCCTGCTCGGGCTGTGCGTCGGCAGCTTCCTGAATGTCGTTGCGCACCGCCTGCCCAAGGTGCTGGAGCGCGAATGGTGGCTCGACGTGGCCGAGCACCAGCTCGCCGATGCACAAGCCTGGCAACGTGTCAGCGGCCACAAGGGCACGCCACCCGCCGCCTTTGGCCAGGCGGCCAAGGCCATCAGCGAGGCGCTGGAGGCGCTTTCCCCGATCAGCCTGTCCCGTCCGCGCTCGCGCTGCCCGAGTTGTGGCCACGTGCTGCGCTGGCACGAGAACCTGCCGTTGCTCGGCTGGTTGCGGCTCAAGGGGCGCTGCTCGTCCTGTGGCGCTTCCATTTCCAAACGCTACCCGTTGGTGGAACTGGTCACCGGACTCCTCTTCGCCGCCTGCGGCTGGAAATTCGGCGCGCAGCCGCAGACGCTGGTGTGGTGCGCAGCGGTGGCCTTGATGGTGGCCATGGCGCTGATCGACTTGGACACCACCTACCTGCCCGATGACCTGACGCTGCCATTGATCGGACTGGGCCTGCTCGGTGCCGGGATGGGGTGGACCGGCACCTCGCTCGAATCGGCAGCCTGGGGCGCATTCGCGGGCTATGGGGCCCTTTGGCTGCTGGCCTTCAGCTACAAGAAGCTGCGTGGCGTGGAAGGCATGGGCGAAGGTGACTTCAAGCTGCTTGCCGGCCTGGGCGCGCTGCTCGGCTGGCAACTGCTGCCGTCGATCGTGCTGCTGGCCTCGGGCGTAGGCGCGATCGTCGGCATCAGTCTTATCGCCTTCGGCGGTCACAGGCGTGAGGTGCCGATTCCGTTCGGCCCCTACTTGGTCGGTGGTGGCATCGCGGCCATCTTCTTCGGCCAGACGCTCACCCGGCTGTGGTTTCCGACGATCTGAAGCCGTTGCGCATCGGCCTGACCGGCGGCATCGGCAGCGGCAAGAGCACGGTGGCCGCGATGCTGGTGGACTGCGGGGCCGTGCTCGTGGACACCGACGCCATCGCGCATGCGCTGACGGCGCCGGGTGGCGCCGCTCTGCCTGCGCTTTCGCGTGAGTTCGGGCCCGACATCATCGGAGCCGACGGCGCGATGGACCGTGCACGCATGCGATCGCTGGCCTTCGGCGACGCGTTGGCTCGGCGGCGGCTCGAGGCCATCCTGCACCCGATGATCGGTGACGAGGCGCAGCGCCAGGCCGGCCTCGCCGGCGGTCGAACCGTGGTCTTCGACGTGCCATTGTTGTCTGCGTCCAGCCCTTGGCGGCAGCGCGTCGAACGACTGCTGGTGGTCGATTGCGCCGAGGACACGCAGGTGCAGCGCGTGACGTTGCGCTCTGGCTGGTCGGCAGACCAGGTGCAACGCGTGATGTCGCAGCAGACGCCGCGCGGCGCACGGCGTGCCATCGCCGATGCAGTGATCTTCAACGACGGCGTCGCGCTCGACGGCCTGCAAGCGCAGGTGCAGGCGCTGTGGCAGCACTGGAGCGGCCTGCCGCGGGGCCGCGCCATGGGGCTGTGAAACAATCGCCTGGCGGGCGGACGCAGCTGGCACCGCCCGCGCAAAAGCCTGACAGCGGAGAGCCCGGCCTTGGTTCTTTACGAGTACCCGTTCAACGAGAGCATACGCACGATGCTGCGGCTGGAGCATCTGTTCGACCGGCTGGGTCAACTGATGCGCCGCGACGCCGCAGTCGATCACCACTTTGCTTTGGTCACGGTGTTCGAGATCATGGACGTGGCTGCGCGGGCCGACCTGAAGTCGGACCTGCTGAAGGAACTCGAACGCCATCGCAGCCTGCTGCAAAGCTACCGCGGCAACCCGCAGATCTCGGAGACCGCGCTCGACGAGGTCGTGGCGAGGATCGACCATGCTTTCGATGGACTCAACCAGTTGCCGGGCAAGGCCGGCCAGGCGCTGACCGGCAATGACTGGCTGATGAGCATCCGCAGCCGAATCAGCATTCCCGGCGGCACTTGCGAGTTCGACCTGCCGGCCTATTACGCATGGCAGCAGTACCCGGCCGAGCGTCGGCGCGCCGACCTGGGGCGCTGGACGGCCAGCCTGATGCCCTTGGCAGAAGCCCTGCACGTGTTGCTGGGCCTGCTGCGCGACAGTGGCTCGCCGCAACGCGTGGTGGCGTCGGGCGGGCAGTTCCAGCAGAGCCTGCCGTCAGGGCGCACGTACCACTTGATGCGGGTGCGCCTGGAAGACGGTTCGCCGCTGGTGCCGGAGATCAGCGGGCACCGGCTGATGGCGTCGGTGCGGCTGATGCAGCCCGAAGCGGACGGCCGCTTGCGGCCGAGCTCCGAAGACACCGAATTCGAACTGACGCTCTGCTCATGAGCCATGACAGCTTGACCCGCGCACGCAGGGTGCGCTGCCCGGCATGCGGAACGCAGGCTCTGTACTCGACCGACAACCCGGCACGGCCTTTCTGCAGCCCGCGCTGCCGCAGTGTCGACCTGGGCGCGTGGGCCAGCGAGAGCTACCGCGTGGCTGCCGACAACCCGCCCGAAGCGGACGATGCGCCGTCCGCACCCGACGCGCCGCACTGACCACGCAAGCCGCATTGCGGGCCGTGCAGTCCGGCCGCGCCAACGCGGTCGGTAAAGCAAGCTCTTGAACTCCAGAGTCCTGCCCCTATAATTCCACTGCTAGCACTCGATAGAGTTGAGTGCTAACGGTTTGGCGATGGTCATGGTCTGTCGCCGGTCCACTTAAGTTAATGTGCGCCAACTTCCATGGTGCGCTTTGGCAGTCATCAATTTGACCCTTAGGAGATGCAATGAAACTTCGTCCTTTGCACGATCGCGTGATCGTCAAGCGCCTCGAACAGGAAACCAAGACGGCCTCCGGCATCGTCATCCCCGACAACGCCGCCGAAAAGCCCGATCAGGGCGAAGTGCTGGCCGTGGGCCCGGGCAAGCGCAACGACAAGGGTGACTTCGTCGTCCTGAACATCAAGGTCGGCGACCGCGTGCTGTTCGGCAAGTACAGCGGCCAGACCGTCAAGGTCGATGGCGAGGAACTGCTGGTCATGAAGGAAGACGACCTGTTTGCGGTTGTTGAGAAGTAAGACCACCCCCTGAACTGAATTCGGAGAAATACACATGGCAGCAAAAGACGTCGTTTTCGGCAGCGATGCCCGTCACCGCATGGTCGAAGGCGTGAACATCCTGGCCAACGCGGTCAAGGTCACCCTCGGTCCGAAGGGCCGCAACGTGGTGCTCGAGCGCAGCTTTGGCGCCCCCACCGTCACCAAGGACGGTGTCTCGGTCGCCAAGGAGATCGAGCTCAAGGACAAGCTCCAGAACATGGGCGCGCAGATGGTCAAGGAAGTCGCTTCCAAGACCAGCGACCTGGCCGGTGACGGCACCACCACCGCCACCGTGCTGGCCCAGGCCATCGTGCGCGAAGGCATGAAGTACGTGGCCGCCGGCATGAACCCGATGGACCTGAAGCGCGGCATCGACAAGGCCGTGA
>Ga0105103_10001333_pt1 | contig 13646 bp, 7 predicted proteins | sample PPLLaktember2015_2_FD_79107 | JGI IMG/M metagenome (GOLD analysis project Ga0105103, IMG submission 79107) | Freshwater sediment microbial communities from Prairie Pothole Lake near Jamestown, North Dakota, USA - PPLs Lake P7 Core (6) Depth... | ecosystem: Environmental > Aquatic > Freshwater >...
ACTCTACGCGTACGTGCAAGGTTCGATCGGACTGGATATTTCGATCGGATTCTGGCTCTACAAACCATGCGGTCCGTGGTACTGCAAGATCTGCCGCTGGTGTAAATGGACATTCGTCGGTATTCGCGGAAGCTTCGAGATCCTCGGCCTCAGCGCAGCCGCGTTACTTGAAGCCGGGGGGCCGAATCCAATCTGGGTTTCTGGGACCGTCGGCGGACGATATTCCATCCTGGGTGGACTTGTGAGCGGGCATTGTTCCTTCAGCTTTACGAAAGGCACGGTGTGCAGATTATGAAGCCGATCCTCTTCGCATTCACGATCATCAGCCTGTGCATCCTGAGTGCCGGATCACAGGCACAAGATCCGCCTGTCCCGCCTCCGGCCGCGGAATCGTCATCATCGGATACGAGTGCGATGCAGACGGGGACCGCGATTCCACCCGATCCGGGCTACGCCTTGCTCAAGGTGCTCGCACGTCCTTCAAAGGACTCGATCGTCCTTCGCTGGGCTCCCACGACGCCGCACGGCTGGAGGATCGGCAACCGCTTCGGATATTCCATCGAGCGGAGGGATCCAAGCGGTCAAACCGTTCTGCTGACGCAGCAGCCCGTCATGCCATGGGAGGTTGAGCCGTGGACGGATCTCCTGAATGCCGATTCGATGAACACATTCATCGGCATTGCCGTGTATGCGTTATACGGCGACACCGTGCTTGCCGGAGATACGACGGGACAAGATACTGTCGGTGCGAATATCGAAACGAATACGAATCTGTTTGGCTATGCCCTCTTCGCGGCGGACAATGATCCTGATGTCGCGACGGCCCTTGGATTGCGATTCGTCGATCGAAGCGTGAAGGCGGGAGTTCGTTATTCCTACACGATCAGCCTTGCGGGTCCGCAAACATATCGTATCGATGCCGGCACGGTCGACGTCGTCGCGAGGACTCCGGCGGCCGGACCGCCTCCGAAAAATGTCGTCGCCGTCGGAGGTGACGGAAGCATCCAAGTTCGGTGGGAGCCGAACGACGAGGGAGAATATTCAGCGTACAATGTCTATCGGTCGGAGAACCGGGGCCGTACGTACGACCGGCTGAACCCCACACCGATCGCGATCGTCGTACCGACGAACCGGGACATTCCCGGCCTGGGCATTCTCATCGATTCGACCATCATCAACTACAAGCGCTATCGGTATCAGGTCCGCGGCATCGATGCCTTCGGCGAACTGGGGAAGGCGGCCGAGGTGGAGGCGATGGGACGGGACATGACGCCGCCGCCCCAGCCATTGGTGATGAATGCGGAGCAGGTCGGCAAATCCAGTCTCCGCATGCGTTGGGAGATGGTCGACCCTCCGGGCGATCTTGCGGGGTTTGCGATCTCGCGCAGCGCCTTCCCGGACAGCAGCTTCAAGCGCATCACGCGACGGTTGCTCCCGAAGACCGCGCGCGAGTACACCGACGAGAAGGCGAACGAGAATGAGCCGTACTACATCGTCGCTGCGTTCGACACCGCGGGGAACATGGCTCCGTCGTTTCCTCTGTATGGCATGCTGATCGACACGATTCCCCCAGCGACCCCAAAAGGACTGCGGGGAACTGTGGACAGTCTCGGTCGTGTCACGCTGCGGTGGAATCGAAACCGGGAGCGGAATATCCTCGGCTATCGCGTCCTCCGCGCGAATGCGCCGGATCATGAATTCACACAGCTGACCGGTGCGATCTGGAAGGACACGGTGTACGTCGACTCCATCGCCATTAACACGCTGACGCGCAACGTGTACTACCGCATCGCCGCGGTCAACACGCGCTTTGGACATTCCGAGATGTCCCCCTTCATTGCGCTCAGCAGGCGGGCCATCCAACTTCCGACGGCGCCAGTGTTCACAGACGTCAATGCAGCCGAGTCCTCCACGATCCTCCGGTGGGCGACGAACAGCGGGGACAAACTTCGCTCGTTGATCCTCTTTCGAAAGACCGCCGGCGCAGATCGCTGGGATACACTGGCGACGCTGAGTCGCTCGGTCGACTCATATACAGATCGAGCCGTTGTTCTGAACACGACGTACGAATACCAGATCGCGGCTGTTGATTCGAACGGAACAGCGGTGTGGGCGGAATTGCCGGTTCAAGCGCGTCCGTTCGATGCCGGTGTTCGGCCCCCGGTTGGAAATGTGAAGGCTGTGCTCGACCCGGAGACAAAGGGGATCCAGCTTGAGTGGACGTACGCGCCACAAGAGGCCGGAACGTACTTCGTTGTCTACCGGTCTGTAAACGACGCTGCGTTTCTCCAGTTGCGCTCTGTCGCAGGATCGGCGCGGTTGTATGTCGACCGGGAATTGGTGGGGGAGGGATCATATCGCTATCGGATTCAAGCGTTGACCCATGGCGGAGCCGAATCACCGATGAGCGATCCGGTATCGGTTCAGATCGCCGGACAACGCTGAGACATTGAACGAGGAACGGAGGGATCAATGACCACCAACGGACGATTCCTCGTCTGCACGTGCATCTTCTTGCTCGCGTGGGCGCACGAACGGGCGATCGCCCAGGCACCGGACTCCAGCGGTCGTGCATCGGGATTCCTTGACCAGGCATTCAGGTTCTCGGGCGAATTGACGGCGTATGGAGAGGTGAATGGGATCACCGGCGCACCGCGTCGGCGTGATGCTTCGACAGCGAGGTTGTTCTTTCGTCCCACGCTCACGATCTTCGATGCGGTCACACTCAGCGGGGATCTCCTTTTGTCGACCGAAGGGAACTCCGCGCGGCAGGACATCAATCAGATCGGCCTTCATCCCTCGTGGCGTTGGGGACGGGCGCATATCGGCGATTTCAGTGATGAGATCTCTCCGTACACACTCAGCGGGATCCCCTTGCGCGGTGGCGGCGTGATCATCAATCCGGGACTTCTTCGGTTCAGTCTGTTGGGAGGACAAGCACGCCGGGCAGTATACGGCGGGTCGGAGAGCGGTTCCTACAAGCGGTATGTGATGGGAGCGAGCATCGGCGTCGGGGACGAGTACGCGTCGTTTTTTGATGTGCAAGTACTTCGCGTGCGCGATGATCCTGCCTCTCTCGCTGATCCGAATCCTTCCGTGTCCGCGTTCGAGAACGATTCCCTCGATATGACGTACCAGAATCCGTATGCGACGACGCCGCAGGAGAACCTTGTTGCCGGCATCCGAACGCGGACGGTCCTCTTCGACCGTGCCGTCACATGGAATGTCGAGGCGAACGGAAGCCTCTACACGCGCGACATGCGCCTTGAGGAGGACACCACGGGGAGCGTGCCGGAATTCGTGCGGGGGATCTTCAAGCCGCGCCTCAGCTCGAACGCGGATTTCATGGTCGCCAGCGACATGATGCTCAGCTTTTCGCCGGTCAGTGTGCGGACCGGGTACAAGTACATCGCTCCGGGATACACGTCGCTCGGTGTGGGTTGGCTGACGAACGATCAGCAGGAATTCCTCATCTCCCCGATGGTGCGCATCCCCACGGGGACGATCATGGTGAGCTGGACCCGTCAGAACGACAATCTGTTGGGACAGAAGAGGAACACGACGGTGCGGCAGACGGCCACGGCGATGGTCACCCTGCGGCCGGTTGGTGAATGGGGGACGTCGTTCCGCGTCGTCTACTCGTCGATGGACAACAACGCCCCCGGCGATTCCGCGCGGTACGGATTTTCCACGGTGGTGATCGGGACGAGCCAGCAGTACTCCTTCAGCCGGCAGTCGACGCTTCGATCCGTGAATGTCGACTACACCTATTCGGGTTCGCTGTATGACCTTCCTGTGAGACCGGATGTTCGCGCGGTCAACCACGCGGTCGGAGTCGGCGGGACCATCGCAGCGACCGAGGACATCCTGTTGCTCCCGTCGGTCAACATGAGCGCTTCCATCGACCGCAAGACCACGAACTGGTCCACGATGCTGACGGCGCAACACCGGACGTTGGCGAATGCATTGACATCGCGTGCCTCCGTCATGTGGTCGTTCGACAATCAGCAGGCGAACTCGCTTCGATTCCGGCTGTCGTCGACCTGGTCGGTGACTCAGAGTCTTTCAGTGAATGCCGCGGTGCTGTGGACTCGGTACTCATCGCCGTCGATGCTCTACGGGCACTTTACGGAACGGACCGCTTATCTCACATTAACGCAGCGTCTCTAGCAACCATGAATCCAACCATCGTCGAAGTCCGCACCCTTCATGATCTTCGGCGGTTTGTCGCGTTCCAGTACGACCTGTACCGGGACAGCCGGTATTGGGTTCCCCCTCCGCGGCGCGACGAGCTCGACGGTTTGCGCGAAGACAAGAATCCCGCGTTCGAATTCTGCGAAGCGAGGTATTGGCTCGCTCTTGATGGACGTCGAATCGTCGGGCGCATCGCCGGCATCATCAACAATCGCTACAACGAGCGATGGCATGCGAAGGCTGCTCGCTTCGGCTGGTTCGATTTCATCGACGATGCCGGTGTGTCATCGCTCCTGCTCCGTACGGTCGAAGAGTGGGCGCGATCGCGCGGGATGACGAGCCTCCATGGACCGCTGGGATTCACCGATCTTGACGGAGAGGGAACGCTGGTCGAGGGATTTGAGGAAGTGAGCACATTGGGTGCGATCTACAACTTCCCGTACTACGGGGAACATATCGAGCGGGCAGGATTCTCGAAGGACGCGGATTGGGTCGAATTCCAGGTCACGATGAAGAAGGAGATCCCGGAAAAGATCTCACGGCTTTCGGAGATCGCATTGCAGCGAAATCGTCTCCACGTGCTGCAAGCGCGTCAGCGCAAAGACCTGTTGCCGTATGCCCGCGAGATCTTCCAGGTGTTGAACGACGGATTCAGGGAATTGTACGGATTCGTCGAGTTGTCCGACAAACAGATCGACAAATACGTGGAGCAGTACTTCGGCTACATCCTTCCCGACTTCGTTCCGGTCGTGCTGGACGAATCGAACCACGTCGTGGCGTTTGGCATCGCAATGCCGTCGCTCTCCCGCGCGTTCCAGAAGAACAAGGGCCGCCTATTCCCGTTCGGCTTCCTTCATGTCTTGTGGGCGATGAAGTATGAGCGGAACGCCGATCTTTATCTGACGGCGGTTCGTCCGGAGGCGCAGAACAAAGGGATCAACGCCATCCTCATCCACGAAATGCATAAGACATTCGTCCGCAGGGGAGTGGACAAGGTGGAGACGAACCGGGAACTTGAGGAAAACGCCAAAGTTCAGGCGCAATGGCGCTACTACGACCATCGCCAGCACAAGCGGCGGCGGTGCTACCGGAAAAATCTCGTGTGAGGGAGAGGGGGAGCAGTGCAAGAGTTGCGTACGACTCAGAAAATTCGTACGCTCTTTCAATCCATTGTCACTCCAGAAGAGTGGGAGCCTTGTTCTCATTCGATGGGCTGGAATAGCCCACCTCTCCACCGCTCTTTAATGATTCTGGCTCATTTTGGCATCTGAGTGGAGGCATGTTTCTTGGACACCTCCTCCTGCCTGCTCTGTTTGCATCAATCATCCACTTCATAACAACAAATGAGGGCGACATGAATCAATTGCGACGAGTTTGCCTGATGGGACTGGCCACGACGCTGTTCAGTCTAGTGGCGTTTGCGCAGTCGCCACTGCCTTTCTATGATGGATTCGATTACGCCGATGGCTCCATGCTAGGTGGGCAAGGGTCTTGGGTGGATCTCAACACAGGAGATACCATCGTTGTGACCGCTGGTAGCCTCACCTATCCCGGATTAGCCGCTTCAACCGGGAACCGAGTGAAGTTTGACGCCGGAGGGAAAGACCCAGCCGTGCGATTCGATTCAACGGCAACTGGAATCGTCTACTACTCCTTCCTCATGAAGGTTACGAATGTCGGCGCGCTCAGCGCTACAGGAGGATACTTTGCGGCGTTCTACAATACGTCGACAGGCACAACCACTGGAGCCCCAGTTTGGACGAGGCTCAACGGAACAAGCTTCGACATCGGCGTGAGCCTGCGAATTTCAACTCCTGTGACATGGTCCGATGGGAAGACGCTTGACAACACGTACTTCATCGTCGGAGCGTATCGGTTCGTGGATGGAGCGAACAACGATTCAGCCTATCTGTGGATAAATCCCGATGCCTCGACATTTGGGCAGACCCCTCCTGCGGCAACGATTGCGGCAGTGAATGTCGCCGGGACAACAGATCTTGCAAGCGTCGTCAGGTTCTTCCTGCGTCAGGATGCTACCGACAAGACGCCGTTCCTCGAGGTGGATGAGGTTCGGCTCGGACTCACTTGGGCCAGTGTGACTCCTGCGAGCGGATCTTCGCATGTCGCCGAGCGGGTCGCAGGGGCGATCCCTGATCGACTGCAGCTCGCGCAGAATTTTCCCAATCCGTTCAATCCGTCAACGACCATTGAGTTCGCCGTTGCCTCGACGCAGCTCGTCACGGTCAAAGTGCATGACATGCTCGGTCGAGAAGTCGCGACCCTCGTTGACCACACACTAAACCCGGGATTGTATCGGACGAAGTGGAATGCGATGGATAATCCAAGCGGTCTGTACTTCTACACTGTCCGCGCGGGAAACGAGACGCTGACTCGCCGTATGGCGCTGGTGAAGTAGTCCAAGCCTGAATTTCTTCCGCTCCAGACCTTCCGCCGGCTTTCGAACTCTGATCCGGCGGTCGGTCTGACGTTGTTTTGTTCCTCACCTATCCTGCAGGAAGATCTCATGAGACACCCACTTCGCATTCTCTTCTCTCGCTGGATCGTTTCGGCACTGGCGTTGCTGATCGTCACGGCCGCGTTCGGTGGAACGACCGGCAAGATCGTCGGGAAAGCCGTCGACAAGAAGACCGGCGAACCGCTCGCGATGGTGAACGTTATGCTCGAGGGGACGTCGATCGGGGGAGCGACCGATGTCGAAGGTCGCATCGTCATCATCAATGTCCCTCCGGGAACATACCGCGTACGCGCGACACTGCTGGGATACGCGACGCAGCTCGTGACCGATGTGATCGTGCGGGCGGACCTGACCACGAACGTCCAACTCGACATGACCGAGTCGACGGTGGCGCTTGGACAGGAAGTGGTTGTCACGGCAGAACGCCCGATGATCAACAAGGATGAAACGTCGAAGATGTCCATCGTTTCGGCTGAGACATTCTCCAACCTTCCGGTCGTGAGCTTTCAACAGGTCGTCGGACTGCAAGCCGGCTTCGTGACCGACGCAAGCGGAGAGCTGCATGCACGCGGAGGCCGGAGCGGCGAAGTGGTGTACATGATCGACGGAGTTCCGATGCGCGATCCGCTGAGCGGGACCATGGGATCGCAATTGGACAAATATGCGATCCAGGAACTTCAGGTGCTCACCGGCGGATTCAGCGCGGAGTACGGCCAAGCGCTTTCCGGCGTCGTGAACATCGTGACAAAAGAAGGCGGCGCAAGCTACAACGGCCGAGTCGAGTTCGAGTCCGCGCAGTTGAATGAATCGCCGTACCACATGGCCGATGCCCTCGCGAATGACTATATGGGCATCGATGCCAATGGCGTCCGCAGGCCGCGGATCGACGACAAAGGGAACATCATCCTCGATATTCCATCGGCCTACGAGCCGCAATCCTTGGGTGAGACGCGGGACCTGTTCCCCGACATCGATTTTCTCGGACAGCTGTCGATGAACCTGAGTGGTCCGATGCCGATCGTTCCTGATCTGAAGTTCTTCGTTTCCGGTCGCATCGAGAATGCGCTGAGCCAAATGCCGTGGGGCTTTAACAAAGAGCGCGAGACGAATGCCCGATTCTCCTACACATTCGGGTCGTGGAAATTCAGCATCGCCGACCGCCGATTCTGGCGGGCCTACAAATTGTACTCGCACATATGGAAATATGTCCCCGACGGCTATCCGCATCGGTCGGATGAGACTGTGCGAGACAATATCGCCGTCCATTACTTCCCAAACACCGAAACGTCGCTGACCCTCAATCTTACCTATAACACCCGGGATTTCCGTCTGTACACGCCGGGCAAGTACGCGGTCTTCTCCCCGGAGGGGCTCCTCCTGGAATCGAACTATGTGAAGAGCTCCGGCAATCAGTTCACCCAGGGGGGGGATCTGGGAGACTACGTTGCGAACAACCTCAGCTATTTCATCACGAAGGTTGATCTGATGCAACAGCTCGACCGGTACAACCTTGTGAAGGTCGGTGCGGAGATCACGTTCCATGACATCAAGCGGACCTCATTTCAGGAACCGTGGGCCGGAGGATTCTGGGCGTATGAATCCTTCCGCCGTTATCCTTTTGAAGTTGCGGCGTATATCCAGGACAAGCTGGAATTCAATTCCTTCCTCATCAATGCGGGCATCCGGCTGGACTACGTCGATGTGAAGGATACGCGCTGGCCGACTGTGACCGATCCGGGCGGCTACAAGGATGAAACGACCAAGTTGTGGGTCGTCACGAACGAAGTGCCGACCGATCCCTCCTTGCAGATCAGTCCGCGGCTCGGGATCGCATTCCCCATCACCGAACGGACGGTCTTCTACAGTTCCTACGGCCACTTCTTCCAGCGCGCAGATTATCTTGAGATGTTCAAACTGCGCGATCCCTCCGTGAACGCCGCGCTCGTCGGCAACCCGGGGATCGAACCGCAACAGACCGTCGCGTTCGAGTTCGGCGTGAAGCAGCAACTCAGCGACGACTATTCGATCGATCTCGGGGCGTATTTCAAAGACATCACGAATCTCGTCGGCAGTACCTATCACGCCGTGTACCCGTATGCGTACACGATCTATGACAATTCGAACTACGGAAAAGTGAACGGAGTCGATGTCACCCTCCGCAAGAAGATGAGCGGATACTTCAGCGGAAGCCTGACCTACACCTACTCGATCGCGAAAGGGAATGAGTCGGATCCGGCGGAGGGCTATCTCGACTATCGAGGATCGAATGCCGTTCTTCGTCCGAAGCGCGTCTTCTATCTTGACTTCGACCGTCGGCACGTGCTCTCGGGATTGCTCAACATCGCGTTCCCGCGACAGTTCGGGCCGGAGGTCTTCGGCATCTATCCCTTTGAGTACTTCAACGCGAACTTCGTTGTCCAGGTGGCGAGCGGCTTGCCCTACACACCCAACACGTTCGAGTCCGGCGACCAACTGGTCGTCGAGAAGAACTCGGGGCGCAAGGCGGGCACCGCCCAGATCGACATGCGCGTGGAGCGTGTGATCCCCGTCGCTGGCGTGAAACTCTCCGCATTCCTGAAGATCACCAATCTCCTTGATGCCGTCAACACGCAGCTGGTCTGGACTGCGACGGGAGATCCATGGGATGCGGGTCCGATCACGCAGAACACGCCAGACCGTCAAAGGAATCCTGGCAATGTGGACGTCCGCCGGCGGATCCAGGTCGGTGTCCGAATCGATCTCTAATTATCAGACCTCTGAGGAGAGCAGTATGCCCAAGACTTGTTCGACAATGATCCTGGCGGCGATGCTCCTATCGCTCGTCTCGGTTGCCCGCGCTCAGGAGGAAGGGTCCCCTGATACGACCGCGCTGAAGAAAGTGAGCCGGAGCGTAGAGGATACCTGGGGACTTCTTGACAAGGGGGAACTGATCAACGTGTGCGGGAACCAGGGGCTGATCACCGACAGCTATCAACGATCGGCGATGTATGTCTTCCGCTGGCCCAAGAGCAAGGGGCTCGCGACCAACACGGGTGATGTCAATGCCGTCAATCGAGGCGGAGTCGTGTTCGGCTCGAAGGGGAACGTCATCGATAGCTACAGCAACCGCTACAATGAGGACTGGCAGGGTGTGGCGGGGGGCGTGGGGCAGTACTGTGCCAACGACCAGCCGTCAGAGATCAAAGCACCCGATGGAAGTCCGCGCATGGCCCACAGCGATATTCCCCTGACATGGCCGGCAGGATACTTCGACGCATCCAACGCGTGGCAATCCGGGCCTGTTGGTCCATGGGATTCGCTTTCAACTGCGGCTCAGGCAGTGATCACCCAACGTGCTGGATGGTACGATGAAGCTAAGAACCTGTGGCGATTCTGGCCGGGGCGTTTCCGCATCGACATGGATACGCTCTCGGCGACATTCCGCCAGCAGATCCCCGGGGAATTCGCCGCGGACCGGGAGGTCTATACGGTCTTCAGCGATCGCAACGCGCAACCGCCTGATGTTCCGATGGGGGTCCGGGTGCAGATGCAGGCGTATAGCTGGGGAAGACGATTCGGACAGGATCTTCACTTCTATGATTTCATCATCACGAATACGAGCAATGTCGTGCTGGATTCATGCACCTGGGGATACCTGCTCGACTTTCGATTCGGTGACGCAAACGAAGAGGGGTACACCACATTCAATTCGGGGATCAATCCGAACGGCTACGACAACGCATTGGTCAACTGGGATTGGAATGGCGCGACGGATCCGATCCGCGGCATCAACAGCGGCTACTTTGGCAGCGTGATCCTCGGGACGCCGAAGGATATGGGCGTCACAGATGGACACTTCTTCCGCATGAACACGACGTACATGCCGAAGAAGACGAACCGGAATATCTATCCGGTGATGATCAGCAATCCGAATGACCCGGCTTTCAGTATCGCCGGCCGCCCGGCCGCCTCCAATTACTTCCATGGCGGAAGCAACGTGCATTTTGATGTCTTCGATTCAACTTACCTCGTCCCATCGCGATGGGATTACACACAGTTCGGCGCTCTGATGTCGACGAGCTTGTTCACGTTGAATCCAGGAGAGTCGGTGCGTGCGTGTATCGCATACACGGCAGGGCAGACTCTTGACCAGTTCAAAAGGAATGTCGCTGCAGCGCAGACGCTCTTCCTCGCGGAATACAACGGTCCCTCCGTGCCACCGTCGCCCAAGCTGGTCGGTGTGGCCGGCGACAGGAGGAACACGCTGTATTGGTCCGACGCGCCAGAGAAGGTCCGGGATGTGATGACGAAACAACTGGACTTCGAAGGATACAAGATCTACCGGAGCCAGGATGGAGGTGCGACGTGGGGGAGGGAGATGTACGACGGACAGGGTCGTTTGGTTGGATACGTCCCCATCGCACAGTTTGACAAGATCAACGACATTCAGGGCCCGGACCCGCAGAACAGCTTCAACTTCCTCGGATCGAACAGCGGACTGCGTCATATGTGGGTCGATTCGACCGTGTCCAACGGCGTGCAGTATTCGTACACGATCACGTCATACGACATGGGCGTCCCGGGTTCGCTGGAGTCCAATGAATCCTCCAAGGGAACGACCTCGACCGATCCGAATTTTGTCGACCTCACGCCGCGGACGGACCCGGCCGGATACCAGCGTCCGAACTACACGGTAACCAAGTCTGCAACCGTGGGCAAGGCGAACGTGACGGTTTCCGTTGCCGACCCGGCGAAGATCGGCACGAACATGTACAAGGTGGCCTTCAACAAGGCCATTGCGGATACCTTCCGGGTCTACTCCTCGGCAGATTCGCTTCTTGCGAAGGCGCCGTTGAAATCGGACGAATTGACGGTCGTCGACGGCCTGTGGCTCCGGATCGAGACAGATGCGCAGATCGGCGGGATCAAGACGATCAAGGATGAACTTGGCAAGACGGTCAACAATTCCTCGAACAAAAACCAGGTCAATCGATGGTTCGTTTCGCTTCGGACGAACTACACCGCCGCCGACACGAATTCCCGCGGCGGCGATTATGAATTCCGGTTCACCGATCAGGGATCGTACGTGGACACCATTGCGGCGAGCAACCAGGCGCTGCTGGCGAAGGTGAAGGTGCCGTTCGAGGTCTGGAATGTCACCAGCGGAATGGTGCCGCAACAAGTGACAGCCATGATGGAAGATGTGAATCACAACGGCGCGCTCAATCTCGGCGAACCGATCCGCATCGTCAATACCCCCTACAGAAATCCCTCTGCGGTCGGAGATACCCTTGGGATCTATACCGTCGCAAAGGTCCCCTATGCGATCAAGATCGACACGGTCGCGAGCGATTCGTCCCTCGGTGCCCGACTGCCGACGACCGGGCAATATTTCACGATCCAGACGTATAGCGCGGTGACGACGAGGGATACGTTCTACGTCCAAACGGCTCCGTATTCCCTGACGACGCCCGGCACTTCGGCCTCGCAGTTGATGAGCAAGATCCGCGTCGTTCCGAATCCGTACATCGGTGCCGCGGCGTGGGAACAGATCCAGAACGTGCGAAAGGTCCAGTTCACATTCCTGCCCCCTGAATGCACGATCTCGATCTACACAGTCCGGGGTGAACTTGTCCAACGCATCGTGCACACGAATCTCTCGGGCGTCGAGGATTGGAACCTGACGAATCAGTCGGGTGTGGAAGTCGCTTTCGGTCTCTACATTTTTGTGGTCGAGACACCGGACGGCGAGAAGAGCACGGGCAAGTTTGCGATCATCAAATAGGCGGAGGACCGACAATGAAATCGTTCGTGATATGCGTGGTTCTGGCGATCCTCCTTCCGCTTGGCCTTCGAGCACAAAGCTTCACGAAGGTGGGAACGTCCGCAGCACAGTTTCTGAAGATCCCCGTCGGCGCGAAGGCGGCCGCAATGGCGAATGCGTACGCATCCGTTGTGGATGATGCCACGTCGATCTACTGGAATGCCGCCGGCATCGCGAGTCTGGGAAGGATGCAAGGGAGCTTCGCCCATTCCGAGTGGATCGCCGGACTGAGTCATGATTTCGTCGGCGTCGTGCTGCCCATTGGCGACCGGAGTTCCATTGCGGTGAGCGGGGTCGCCCTGCAATCGGAGCGGATCGAGCAGACGACGATCCAGGATCCGGAGGGAACCGGATCGTACTTCGACGCGCTCGATCTCGCCCTCGGCGTCACCTATGCGCAGGCGATGACGGACTTTGTCGACATTGGCGTCACCGTCAAGTACATCAATCAGCGCATCTGGAGCGAGTCGGCGCAGACGATCGCCGTCGATTTCGGGGCGTTGCTGCACACCGGCTTCAAGGATCTGAAACTAGGCCTTTCGTTCCAGAACTTCGGCCCCGGCATGCAGATGTCCGGGCGCGAGTTGATCCGGCAACTGGATCAGGATCCGGCAAGCTCGGCGAATCCGTACGTCGAAACGGCGGTGCAGACGCAGGAATGGGATCTGCCGACCTCATACCGGGTTTCGACGTCGATGTCGATCATCGGTGCAAATGGATTCGCGCACTTGGGCGACACCCGGTTCCTCCTGGCGATCGATGCCATCCACCCGAACGACAATCCGGAGCACTACAGCATCGGCGGGGAGTACGAATTCTTCAATACCTTCGCTATTCGCGGCGGCTACGTCTTTAACACGGATGAGGAAGGGCTGACGCTTGGTGCGGGTGTGATGGTTCCCCTCGGCTCATACGCATTGAAATTCGACTATGCGTATGCGGAGTTTGGATTGCTGGGGTATGTGCAGCATTTCACGCTGAGCGCGGCTTTCTGACGCAGTCTCCAGGAAGACACCTTGCACATTCAACGAGCGTCAGTCTGAGCTTGTCGAAGACTGGTGCTCATTGGAGCAGCGCACATAACTCACCGGAATACTTCGTACGAGCGCCGTCCGCCGAGTGATCGGAGACGGAGTTCGCGATAGTGTGGTGGGCAACGACTTGAGGTTGAAC
>Ga0105103_10001334_pt1 | contig 13645 bp, 9 predicted proteins | sample PPLLaktember2015_2_FD_79107 | JGI IMG/M metagenome (GOLD analysis project Ga0105103, IMG submission 79107) | Freshwater sediment microbial communities from Prairie Pothole Lake near Jamestown, North Dakota, USA - PPLs Lake P7 Core (6) Depth... | ecosystem: Environmental > Aquatic > Freshwater >...
CCAGTTCGGCAGTGAAGCCGGTCGGGATGTCGCCCGAGGTGACAGCGCCGGCCAGCGCGGTCAGCCCTGCCTGAAGAACGGTTCTGCGATCCATGGCGTGGTCCTCTCGAGGCGGATGCTAGCACGCGCCTGCGATAGAATCGCGAGTGTCGTGGAACACACCTCTCGTGTTCAACGCGTCGCGCTCGTGATGCGGCGGCGGCGTCTCGCTGCCGTTGCTGCGTTGCTTGGTGTGTGGCTGCTGCCACAGACGAGCTTGGTGTCGAGTCGCTCTTCGGCGTCCGAACAACCAGCCGCGCCAACCATCGTCATCGGCGAGTACGACGGTGTCATCCATCCGATCACGGCAGAGTTCGTGGACGAGATCCTCCTGCGCGCCGATCGCACCGGCGCCGTGGCCGTGATTCTCGTGCTCCGTACTCCGGGCGGACTGCTCGAGTCCACGCGCACGATCATCTCGCGGATCGTCGCCTACCGGGCCCCCGTCGTGGTCTTCATTGCCCCGCCCGGCGCACGCGCGGCGTCGGCCGGGTTCCTGATCACGCTCGCGGCAGACGTCGCGGTGATGGCACCGGGCACCCACATCGGCGCCGCGCATCCGGTCCCGTCGGGGGGCGAGCCACAGGGCGGAGAGGTGATGTCGCAGAAGTTGGCCGCCGACGCCGCGGCCTACGCCCGGACCATCGCGGAGGCAAGGAAGCGGAACCCCGTCCTGGCCGCAGAAGCCGTGACCGAGAGCCGCGCCTTCACCGATGGCGAAGCGCTGCACGCCTCGCCGCCCCTGATCGATTTCGTCGCCCGCGACCTCGACGACCTGCTGCGGCAGTTGGATGGCCGGTGGGTCACGCGCTTCGACGGCCAGAGCGTCGTGCTGCACACGGCAGGCGCGCGCCTGGAGCGCGTGGACATGACCTGGCGCCAGTCGCTGCTGGGCGCCATCGCCCATCCTCAGATCGCCTACCTGCTCCTCACCCTCGGCATGCTCGGGCTCGTGGTGGAAATGTGGAACCCAGGTATGGTTCTGCCTGGCGTGGCGGGCGGCATCTGCCTGCTGCTGGCGTTCTTCGCGTTCCAGGTGCTCCCGATCAACGTCACCGGACTGCTGCTGATCGTGTTCGGCATTGCGCTCCTCGGCGCGGAGTTGATGGTGCCGAGCTTCGGCGTGCTCGGTGTCGGCGGCATGCTGGCGCTCCTCACGGGATCGCTGATGATCACGCGCGACGTACCGGGCATTCGCGTCGGCTACGGCGTGATCGTCCCCGTCGTGATCGCCATCTCGGTCATCTTCCTGGGACTCGGACGGCTCGCCATGCAGGCCCAGCGGCAACGATCGCCGACGGGCACCGAGGCGCTGATCGGTGAAGACGGCCGGGCCCTGACCGCGCTCGAACCGGCGCAACCCGGACAGATCCGTGTGCATGGTGAGATCTGGCAGGCGGTCAGCGACATCCCGATTCCGGCCGGACGGCGCCTGCGCGTGCGCGCCGCGGATGGCTTGACCCTGCACGTCGAGCCCGCAGACAACGGAGCCACGCCCGGAGGCGCCCCATGATAGTTTCCCCGCTGCTGATCGTCGCGCTGGTCGTCCTGCTCTACCTCGTGACCTCCGTCTACATCCTGAAGGAGTACGAGCGCGGCGTGATCTTCCGTCTCGGCAAGCTCCTGCCGCAGCCGAAAGGCCCCGGTGTGGTCTTCGTCTTCCGCCCGATCGACAGCATCGTCAGGGTGAGCCTGCGCACGGCGGTGCACGACGTGCCGCCACAGGACATCATCACGCGCGACAACGTGTCGGTGAAGGTGAACGCGGTCGTCTACTACCGGGTGGTGGACCCGAGGCGCGCCATCGTCGAGGTCGAGGACTACACCTATGCCACGTCGCAGCTGGCACAAACCACGCTGAGAAGCGTGCTGGGGCAGGCCGAGCTCGACGACCTGCTCGCCTCGCGCGACCGCCTGAATCAGGATCTGCAGCGCATTCTGGACAACCAGACCGACCCCTGGGGCATCAAGGTGTCGGCGGTGGAAGTGAAGCACGTCGATCTGCCCGAGGACATGCGCCGTGCGATGGCGCGACAGGCCGAAGCCGAGCGCGAGAAGCGCGCCAAGATCATCCACGCGGAAGGCGAGTTGATTGCCTCCGAGAAGCTCTCGCAGGCGGCAAGGGTGCTGGGCACCGAGCAGGGCGCGATGACGCTGCGCTACCTGCAGACGCTGAACGAAATCGCGGCGGAGCAGAACTCCACCATCGTCTTCCCGCTGCCTATCGATCTGCTGGGGATGATGTTCCAGCGGCGGACGTCCGGCGAACCCGGCGCGTGAACGGAGGGACATGCCGGCGCCCGTGCCGAGAGGTCAGAAGCGCTTCGTGTAGACGATCTTCGCCGCAGTCCGACGATCGAGGGTGCGGAAGCGGGAGATCAGGGGGTCGATGGGGTCGACGGCCTCGATCCAGTTCTGCGTGTAGACGATGAACACGTCGTTGCCTGGCGTGAGGATCCAGCGGAAGCGAGCCTGCCAGCCGACCACCTGGCTCACCGAGTCGTACTGGACGTTGTTCACCAGGTACATGAACGGGCTGAACTGGGTATCGGCCACCACGCGGATCAGCCGCGTGTCGAAATCTCCCTCGGCCAGCGACACCGTGTTGTACTCGTAGGTCGTGTTGATGCGGACGCCGGTGCGAGGCCGCAGGTCGAGGCCGAGCGAGTACTCCGTTCGCTCACCCGAAAAGAACGTGCCCCACTCGACGCGCGGCCGCAGCGCCACCACCCGCCGATTGGCGGTGTTCAGCGACACGGCATAGCGGACGAACTGGTAGTCGGTGCCGCCAGGCAGGACCACGCCGGGGGCGATCTCGAAGTCCTCGTCCAGGCGCTCGTAGCTCGGGCTGATGTTGGTCTCGAAGATGTCCCCGCTGTGCAGTTCGAGGCGGAACGGCTGGATGCCGAGATCGATCGACTGCTTCCGGTTCTCGAGATCGGTGAACAGCTCGGGATCGATCCCGAACCCGAGCCGGCGGATGTACGGGTGGCGGGTCTTCGGGCGGGGATTCCAGCGGAACTCGGGGTTGTAGCGCCGGTACTCGCGGCGGGGCGTGAAGCCGAGCGCCGGGTCGTAGTTCTCCTGCACTTCCTGGAAATCCGCGCTCATCTCCCAGATGTCGTTGGGATACTCGATGCGGGTCCCGAACGCCGCCCCCTCCCCCGCATCGTTCACCGTGGTGTTGGCGACCCAGTAGCCGGAAAAATTGAGGTTCTTGTTGCGGCGAAACGTGGCCGTCGCCAGGCGGAAGTCCGCGCCGACGGTCTGGCGCTGAGGCGTGGACGCATCCCCGTGCGTCGTGCGGCCGGTGTAGATCGCCCCGAAGTACGACTGCTGCAGCACGCGCCGGCGCCAGCGGCCCACCAGAAAATCCTCGGCGGGCGCCTGCAGGTCGTCGTCTTCGCCCGTGCGCACGTACAACGCACCGATGTCGTTGCGGCCCGCCTGTCCGGTCATCTTGCCGCCGCCCACAATCGACTGCGGCTGCCCGTTCACCAGACCGATGCGCCGCGAGAAGAAGGCGGTGACCGGGAAGTCGAAGAACGTGGCGCCGTCGAGGAAGAAGCTGCGCTTCTCGGGGAAAAAGAGCGGGAACCGCGTGAGGTTGACCAGCCGCTGATCGACTTCCGTCTCGGCGAAGTCGGTGTTCACGGTGCCCACGGCCCGCAGGCTGGGCGTCACGTTGTAGGCGACCTCGCCACCGATATCGGCACTGCCGTCGCCCGAGACCGCCGGCGTGCGGCCGGGCGCGTCCGCAACGTAGCCGGACAGGTAGGGCTTCAGCTCGAATCCTTTACCGGAGCTGACGTTGTTCAATCCCACGAGCAGGCCGGCATTGGCCATCCGGCGCAGGCCCTGGTTGCGCTGGTAGCCGGTCCACAGCAGCTCCTCCTGCTTGCGGCGGACCGTGCGCTGGAAGTTGATGCCCCACGCGGGCGCATTCGGATCGAACGCGATCGACCGGAAGGGAATGTCGATTTCGATGGTCCAGCCAATCTCGCTCTGCCGGACGCGGGCGTTCCAGATGCCATCCCACTCGCGGTTGTTGGTGCCGCCCGGCCCCATCAGCGCGTCGGCCATCAGCCCGGCGGGGTTCATCTCGAAGAAGTAGCCGGTCTGCTGGTTCAGGAACGTGTCCATCGTCCACATGAACCGGTCGTCGGCGCTCAGGAACTCGTCGCGCTTTCTGGTGTTGCCCTGCAGCTTGTCTGGTTCGGAGTCGAAGCAGATGACGCCGATGTAGAGATGGTCCTGGCTGAACGCGACGCGGATTTCCGTGCGCTCGGTGGGCGCGGCGCCAAGCGTCGGGTCCTGCTGGACGAACTCGCCGGCATCCTTCGCCCGCTTCCAGACGGGCTCGTCGAGAATCCCGTCCAGCACCACCCGTTCTTCGGGTTGCATGCGTTCGGCTTCGAGAATGCGACGGCCTGAGGTGAGCGGATCGATCGCCTGCGACCAGGCGCTGGTGGTGGAGAGCAGGACCAGGCCCGCGACGGCAATCAGACGAAGCATGAAGCGTCAAGGATACGACACTGGCCCGGGCACTTCCATGGCCGCCGGCAGGTCGAGCGCCGTCAGGGAATCAGCTGACGGATGGTGCCGTCGCCCTTGTTGAGCAGCCACACCCGGTTGTCCGCGCTCATCGACAGCCGCAGGTCCGCACGCGTAGCGGGGGGCTTGCCCTGGGCCACGTTCTTCTCCTGGATCACCTGCAGCGCGGTCTTGTCGGCACCATTCCATCGCAGCAGGACGCGGCGGATCGGATCCTGCCCGCCCCGCGGCAGGGTGTCGGCGCTGAAATAGAAGATCTCGCCGCTCGGCATGTCGGTGAAGAGCACGAGGTTGGCGATCCTGGGAATCTGGCTGCCGCGATAGACCACGACGCCGTTGGCCGCGGACTGGTTCTGCAGCAGCGGATCGGGCTGCGCGTACTCGACCAGCGGATAGGTCACCTTCGGATCCGCACGGCGGCCCTCGAGCGCCACCGCTTCGCGGCTGATGAAGCGGAAGCTGCCTTCCCAGGCGTTCCATCCGAGGTTGGCACCCGCTGGCACCAGCGTCACCTTCTCGATGATGTTCTGGCCGATGTCCGCGAGGAACAGATTGCCGTTCTTCGGATCCCACGCGAAGCGCTGGCCGTTGCGGAGGCCATAGGCGTAGATCTCGGGCAGCGCGCCGGCTGTGGTCACGAACGGATTGTCGGTGGGAACGCCGTACTGCTTGTTACGGCTGTTGTGGCCGAGCGGGTCGATGCGGAACACCTTGCCGAACGCCGAGCCCAGGTTCTGCGCCATGTTGAACGGGTCGCCACCGCTGCCGCCGTCGGCGACGCCGAGGTAGAGCTTGCCAAAGTCCGGCGTGCCAGGCGCGGCGAGCGGGTTGAAGGCCATGTGCCCGGCGTTGTGATTCGCGAACGGCTGCCGGAGGCGAAACAGCTCGCGCGGCGCGCCGCCGTCGTAGGCGGCGGCCCCCGGCGTCTTTGCCGTCCACTCGAGCAGCACGGTGTCGTGCGTGGGCTTGTCACCCCCAGCCGGCAGGAAGTCCGGCGCCGGCGTCATGTTGGTGGTGTCGAGATAGGTGTAGAACTTGCCGTAGCCGGGCGTGCCTGGCTGGCCGAACTGCGGGTGGAACGTGAAGCTCTGGAAACCGCGCTCCCGGCCGGTCGACTGCACGGGGTGGCCCCAGGCGGCGGCGTTCACGTCGAGGTAAGACGCGACGGTCTTGCCGTCGTAGCTGACGCTGTAGAGCGGGCCGCGCATGTCGTTCACGAACAGGCGTTTGGTGCCGGGCTCGTCCACCAGGTTCATCATCCGCGCGGCAACACCATCGATGTCGGGCAGCGACGCGAACTCCGCGACGTTGACACGGATGACGCCTTCGGTGGCGTTGATCGGCATCGGGAAGGGATCGTTCGACTGTCCCGGCGGCAGCGGTGGCGGCAACTGACGCTGCGCCGGCGGTGTCGGCGCCGTGGCGGGCGTCTGCGCGAAGGCCGCCGACGCCGTCAGCAGCGCCGCAACGAGGAAAGGAGTGATCACAGTGCCCATTGGGCGGATTGTACCGCGAGGGGTAAGATGCGCGTGAGATCCCGCCCGGAGGCCCCAATGAACCGTCGCCGCTTCCTAACCTCCTCGTCTGCCGCGGTCGCCGCCGTGGCGCTCGACCGCGTGCCGGCCTTCGCGCGGCAGGCCGCGACCTCGGCGCCGCCGCTCGTCACGAAGTTCGAGGAGGTCCGCCGTGGCGTGGGCATTTTCACGGGCAACGGCGGCACGATCGGCTACCTGGTGAACGACGCGGGCGCGATGGCGGTGGACAGCCAGTTCGTCCCGGCGGCCGAGGCCTGCGTCGCCGGGCTGAAGTCGCGCGCGCCGCTGGGGCCGCAACTCCTGATCAACACGCACCATCACCTGGACCACACCAGGGGCAACGTCGCGTTCCGGCCGGCGGTGAGGCGCATCGTGGCCCACGCGACGTGCGTGGAGTGGCATCGCAAGGTGGCCGCGCAGGAGGGCACGACCGCTCAGGAGGCGTTCGCTGATGCGACGTTCACCAACACCTGGACCGAGGACTTCGGCAACGAGACGGTGGACGCGCGGTACTACGGCGTCGGCCACACCAGCGGCGATGCCGTGATTACCTTCCAGAAGGCCAACGTGGTCCACATGGGCGATCTGCTGGCCGTGCGGGCGCATCCGAACATCGATCGGCCGGTCGGCGGGAGCGTGATCGGCTGGATACGCGTGCTCGAGCAGGTGGCGAAGTCCGCATCGAACGACACCGTCTTCATCGCCGGACACGCCAGGGATGGTGCCGTGCTCGCGAAGAAGGCGGATGTGCTTCACTTCCGCGACTACTTCAGCGCCGCGATGGATGAGGCGCGCAAGGGCCTGAAGGCCGGGGCGCCGAAAGCGGACGTGCAGAAGCCGACCCAGCTGAAGGGCTTCGAGGACTACATCGTGCGGATTCCTCGGTTCACGCTCGGCTTCGTGCTGGGCATCTGCTACGACGAGGCGGCCGGCGCGAAGTAGCCGTCACGGCAGCCGCCCGTACTTCTTCATCGCCGCCAGCATGCGGTCGACCGGCATCGCGTAGACGCGGACCTCGTCTGCGCCGGTCATCGTCTCGGCCGCGAGGAGCGCATTGGTGATGGCCGCCTCGGTGGCCTGCGCGGTGGCCTGGAAGATCGGCGAGATGCGCTCGTTCGGCAGCATCTTCACGTCCCTGACTGCGACATCGTCGTGCCAGGCGCGCGGATTCGCCGTCGAGAACGCGATGAAGATGTCGCCCGAACCATTGCCGCCGAAGCCACCCTGCCGCCCGACGCCCAGCGAGACCCGCGTCGCCACGCGCTTCAGCTGGTGAGGCAGGAGCGGCGCGTCGGTCGCCACGACCACGATGATTGACCCCTGCTCCTGCTCGTCGCGCGGGGCCGCTGGCGCGCCACAGCGTGGCCGCGTGGATCCCTGAGGCAGCGGCCCGTCGCCAGCTATACAGGCGGTGAGGTCGGCGATCTCCTCACCAACCGGCACCCCCGCGATCCGCAGATCGCGACGAATGCCGTAGTTGCACTGGACCAGCACACCCACGGTGTAGCCGCCCTGCGCCTCGGGGAGCTTCCGCGACGCGGTGCCGATGCCGCCTTTGAAGCCATGGCACACCATGCCGGTGCCGCCGCCGACGTTGCCCTCGAGCGGCAGGCCACCTGCCGCGCCGTCGAGCGCGGCGAGCACGTGCTCCGCCGTGACGTGGAATCCGCTGATGTCGTTGAGCGTGCCGTCGTAGGTCTCGGCCACCACCGGGAGCCACCACGGCTGCAGCGCGTTCTTCAATCCGACTTCCCACCGGATGATCGCGTCGCGCACGATGCCCACGCTGTGGGTGTTCGTGATGGCGACCGGCCCCTCGAGCAGGCCGCTTTCCTGCACCCACGTCGTCCCGGTCATCTCGCCGTTGCCGTTCAGGGTGAACCAGGACGCGAACACCGGATCGGGATTGGCCTTGCCCCGCGGATGCACGACGGTGACGCCCGTGCGCACGGGGCCCTTGCCCTGCACGAGCCGGCCATTGCCGGAGATGAGCGTCGTGTGCCCGACCTCCACGCCGGCGACATCGGTGATGGCGTCGAGCGGCCCGGGGGTGCCGCCGATGGGCAGGCCCAGCTCGCGCTCGCGGGCCTTTTGCGCCTGCGGCGCTGCCGGCACCATCATCACCGCGAGCACCGCCGCCGCAATCAGGCTCGTCACCCGTCCCCGACCATGGCCACGCATCATCGATCCCTCCTGGGCGCTGGTTGTATCAGGGGTGGCGTCGCCTCACCAGTCAATTCGAAGGAACCGCCTCCTGGCCTGACGTCGGATGTGCCCGCAGACGGGGCCGCAACTCGGCCGGCCATTCCTCCGGGTGCTCTGACGGGTAGATGCGCAGCGATTGTCCCTGCGCGGTGAGCAGTTCGTCGGCCGTGCAGCCGAGCGCCGCCGCGGCCGCCTGCAGCCCCGAGGTCGTCACGCCGTTGATGCCGGGCGCGATGATGCTGGCGCCGCACTGGTAGAGCCCGTGGATGTGTGTGTCCACGGCGAAGCCGAAGGGCCCGAGGTTGCCCACCGTCTTCTCGGTGCCGTAGATGCCCCCGCGGGTGGCGTGCAGGAAATGCTGGTTCGTGAGCGGCGTGCCGAGCGTTCGGAACACCGTCCGCTCGCGCAGGCCGGGCACGAAGCACTCCACCGCATCGAGAATGCGCTCGGTGAGGTCAGCTTTGAGCTGTGCGTATTCGGCCGGCCGCTGCCCTGGTGGCCTGTCCTTCCACCGCGAAAACGGATCGATCGACGCCACCGTGATGGCTTCGACAGTGTGCAGGCCATCGTGCCGCAGCGACGGATCCTTCAGCGTGGTGACGTTGAAGAACAGGCCGGGAATGACCTCCTGTCCGGTGAGCACCTGACGATCGGCGAGCGAGTAGACGGCGTCGATGTCCGGCGTGCGGCTGTACCAGATGTTCCCGGAGTCGAGCCCTGCCGCCCGCAGGTCCATGTCCACCGCCATGAACAAGCTCAGCGTGGAGATCGAATAATGCAGGTGCTCGATGCGATGACGAAGGCGCCACGGCAGGTGTTCGGGCTCGACCAGCCGGCTCCAGGTGACCCCGGGATCCGCATTCGACACGACGATGCCGGCGCGGATCTCCTGTCCGTCGGCCAGCCGGACGCCGATCGCCCGTCCGTCCTCGATCAGGATGCGCTCGACCTCGACCCCGAGCTTCACGGCGCCGCCGTGGCGCCGGATGTGGCGCATCAGCGTGTCGGGGATGTGGTGGCCGCCGCCCTTCGGATAGCACCCGCCGTCGAAATAGTACGCCTGCAGGCCCGCATGCAGCGCCGCCGGCGCGCGCGACGGCGCCATGCCGTGGTCGCCGCACTGAATGGAGAGAATCGCCCGCAGCAGCGGATGGTCGGTGCAGTGATCGAGCAGCGTGGTGAGCGGCAGCATGCCGTGCCGCAGCACGGTCGGCATGTGGGTGGGGAGCGCGACGGCGGCCTCGGCCAGGCCGTGGATCGTCGCGCCGTAGCCCATCTCGTCCACCATGCGGCTGATCAGATCGAAGTAGCGATCGATGCCCGCTGCCTCCGACGGGAATCGCGCCTTCAGCCGCTCCGCGAACCGTTCCTTGCCTTTGGGGATATCGAACCGCTCGTCGCCGACGAACACGCGGTCGTAGCCGTCGGGATCGAGCTCGAAGAAGACCAGGTCGTTGGCGACGCCGAGGCCCTCGTAGATGCGGCGCAGCCCGCCATCGGGACCGAGCGACCCGACGTAGTGGATGCCGGGGCTGAAGCGGAAGCCCTTGAGCATGAACGACTGGCTGTAGCCGCCAGGCAGGTAGTGCTGTTCGAAGACGATGACGCGCTTGCCCGCACGCGCCATGGCGAGGGCGGCGGTGAGGCCACCGGACCCGGATCCGATGACAATGACGTCGTAGTCCTGCATGGCCCCTCGCGTCGGGAACGACGATGGCCGGCCGCGGCCACGTCACTACCTGAACTATATCGCGAGAGGCGGGGAGTTGGGCGCCGCTACTCGTAGCGCAGCGCGTCGATCGGATCCAGGCGGGACGCGCGCATCGCCGGCACCAGTGCGCTCACGAGTCCGACCACCATCAGAATACCGCTGCACACCAGCAGCAGTTCCACCGACAACGCCATGTGAATATCGGCGGAGCGGCTCGCATCGTCGAGCAGTTCCGAGAGGAAGGGCTGCGGGCTGAACAGCAGCACCAGGAGCCAGGACACCGCCACGCCGGCCACGCCGCCGGCAAAGGCCGTCACCAGGCCCTCGAGCAGGAACTGCAGCAGGATGGCCTGCCGCCGTGCGCCCAGCGCCTTGCGGATGCCGATCTCGCGCGTCCGTTCGGTGACCGAGACGAACATGATGTTCATCACCCCAACGCCACCGATGGCCAGCGTGAGCACGCCGATGAAGCCGAGCACCAGCTTCAGTCCCATGACAATGCCCGCCGTGATTTCGGCGGTCTGCGACGAGCCGAACATGCGGAGCGCCCGCTCGTCGTCCGGGCTGAAATCCAGCCGCTTGCCCAGAATGGCCTTCACCTGGGCCGTCGCCTGCGCTTCCTTCGTGGCATCAACGGCCTGGTACACCATCACGGTGGTGAACTCGGTGTTCCACAGTTGACCGGCGGTGGTGTACGGAATGAAGATCGACTCGCGGTCGGGGCGGAGGTAGTTCGAGAGCTGCACCTTTTCCTTCTGGACGCCCACCACCTCGAAGGCCATGCCGCCAAGGCGGATGCGCTGTCCGACCGGCGGCACGTTCCCGAACATCTTCCGCGCCACTTCGCTGCCGATGAAGGCGACGCGTCGCTGCAGGCGCACGTCCTCGGCGTCCGGGAACCGGCCCGCTGCCACCCACTGGCTGCGCATCACGGCATACTCGGGCGACACGCCGCGGATCAGGTAGGTGCTTTGTTTGGCCTCCCACACCACGGGGAACTCACGGGTGAATTCGGGGCTGACGAACTTGACGAGCGGCGCTTCGGCCACCGCCATCACGTCGGCTTCCTTCAACCGGATGCGCTTGCCCGCTCGCTCGCCGCCCGCCTGCTGGCTGGTCTGGCCCGGCCACACGATGACCACGCCGTCGCCGAACGCGCCGCGGAAGCCGCGCTCGAGGGCATCGCGGAAGCCGTTGCCGTACGACAGCAGCATCACCACCGACACGATGCCCCAGGAGATGCCCAGCATCGACAGCGCCGCCCGCGTGCGGTTGCGCGCCAGTCCCGTGAACGCTTCTCTGACGATCTCGATGAGGAGTTGCATGGGCCTATACGTCTTGGGGCTTGAGTCTTGGGTCCACGGATACCGGATACCGGATCCCGGTTCCTACGTTTCGTACCTGAGCGCTTCCACCGGCGGCAGCAGCGCCGCCCGGCGCGCCGGATAGGTCGACGTGATCACGCCGACGATCACCAGGGTGGCCAGAGCGACGGCGCCCGACTGCCACGTCATCACCATGCCCTGGAAGCGTTCGGGCATGGGCAGCAGGTTCACGAGCGCGCAGAGCCCCAGGGCCACGGCGAAACCAGCCGTGCCGCTGATCATCGTCAGGAAGAACCCTTCGAGGAAGAACTGCCGCTGCACCTCGCGCGTCGTGGCGCCGAGCGCCTTGCGGACGCCGATCTCGCGGGTCCGCTCGCGCACCGCGACCAGCATGATGTTCATCACGCCCAGCCCGCCCAGCGCCAGGGTGATGAAGCCGACGATGCTGAAGAACTGTTTCATGGTGCCGATCATCCGGCCGAACATGAGGCTCTCGAGCGAGGTGTCCCACACCGAGAGGGCGTCGCGATCGTCGGGATTGAAGCCCTTGCGCCGTGCCAGCACCTGGCGCACGTCGCGTTCGAGCGGCCAGTCGACGTCCTGAATGCGGCCGGTGCGCGCGTCGAGGACGCGCGGGAGATCGGCCACCACGAACGGCTTCGGCGCGACGATGAGCTGCGACACCACGCCCGGCGGCGCGTCGGTGCGGGGGAAATCGCGCGCCATCGCCTGAAATGGCACGAACACCTTGTCGTTGTCGGGCCCGCTGTAATTGCTGTCCTGGTTCTTCTTCCGGATCTTGCCGATGACCGTGTAGGGCACGCCGTTCAGCTCGACCGTCTGATCGAGTCCCGGCCGCGTCCCGAACAGCTGCGCCCAGGCGTCGGCGCCGATGATCGCGACGCGCCGCACCTGCTCGTCGTCGAGGGCGGCGAAGCCGCGCCCCTGCTCGATGTCGATGGTGCGGATGGCCTGATACTGCGGCTCGATGCCGTGCACCGACAGCGAGGCGGCGTTGAAGCGGCTCTTGATGCGGAGCCCGCGATTGATCTCGGCGCTGACCACCGCCACCAGCGGGGCTTCCCGCTCGATGGCGCGCGCATCCTCGACGGTGAGGAACACGCGGCTGCCGGCACGCTCGCCGCCTGCCTGCATCGAGGTGCGGCCACCCCAGACGATGGCGATGTTCTTCCCGAGCTCCTCGAGCACGGCCTGGTTGCCGCGCTGAAAGCCCTCGCCCGTCGCCGACAGCACCACCACCGCGATGATGCCCCACAGAATCCCGAACATCGTCAGGAAGCTGCGCAGCTTGTTGGCGCGGAGGTTGTCGAACGCCTGGGCAAGAGCCTCGGTCATGATGATGGCCAGATCGAAAGTTCAAAGTTCAAAGTTCAAAGTTCAAGAGTTCAAAACAGTTGGCCACGTCTGAGGCGGTACGGGCAGGGCTGTGACGGATCGATCCGAGCGCCGAGACACTGTGCAGCGCGACAGGTAGCTCTGCAACTTTGAACTCCTGATCCCTTGAACTCTTGAACTCTTGAACTCTTGAACTTTGAACTATCCGGGCAGTACCACCCGTTCCCCCTGTTTCAGACCTTCGAGCACTTCCGTCTTCGTGCCATTGCCGATGCCCACCTTCACCTTGACGGTGCGACGGCCCTTGTCGGCGGTGGGGTCGGCCACCTCGACCGAGGCCTGCTTCTGGTTGTCGTAGGTGATGGCTGCTTCCGGGATGATGAGGGCGTCGGCGTGCTCGTCCAGCACGATCTCGGCGTTGGCCGTCATGTTGGCCTTCAGTTCCTGCCCCGGGTTGTCGATGGACACCTCCACCTCGAAGGTGGTGACGTTGTCCTTCTCGACGCCGATGGGGGAAATCTGGGTCACGCGGCCGTTGAACACCTTGTCCTTGAAGCTTTCGGCCGTGATGCGCGCGGGAAGCCCGAGCGTGACGAGCCCGATGTCGGCTTCGTCCACCTTGCCGCGGACGAAGACCTTCTGGATATCGCCCAGCGTCATCACCAGCGAGGCGTTGGCGCCGAGGTTGAGGATGGACGACACGGGGCTGCCGATCTCGACATCGCGCGTGAGCACCGTGCCGCGGATGGGCGCCTTGATGGTGGCGTTCGCGAGTTCCTCTTCGGCACGTTCCACGGCGGCGCCCGCCTGGGCGACTTGGGCTCGAGCTTCGTTCACCTTGGCGCGCCCGATGAGCGACTGCGCAGCAGAGGCGCGCTGCCGGTTCACGGCCTGCTCGTAGGTGGTGCGCGCCTGGTCGA
>Ga0105103_10001335_pt1 | contig 13636 bp, 8 predicted proteins | sample PPLLaktember2015_2_FD_79107 | JGI IMG/M metagenome (GOLD analysis project Ga0105103, IMG submission 79107) | Freshwater sediment microbial communities from Prairie Pothole Lake near Jamestown, North Dakota, USA - PPLs Lake P7 Core (6) Depth... | ecosystem: Environmental > Aquatic > Freshwater >...
CGCCCGGGCGATGGGAAAGGCGCCCAGGTAGGCGTTGATACTCTGCAATTTTTCGAGCGCAGGGAAGGGTTCGCCGGAGAACATCTCGGTGGCGCCCGCCGCCGCCAGCTCCGCGGCTGCCGCCATCAGGTCGTCCCCGACCACGCAGGCGACGCTGAGGTCCAGCCCCTGCTCGGCGATCAGGTTGCGCAGGGCGTCGGCGCAGGCCAGGGGATTGACCCCGCCGGCGTTGGAGATCACCTTGATGCCGCGCCCGGCTATCTTTGCCAGGTGGGGTTTCATCGCCGCGCTGACGAAATCCACGGCGTAGCCCTTGCTGTCGTCCTGGGCCCGGGCCCGGGCCATGATGGACATGGTGATCTCGGCCAGGTAGTCGTAGACGATGTAATCCAGTCCCGGCACCTCCAGCAGCTGCGGCGTGGCCCGGGCGGCGTCGCCCCAGAAACCGCTGGCGCCGCCGATGCGCAATAGCTTGTCAGTCATTACAGGGTTCCCCTGCGCCAGGATCAGGACAGGCCATCTTACGCAGTCGCGCCGGATCTTTCACGGAAATTGGCGCCATCCAATACGGAGATGGCGCCCCCTCCCCGTTCTCCACCGACTGACGCCTGCCCGGCTGGGCTATACTGGCCCTCGCGATAGAGTGGATTTACGGGGCAGTGGTGAGCAAAGTTTCGGACAAAGGCAGGCAGAGTTGGGTGGCCGTCGAGGGTAGCGCCTATCCCCTGGGGGCGACGTGGATCGCCCCCGAGCAGGCCTATAACTTCGCCCTCTATTCAAAGCATGCTACCAGCGTCGCCCTGCTGTTATTCGCCCCGGACGATGCGGCCACTCCCGTGCTCAGGGTCGATCTCGATTACAGGGTCAACAAGTCCGGGCGCATCTGGCATTGTCGTCTGCCACTGCAGGACCTGCGCGGCGCGCGCCACTACGCCTACTGCATCGATGGCCCGCGCGGCGGCGATGCCTACGACCTGCACGCCTTCGACCCGGACAAGCTGCTGCTGGACCCTTACGCGAAGCAGGTCTTCTTCCCCGCGGCGTTTGATCGCGAGGCCGCCAGGCGCCCGGGCTCGAATGCGGGCAGGGCGCCTCTGGGTGTACTGCGCAAGGAGCATTTGGAATTTGACTGGGGTGACCTGCGCGCGCCGTTTCACGAGCACGACCTGGTGATCTACGAAATGCACGTCCGCGGTTTTACCCGCAACCCCAACAGCGGCGTCGCGGCCCCGCGGCGCGGCACCTTTCTCGGGGTGATCGACAAGATTCCCTACCTGCAGGAACTGGGGGTCACTGCGGTGGAGCTGCTGCCGGTACACCAGTTCGACCCCCAGGAGGGCAATTACTGGGGTTATATGACCCTGAATTTTTTCGCGCCCCACGCCCAGTACGCCAGCCACCCGGACCGGGCGTTGGAAGAGTTCCGGCAGATGGTGAAAGCCCTGCATGCGGCGGGCATCGAGGTGCTGCTGGATGTGGTGTTCAACCATACCGCCGAAGGCGACCAGTTCGGTCCCTGCTACAGCTACAAGGGCATCGACAACAGCACCTATTACATTACCAGTGGCGACCCGACGGATCCCTACCGCAACTTCTCCGGCACTGGCAATACCCTGCACTGCCAGAACCGCTATGTCAGCCGCATGCTGCTCGACAGCCTGCGCTCCTGGGTGCGGCTGGGTCATGTCGACGGTTTCAGGTTCGACCTCGCCTCGGTATTCAACCGGCACAGGGACGGTTCGGTCACCCTCGACGACGCGGCGATGGTGTCCGCCATCCGCGGCGATCCGGTGCTGGGCGGGGTTCGCCTGATTGCCGAGCCCTGGGATGCGGCGGGCCTTTACCAGCTCGGCGGCGCCTTTCCCGGCAAGCGCTGGTTTCAGTGGAACGGCAAGTTTCGGGATGACCTGCGCCGTTTCGTCAAGGGCGACCCGGGCCTCGTGCCCGCGGTGATGCGCCGCCTCTATGGCAGTGACGACGCCTTTCCGGACGACCTCCCCAATGCCTGCCATCCCTACCAGAGCGTCAATTATGTGAATTCCCACGATGGCTTCACCCTGTATGACCAGGTGGCCTACAACGAGCGGCACAACGAGGACAATGGCGAGGGCAACCGCGATGGCCATGCTGACAATTCCAGCTGGAACTGCGGCTGGGAGGGCGATGAGGGCGCGCCACCGGAGGTCATTCGCCTGCGCCGGCAGCAGGCGAAAAACTTCTGTTGCATGGTGATGCTGGCCAACGGCACACCCATGTTCTGCGCCGGCGATGAATTCCTCAACACCCAGTTCGGCAATAACAACCCCTACTGCCAGGACAACGAAATTTCCTGGCTGGACTGGCGGCGGCTGGAGCAGAACCGGGATTTCTTCCGCTTCTTCAGCAGGATGATCGCTTTCCGCAAGAGCCACCCGACCCTTGCGCGCAGCCGATTCTGGCGCGAGGACGTGCGCTGGCACGGCACCGGAGCCGACATCGACATGTCCTTCGAATCGCGGCAGCTGGCGTTCTACCTGGATGGCGCGGCGGAGGACGACGCCGACCTGTATGTGATGATCAACGCCGGGTGGCAGGATGCGACCTTCAGCCTGCAGCAGCCCGAGCCGCGCGGCTGGCAGCTTGTGGTTGATACCAGCCGCGACAGCCCCGAGGATTTTCTCGATCCCGGGCAGGCGCTGCCCCTGCGCTCAAAAAAACTCCGGGTGGCGGCCCGCTCCGTGGTGGTGCTGTTGCGGCCTCGGCATTAAGCGCAGTGCCCGCGGGAATCCGGCAGGCGCCGGCAAGCGTATGTTCTTTACAGTTCTTCACCCGCAGCGGACAGCAAACAGGTCGGCCCTGGGTTACCATAGTGCCCCTCACCGGTCCTGCAGTCGCCCCGCGGTTCGCCGCGCCGCCTGGCAGGGCCTTTTCAACTGAGTCCGGAAGCTACCGATGCAGAACAAATGGATAGGGCGCCTGCTGCCCTTGCTGATCCTGGCCGCCGCGGCGGTCATTGCCGTGGCACTGGTCAAAAGCCGCCCCGAACTGCCGCAGCGCGAAAGCTCGCCGAAGGTTCCCCTGGTGGAGGTGATGACCGCGCAGCCCGGCCCGGTGGCGGTGGCTGTTCACTCCCGCGGGACGGTCGCGGCCAGCACGAATATCGAGCTGGTCACCGAGGTGTCCGGCAAAGTCACCTGGGTGGCGCCGGAGTTTGTGGCCGGTGGCGCGGTCGCGAAAGGCATGACCCTGTTGCGCATCGATCCCATCGACTACGAAGTGGCCCGCTCGGTGGCGCAGGCCGACCTGGCCAGCGCGAAGCTGTCCCTGGCGGAAGTGCAGGTGGTGGTGAAGCGGGCCGCGATAGAGGAGGCCGAGGCCCGGGTACGCGCGGCGCAGGACCGGCTGCGCCAGGCGGAAGCGGACCTCGCGAATACGGTTATCGTGGCGCCTTTCGACGCTGTCATCGATAGCCGGCAGGTCGACCTCGGCCAGTTTGTGCAGGCGGGCTCGCCGCTGATGCGGCTGCTCGGCACCGAGCTGGTGGAGGTCAGGTTGCCCCTGCTGGCCGCGGATGTGCCGTTCACCCGCCATGGCCAGATGGCCGACGGCAGCTGGCCCCAGGCCACGCTCAGCGCCCGCTTCGGGGATATCGAACGCAGCTGGCCGGCGCGGCTGGCGCGCCTGGAACAGCGGGTGGATGCGCAGACCCGGGTGTTCTACCTGGTGGCCCAGGTGGAGGCGCCCTACGACGGCAGCCGCCACCCCTGGCCCCTGTCGGTGGGCCTCTTTGTCGAGGCCGAGATCCTGGGTATCGAGATTCCCGCTGCCACCCGCATACCGCGCTCCGCGCTTTACGACGGCGACTCGGTGTATGTGCTGGAGCAGGGCAGCATGCGCAGGCGAGCGGTGACGGTGCTGCGCCGGGAGCAGGACAGCGTCATTGTCGGCGCGGGCCTGGCCGCCGGGGACCAGCTGATCCTGTCGCGCCTGGATATCATGGCGGACGGCATGCCCGCGGCAGCGGCGGCGCCTTAGGAGAGGACGCTGACATGTACCCGATGCGCGAGAGCGGAATTGTCGCCTGGATGGCAGGCAACCCGGTGGCCGCCAACCTGCTCATGCTGGTGGTCATGGTGGGCGGCCTGGCCTCAATCGACGGCATCACCAAGGAAGTCTTCCCCACCTTTCCCTCTGAGATCCTGACCATCACCGTGCCCTACCCGGGCAGTTCGCCGGAGGAGGTGGAAGAGGGCATCGTGCGCAAGATCGAGGAGGCGATCCAGGACGTGGCCGGGGTGGACGAGATTTTCTCGGTGGCGCAGGAGGGCGTGGGGGTAGTGACCGTGGTGCTGGAGCCGGGCACGCCCATGGCCAAGGCCTTCAGCCAGGTCAAGGCCAGGGTCGACTCGATTGCGGCCTTCCCGCTCAACGCGGAGGAACCCATCGTCGAGGAGATACTCTCCCGCACCCGGGCGATGCGGTTGACCTTGTATGGCGCGCTGGATGAACACCAGCTCAAGGAACTTGCCCAGCGCTTGCGCGATGAGGTCCTGTTGCTGCCTGGAATCACCCAGGTGGAGATCAGCGGGATGCGCGATAACGAGATTTCCATCGAAGTGTCAGACTCGGCCCTGCGCCGCTACGGCCTGACATTCAACGACGTGGTCAGGGCGGTGCAGCTGCGCTCGCGCGACCTGCCCGGCGGCAAGCTGCGCACCGATACCGGGTCGATCACCCTGCGCTCGGTCGGCCAGGCCTATACCGGCGAGGACTTTTCCCGCCTGACGCTGCTCAGCAGGGATGACGGTACCAGGATCACCCTGGGCGATGTCGCCACGGTGCAGGACACGTTTACCGACCAGCCCGTGCTGAGCCGGCTCAATGGCCAGCCCAGCCTCACCCTCGAGGTCGACCGGGTGGGCGAGCAGGATGTGCTGGCGATAACCAGGCAACTGCGCGAGTTTGTGGAGCGCAAGCAATCCGAGTTGCCTCCCGGTGTCCAGTTCGTGGGCTGGTCCGACCGCAGCCTGATTCTCAAGGGGCGCATCGAACTCATGCTCTCGAGCGCGGTCCAGGGCGCGATCCTGGTGATGATCACCCTGGCCCTGTTCCTGAACTTGTCGCTGGCGTTCTGGGTGATGCTCGGCGTGCCTTTTTCGATACTGGGAACCCTGCTGGTCATCAACCTGTTCGGCATGCCCGTCTCTATCAATGTTATTTCTGTATTCGGTTTCATCCTGGTGCTCGGGATGCTGGTGGACGACGGGATTGTCACCGCGGAGAGCGCCTACGCCCAGCTGGAGCAGGAAGGCCAGGGCGTGGAAAGTATTATAAGAGGTGTCAGGCGCGTCTCGGTGGCGACGGTGTTCGGGGCGCTGACCACGATGATTGCGTTTATACCGGCCTGGTTCCTGACCGAGGGCGTGGGCCGGATTTTTTCGCAGATCGCACCCATCGTGGTGCTGTGCCTGGGGTTTTCGCTGCTGGAGACCAAGCTTATTCTGCCGGCGCACCTGCGCAATCTCCGTGTCAACGCTCGACAGCACAGGCCCGGCTCGCTGGCGGGTCGCTTTACCGCCGTGCAGCGGGCCTGCGTCCAGGGCCTGCAGCGTTTCGCCGACACCCGTTATCGCCCCCTGCTGGAGTTGGCGGTACGCAACCGCTACACCGCCCTGGCCATCTTCCTGGGAGGGCTCCTCATCTGCCTGGCGCTGGTACCGGCGGGCATCGTGCGTTTCGTCTTCTTCCCCACCGTGCCCTCGGACCAGATCGATATCAGCCTGAAAATGCCCCAGGGCACGCCCTGGCAGCAGACCCATGCCTACGCGCTGCGCATCGAGCAGGCCGCCAGGGCCATGGACGCGCGCTACCGGGAGCAGACCGGTTCCGACCGGGGGGTGCTCCTGGAGCTGATGACCCTGTCCACCGCGGATACCGAGGCGAGGCTGACCGTGCAGTTGTTGCCCAGCACCGAGCGCGATATCGACTCGGTGGAACTGGCGCAGTGGGTGCGCGAGAGTCTCGGCGAACTGAGCGGCGTGCAGTCATTGATCTTCAACGCCAACGCCGGCCCCGCGGGTTCGGCGCTGAACGTCGAGCTGGCGGGGGAGAACCTGGAGGCCCTGCGCGCCGCCGCCGCTGAATTGAAGCTGGCACTGGCGGGCTATGCGGGTGTGTTCGACATCCGCGACAGCTTCGATGCCGGGGCGCCGGAGCTGGATATCCGGGTAACCCCCGAGGGTGACGCCCTCGGGCTGGGCCAGGTGGAGCTGGCAACCCAGGTCCGGCAGGCCTTTTTCGGCGCCGAAATCCAGCGCCTGCAGCGCGGTCGCAACGAGGTCCGCGTCTATGTGCGCTTTCCGGCCGGGGAGCGGGCCACGATGGAATCCCTGCGCTCCATGTGGATCGACGTGCCCGGGCGCGGCAAGGTGCCCTTCGAGGTGGTGGGAGAGGCCCGGGAGCGCACTGGGGTCAGCGTGATCAATCGCTTCAATCGCCAGCGGGTGGTCAACGTGGAGGCCGACGTGGACAAGGCCCGGATTGAACCCGGCGTGGTCAACCAGGAGATCGCCACCCGGGTGTTGCCGCAGATCCTGTCCCGCTATCCGGGTGTCTCCAGCCGCCTCGCCGGCGAGGCGGAGGAGGAGGCCGAGACCACTGACTCGCTCACTGTAGGCGCGATCGCCATCCTGATCATGATCTACGCCGCGCTGGCAATCCCGCTGCGCAGCTATGGCCTGCCACTGATTATCATGTCGGTGATTCCCTTCGGCATCACGGGGGCGATCCTGGGTCATCTGATTGTCGGCAGCAGTGTGAGCATCCTGTCGGCGGTGGGGATGATCGGCCTGTCCGGTCTCGTGGTCAACGACAGCCTGGTGCTGGTGGATCATATCAACGAGCGCCTGCGCAGCGGGGAGGAAAGCTGGCAGCAGGCAGTTGTAGAAGGCGGCGTGCGCCGTTTCCGGCCGGTGCTGCTGACTTCGGTGACGACCTTCATGGGCCTGGCGCCCATCCAGTTGGAAACCTCCATCCAGGCGCAGTTCGTCAAGCCCATGGCGATCTCCATCGCCTTCGGGGTAATGTTCGCCACCTTCGTCACCCTGTTGCTGGTGCCGGTGCTGTATTACGTGGGTCGGGATATCAGGGCGCTGCGGGGCGGGGCAGCGCCCTAGCCCCCGATTACAGTCGGGGATAACAGTCAGCGTTGACTGTTTTATGGCCGGCCCGCATAATTGGCCGCCAACCCGGACGGAGACACCCCGTGACAGCACCCACCCGCAACGATACGCGCGCCCTGGCCGATATGCCGCTGTTCGACAGTGACACGCTCAAGTGTCCCTACCACTTTGACAAGACCCTGCGCGATAGCGCCCCCGTGTACCGCGACCCGGCATCGGGCGTGTATGTGGTGGCCACCTACGAGCTGGTGCGCGAAGCCCACAGGAATCCCGTGGTGTTCTCCAATGACTTCGCCCTGGCCAAGGGCGCCGGTGAGAGCATCGACGCGGATGTCGCCGCTGTCATGAGCAAAACCTACAACCTGGGCAGGGGCACACTGCTGACCATCGACGACCCTGAACATGAAGTCTATCGCAATGAACTGAAGGACTTCTTCCTGCTCAACAATGTCGCCAGGTACCGCCCCTGGATCACCAGCCTGACTGACAGCCTGTTTGACCAGCTGCCGCTGGGCTCGCCCTGCAATTTCGTGGAGCGTTTCACCCGTCCCCTGCCGCTGTCGGTCATCATGCACGTGCTGGGCATGCCGCTCGACATGCGCGAGCTGGCGTTCAAGTGGACCGTCGACAATGTCACCGTGTTGTCCCAGGTAGGCGACAAGCAGGCGCTGCTCGCCGCCCACGAGGGGCTGAAGGATGAATATGACTGGTTTGTCGCCGCCCTGGACCAGCGCCGCGGCAATCCTACCGACGACCTGCTGAGCCTGGTTGCCAACGCCACTTACCAGGGGCGGCCGCTGACGATCGAGGAGCAACTGTCCCATTGCACCCAGTTCCTGGTGGCAGGCAATGAAACCACCACCGCAACCTTGGCTGAGGGCATGCGCCAGCTCTGCCTCAACCCCGAGCAGCAGCGGATGATCCGCGAGGATCGCTCGCTGATTGCCAACCTGGTCGAGGAATCCCTGCGGGTGGCCACGCCCACCTCCAACATGTGGCGGGTCGCCAAAGCCGATTACTGTCTTGGCGGCACCACCATCCCTGCAGGCAGCATGGTATTACTGAAGTATTTCTCCTCCGATCACGACGAGGCGATCTTTGCAAACCCCATGGAATTCGACGTGAAACGCAGCAATGCCAAACGGCATATCGCCTTCGGCTTCGGGACCCATGTCTGTATAGGCCAACACCTGTCCAGGCTGGAAATGACCGTCGCCTGGGAAAAACTGTTCGAGCGCAGCAGCAATTTTTCCCTGGCCTGCGATCCCGCCGAACTGGAGTACATGCCCAATATCCTGCTGCGCGGCCTGGAAGAGTTACCGATTATCATCGACGCGTGACGCGCTGCGCACCGGCGCGCCGCTCTGGCGCCGCCTCACCACCAGGGATAGAAGGGCGGCATGTCGGTGGAGACCCGGTCGGTGTAGACCGGGGCGCGCTTTTCCAGGAAGGACGCCACGCCCTCCTTGCCGCTGGTCTGGCTGACATAGAAGATCGCCAGCGAATCCACCCGGTGCGCCTCGATGGGGTGGGGCTGGGCGGCGTTGCGGTACATCATCTGGCGGGTGAGGGCGATCGCCACGGGGCTGTGTGCGGCGATGCGTCCGGCGATGCGGTAGGCCTCTTCCAGTAATTTGTCCGCGGGCAACACCGCCTTCACGAAGCCGCCGGCCAGCGCATCCTCCGCCTTGAGGATTTCCCCCGTATAACACCACTCCAGCGCCTGGGACATGCCGACGATGCGCGGCAGGAACCAGGTGGAGCAGGCCTCGGGCGTGATACCGATCTTGTTGAACACGAAGCCGATGCGGGCGTGTTCCGAGGCCAGGCGGATATCCATGGCGCAGGTCATGGTGGCGCCGATGCCCACCGCGGCGCCGTTGATAGCGGCGATTACCGGTTTCTTGCAGTCGTAGATCGCCAGGGTCACGCGGCCGCCGGTGTCCCGCACGCTGATGATCATCTGCGGGTCCTCCAGGCGGCTGTGCATGTCCTCCATGGTGGGGTGCAGGTTTTCATCCAGGCCGAACACGTTGCCCGCTGCGCTGAGGTCCATGCCGGCGCAGAACGTCCTGCCCGCTCCGGTGACCACGATCGCGCGCACCTCGTCGTCATCGCTGGCCCGGTTGAAGGCATCGATCAGCTCATTGGCCATTTCCACCGTGAACGAATTGAGCTGCTCGGGGCGGTTGAGGGTGAGGGTGAGGATACTGTCGGCTACTTCGTAGCGCAGGGTGTTGTAGGTCATTGCGGGCTCCGGTCATTGTGCCAGTTGCTTCTGGCGAAGGCAGGTCGGGACTGCGGGGCCATTACTATAGCGCCCGCGGTGCGGGCATCACCAGATCTCGTCAAAGATTGACCCTTCGCGAATTGGCCGCCCGATCGCCAGCTGCAGCGTCCAGGAATTGTCGTCCGTACCGCCCAGTGAGACCAGGAACGGCCCGATCGGTGTACGGCCACCGAGGGTGAGAGCGAGGCCGCTGATCAGGTCGTCCTCGACCCCGTCGATCCGGCCGCCGACATGGCCCGTGGTCAGGCGCAGCCCGCCGTAGAGGGCGTGGTTGAACAGCGACTGGATGTCCGCCAGCCGCCAGTTGTAGTTGGTGCCCACCAGCCAGTAGTTGTCGCCGCGAAGTTGCTGGCGCTGCATACCGGGGAAGCTGAGTATGCCGCCGATACGGTAGAGCCTGTAGATTGGCAGTTCCCCGCTGGCGTCCATACCTCCACCCGCGAACAGGTTCAGGGCATCGCCGCGAAAGGGCAGCACCATGAGCGCCAGGGCTTCCGCCGCCTCATAGGATTCGTCACCGCCGAGCCAGGTGCCGGAGGACAGGTAACGACCGACCAGCAGGTTACCCCGCCCTGGCAGGCCCACCGCATCCCGGGTGTCATATTTGGCCTGGAAAACGATATCCGACTCCTGAACATTCGACCCCTCCGGAAGCAATTCGCGCGGCCCCGTATCCAGCTTGGTCTGGTTCCAGCTCTGGCGTACGCCAAGGCGCAGCTGTGCCTTCCTGCCGAGGTTGACCCCGAAATCGACCTGGCCATAATTTTCGACGAAGTCATATTTTGCCAGCCTGTCGCCGTCGAAGTAGATATCCTCGAAGTACCGGGTGGCGCGCAGGTAGGGCTCGATAAAGTAGCGCTGCCGCGACTCCAGTGGCAGGTAGAGGCCGGTCCTTAACTCCGCGTCCGTGCCGACCTGCGCGACACTCTGCCACTCTCCCCCCAGGGAAGTGAGCCAGACGCGCCGGTGCTCCGCCCGCAGCAGCATCCCGATATCGCCGTCGTTGCTCCAGCCCAGCCCCAGGTCGAAATTCACGAAATTGGGGCCCCAGGATTTCTCGACCGGGTGAAATTCGACCGTGCCCGGTGCCGGTGTGTCCACCACCCGGTACTGGACCTGCTCGAAGTCCCCTAGGGCAAAAATCCGGCGGGCATCTGCCGCGATGTCGCCCGGTGTGACCTCGGCGTCGGGCCGGGTGACGGCGATAGCCTCCTGCACGTATTCCGGATTGACCCGCTCCAGGCCGACCACCTTGACGTCCGCCACCTGCAGGGGCTCGCGGTAGTCGCGGGTGATGCTCTCGCGCCAGGCCTGGTACGCTTCGGGGGAAACGGAAAAGCGGGCCAGGTCGCCTGACTTTGCCAGCGCCGCCGCCCGGCCCAGGGGAATCGCGTCGGGCACCCGCTCGAAGCTGCCGGAGCCGATATCGCCCATCTGCACGACAATACTCACATCCCGCTCGGTGAGGGTGGCCAGTTGCGCCCTCGAGTTCGCATCGATCATCACATCCAGGGAGCGGGCGGCCAGTGCCAGGCCGGAGGCCAGGTCCGCGGCCGTGGGCGGCGGCGTCTCGAGCGACACGGCGATGATCACGTCGCCGCACATCTGCCTGGCGATATCCACCGGCACGTTGCGCATCTGGCCACCATCGGCCAGTACCTGGTCGCCGATGATGACGGGGGTAAAAGCGCCGGGCACCGCCATGCTGGCCCGCATGGCCACCGACAGATCGCCATCGCGCAGGACCACCATGCTGCCGGATACCATGTCGGTAGCCACCGCGCGAAAGGGTATGGGGAGTGCGTCGAAGTCGTGGACGTTGCGCGCGCCGGCCACGAGTGAGCGCAGCAGATCATCGATATTCTGGGTGTTGAGGAATCCGCCCGGACCGCTGATCTCGCCGTTTTTGATGCCCAGATCAAGATTGTTGGTGTAGGGCTGGCTCTCCAGCTTCCGCCGGATCGCCATCCGGTCGCGGAGTCCGGCGCTGCCGACGGTCGCGGCCCAGTCGACCGCCAGCACCTCGGACTCGATCACCTCTGGCGCTACACCGGCCGCAAATGTCGCCCCTACCAGGGCGCCCATGCTGGTGCCAGCGACACAATCGATGGGGATACGCAGCTCCTCGAGAACCTTCAGCACACCGATGTGGGCAGCACCCTTCGCGCCACCCCCGCCCAGCACCAGGCCGATCCGCGGCCGCGACTCATCCGGCTCATTGCCGGCGCTGCCCGGGCTGGAGATTGCCAGCATGAGGGTCATGCCGGACAGGAAAAGTATCGAGCCAAGTGTGTTTTTCATCGGTCCGGACGCCCTGTAGATTTTTAAGCGGGACAGGGCGCAGCCCGCCGCAAGCCCCAGTGCGCAGCCTGAGCGAAAACAGGGGAGGGCGCAATCCTGGGGCGCAGTGCCTGGCGGGTAATCAATATGATGCAGATGTTTCAGTAACAACAATAGTTACAGAAAATTGTGAATTTCCACGCGGGCAGACCTCGACAGCACGCTGCCGTTGGTGAATCATTTGCGCTCGAAAAATACTTATGTGGAGCATTTTATGGGCATGACCAACACCCAGGACCGTTATGGCACGCTGTCCATCGCCATGCACTGGCTTATGTTTTTGCTGCTGGTGGCGGTTTTCGCCTGTATGGAGCTGCGCGAACTCTACCCGAAGGGCAGCGATACCCGCGAGGCGCTCAAGAGCTGGCACTTCACCCTGGGCCTGACGGTATTTGCGCTGGTGTGGCTGCGCCTCGCCCTGCGCCTGTTCCAGGTTGTGCCCGCTATTTTACCGCAACCTGTGCGCTGGCAGGCGCTGCTGGCGAAGCTGGTACATCTGGCTCTTTACGCTTTCATGCTCGGCATGCCGGTACTGGGCTGGCTGATCCTCAGCGGGGAGGGCAAGCCGGTACCCTTTTATGGCCTGGAGCTGCCGGCGCTGATCGCGGAAAACGAGGCGCTGGCGGAGGACATTGAGGAAATCCACACAACGATCGGGGAACTCGGGTATTACCTCATCGGGCTGCACGCTGTTGCGGCACTGTTTCACCATTACTTCCTCAAAGACAACACCCTCAAGCGGATGCTGCCGGGGGGCTGATGAGCGGCCGAGCCCGCTAGGGGCGGCGGATGGCGCTGTCAACCGGTGTACCCCAGACACCGACCTGCCGGGAGCGGGCGATCTTTTCCAGGGTCTGGTACTCGATCGAGGCATCCGGCAGCGCCACCGCCCAGCCGGATTCAAGCAGATAGGCGCTGAGGTCCTCGCCTTCGCTGAAATGTGAGGCTTTCACCCGACACCATCCCACCAGGCTGCCGTCGCTGTTGGTATCCAAGATTTCGCAGCGCACAAAGCCTGATATCTTGAAGTCCAGCGCTATCGCCGCCCGTGAACCGCAAAAAGGCGGCACCTTGTTCCGGCTGCAGGTATCGCCCGACCTGGGAATATGGATACCGTACAGATGGACGGTCTTGCCACTGATGCGCAGGCTGCCGTCTTCGTTGACGATCGCTGAACTCGAGATTTCCCTGGCCGACGCCGGCAAACAGCAGCACAGCAGAATTGTCGCTAACGCGCTGACCAGTCCCGTTTGCAAACGCGATTTCACCATTGGACCAATATAGGGGGATCCCTGCGGGGCAACAAGTGGCTGCTGCCGCAGTGGATGCTGCCGCAGTGGATGCTGCCGCAGTGGAGACTGCCGCCGCTTATTGCGGGTTGTACCAGATCGGCGAGGTGTAGGCCCGCTCCCGGGTTTTCAGCGGAACATCCGCCGGCAGATCCAGTTTGAACTTCACCCGGTCGTAGGCGGTCCAGCGCGGGGTGGGAATCTCGATGACCCTGGCGTAGTAAAAGGCCCGCAATTTCGGGTCGAAGTCGGGGTCGGTCCAGACGGCACCCAGCTCGGCGGCGCCGATGGTGTTGGTCCAGCTCGGGATCGACAGGTCCACGGTGTCGCCCACCGGGGGCAGCTTGCCGTTGGCGCCGGGTTTGCGCTCGCCCGACCAGGCCACGTCATGGACTTTTTCTCGCGGTTTGCCGCCCGCGTCCAGCCAGCCCTTGATCACCTGGACCCGGTCCAGGTTGGCGCCCATCGGGTCGCGCTGGGCGTAGACCAGGAAGCGGGGCGCGCCGGCGCCCGTCGCCGCCTTCAGGTCGGCGCCCATGGGCACACCCTTGCCGTAG
>Ga0105103_10001336_pt1 | contig 13636 bp, 15 predicted proteins | sample PPLLaktember2015_2_FD_79107 | JGI IMG/M metagenome (GOLD analysis project Ga0105103, IMG submission 79107) | Freshwater sediment microbial communities from Prairie Pothole Lake near Jamestown, North Dakota, USA - PPLs Lake P7 Core (6) Depth... | ecosystem: Environmental > Aquatic > Freshwater >...
TACGTCGTAAAAGCCCTTGGGATTGACTGGAACAAGGACATGAAGCGTGAAAAATTGTCTGCTACCGAATCTGTGGCAGCCATGAAGGACGGAAAGATCGATGCCTTTTTCTGGAGCGGTGCAGTGCCCACTTCATCCATCATTGACCTCGCATCAACACCAGGATTAAAAATGGTACTCCTTCCGGTGGCTGGAAAAGAGGCGGATATGATCATGAAGGCCTATCCGGCAGTATTTCACAAGACAAAATTCACCAAGGCCGGTTACAGTGCCCTTGACAAGGACGTGGATGCCATCGCAATTACTGCGGTCCTCGTGGCCATGGACACCTTTCCGGCAGATAAAATGTACCAGATTGTGAGCGCCATTTTTGCAAATACCACAGAGCTTTCAGCGGTCTGGAAGGGTGCAACGAAGCTTACGCCGGCTTCGGCTGTAAATCAGATGGCTCCTGAAGCAATAAAGTATTTACACCCTGGCTCCTATAAGTATTTCAAGGAGAAGGGCGCGGTAAAATAAGATGCTGTCCGGGACTCGTTCCTGGACAATGTTCGTGCTGATCCTCCTTCCGGTGTACCTGATGCTCACGCCGTTGCATACTTCGTGGGCAGGAGAAACCCTGGTGCAGCTTACGCACGGAGAAACCGGGAAGAGGATCAGCTGTACCGTTCTCCGGGATGGTGAGGCTCTAACTCTTTCATGGACAAACTCCCTCTTTCGTCTTTTGGTGACTGAAATCTACGAAGCAAAAGGAGGAATGATTGTTCAGACAGGCGTTGCCTTTGCAAACCCCAATGGCAAGGAGCCCCCGCTTGTAAAACCAGAAGATGTTGAGGATCTCTATCACACAGGCGGACCTTTTAAGGCTGACGGGCTTTCACAGCCTTTCCGAAGGATTGTTTTTCGCGTAGGTGAGATTGGAAATCCCGTCCTGAAAATCCGAGACCATGCGATAGCTTTAACAAAAGAAGTCGGTTTTGGAAGCTCGGTAATTCTTGAATCACGATCATGGCTAAATGATGAAAACGTATGCCGATAGACAAACGCGAATGCCAGTGGAGCAATACAATAACCGTGGACCACAAGCTTAAGAAATGATAACAAAAACGTGAATATCTCTCTTAAATTTGAGCCATGAAGTCATTTTGCTTTCACATTTACACCATAACATTGCTATGCATTCTGTGCTTCTTACTGCCTGTTGTAACATCAGCAGAGAATCAGGGAATTGTCTGGGCTGAATTCCTTCAAGGACGGGCGGTTGCCCTTCTCCGTCACGCAACGGCGCCTGGTTCGGGTGATCCCCACGGTTTCAGGATTGGCGATTGCAGCACCCAGAGAAACCTTTCGCAGGAGGGACGTCAACAAGCCCGTCGGGTTGGCGAGTTCTTCCGTAAAAAAGGTGTCAAAGAGGCTTCCATCTATTCAAGCCAATGGTGCCGTTGTCTTGAAACGGCCACGTTACTCAATTTGGGGCAGGTCAATCAACTCCCTTCCCTCAATTCATTTTTTCAGGACAGTTTAACAGAAAAATCGCAAACAAAGGAAATTAGTCAGTTCATCGTTTCATTGCCAGCCGGCAAGCCGTCTATCATGGTCACCCACCAGGTCAACATCACTGCACTGACAGGTATCGTTCCCGGCTCTGGAGAAATCATCCTCTTTCGTTTCAACAAAGTTAACAGTGGTGAGGTTATCGGAAGGTTCAAGCCATAGTTAGTTAGCATTGACGACTAGCAACAGCCTGGACTTGATGAAGAATCTTCAGAAGGAAGGGTGCAGCAGCATGAGTTTTTGCGTCCAAGGAAGGAGTTGATGACCGCAGCAGCGCAACCTACACCTTCCTTAACGGTTATTGCCCCAAAAGGACAGTTTCGCTGACATGCCCCGCATTCTATGCATGCATCGCGATTATTTATTTCCACTTTCCCATCAGGCATGGCAAGAACTGACCGCGGGCAGACAAGCAGGCAGTTCCCGCAGCCCGTGCATTTGCCAGGCAAAAGTGAAAGGGTGACAACATTTTTCAAGTATGTGAGCGTTTTCATCAAACCATCCTCAATGAATGAAAAATGAGCTGAACCATAAGACAAGACCACAAACAGCTCCTGCGATCTGGAAAGGGACAGCCCACCGCATCTCTTTTCTAACACCTGAAAGGGACGTGAATGTTGAGCAACCGGTAAAGTTCATCGCAAGATATGTTGAAACAACCAGGATTGAGGGAAGCCAGGCATAGATTTCAAGTGCCTTTTTTCCGGTTTGCCCATGCCATAGCAAGAGAAGGAACGCTGCTGCTCCGGCAATGCCGGGAAGAAGTCCTTTCATGGAAAACGACCTTCCTGGAAGCCATGGCAGAAGGAGTGGTGTTACGAAAGCACCTGCCAGGGTTCCTAACAATAGAGCCAGGGTGGCATTATAGGTGTAATGTAAAGCGGAGTCGATGGAAGCACCGGAGAGAGCAAAGCTGATAACGAACAAGGCGATCAGCACAATGATACCGATCTTAACCGCCCCCAAGAACTCTATGGGCACCAGAACAAGTCTTTCACTGATTGTAAATGTTTTAATCCTCATTACAGGGATTGCCTCGAGCCCGGCATCGAGGAAGGCAGGAAGATTTGCAGCCAGTACAGGTCCATATACCACCTTAAAACCGGACCGCTTTTTCACATCGAAGGCTGCAACACCGGGTCCGGCAAGTTGAGGAAGGATAAGGGTACGGTGGTTGACAATCTTTTGAATGCTGCTCGACGCTATCCGTTGAAGAAGTTCTTCTGTTCCGAAGGTGCCCTTCCCTGCTGCGCACCACACATTGATACCCTTGGTGTCCAAGACCAAAATCCAGCCGTTGCGCCCGGGAAGTGATTCTCTCAGCCTGTCAAAGCTGAGTTTGTAGTTTGCACTGACAAAGACCGGGTCATCGGGGCCAGGATTGCCTATGGCATAGAGGCCTGGGTCCACCGTATAATGCATGCGTCTGATGCCGAAACGGACTTTTACTGCACCGAGATTATCCTTGAATGTCAAACTCGATAAAACACGAGGAACCTGACCAGCCTGTGTGTCCATGACTCCAATAACAAAGGATTGGTCAATCCGTGGGGGGCTCACCTGAGCCTCTTGAGAAACTTTTCAGCAGGATTTATTTGTTACATGGGACGTCACTGTCTGTGCATTAATATTTTTTGCATTATTCATTGTGTAACACTATCAGTTTTATTATACCATGTTGCTGATGATAAAACGAGGATGCAACTGGCGCGCCCATGAAATCACAGATTGATACAGACTGTTGTAATTATGAATTATAAGTATAGAAATTTAATGCTCTATGACTCAAAACTAAGAATTCAAAACTCAAAATTGTCTTTTACTCCTTCACTGCCTTCTTCCGTCGTTGTGCATATCCATCACGTATAGCTATATATGAATCTATCGAAGCCTTTTTGACGGCTTCATAATCACCGATACGAAAACTTATTTGATTGATAGTCTCGTGGACCTTGATCCCAGCCCATACAGGAACCTCAAGATCAACGGGGCCAAATATGCCTGTGAAGCTCAAAACACTATCCGCTCCCTTCCCAATGGTATCCCGGGCAGAAGATGGACCGAGAAAGGGCCACACGAGGTAGATTCCATGGCCCACACCGTAGTGACCGAGTGTCTGACCAAAGTCTTCATCGTGAGGTCGTATGCCGAAACAATCCTTCGCACAGTCCCTGAAACCAACAAAACCCATCGTTGTGTTTATGAGGAATCTCCCAAACTCTGTAAAAAAATAATCGAACTTCAATTGAAACAGGTTGTTAAAAATTCTTACCGGCGCCGTAGCATTGGTGTAAAAGTTGCTGAATGTAACCCGGAAGCTTTCAGGAACGACGACCCGGTATCCCTGTGCCATGGGCTTGAACATCCAGAAATAGACCTTGTCATTGAAATGGTGCCACATACGATTCCATGGTTGCAGAGGATCCGCAATGCTTACCATTGGTTCATCTGATCCTTCCACTTGTTCCACAAGATCTCCCAGATCATCAGATGCAACTGCATCCTCACCCATTGCCCCATCTGTCCATTGCTCAGGCTGAGCCTGGACCATCATGAGCAGTAACTGCACATCATCCCCGGTCTCTCCCTTGTAAGCAGTTGAATCTGCACATACGGGAGTTGAAAGGCCAGTCACGCATATGATGATCAACACCGCAAGCATGGAACCCGTTGCACCCAATCGTTTCGAAGTCATACCTTGGTCGCCTATCATTTTTTTTGCACCTTCTTTCTCAATGTATCGAGGAGCGATTCCGGCGGATTATTTGCAAGTATCTCCCTGAACTGGCTGCGGTAATTCGATATGAGGCTCACCCCCTCAATCACAACATCGTAGACGCGCCACTGTCCATCCTTGTTGAGCACCCTGTAGAAAACGGGAATTTCGGCACTCTTGGTGACAATCGTACTTTGAACTTCAAAAGCGTTGTCGGAAAGTTGGACTTCTTTGGTATACTCTATCCTTTCGTCAGTATAGGATGTAACCTTATCGATATAGGCATCTTCGAGAAGTCTCTTATAGAGATCAACGAACTCCTGGCGCTGCGGCGAACTGAACTTGTTCCAGTGGACACCAAGGGTCCGCTTCGACAGTTCTGCAAAGTCGAACATCTTCATCGAAATCTTGTGAATCTGGTCCGCTTTCGCCTTTTTTCCTGCCTCCCCATTGTATACAGGATCTTTGAGGACTTTAAGAACTTCATCAACATCGCCCTTAACGCTGTCAAGAGCGGGTCCCGCGAAGCAGGTTCCTCCAAGAAGAACCAATATGCTGATTGCGATCATCACGAATTTTCTTCTCATATTCTTCTCCTGCTTAGACTCTAATTACCTGGCTTATTAGTGCCCTTCTTGACATCCCCGAAGGCATATTTACCTATCAAGTCTTCTATATCGGGCGGTGTGGACGTGTCAATTATGGACGACCCTGGTTTCAAAACTTCACCCGATCCTCCCGGGTCAACCTTTACAAGCTTGTCTCCTATAAGCCCCGAAGTTTTGATTGTAGCCGAGGCGTCATCGTAGACTTTGATCCCTTTCCTGATTTTCAACTCTATGAGCGCCATCTGCTTTTCCTGGTCGATGGCAAGGGCTCCTATTTTCCCTGCCTCGATGCCATGAATCTCAACCACGCTGCCTGGCCGTAAACCCGACACGGAAGAAAACCTTGCGTAAATCGTGTAGAATTCATCACCAAAAAGAGAAACCTTGCCCAGCTTCACTGTCATGTAACCAACGGCCAGAATGCCGATGACCACGAAAATACCAACTAAGGTCTCCATTGAGTACTTTTTCATCCAGATTGCCCCCCTCCTTCACATCGAACTGTTGCTACTGTTTGCTGCTTTTTCCTGGCCTCTTGTATAATCTCGTCAAATTCTTCTGTGACGTTTGCCTCTGTTAAACCTGCATTCACGGAAATGGCAAAACACCCTATGCCAACATACCGCCTGGTGACATCTCTTATTCTCTTCAGAACATTTTCCTGGAGACCTTCGCTGTAAGCGCTCAGGAGTTGTTGCGCCTCTTCCAGTTCTGCACGGGGAAGAATGGTCAGGATCTCTCCCCTGCTGTGCCTTGCAGAGAAACCTCCTATAGTACCGAAATACCTGTTTGTATATTCTGCCAGGGCCTTCAGGGTGTAAAGACTTGCCTCGTGCCCAAGTTCTTTCTCAAGGCTATCAAAATCAATGGAAAACAGAATTGCGGATACCCTGGATTTCTTTTTGCCCACAGAAAGCTCAGCGCTGTATCGGGAACGGAACATCTCCTTTGACATAAGGCCAGTCAATTCATCCTGGAAGCCTTCGAGACTTCGGAGGAATTCATCCACCACGGGCCCCCTGAGCTTCGTCATCTCTTCATAGGCCCCCTGGAAAGCTATCCTTCCCTCCCAGAGAATGACAATCCTGTCCGATATAAAATAAACATCAGGAACTTCATGACTTACGAGCACTGCAGTGAAACCGAACCTCTTTCGGGCATGGGCAATCATGCTAAGGATTACATTCTTTCTGATAGGGTCCTGACCGGTAGTAGGCTCGTCAAAAAGAACTATTTTGGGATCAGTCACGAGGGTACGCGCAAGGGCCACCCTTTTTTGCATTCCCCCTGATAGTTCTGACGGGTATTTGTTCACCGCTTCCGTGAGTGCCATCTCCTCGATACGGTTCATGACCTTTTGCCTGATCACTTTCCTTGAGAGATTGGTTGTCTGGACAAGGGGAAGAGCAACATTGTCGAACACGTTCATAGAATCGAAGAGGGCATTCCCCTGGAACATATACCCTATCTTGCTTCTGTAATCGTCCCATTCTTTCTTACTCATATTTCTGACAGGTTTCCCCTCTAACAATATCTCTCCTGAATCAGGCTGTATGAGACCGATGATGTGTTTTAAAAGAACGCTTTTACCCCCACCACTCTTCCCTGAGATCGTACATATCTGGTTCTCGTAAATAGAGAGGTCTATGCCATCAAGAACCGTGTGGCTGTTAAACCCTTTCACTACCTTTCTGAATTCAATGAGCGGAGTTTCCATTTGTCGTTCACATAATAAATGATGTTACCACATAATCGGCAATCAGGATCAAGACACAGGAGATTACCACAGCCGATGTAGTGGCAAGGCTGACACTCTTTGCACCGTAACTGTCCGAACGCATATGGCAGAAATACCCCTGATAGCAGCAAATAGTCGATACGACAATTGCAAAAACAAAAGACTTGATGAATCCGCCGCGCACATCTACCATTTCGAGGGAATAGTTCACGCGGTAGAAATATGAACTGGCATTGACGCCGAGAAGCAGTACGCCTGTAAGGTACCCGCCAATGATCCCAACCAGGTCGAAAAAGGCTGTGAGAAAGGGAAAGCTGATCATTGAGGCGGCAATGCGAGGGCTGATAAGATAACGAATCGGATCTATGCGCATGGTGTAGAGGGCGTCAATCTGCTCTGAGATCCTCAGGATACCCATTTCAGCAGCCATGGCTGAGCCAGCCCTGGCAGTAATCACAATCGCAGTGAGAACAGGACCGAGTTCCCTTACAAGGGAAAGAGCGATGGCTGACCCGAGGACTCCTTCCGAACCAAACTTAATAAGCGTGTAATAAAGCTGAAGCCCGAGCACCATGCCGGTAAAAAGTGCAACGAGAACCACGATTCCCGTGGACTTGGCGCCAATATAGAAGACCTGAGAAATAATTTCCCTGGCTTGCTTTCTGTAGAATATGTTGACACAGGCAAAGAAGAAAAAGATTGCTGCCGCTCCCAAATTGTTGATAAGAGCCACCACAGGCCTTCCAAAGATGCTGAAAAACCTACCTATTCCGTTCGTTCTTTGCTGACTGAAATCAGCTTCACTCATAATTGCCATAGAACTCCAAAATGCATTAAATGATCGAGTTGAAAACCCTGTGAATTCAAGTATAAGGTTAGTCGGGGATAATTGCAACTGGAAGGATTTGACAAATGCATGTATAGGCAATCAGTGGATAGATAGATAGATAGATAGATAGATGAGTAGATGGGTGAATGGCGAAAAACTTAGAGCTCGGGTTTTCGTTCCTATAGCCTATTGCCCATCACCCATTGCCTAGTCAGCTTTTATTCAATATATCGAACGAAGGTAAAGGATTTGCGTTTGAAGATACGGGTCACGTTCTCCTGAACGAGCAAACGACGCCCTGGCTCGATAGGACCCATTTGGGTGCCTTCAAGCTTCACTATCCGGCCATCATCAAGGACAACCGAGTATGCCTTTCCGGCATCTTCACCGGACCGTGCCTGCTCACTTTCCTTAAAAGTACCGGGAACAGGCTGTCCAAAAGGTCGAGGAGGATCAAAGACAAAGACATAAAACAACAGCACTACCAGGATGATGATGGGGAGCCAGACAAAAAAGAAGCGACGTCCTTGCCTGCTTTCAGGATTGTGATATTTTGAAGGACCTTTACTTTTACCTGTCTGTTTTTTGTGCTGACTCGTACCTTTTTTTGACATTTACCAGTTCTCCTTTGCGGCTTTAAGCAAAACATCTCTCCTGTCCACCGAGTTTCGCGAGAGAGACATTTTGTATAGAAATGTTCCGTTATCCGCTAATCGGCACAAAACCACGTCGGTACAGTAAGGCCACAAGATTGGCTTCAAGGATCATTTCATCGTTTTGATTCAATACAGTGATCCGCGACGTGAGGACTCCACGGTCAGGTTTACTCGTCTCCTTCTTTCCCACAATCTTCTGGATTGCCCGTATGGTGTCGCCAAACTTCACAGCCTTTACGAAGCGAGTCGTCACCTCAAGGATAGCAATGGAAGTGCCTTCGAAAGCACCCGTCTGGTTCAGGAGTCCTGTGGCCATTGACAACACGAGAAGTCCATGGGCGATCCTCTCGCCAAGTGGGCCCTTTCTGGCGTATTCTTCATTCATGTGCTCAGGATGAAAATCCCCCGAAAGACAGGCAAAATTAACCACATCAGCCTCAGTAACAGTTCTGGCCCCACTGGCAATCTCTTCATCAATCACAAATTCATCAAACGTCCTTCCGCGCACCTTGTAAAGCATTCGCCCTGCCTCTCTTGATACCTATGATTTATTCAACCATGCATAATAATTTCCGGAAATGTAAAGAGCAGCCAGAGGGTTGTGCCCGGTTACCCTGTCCTTAACAGCAAGGACTGTTGTTGGGGCATCTGCATATTTGAAAAAGAGCGAGTCATGCCCGACACAAAGTCCGAGGAGAACATTAAAGTCTGTCTTCGCCTCGTTGACCACCATGGCCTGCAGTATAGGATTGCACATTGACTCATGGCCACCAATAAAGATTTTTTCTTCTTCTTTAACACCTATTTCTTCCTTGGGAACCCCTCCTGCCTTACAGGCTACTGATGTCACCTCAAAGCCATGGTTTGTCAACAGCTGGTTGACAATGATCGCCTCTTTTGCCAGTCCTATGCAGAAGACGAGCCCTAATTTCTTGTACCCCATTTTCTTTGCAAATTCGATGATTTCGAGAAACCTCGGCTTAACAGGGTGCATGACATATGGTCTCTTTTCTTTTTCAGAGTAACACTCACCCTCCTGGATCGATGCCTGGCGGGCAAATTCAGCGACGGTATTGGTCTGATACTCTTTTTTCGCTTTCTGGACGAGTGTTTTCCTACCAACAGTCGGGCAACCCTTTGAAACCTTACCTCCAGGGGTCATACAGATTCTTTCCGGCGCTGGGTGTTGACATTCAGCGCACTGTACTTTTATTTGCTTTTTCATTTAGTTACCTCCCTAATTTCATCCGGTTTATCATAGTATCATCATATCCAGTTCTTCGTCATCTATCAGCATAGACTATGGAAACTGCCTTTCCTATAGCCCATTGCCTCATGCCTATTGCCATGGGTCTGGTTATTTCGAATTAATGATAAGCGTTACTGGGCCGTCGTTCGTTAGTTTTACGTCCATATGCGCCTGGAATACACCTGTTTCAACCCGTGCAACCTTTTCACGGGCCTTTGCGACAAAAACCTCGAAAAGGTCGCGCGCCTTTTCAACCTCCATGGCATTTGAAAAGGAAGGCCGTCTGCCTTTTGAACAGTCGCCATAGAGAGTAAACTGTGATACAAGGAGAATATCTCCTTTCAAATCAAGCAGTGACTGGTCAAACTTGCCCTCTTTCTCAAAGATACGGAGGTTTATGATCTTATCGATCATCCAGTCTATGCCTTTTTCGTCGTCATCTTTACCGATGCCAACAAAGACGAGCAGGCCACGGTTAATCTTACCGACCATCTGGCCGTCTACCTCAACGGATGCTTCTTTGACTCGCTGAATGACTGCTTTCATATCTATACGCTAAATGGAGGGTGAGAGGAAAAGGAACGAATGCTCGGCCATAGGCTATGAGCGATAGGCTATGGGAAAACAAAAATCTTATCGCTCTCCACCTAATGCCTATTGCCCAGTGCCCATTGCCCGTCTTCAGTTATTATTTCTCCGCTTCTTTTTCCTTTTTCGCAGCTTCGATTATCTTTTCCGCGATCTGGCCGGGAACTTCTTCGTAATGAGAGAACTCCATGGTGAACGTGCCACGGCCACCGGTCATTGACCGCAGATCGGGGGCGTATTTCAATATCTCTGCCATGGGTACCGAGGCCTTAACCACCTGATTATGACCCTTTGTCTCAACACCTATGATTTTGCCTCTTCTTGAATTGAGATCGCCCATTATATCACCCATGTTTTCATCAGGAACAATAACCTCGATCTTCATGATCGGTTCAAGGAGGATCGGCTTGCACAGCTCCATACCTTTCTTGAATCCCATGGATGCTGCAATTTTGAATGCCATTTCCGAGGAGTCCACGTCATGGTAAGAACCATCATAGAGGGTTGCCCTAAAATCTATTACGGGATATCCCGCAAGGATGCCCTGGACCATTGCTTCCACGATACCCTTCTCAACTGCCGGTATATACTGCCTCGGTATTGCCCCGCCAACGACCTTATCCACAAACTCAAATCCTGTACCCCGTGGGAGCGGACCAAGCTCAAGCCAGGTATCCCCATATTGTCCTTTACCGCCTGACTGCTTCTTGTATTTTCCCTGGACTTTTGTCGTCCCCTTGATAGTTTCCTTGTAAGGGACCTTCGGTTCTCTCAGCTCAACCTCTACACCGAATTTCCTTTTCATCTTCTCCACAATGACTTCAATGTGGACCTGGCCCATGCCGGACAGGATGAACTCTTTTGTCTGGTCATCCCTCGAATAGCGGATGGTTTTATCTTCCTCTATGAGCTTTGCCAGAGAAATATTCAGTTTGTCCTCATCACCTTTTGCCTTTGGATGTAGAGAGAAAGATATCAACGGAGGTGCAAGCTTCACTTCTTCAAACTTTATCGGATTCTTTTCATCACACAGGGTGCCCCCGGTGCCTGCTGCCTTCAGTTTTGCCACAACGGCGATATCACCGGCTGATGCAAACCCGGCTGACTTCTGTTTTTTACCCACCAGCCAGAAGATCTGGCCTATCCTTTCTTTCTCATCGTTCGCGGTGTTCAGTACGGTCATATCGGGGTGGAGTTCACCGGAATAAACCTTGAAGAGGGTCAACTTACCGGCAAAGGGGTCAGTAATAGTCTTGAAAATGTAAGCGCTAAACGGGGCGCTGGATGACATCTTCCTCGTCACCTTGTTCCCATTCCTTGGGTCAACACCCTCAACCTCAGCCTTGTATATTGGCGGCGGCAAGTACTTGACTATGTTATCCAGGAGGGGCTGGATGCCAATATTTCTTGTTGCCGCGCCACAAAAAACCGGGACTATCTTTCTCGCCCACACGCCTTCTCTGAGGCACTTTTCTATCTCTTCTTCCTTGATTTCCTGGCCATCGAGGTAACGCTCCATTACTTCGTCATTCATCTCTACAGCAGTCTCGACGAGTTTTTCCCTGTAAGCACCCGCATCGCCAGCGAATTCCTGCGGAATGTCAGTAGTTTCAAAGTCTCCTGATCCGTCATTTTTGAATGTATAGGCCTTCATGGCAAGGAGGTCAATGACTCCTTTGAAATTTTCTTCTTTTCCCATGGGTAGCTGAATTACCAATATCGATTTGTCAGTGAAACTCTTGCGGATGTTCTCTACAGCCCTCTCAAAGTCAGCCCTTTCACGATCCAACTTGTTAACAAAGATGGCAGCAGGAATTCCGAACTCGTTCGTGTATTCCCAGACCTTTTCTGTCCCAACCTTGACACCGTCAACAGCGCTCACTATGATAACGGCCCCTTCCAGAACCTTCATGCAAAGTTTTGCATCTGCGATAAAATTGTCATCTCCGGGGGTATCGAGGAGGTTTATTTTATTTTTTGCCCATTCAAAACAGGCGAATGAAGAAGAGATTGTTGTTTTTCTCTCTACCTCTTCCGGTTCATAATCCATTAAAGATGAACCATCATCAACCCGGCCGAGACGGTTATTTTCTCCTGCAAGAAAAAGCATGGCCTCAACGATTGACGTCTTGCCATCACCTCCGTGTGAGAATAAACCAACATTTCTGATGACATCGGGCTCAAACTTTTTCATGTGAACTCCTTTCGAGATTACTCGGAATTGAAATAAACGTTGTGAATTTTACCTGTCTTCTGCCAAAAAATCAAGACTTTATGTGTGTTTTACCTTTGTTGACATTTCCTCCCCTTTTATGTTTAAGTAATAGTTCAAACTTGATTGGGGTGATAGAGAATGAAGAGACCATTTCAGCCGCACAACAAAAGTAGAAAAAGAACCCACGGCTTTCTCGTCAGAATGAGAACTGCATCGGGAAGAGATGTTATCAGACGAAGACGGGCCAGGGGAAGGAAACAACTCACCGTGTGATAGCGGCAAACCCAGTACATACCCATAACAACACTGACCTGGATCCCATGGCAAACACATTTTCAAAAGATGAAAGATTAAAAAAGGGGGATTTTCGGGGTATTCGCTGGAAAAAACACGCAGAAACACCCCATTTTCTGCTGCTTGTTCATAGAAATGGGCAGGGGCAAACAAAACTTGGTGTTACGATACGAAAAAAAACTGGGGGGGCAGTAGTCAGGAACCGCATGAGAAGACTGGTGAAAGAATTTTACAGGCTTAACAAAGACCTGTTCCCGGATCGTCATAATAATCTTCTGAAGATCAAACAGGTTCCTGAAAGACTAACATGGACGGAGACAGACAAAGAACTGCACATATTGTTGCAGGTGCATACCCTTTAAAAAAATTCGCAATCTGCTTGCTGGACATATACAAGATCTGTATATCTCCCTTTATACCCACACAGTGTAGGTTTTATCCCACCTGTTCCAGCTATATGCAAGAAGCAATTGAGAAAAAAGGGCTCCTGAGAGGTCTGTTGTGTGGCATCGGAAGAATTCTGCGATGTCATCCCTTCAGTCGCGGTGGTTACGATCCGGTCAAATAGCGGAGGAATGTAATGGAAAAAAGAACCATGATAGCGCTTCTGGCAACGATTGTCCTGCTTTTTTTCTTCCAGATGTACTTTGCACCCAAACAACCAGTGCAAGAGACACCGCAGGCCAAACCCGAGCAACAAGTACAGACAAAAACCGATCAGGCGGCACAGACTAAGGCAACTGGTAGCGTACCACAGGCCAAAACAGAAACGCCAAAACCCACAGAAGCCAAGGCAACCCAGCGTTTTTTTGCAGAAACTCCTTTGCTTAAAATTACTTTCAGTGATCTTGGCGGTGCCATTGAAAATGTAAAACTGGCACAATACAAAGAAACGGTCAAAGAAGAGCAAGGCAAAGAACTCATAGAAGACATCAAGCCATACAGCTATACTCCAAGAGTTTTTAAAACCACAAACGGTGAAACAATAAACGACCGAACCATTTTTAAGCCAGACAAAACCGGCGTCAATGTGAAAGATAAACCGGAAACCATCATCTTTTCCGGAACCCTTACCGATGGGAAAAGAATAAGAAAAATCTATACATTCTATCCGGATAAGTACACAATCGACCTGAAGGTAGAGGTAGAGGCAACAGACGCTGACAAAGCAATGGTTGATTTCGCAGTA
>Ga0105103_10001338_pt1 | contig 13626 bp, 12 predicted proteins | sample PPLLaktember2015_2_FD_79107 | JGI IMG/M metagenome (GOLD analysis project Ga0105103, IMG submission 79107) | Freshwater sediment microbial communities from Prairie Pothole Lake near Jamestown, North Dakota, USA - PPLs Lake P7 Core (6) Depth... | ecosystem: Environmental > Aquatic > Freshwater >...
ACGGGCAAAGAAGTCTCCATCACAAGAAGCCCGGTTCCCAAACTCATGCTTCTCGTGATCCTGCTCAACTTCTTCTCCTTCTTCTACACCAAGAACTATTACTACACGAATGTGGCAGTCACTATGCATCTGACAGCCCTGCTTTTCATGTACTTCGTCTCCCTTCACCTTTCCGGGAGAACCGCCTTCTGGCTCATCGTCCTCACGGCCTTGAGCGGGGTGCTCGTCTCCATTGAGACGTGGTTTGAGTTTTACGACAAGTCTATCCTGTTCCAATGGATGACTCCCGGCTCCATGGTGATAGGGACCATCGGAAATTCAAACTACCTCGGAGCCTACCTGCTCTTTCCTCTCCTTGCATTCACAGCCCTGATCTTTCTCTTCGAGGGAAAGCTCCGATGGGTTGCCGGTGCTCTCTGGATCTTCGTGTTTGCAGCGCTCCTGTTCTCAAGAGCCAGGGCGGCATGGGTCGGTGTGGCCGCCGCTGTGCCGGGCTTTATCTTCTCTGTCATGAAAATCCATGGCTTTTCCCTCAAGGCCCACTTGCGCTCAAGAGCAAGGCATGCGGTGATCTGCGCTGTGTCTGCGCTCGTGCTCATAGGACTCCTGTGGGCTCTCGCACCTCAGCGTTTTCATATGATGATGGGGTTCAGCAATGTAACAAACCCCACCTCCTTCGCCCTCAGGACTCAGAAATACTTCCAGGCCGCCTGGTGGCTCTTCAAAGAGAGCCCTCTTTTCGGAACAGGCCTTTGGTCCTACAGGAATCTGGTCTACGATGCTCAGGCGGAACTCCAGAGAATTCAGGGGGATTTTTTCCAAGGTTACGCGGAGCCCAAACCCAGAAGGGTTCACTGCGAGTATCTTGAAACCCTGAACGACGGAGGGCTGTTGGCCGGCCTGGTGCTGCTCATTTTCGTCGGCGTGGTCCTGAAGCACGGCCTTGCGGTGATCAGGAAAGAAGACACTCCCTGCAGGACAGGGTGATCGCAAGCGCAGCCTTCTACTCCCTCGTGGGGGTCATGGTGGTCGCTCTTTTCTTCTTTCCCTTCCGCCTCAACAGCACCCTGTTCATGACCGTGCTAGTGATGGGAATCGCCGAGGGCCTTTACCTCAGGCACGGCGGTCTTATAGAAAAAGCAGGCCTTACCCTTCCGGGCGGGCGTTATGGCTTGTTGTCCGTTGTCCTTCTCTTCTTGATCGGATGGCTGTACTACAGCGGGTACAAACCCATCAAAGGCGAGATGGAGCATCTGGGATACAAGAAATCCATGTCCATGGGCATGTTCAAAGAAGCCGAGAAACACATTGCAAAAGCCGTGGAGTATGATCCGGACAACACTCTCTATTGTCTTTACGCAGCTCAGCTTTACATGGGGCCGGCTAAAGATCTTGCAAAGGCGAGGGATATGCTCGAACGGGCGGTCCATCTCTTCAACGGCGATGCCACCAAGTGGTCCCTCTATTACCTGAAGGGGCAGCTCGCCTTTCAGACGGGCGCTATTATGGAAGCCAAAGCGGCCCTTGAGAAATCCCTCCAGTACAATCCCCTGTACACGGAAGCCCAGCAGAAGCTGGATGAAGTGAACAAGGTGATCAAAGAGCATGACAGGGTGATGATCAAGTTCAGATGACTCTTCTCACAAAGATTTTTTTCTGGACCGGGCTGGGGATCTATGGGCTGCTGCTGTTCCTGCTGCTCACCCTCCACCGATTGCCTGCAGACAGGATGCTCGGGAAAGCCCTCACCGTGTGGACCGAAACACAGACCCTGGTCTCCGCAGAAACCGTGACTTTCTCTTTGCCCATCTCCTATGCCCTTGAGAGGATCTCCTGTGAAGCCCACTGGCCTCAGGGAGTGTCCAAGGACCATATCGATTCCCTGATCTTCAGCCCGGAATGGTCAAGGATCTTTTCCGGCTCTCTTCCCCTGAAAAGCGAGGCAAACTTTGCCGGTGGGCGGGTGGAATCCAGAGTGGGTGTGCCTTTCCTCAGCCGGGGGTACTTCGATGCAAGAGGCTCAGGCATCCGTCTTGAATATCTGAGTTTCGTGCAAGTCCTGCTCGACCGCCGCCTCTCCGGCCAGTGTGAAGGCGAGTTGCGGCTCCTCGGCGATGTGCGCTTTCCCTCAGGCTTGAATGGCCGTGGATTCCTGCGGGCCGCGGATGGATCGGTGGAATCCAAGTTGCCGCTTGCCGGGCTTCGTACCATTCCTTTCCGGTCCGCCAGCGCCCTCGTGATCATTCAAAAAGGAGTGCTCTTCCTGAACGACGGGGAGATCTCTGGACCGGCAGTATCCGGTACCTTCTCAGGGGAGGTGAAGCTCGACGACAGAATGAGCAGAAGCCTTCTGAACATCACGGCCCATCTCACGCCGGGGCCCATGGTTCACGAAAACGATTTGGCAAGGCAATTGGTGGCATCGCTCGCAGCGGAGGGCGAACCGATCACCGTCCGTCTGGAAGGGACCCTTGGCAGCCCTTCCATTAGGTGGGAAAAGGATTGACCGAAGGAGATGACGAATAAACTGAAATACTTTTTTTTCTTTCTCCTCGTCACGGCTGCAGCTTATGCGGGGAGCACCCTTTTCCTCTCCTACCTGGACCGTGAGATTGTGAAAGAGCTGCCATCGCCTGCCCCGCCCCCTCCCCTTTCCCCGCCTGACGACTCCAGGACCGTTGCGAAAAGGTCTCTCCCTCCGGAGCGAAAAGAGGACACTTCAAAGAAAACGTCCCGAACTCAGGAAAAGCCCGGTTTGAGTTCATTGAACCTCAAGCTTCTGGGCACCGTGGTGAATGAGAAGGGATCCTCCTGGGCCATCATCCAGGATCTCGACCGCGATCGCCAGGACATGGTGAGCGTAGGATCTGTGGTGGCTGGAGCACGGGTGGTTTCAATCGCGAAAGACAGAGTGGTTCTCAACGTCAACGGCAGGGAAGAGATTCTCCTTCTGGGAGCGGAAGGAACCCGGCCGGCAAGCACTCGCGGTGATCAGGCACCTAAAGAAAGCGCCACGAGCACGTACGTGGTGGACAGGGAAACGGTCCGAGAGAACCTCGACAACCTGCCGTCTCTCCTGATGCAGGCAAGAGCGGAGCTTTATTTCAAAGAGGGGAAACCCGAAGGTTTCCAGTTGAGCCAGATCCAGAAAGGAAGCATCCTCAAGTCCGTGGGCTTTCAAGATGGGGATGTGATCCGGAGCGTGAACGGCCAGGAGGTCCGGTCCATGGAAGATGCGATCGCCCTCTACCAGAAGTTCGGGGACAGCGACTCCTATACCATCGGTATCCTGCGCGGCGAAAAGCCCAGAACCCTGCATGTGAAAATCAGGTAAAGAAGCAAAGAGCATAGCGCGCAGAGCAGAGAGCAAGGAGCAAAGACCAAGAAAGCTCTCCCCTCCCCTGTGCTCCTTATTTTGCCCTGGCCCAGGTTACGGCATCGGCCACTCCCAGAGCTATGGCTTCGAGGGTTTTAGGGCAGAACCTTTTTGTTTTTCGGTATCTCCCGAAAAACAAAAAGGATTCTCTGTGCCCTCTGTGTCTCAATGGTGAAAATGACTGTGGTGAAAAAACTGTTGAAATCCTCAGAGGATGGTTTAGAATGTTTCTTTGCGTGGGGATGTAGCTCAGATGGGAGAGCGATGCGTTCGCAACGCATAGGCCGAGGGTTCGAATCCCTTCATCTCCACCAGTAAGAATATAACCTGCTGTGATCACGGCAGGTTTTTTATTTCTTGAAGCCTTGGATTCGATCAACTCCAGTTCTTACACACATTCCTTACACACATCTGAACGGAGTTGAGCGATGAAAGCCGTGAAAAAATCACCTCACTACCTTGTACGAAACCCACACTCCTTCTGCTTCCGTGTTAACGTCCCCAAAGATCTGCAATGCGTTATGGGCAAAAAGGAGTTGCGAGTTACGCTTAAGACGGGATACGTTGGTGTTGCTAGAGTCAAGGCGCAGCTCATCGCAGCTCAGGTGCGTGCCTTACTAACTCCAGTTTGATCGGGTTTCTGCACCACTCCACCTTGATTCCGATGTCCATGTTAGCGCTCCTTTCATCGGATTGGCGTTACGGGCACAAAATACGGCCACACAGGCATGCTTCACTGAAGATGCTCCGCATGCGTCAATACCAACAGCCAGCCCTTCGGGCTTTGGTCAATTTTTTGCCGATTCTGACAGCTCAGATCGTCTGGTGTTTGGCCTTCTGACGAAACAGCTGTAGCTGCCCTCCCCTGCTTACAGCGTTGGGCCTATCTTGCCTCTGACTCAGCCCCCCTGAGCTGTCCCCCTGCTTTTTGCCCGGTGGTCTGTCCCCCCTCCTGTGGCAGCACTCCCAGGCATCAAGATAACAGATATTGTTCCTTCCCTATATTCCGCTATTCAAGAGCCTCCGAACCGTCCCTTCGATCTCTTTCTGCTTGAACGGTTTCGGGATTATGGCATCAACACAGCTCTTGCCCACCTTTTCCCAGTGCTTATCCTCACTGAACCCCGTTACTACGATGACAGGAGTCTTTGGGGATCGTTCCTTGAAGATGCGAGACAATTCCCAAACATTCATCTGAGGCATCTGAAGATCGATAATCACCAGATCGTAAGGGCTGGTGAGAAAGAGAGTCCCCCCATCAAAACCATTGCCAGCGAGAACGACATCGTACCCCAAAGAGGAGAGCATTTTTGACAGGACATCCCGAACAATCTTGTTATCATCAATCACTAGCACCTGCCTCTTCCTTCCCAATGGTGAGATGGTATGTGGAGCTTTCTCCATCACGATTTCATTTTGTAGCATTTTCTTCCCCCCTTGCTTTTCCGACCTTAGTAAATGACCCTGCAAATGAGCTTGAGAATAAACGATCTACTCCCCTCTCTTTTGCAGGAACCCTCTGTTCACCAAACATTTCCTTCTTTTCATTAGATAGGGTCTGCATCAGCCCCTCGCTGGGAGATTCTTAAGATCTTGAAGAAGGAGATCAGTCATAAGATCCCCACAGGCAGGATAATGTTGATGGAACCTGATAGACCCGGTTGCAGAATGGGAGACTTTCACCTCTACCATCAAAGAAGAAATGGATGGAGTAAATGGGGTGAACTATGTATTTTTGGGCCACAGAGTGAGTGGATTCGCATCAGGTGGCTATGGGGTCAGAGAGATCCATTTATCCCCAGCTAACAAGAGTACATCGACCCGTGAGAGATCACCCCCTGCAAAATGCTGTCGGTACTTGGGCCTGATCAAGTGGGGTACTCTGTTATCATAGGTTGCTCCGCTTCGAGATCTCCAGGGTCTCTGCGCTCCGCAACCTCTGCCCCCGACCTTAATCCTGATGGGTGACTGGTGCAGTTAGGAAAAGACGGACACCTTACACCAAGAAATAACGGCAAAGGTGATGATGCTGGCGCTTGCTACACTGGTCGTCACAGGAAGATATCTTTCGCTTCTAAGGGAGTCATTTTTTCTCTTGACTGGTGCCTTTTAATGGGTGACCCCTAATTTTAGCGTTGCTTGAAATAAAGGCTTCTAAGCGATGGGTCAGCTTGCCCTTCGTCTTCAATGGCCATTCTCGATCAGCTTTTGCGCAACCTCCTTCACGCTACGGTCTCGACGAAACTGAACAATGGTAGGTCATGATTAGCCAGTCCCAGGGTTATTCGAAAAATAGGATTTAACCCCGAGCTTCCATTAAAACCGAATTTTTCTTATTATTTAAGAAACCTGACGGATTTATAGAGTACACTTTCCCTTGAACAGTCTTCATTTCCATCATCCCGCTGCAATAAAAACACTTCACTGGCCCTTCATATTCATCAAATATCGAGTGGTCCAAATTAAGCTCGTGCCCACAAGAGATACACTTTACTCTCATATCACTCTACCTCCTCTAACTGATCGTCATTGGCAACGCTAAAAGCAAGCGGTGTGCCGGAGAGCAGTGTGGCTTTTGTAACCATTTGATATTATGAGGTATCTTTGTTTTAAGTCTCTTGGAAACCTGATTCAAAAGGATTTTGTCTGCATGGATTCTCCTATACTATTGATCCCCGGAAGTGTGTGGAATTCTCTCCTCAGCGCTTGAATGCGATTGAGGCGAATGCCCTGATGTCTTTTCCCCTTTTATCCTCCTTTCAGGATTGAGCGCAGAGAGGCTCGGTATGCTAATGGACTAAGCAGCATACCGGCCACTTCAAGCATGATCAGACGGCGCGGTAGCAAACCTGGGTGAAGAAGACGGCGGAGGATCCACTTGCAGAGCCACTCCCGCACGGCAAAGAACAGGATTGTACGCCGACTCAAGGTGCCCTTGCGTGCGCAACTGAACAGGTAGCAGCCGAAGCCTCGACCATTGTAAATCAGTTGTCTGACCAGGGCTGTCGTATCCCGCCTGTGGATGTGCCGCACAAGGGCAAATGGTTCGTATACCAGCGTGTAACCCCGCGCGACGATCCGATGAAACATCTCGATGTCCCCTGCGCCCCCGCTGGGGGTTCCCACATCAAGGACTATGTCGAATAATCCGACAGAGGTGAAAATCTCGCGGCGGAAGGCCATATTACAGCCCACTCCGAATCCGCTCGACCACAGTAATTCCCGCATGGTGATCGTCTGACGTCTGATCGTCCTGCCTTGGAACCCGTGCCCCATCCCTCCATAGCCCAACTCAAAAATGATCTGCGCATCCGTCTCAAGTTCAGCCGCTACAACGGGCCCGGTCACGGCCATGACGTCACGCTCGGTAAATGCCCGAGAAATCGCCTTCAGCCAATTCCGATCGGGGCGGGCGTCGTCATCTGTGAAGGCGACAATGCCGTAGCGGGCTTCGCTGATTCCCCGATTGCGCGCCCGGTCCAGGCCAGGCCGCTCTTCGCGGACGTAGCGGATTGGCAAACTGGATGCAAGCAACGCCGTCTCCTCGTTGGATGGCGCATTGTCAACGACAATGACCTCATAATCCGAGTAATCAAGAGTGAGGAGCGCCTGAAGGCATCCCCTCAGTTGACCGACCCGATCACGGGTACAGACGACAACGCTAATCGGCAATGAGTCCGTCTTGTCAGTCGGAATGGGGTGGAGCTGCTGGTCGAGCACGGCTCGCAGGACATACTCTCCAAGCTTTTTCGCGATGACCTCACGCAATTGCTCAGCGTGTACAACCGGTTGCTGCAAGTTTCTAAGCGTGACCCATCCAACCGGCTGCCTCCGATAACGGACCAAGATATAGACCCCTTCATAGAGGTGGAGGGACTGGATCGCAGGGACCCTTTCCGAAACATCGATCTCGATGACCTTCATCGCCACAGGCAGTCACTCCTGTTCCTCAATATGGGATTGTCGAGAACACCTTCCATGGCCAGCGCAATCAGCATCCGCTTGGCCAAACCTGCCAGGAGGATCGGGCGGAGGTGAACACCACGGAGAGGTTCAGCGCCCGGCTGGGAATCGATGGAGCCGATGAACTGCTGCGCGAAACGGATATGGACGCTTTTGGGTCTTTTTTGATCCAGTATTCTCTCCGAGGCTTCCAGTCCCTCACGAAGATCGATCTCGATTTCACAACCCTCTTCCGGAAGGCGAGCGGGGCCGGTTTGCAAGAAACTCGACGCTGCCGATAATGATCCCAATTTCTCCGCAACTCCCCGCCAGTACCAGTATGCGCATAAGCCTCCGCGAAGTCGATCCCACAACCCACGCATCCTCGCCCATTGAAGAAACGCGAGCGCCTGACGGAGGACTGCGGTCATGGCAAGCCCGGCCGCCGGACACTTGAAAGCAAGGGCACTTGGAATAACACCTAGAAAGGAATATGCCTTCGGGCAGGCGAGAGGCAAAAGAGACAGAAGCTCGGGATGGCGCCGGCCCATGAGCACATCGGCTTGCCCCTCCTCGTATTTTCGTGCGAACGAACGGTTGAGGTCCATCGCTTCATGGTGATATCCCCGCGCGTCAACGGCGAAAAAGAAGTCAACCCCAGCTTTGATCAGCCGCATCCCGAGTTCATAGTCCTCGTGGGTACGAAAAGAAAGGTCGAACCCGCCCACCCTGGCAAACAGCTCTGATCCGAGAGAGAAATTGCCGCCGAGCAGATCGCTGTACCTAAAGCGATAGCCGGGTTGCCGCATCTCGTAGAACCTGCCCTCCCACCAATTGCGGAGTCCGACATGAAGGAAATCGATCCGCCCGGACGGAACCACGGGCGGCAGGTAGCCGATGACGACCCGGCCGGACCTCTCGTTGTGTGCACGCGCGTGGGCGTCGATCAGAGAGGGGGACGCCTCGATGTCGTCATCCAGGAAGAGAAGCAACCTCCCCATGGCATGCATAGCGCCGCGGTTCCGCGCCGCTGCGGGACCCTGGTGCGCCTGTTTGATGATTTTGAGGGAGAATGGGGTGTTGGAGCGATGCAACAACTCTACTGTCTCATCCGTGCACCCATCTGAAACGACCAGAACCTCCATGTCCTGAAGAGGAAACGTTTGACCGGCCAACGCAGTGAGCGTTCGCTCCAACAAGGCGCTTCGGTTATGCGTAGGAATCACTACGCTTATAAGAGGCTTACTGCTCATCACAGGCGCGAACCCTCGAACGGAGTCGTCGGGACAGGAGATAAGCCCACGGACCCCAAAAACAGCCCCGCAGCTCCGCCAACATTAAGTCAAGGGGCCTTCTGCCGGGGCGTTTAAGAACAGAGGCCAAGACTCCCCGCATTTGGTATCGGAAAAACCAGGACGAGGCCGCTTTCAAAACACTCCATTCCCTTTCCACCAGGAGAGCCCTCATCCAGAACGCATAGAGCCCCACGCCATACCCGTAGAGGGTGTGTCGCAACTCCTTCCATGTGCGCCTGTGAAGATGCCAGTTCAGTGCGGCGGGGTCGTAGACGATGCGGTATCCCGCAGCCAATAATCTGGAGAGCATCTCGGTGTCGCCCCCCGATCGAGTCGGCGTGCCCGCGTCGAGTGCTTCGTCAAAAGGGCCAACACGGTCAACAACTTCTCGCCGAAAGGCCATATTGACCCCTGCACCCACCCTGCCTGCGGATGAAGGACGGCAATTGCCGCTATCGTAGATCACTCTCTGGAATCCGCGTCCGAAGGGACTATAGCGCTCAAACCACTCCTGGGCCTCGGTCTCCAACTCCAGCGGCATCGTGAGACCGGTAACGCAGAAAACGAGAGGATCATCGAAATTGTGCAAAAGGGCCCGCAGCCAATCGGGATCGGGGATGGCATCGTCATCCATAAATGCCACAATGTCCTGCCGTGCTTCACGAAGCGCCCTGTTCCGGGCAGCATTCAGCCCTGGCTTGCCTTCACGCACGTATCTCATGCGATCGTGGCTTTTTACAAGGCAGCGTGTTTCGTCAGTTTTAGAACAATTATCCACAATCAATATCTCTTGTCCTTCATCGAACAGTCGATTGAGGGCTTCCAAACATCGGCTCAACTCTGCCGGTCGGTCTCGGGTGCAAACGGCAATGGTGGCTGTTTGGTGTGTAGAATGAGTTGGCCGTAGATTTTCCGGCCTTAAATAGACCTCGAGCCACCGATGCCATAAACGCCACCCGGCTGCGTGGATCACGGCCCCTCTGAGTTCGGTGCCGGCAATGGACCCGTTGATCACCGGCAGGTATGCACTCCCCACAGGGCGACCCCATAATCTGACCAGGATGAGGGCACGGCTGTAACGATGAAGCCCGGTAATCTCCGGTGGAAGCCGGCTCAAATCAAGGTCTAGAATAGCGGTCGGCATAGGTACCCTCAGATGTTTTCCCCAAACCCGGACCCTTCAATCGCAAAACCCCGCCCCCATTCCTCCTTTGAAACTGAGGACCATGTCGGGTGCATGCAGATCACTCCGGAGACATGCGGGGAAGGCCCAAGGGAACTCTCCACGTACAATACATGCGTCTGCCAGTGGTAATCGTATACATAGCTCCAGTCCGGGGGATAAAGACCCACAACGATATAGTATCTCCCGGGAAGCAGGGGCAATGCCGGCAGATGACAGCGAAAGTATCCTTTCTCGCCAAGAGAACCAAAGGCTTCGGTGGCAGATGGAACAACGGTCTCGAAACACTTGACATTGGTTTCGCTGTAAATACCCAGAAGAAGAATCAGGTCCGACAAAGGCTGTACCAGACGATATCCAAGCCGCATGGTAATGCTGCTTCCACTCTGCAAGGTATCCGTCGACCGGCCTTGATCGTCAACCATCTCGACCGAGTCGATCCTTGCTTCCAAGGTTCCCAGACGGTTGCCCCGCGTCATGGCAGAGCCAAGCTGAGCTCCGCACTTCGAAATCAGGCCGGATCTCCTCGCCGTCCGTTCACGCATCACATCATCGTAACAGTGAATGGCCCTCTCCGGATCCGCTTGGGTAATGAGACGACCTTGCTCCAGCACCATCACCTCATCGCACAGACTGCGAATCTGATCGGTGCTGTGGGAGACCAGAACCAATGTTTTTCCCATCCTCCGAAAGGCGTTCAACCGGTCGATACATCTCTGCTGGAAACGCGAATCGCCCACTGCCAGTACCTCATCGATCATGAGGATATCCGGATCGAAATGGATTGCTGTGGAGAAGGAAAGACGAAGGTACATCCCGGTGGAATAAGTTCGCAAAGGAAGATCCACAAATTCTTCCAATTCGGCAAAAGAGATAATTTCATCCTGAAGGCCCAGCACCTGGCGTCTGGTCAACCCGTTCAAGATACCTGCGGTCATGATGTTCTCCCTGCCTGTCATCTCGGGATGAAAACCACTTCCGAGCTCGAGCAATCCACTAATCTGACCTGTTTTGTGAATACAGCCTGCACTGGGCCGTCCCAAGCCGCAAAGCAATCGTAGCAATGTACTTTTGCCGGCACCATTATGCCCGATGATTCCCAAGGTGCTGCCCTTCTCTATCGAAAAGGAAACATCCTGCAACGCCCACAGAATTCCGTCTGTGCTATGACGCCCCGAAAGATATCTGATCATCGATTCCTTGAGAGTCGAGGGGCGGCTTCGCTCTAGCTTGAACCATTTGGAAACAGCTTCGGCTCGTAAGGCAACGGTCATTGAATCACTCTTGAACCTTTCAACATCGGAATCCCTGAACAGGAACCTTTAAAGGATATCGAAAATCTCAGGCAACCAGCGACGATAGACAGCGTATCCAATGCCGAGCAAAGCCAGGCTCATGCCGGCTGCACCCAACAAGCGATTCCAATCGGGAGCCATCCCGTAGAAAAAAATCCCCCGATACCCCTGGACCAGAACCGCAACAGGATTCAAGGCATATATCCATTCGTAACTTTTCCCGATTGCCTGGGACTGATAAAAAATCGGGGTGAGATAAAACAGGAGGAGAAGGCCCATACCTGCCAAGTGCTCGACATCACGATAAAATGCATTTAGCGTGGCGACGATCAAGCTCAAGCCTGCGGTCAGAATTCCCTGGATGAGCAGAAGCAGCGGGAAAAGGAGAAGAGATAATGCCATGGGTCGGTCGTACAGGATAAGTATGAACAGAAGGAGCGGCAGAAACATTAAATAGTGAATCAGATTCGACAGGGTGTTTACCGCGATCATCGTGGATGGCTCGAAATGAGTGCGCCGCATGAGGTCGCGGTTATAGATGAAGAGGCCGCCCGCTGAGCCGATGCTGCTGCTGAACCATGTCCAGGGAAGCAGCGCGCTGAAAACGAAAGCAGGATAACCATCAATATTCAAGGGGATGACGATTCTGAACAAGAAAACAAGAACCAGCAATTGTGCCAATGGAGACAAAACGGACCAGAAGATACCCAAAACCGATCTCTTGTAGCGAAGAACAAAATCACGCCACACCAGGTGACTGACGAGATCAAAATGATAGATCAAGGATTCTGGCATAGGAGTTTCCCCACCCGTTCCTCAGTCAATTCCAAACTTTCCAAGCCGCAGATTTGTGGGGTCGTATCAAACCCGACAAGATCTCCGTGACCTTCTTCAGTTTCGTATAAAGTCCTTTGCCTAAGAGAGTGTACCCCAGACATTTTATGAGGCTCGCGTAAGGACTTCCGCTCAAGGGATAAACTGTGATCGCTTTTAAAAAGGCTGCATTCGCCTTTCCCACCTCCTGTTGATCTCTGAAGAGAAGCCCTAAGTCGAGTATGTGGTTGCTGTAGGCTTTCCTGTTTGACGTGAAGAATGGACCATATTTAGTCAGGAGTGCTTCCTTGCCCTTGACTTTGATTTCGAGATTGTTTGAAATTTGATTTTTATGACAGTGATACTTTACTAAGGGGGTCTCGATGTAATCAAAATGGAATTCCCTGGAGATCCGGATCCACATGTCGTAGTCCAGGCAATAGGCAATATGCTCATCGAAAAGACCCACTCGACAAAAACATTCCTTTCGCAAGAGAACCGTCGAAGGGGTGCCTACGAAATTGGCAAAAACCATGTCCCTATATATGTCCCCTTTCTTCTTCGGAACCCACTCGCCCAGGGTTATGCCTTTGTCCATGTCAATGACCACAAAGCTCGAGTAAACCGCCCCGATGATTGGGGGGCTCTTTTCTATTAAGTTGAGCTGCAGCCGAAGCTTTTCAGGCAACCACTCGTCATCATCGTCTAGGAACGCGATGAAATCACCCTCTGCATGGGTGATGCCCGTATTTCGAGATGCAGCTTCGCCCCTGTTAATGTGATGTTTTATGTATTTGATCCGTTCATCTTTGAATGAGGACAGGACTTCTTGAGTTGCATCTTCTGAAGCATCATCTACGATGATCAGTTCAAACTCCTTAATGGTTTGATTCATGACGCTGGCTATCGCAATCAGAAGCAATTCCGACCGGTTACGAGTAGGAATGATGACTGATACTCTTGGCTTGATTGGCATTGAGTCTTCTCGCGAACCTTATGCCTGATCCATCACACGACCAGAGATGTAAGGTCTCATGTTTTGCGGGGACTCAACCGGTGAAGACTGCTTTGGACAATTCCCCGGGCGGCAGCGTTTTCGTTTCTGCAACACCAATATCATTATGGGACCCTCAATCGGTTAAGCGAACAAAGCGGCTATACTAGAGATGCGGTCCTGTTCTCCACTGATTGCATCGCATGTTCTTCCACCGTTTGATAACGGCCTGGGGGAAGAAGGAAAGCACTAAATTGAACCAAGCATTGCCATTCAGCGGTCTTGTATGAATCGAAAGCAAAAAATGTTTGAAAGCCTTCTCCCTATCGAAAGTTTGCTCCAGGAAGATTTTGCCAATGCGAAGATAGTAATTGCTTTCCTTCCACTCCTGTGTCCTCAACTGCGTCACCTTCTTTAGCACTTCCAGTTCATCGTGGGAGATCTCCCCTGTCTGTAATATATTCATGGAAATCTTCAGGACGCTGCTGTAGTACGCCCGACCCTGATTGGTAATGGCGGAAGGAACCAATCTGTATTTCATTAAGGGCTCTGGCAAATTTCTTAGTTCACCGAATTCAGAAAGCCTGTTGAAAAAGATGAGATCTTCGAAGTAGTGTTTGATTGCTTCGAAATAACCCCCGCACTGAATTGCAGCCTCTTTTCTGAACATTGTGGAACTGTGGTAGAAGGGCGTCCGGGGCAAAAGCGAACAGATCTCCCGCCAGCTG
>Ga0105103_10001339_pt1 | contig 13624 bp, 8 predicted proteins | sample PPLLaktember2015_2_FD_79107 | JGI IMG/M metagenome (GOLD analysis project Ga0105103, IMG submission 79107) | Freshwater sediment microbial communities from Prairie Pothole Lake near Jamestown, North Dakota, USA - PPLs Lake P7 Core (6) Depth... | ecosystem: Environmental > Aquatic > Freshwater >...
AGTCCTTTTGTTATTGGATTGGCATTAAGTGCTTCTAAAATAGTTGAGGGGGTTACCGATCCATTTATTGGCCATTTGAGCGATAATACCCGGTCGCGTTGGGGTAGAAGAAGGCCTTGGATTCTTGTCGGGGCTTTTATTATGACAATTATCTTTATCAGTATATGGTTTACTCCGCGTTCTGTAGCTGATGCTAAGATTCTTGGTGTAAGTTTTAAAGGATCTGTGCTTCAGGCAGCCTACCTGGTTACTACTATTTCTTTGTTCTTTATGACCTTTACTATTTGGCAAATTCCATTTAGCGGCTTGGGGTTAGAGCTGGAAATTGACTATAATGAACGTACCAAACTGCAAATATATAAAATAGTCCCATCCTATATTATGGGTACTGTTATAGGTTCATTATATCTTATTACCCAGTTACGTTCAGTGTGGGGAGGCGATGAGGTCACTGGGGCCAGGTATGTTGGGCTCATAGTGGGTGTTATTATACTTCTTACAGGCATTGTTCCTGCTATATTTTGCAAGGAACGTTATGTAATTAAGCATGAAAAAGTTAAATTCTGGCCATCATTTATTGAAACATTTAAAGACGGGCCTTTTCGATTATTGATGGGTGCAATATTCTTTATTTTTGTAAGCCTATTCTTTATGTTGCCACTATTAGGATACATCACATTGTATCATGTAGGTTACGACGGGATACATAAAGTGTTGAGCTGGAGCTGGAGGGAGCCTTTTCAATTTAATTTGATCGAGAAATTTATTACTCATAAAGAACTTGCAGGAATGATCGGTGTATATACCGGTATTACACAGACAATAACCCAACTAATTAGTGTTTTGGTAATTAATAAAATCAGTAAGTTTTTCGATAAAAAATCAATACTTATGGCTGGCCTTTCAATAGGTATTTTAGGTTATTTATCTAGTTGGTACTTCTTTACCCCTAATTATCCTTACCTGGCAATACTTCCTCCTGTAATTGTTAATATAGGGCTCAGTGCATGTTGGGTATTAATCGGTTCCTTCTGTGCTGATATCTGTGATTACGATGAATCGAAAACCGGTAAACGCAGGGAAGGCATGTTTAGTGCTGTCATGGGATTCCTGATGAAATTATCGATTGCCTCTGTTACAATTTTAACTTCTTGGGTATTAATACATTTAGGTATTGAAGGTCAAGATCCTCATTTATCGGCCGGACAATTATTTACAATTCGTTGGTTCTACATTGCAGTACCGGCTATAGCAATGATCGTCGCAATCTTATTTATGTGGAAATATCCACTATCTAAATTAAGGGTAAATGAAATTCAGGAACAACTGGCGAGAGTTCGTAAGGAAGTGGAAATTCATTAATTATTTGTTGATTTTTTAAAATAAGCAATATGCAATACGGATATTTTGACGATATAAAAAAAGAATATGTCATAACAAATCCTGCCACTCCACGATCGTGGAGCAATTATCTTGGTAGTACTGAATATGGCGCTATTATTACGAATAATGCTGGAGGTTATAGTTTTTATAAATCGGGGGGGATGGGCCGGTTTACCCGATTGCGTTTTAACTCAATCCCTCTCGACCAACCTGGCCGCTATATTTATGTACGCGATAATGAGAGTGCTGATTATTGGTCGGCATCGTGGCAACCTGTTGGTAAACCGCTGGATAAATATAAATCAGAATGTCGCCATGGTAGCGCTTATACCATCATTTCTTCAGAATATGAAAATATTAAAACTGAAACTACTTTCTTTGTCCCACTGGGGCAGATTTTTGAAGCCTGGAAAATAAAAGTTACTAATAATGGTTCAAAAAGACGAAAACTGAGTTTTTTTTCATTTGTTGAATATGCTAATTGTTGGAATGCAATGCAGGATTTACTCAATTTACAGTATATTCAGTATATAGCCACCATGGATTTTGTCGATGGGATTATTGATCATGGTACCAATATCCATATTCCGGCAATGCCCGATAATTTTGCCGAGAATGATCAGGGGCGGCATACATTTCTCGCATTTCTGGGAGGCGAGATCAAAGGGTTTGAAACCGATTTGAACAGTTTCCTTGGAAATTATCGTACTTATAATAATCCACAAGTAGTTGAAACGGGTAAATGCTCAAACTTTAAAGCTGCCGGCGATAATGTTTGCGGTACTATTCAGGTTGATGTGGAGCTTCAACCTGGCGAAACGAAAGACCTGATTGTTTTAATGGGTGTAGGTGAAGCTGCAAAAGAAGGTAAAAATGTAGTAAAGGAGTTTGGTAATGCCCAACGACTTGAAAAAGAGCTCTATAAGCTTAAAGAATACTGGCATAACCGTATTAGTTCTTTTAAAGCTGAAACACCTGACAGTGAATTGAACAGTATGTTGAATATGTGGAGCTCTTACAATTGTCAAATGACTTTTGCCTGGTCGCGTGCAGCTAGCTTGGTGTACACCGCTTCGGAACGCGACGGACTTGGATATCGCGATAGTGTTCAGGATTTGTTGGGGGTAATCTCAAATATCCCGGAAGAAGCCCGCGAACGGCTCGAACTTATGATTACCGGACAGGTATCAACAGGTGGTGCTATGCCAGTGGTAAATAAAATTAGTCATAAACCCGGAAGTGAAGTTCTGCCTAAAGAAGATCAATATCGGTCGGACGATTCCCTTTGGTTATTTAATACAATCCCGGCTTATGTAAAAGAAACCGGAGATATTGATTTTTATAATAAAGTTTTACCATATGCCGATAATGGTTCTGACACAATTTTAGGGCATATGCGCCGTGCTATTCAGTTTAATCTAGACCGTAGTGGCAAACATGGTTTGCCTTGTGGTTTAGCCGCCGATTGGAACGACTGTTTGCGTTTTGGGCACGATGGCGAGACCGTATTTGTGGCGATGCAATTGCGCCTTGCATTAAATGTATATATCGAAGTTGCAGAAATGCTAAATAAGCCTGAAGAAGTTGCCTGGGCTAAACCTGTTCTTTTCAAGCTCGACGAAAATATTCAGAAATATGCCTGGGATGGCGAATGGTTTATGCGTGGTTACAGGGTCGATGGTATGAAATTTGGGTCAAAAGAAAATAAAGAAGGTAAAATATACCTGAACCCGCAAGCCTGGGCAGTAATGAGCGGCGCTGCCAATAAAGATCAGGCAAAGCTAATTATGGAGAAGGTATATGAACACCTTGCTACTGAATATGGGGTCGCCTTATGTAATCCGCCATACACATACGATGTTGATTTTCATATTGTACGTTCCGCTTTGTTTAACCCCAGTATGAAAGAAAATGGCGCTATATTTACCCATACACAAGGATGGGCAGTAATGGCAGAAGCTATGTTGGGTAATGGTAACAGGGCTTATAAATACTGGAGGGCATATATGCCTGCTGCTTATAATACTAAAGCAGAAGTTCGTCAAATAGAACCTTACGTATACAATCAATCAACACATGGAAAATACAGTCCCCGGTTTGGTAATTCCCGCCTGCCATGGTTAAGTGGCTCAGCTACATGGTCATTTTATGCTGTTACGCAATATATTTTGGGTATCCGTCCTGAATATGATAGTTTGGAAATAGACCCTTGTATACCTGCCGACTGGAATGGGTTTACTGTAACTCGCATATTTCGGGGAAAAGTAATTGATATAAAAGTTGAAAACCCAAACCAGGTTCAAAAAGGGGTGAAGAGCATTCAGGTAAATGGAAGGGCTATTGCGGGTAATAAAATTAAAGTTTCGGAGCTTAAAGAAAAAAATAGGGTGATGGTATTGATGGGATGAGCTTATTTGAAGTTATTTTATTATCATGGCAGATGAATAATATATCTGATTATCTGTAATATGTTATTTTTTCTTCTATTAAAGACCTGAACCCACATCAAATCATCTCACCGTGAGACGGCATTCTTAAAAAAGCTACCGCATATATGGTAATATGTATTTGTATACGCATTTTATATTTGCCTTGTATTTATTGATGTAATTGAATTAGCGGCTTATTCGATTATTTGGAATGATACTTTCGTGTAAGGTTTATATTGATAAAATTTATACATTCATTGATTAACGATAGTTTCATTCTGATAACTATTCTATATTTTTGTAATGTCTTATTAAACCATAGAAAGATGAAAAAACAGAATCTCACAATTAAATTAATTCCTATGTTTATTTTAGGAATAGCTTTATCTCTTTCATCAATTGAAACCTTTGCTACAAATACACATGCAAACCCAGACAATAATGGATGGGGTAAGGCAAGCGATAATGGCGATTTTCATGCAAGTCCTACTGGTAATAGTAATGGTGTTGGACATCAGCAACCAGTGCAAAGGCCTAAGCCTATACATGGGAAAAATAATGTTGGTGCCCCATTAGATGGTGGTATTTTAACTCTCATATTAGGTGGTATTGGTGCAGCCTATGCAGTTAGAAAAGGTAAAAAACAATCAAAGAATTAAGTGTTTGCTTAATTTGAACACAAAAAATGAATTTGTTAGGCATAACCTTTTATTTTATACCACGTATATATTACCAGATTAATAACAAGTTTAGGGATTTTGAAATTGAGGACTAGTTTTAAAGAAAGTTAGTCCTCTTTTTTATTTTCTGAATTCAACATGGGGCTATATGCTCAGTTGTCATTGATAACAAAAGGAATTGTTGGGTTTTATTCAAAAAAAGTGGGTAAGCTACTTATATCGCACCGCTACAACTACCTACCCTTGCTACCTTCCGGTCCTGGGGGAGTTCAATAGGAGCTGGTCGTATAAGACTTACCCGGCGCAAAAGTACAAATTTTTATCTATTCTTCCAAAGAATTTGTTTGAATCTATGTTTTGCGCGAAAAATACTTAATTTTGGAGAAATCAAAACAATTTTAAATGAACGGTAACAATAGTCAATTCAAGCATACACTGGTATATGGGGCGATTTTCGGAGGGTTTATCCTTTTAATTTCTTTAATAGTATATATGCTGGGTATGCTTAATAGTCCAAGTTTAGCAACATTTGCACCTGCCATATATACAATAGGTGCATATATTTCGGTCAGACATTTCCGCGATAAGCAAAATAATGGCTTCATAACATTTGGCAAGGCTTTTGGCACTTCGTTTCTAACATGTTGTATAATGGGCAGTGCATGGGCAATATATGGGTATTTGTTATACAAGTATTTGTCGCCCGGTTTAATGGATGAAGCAATTGAAGCCACCCAGGAAATATGGCTAAATAATGGATTTTCCGAAGCATTTGTCGAATTGGCCACTAATTCATTATCACCTGTCACAATGGCTTTTGGGTATGTTGTTAATACATTGTTTTTTGGGGCATTACTCTCATTAATAATCGCAGCATTCCTGAAACGGGATACTAACCCACTTTTAATTGATAATGGTCAAATTAATTAACCTGCTAATATGGATATTTCAATAGTTGTACCTTTACTTAATGAAGCTGAGTCTCTCCCAGAACTTATATTGTGGATTGATAGGGTAATGAAGCAGCATAAATTTTCATATGAGGTTATATTAATCGACGATGGTAGCTCTGATAACTCCTGGACAGTTATTCAACAACTTAAGAATGAATATACTACCGTACGCGGTGTTAAATTCAGAAGGAATTACGGTAAATCGGCTGCCCTGCAAACTGGTTTTCAAATAGTGCGGGGCGACGTAGTGTTAACAATGGATGCCGATTTACAGGATAATCCCGAAGAAATTCCTGAATTCTATAAGATGATTATTGAAGATGGTTTTGACCTTGTTTCAGGATGGAAAAAGAAAAGATACGATCCGTTCTTAACAAAAAACCTGCCTAGTAAATTTTATAACTGGACTGCACGCCGGATTAGTGGGATTAACTTGCACGATTTCAACTGCGGTATAAAAGCATACCGGCAGAATGTGGTAAAAAGTATTGAGGTTTATGGCGACATGCACCGTTTTATGCCGGTTTTGGCTAAGTGGGCAGGTTTTAAAAAGATAGGTGAGAAAGTGGTCCAACACCAGGAAAGAAAATTTGGGACCTCAAAATTTGGTTTCGAAAGATTTATCCGTGGACCACTTGACCTGATGTCAGTAATGTTTATTTCAAAATACGGGAAACGCCCTTTGCATTTATTTGGGACAATGGGCACATTGATGTTTATTGTTGGCCTTATTATGGCTGCCCTTGTTGGGGCTATGAAACTGGTTGCTCTGCATAAAGAGGTACCTGCCTCAAGGGTTACGAATAGTGCATATTTTTACATAGCCCTTACTTGCATGATTTTAGGTACACAATTATTTATGACAGGGTTCCTGGGAGAGTTGGTTTCGCGAAGTTCTACTGATAGGAATAAATACCTGATTGATGAAGAAATTTGAATCAATAATCTTTAAGAAATGTTTTATTCAATTATACTCACAGCAATTAATAATCCTGATGAGGTTGAGAGTTTTCTTGAAAGCATAACCCTTCAGCAAAATAAAAATTTTGAAATTATTTTTGTTGATGGTAGCCCAAATGGTGAATTTCATTCGGTTATCGGGAAATACAAATCACTTACCAACTTAATTTATTTCCAGCAGAAACGACTTGGGGTAAGTGAATTGCGGAATATAGGTTGCGAGAAAGCAAAGGGCGATTTTTTAGTATTTATCGATTCTGATTGTATTATTCCACCAGATTATCTGGTTAAAGTTGATGGGTTTTTAAATGCTAATCCAGGTATAGATGCTTATGGAGGGACTGAAGTCACCGACACTACATTTTCTGATCTGCAAAGGGCTATTCATTATGCAATGACCTCAATGCTTACAACAGGAGGTATCAGGGGAAATATAAAACAAGTATGGAAATTTATGCCACGCAGTTTCAATATGGGTGTCAGAAGGGAAGTATTTTTCAAGGAAGGTGGGTTTTGTGATATGCAGGCATCAGAAGATACCGACCTGAGTATACGTATTCAAAGGGCAGGTTATCAAACAATTTTATTAAAGGGGGCTTTTGTTTATCATCGTCGAAAATATACATACAAAACATTTTTCAGACAGATATTTTTCCAGGGAATTGGAAGGATTGACCTGCATTTAAAACATGGCGATGCCCTTAAACCAGTTCATATGCTGCCTTCAGTTTTTATTGTTGGAATAATCTTTGTTTTCTTTTCAAAATATTTCCGTATATTTTTTCTTGGGCTTCTATTGATTTATATACTTTCCATTTTTGTTGATTCCTCATTAAAGAATAAAAGCATTAAGATAGGAGCTCTTAGTATTATTAGCTCCCTGGAGCTTTTGGGTGCATACGGATTAGGAGTTTGGTATAATTTATTTGCCAGAATGTTATTGAATAAAGGGAGCGGCAAAGGATATTGATTCATCGGGATATGGGTTGTCTTGTAAGTCGTTCTGTAATCAATTGGTTAAATTATTGTTATGAATTATTTTGGGGTGTTGAGGAAAAAATAGAAAGTTGAATTTAAAATGAATATTAATCCTATTATAGAGGTTCGCGATGTTTATAAATCTTTTAAGGATGTAAAAGCGGTAAAGGGCATTAATTTTACGGTTGGTGAAGGGCAATTTATGGCGTTGCTTGGCCCAAATGGGGCCGGAAAAACTACTATGGTTGAAATGATCGAAGGAATTCAGAAACCCGATACGGGTAAAATTTTAATTGATGGTAAAAACTGGAAAGATAACAAAGAAGAAATTCATCCTATTATTGGGTTATCCTTGCAGGAAACCCGTTTTATCGACAAGTTGAATGTCAGAGAAACACTGATGCTCTTTGCCAGTTTCTATGGACTTGATAGTTTCAGGGTAAACGAAGTTATCGATATTGTTGGCCTCGAAGAGAAAAGGAAAGCTTATGTTGTAAACCTTTCAGGTGGCCAACGTCAGCGCTTGGCATTGGGCATTGCTTTGCTTAATAAGCCTAGGGTATTGTTGCTCGATGAACCTACAACAGGTCTCGATCCAAATGCCCGTCGTGAGGTTTGGTCAATTCTTGGTAAATTAAAAAAAGAATCAAAAACTTCACTAATTCTTACTACTCATTACATGGAAGAAGCTGAGCAGCTTTGCGATTATATCATAATTATGGACCATGGCAAAATACTGAAAGAAGGTACACTGGATCAATTGTTCACTGATGAGAAAGGAAAGAAAGTTGTGGAATTTACTTTAAAGCAACTATCGGTTCGGTGTGAAATGTTCAAAAATCAATGCCCTTTCACTATTACCTGGAATGAAGAATTAAACCGGGGCATACTTGAATTGTCAGAACTTGACAAGGAACTTCCTGTATTTTTTGAATATATTAAATCGAAAGGGCTCGAACTCGACGACTTGGTTACACGAAGGGTTACTCTCGACGATCTTTTTATTTCATTAACAGGGAGGCATCTAAATGACTGATATTTATCGATATAAACAATTGTGGCAGCTCATAATTGCACATGTAAAAGAAATGGTCCGCGAGCCAGGTGTTCTTTTCTGGGGTATTATTTTTCCAATTTTTATGTCGCTCGGGTTAGGTGTTGCATTTACAACTCAAGCCGATACTGTTCGGAAAGTGCCAATTATAGAAACTTATAGTCAATCGATCATTGATAGTATGTTAATTAAGGGTGGGGCTATAAAAGGACTAATGGATAAAGAAGGAGGGACTTTATATACTTTAACAATAAAGAATAATAAACTAGGCAATTCAATTTTTCATTTCTATAAAATGGATGAAAACGAGGCTATGATTGCTTTAAAAAGAGGTATAGTAAATGTAATCCTCGACCAGCCAGATGACAAACCTCGTTTTAGGTTCGACCCCAGCAATCCCGATGCTCAATTGACTTATTTAAAACTGACTAAAATATTTAAAAATTCCTCGCATATCAATATAAATGAAAACGGAGATATTCTGCCGCTTACCATAACAGGTACCCGCTATATCGATTTTCTGATTCCCGGCTTGCTCGCTATGGGTATTATGATGTCGACCATGTGGGGTTTAAGCTATGGAATGATTGAAAAGCGTTCAAAGAAACTCCTTCGAAGAATGGTTGCCACTCGCATGAAGAAATCATATTTCTTGGTTTCATTGATTACAGTGAGGTTTGCTATGAATTTTATTGAAGCAGCACTATTAATTTTATTTGCTTGGCTTGTATTTCATATTACTATCCAGGGGAGTATTACAGCTTTATTTCTTGTTTTTATTGCTTCTAATATTGCGTTTTCTGGTCTTGCAGTTCTTATATCATGCCGAACAGCCAAAACTGAGATAGGCAATGGGTTAATAAATGTAGTGGTTATGCCTATGATGCTTCTTTCAGGCATATTCTTCAGCTATCATAACTATCCCAATTCATTGGTACCTATCCTGCAAAAATTGCCCCTTACATTAGTAGCCGATGCTATGCGCAGTATCTTTATCGAAGGGGCAGGAGTGGTGCAGGTAATTATTCCAACATTAATGCTGACTGTTGGTGGTGTAACTACTTTTATTATTGGGATGAAGTTCTTCAGGTGGTATTAAACATCTCATATTTTTACAGTGGTTCATTTGGAATAAAAATATATGTGAACTAATGGTTAAATTGTTTTGTTTTTTCAGGCTTTAGACCAATGCAGCGCATGGGGTGTTGTTATATGTTAGTCACCCTTGACCAGGTAAAATTCACTTCGTTTATGAGATCTTGTAAACGCTTCGGTTACGAGCTCAGCAGAATCTGAATAATAATTTTAAAATGCGGCTTATGCAATTTAATACATTACCCTGCATTTGGCTGAGTTAAGCAGCACTTTTATTGCGTTTAAACCCAATTTCACTTAGAAAAGTTCAACCCTTAATTCATTGAATTATATTCTTGTGGAATAAAATCTGTTTTTTCAATTAAAATCCTCTCGCTTCAAAATACTCCTGAAGTACAATATATAAAGATTCTCAGTGGAAACAGTTTATTTTTTTAACCACTAATGAACTAATATAATACAATTTATTGGATTATCGTCTATCGGGTACAATATTATAGAATATCTTTTCGCGGTGATTAATATCATTATTTACAGATAGTTATTGAATAGCTAAAGTTTTAATTTTAATAGCATATAAGAAAAGTGATTGCTATTTTATAATAAAACGTTAAAACAAATAATTATGAAAAAAAAACTTCTTAGAGTCTCAATTCTGTTGTTGCTTTTTCTATTAACAGTGAAAGCATTTCCCCAGGATCGTGAAATTTTTAATAAAATTTCAACTCATCAATATGGGCATGAATGGGTTACGTATTTAGAAACAGATCAGGTTATTATTAAGACATTGTATTCTGATTGTTCAGACCCTGCAAATGGATTTTATTTTGAATACTTGTTATTCAAGGTAATAAATAAAACAAGCCAGAATATTGTTGTAAAATGGGATTGGGGTTATACCTATAATAACCAGCCCAGGCCGGAAGAATCAGATGATGAAATAAGCGTTTCATTAAATCTTATGGCTTTGAAGGCTCATGAATCATCATGTGGGGCCGGAGGAAACTTGTTAAAGCTTTTTGTACGTGATAAAAGCATTGATAGTTCAAATGTGCTTACAAGCTTTTCAATAAATAATTTAAATGTACAAATACAGTAAAAGTTATGAGAAAAATATACAAAATTCTAATCACCGGAGTAATATCCCTTCTTACTTTTTATACTGCATACAATCAATGTAGTGTTGAAATCAATTCAAATCCGGCAAGTGGCACTACAATTCGCAGTATTGATTTTACCGCATCGGCTTTAGGTATTGGTACTGCTTATACATTTAACGGTGGTAGTTTGCCCCCGGGCTGGACTTCGAGTCCATACACTATTACCGCAACCATTTGTGGTTCTTCATATAATTCCCCTGATGCTTCCCCTTATTTTTGGGCAACAACAACATCGGGCGGGGTAAGGTATGTGCAATCAACAGAAATTAATGTTTTAAATGGTGGAAAGCTTAAATTCAAAATGCGCTATGGCGGTGAAGGTGCGCCATGCGAACAGGCCGATCAACCCAACGAGGGTGTTTATGTACAATATTCAATTGACGGAGGATCAAACTGGACAACGATTATTAACTGGGACCCGAATCCAACCACAAAGCCATGGCTTTATGTATGGAATGAATATGAATACGATATCCCTGTGGCTGCTAAAACAACAAACACAATTTTCAGGTGGTACCAGCCATCCAATTCCGGTGATCAATACGATAACTGGGGGCTGGATGATGTTTCAATAAATGTTTCAGGAATTATTTCCTCATACAGCTGGAGTTTTGGTGATGGGAGCTCTTCCACAAGTCCTGCCCCTACACATAATTATGCTACAGTTGGTACCTATTATGTTGAACTCGACATAATAACTTCATTAGGTTGTAATGCATCTGATGTTTTTGAATTGGTGATTATTCCTGACAACGATCAGGATGGGATTCCCGACAGCGTTGATACCGATGATGATAATGACGGGACACTTGACGTTAATGATGATTTCCCCTTTGACCCCGCAGAGGATACCGATACCGATGGTGACGGAACAGGGGATAATGCGGATACCGATGATGATGGCGATGGTACATTGGATGTAAACGATGATTTCCCTCTTAATCCGGCTGAAACTACCGATACCGATGGTGATGGAACAGGGAACAATGCCGACACCGATGATGACGGAGACGGCGTTTTGGATGTTAATGACGATTTGCCTCTTGACCCGTCTGAAACCGTTGATACCGATGGTGATGGCATAGGTAACAATGCCGATACCGATGATGATGGCGATGGCACTTCGGATGTAGACGATGCTTTCCCGCTTGACCCAGCCGAAGATACCGATACAGATTCTGACGGAACAGGTGATAATGCCGATGCATTTCCAAACGATCCGGCAGAAGATACCGATACCGATGGCGATGGCATAGGCAACAATGCCGATACCGATGATGACGGTGATGGTGTTTTGGATGTTGACGATGCCTTCCCACTCGATCCAACAAAATGGGACGATACTGATGGTGACGGCTACGGTGATGACGATGATGCTTTCCCTAATGATCCTGCCGAATGGCTCGATACCGATAGTGACGGTACAGGTAATAATGCCGATACTGACGACGATAACGATGGAACACCTGATACAAGTGACGATTTGCCACTTGACGCAACAGAAACCGTGGATACCGATGGCGATGGTACTGGCAACAATGCCGATACCGATGACGATGGCGATGGGGTATTGGATGTAAATGATGATTTTCCCTTGAATTCGGCTGAAACTACCGACACCGATGGTGATGGAATAGGAAACAATGCCGATACTGATGACGATGGCGATGGCACGTTGGATATAAATGATGATTTCCCGTTAGACCCGGCCGAAGCAGTAGATACTGATAAAGATGGAACTGGTAATAATGCCGATACCGATGACGATGGTGATGGTGTTTTGGATGCAGATGATGATTTTCCGCTAAATGCAAACGAAGACACCGATACAGATGGAGATGGAACTGGAAATAATGCCGATACAGACGATGACAACGATGGTATCCCGGATCCAATTGACGATTTTCCACTGGATCCTGCAGAGGATACAGATACCGATGGCGATGGAACAGGTGATAATGCTGATACCGATGATGATGGCGATGGTACCCTTGATGTTGATGATGATTTTCCGCTTAACCCGACTGAAGATACCGATACCGATTTCGATAGCGTAGGGGACAATGCCGATACCGATGATGATAATGACGGTGTTCCAGACCAATATGACGAATTTCCGCTTGATAATACTAAATCAGGAGATGCTGATAATGACGGATCGGATAACGAAATCGATACAGATGATGATGGTGACGGGACATTGGATGTAAATGACGATTTCCCTTATGATCCTAGCGAAACAACGGATACAGATAACGATGGCGTTGGTGATAATGCAGATGATTTCCCGAATGATCCGGCAGAACAGACAGATACAGACGGCGACGGAACCGGTAATAATGCCGACACCGATGATGATGGCGATGGAATAACCGATAATACTGAATTAACTAATGGGACTAATCCATTACTCGCTGATTCAGATGGCGATGGTGTAAATGATGATCTTGACACTTTCCCAAATGATGCTACAGAAACAGCTGATTTTGATAGCGATGGCACCGGTGATAATGCAGATACTGATGACGATAATGATGGAACATTAGATGTTAATGATGCATTTCCTTTGGATGCAAATGAAGCTTTAGATACCGATGGTGACGGCACCGGTAACAATGCCGATACCGACGACGATGGCGATGGGGTTTTGGATGTTAATGACGCCTTCCCGCTTGATGCAACAGAAACTACCGATACCGATGGTGATGGCACAGGTAACAATGCTGATACCGACGATGATGGCGATGGGGTTTTGGATGTAAATGATTCATTCCCGCTTGATGCAACAGAAACTACCGATACCGATAGTGATGGCATAGGTAACAATGCTGATACCGACGATGATGGCGATGGGGTTTTGGATGTAAATGATTCATTCCCGCTTGATGCAACAGAAACTACCGATACCGATAGTGATGGCACAGGTAACAAT
>Ga0105103_10001340_pt1 | contig 13616 bp, 6 predicted proteins | sample PPLLaktember2015_2_FD_79107 | JGI IMG/M metagenome (GOLD analysis project Ga0105103, IMG submission 79107) | Freshwater sediment microbial communities from Prairie Pothole Lake near Jamestown, North Dakota, USA - PPLs Lake P7 Core (6) Depth... | ecosystem: Environmental > Aquatic > Freshwater >...
CGGCGAAGGCGCTGACAACAAATGCTGCAACGCGCGCGAAGGCCCTTGCGGCGGCCGATTCGGCATTCGCCGCGTACCATCGGCGAGCGTTGACCGTTCAGACAGATCGCGAATACAGGCGCTATCTGTGCATTTACGAGCATGACCGTGTGCCACGGGCGAACGCGTTCTTTGAGGGATTGCCGGTACCGGCTCCACCCTCACTGCAAGGACTCCGTACGGAATTGGCGCAATTTGCCGACAGCATCCTTCACGCCACCCGCCGGACGATGAGCGCTTCGATACGCGATCGGCTGAAACGCCGCATGACACGGCTGTACGGACTGATCGAAATGCGCATGATGGATAAGCGCCCGAAGCGTGTGGAGGAAGAGGAAGCCTTGCGTCGATGGAGGCAAGGAGTCATCGAAATGCGATTGCTGTTGGCGGGCGTGAGCACTTCCGTTCGGCAAAGTGAACGTGTATTGAGCAACATCCAGCTCAGCGAGATCGTGTTCGACCAACTGACCGGTTTGCCGAAAAAGGATTCAACGGTATTCTATTTACCCTCCGCCCGACTCGGTAGCTGGGTGATCAATGAGCAATGGAATAATTCCGTCCGGGTGGAGGCCGGTTTCCCGCTGCGACTGATCTCCCCTGGAAAGTCGATGGTGTACTCCTATCCTATCGAGCAGTATGGCCTGGAGCGGGAAACACTGATGGAAACGGTCGAAGCATACGTCATCCATCGCGCTCCGACACCGGAAGAGTCCTATGTGATCCCCATTGAGCTTCGCTACCATTTTTCGCCAAAGATGAATGTGCTCCCGCTCGAACCGATCATCCGGTGTGTTCCGGGCGAGGAGATCCCGGTTCGACTCCAGGTCCACTCGCGCGATCCCGTGCGCGGTGCGATCGCGGTCGAACATGCGTCGATCGTTTCGACCACGGTCCCGTTCGCGTTCGAGGGAAAGGGACAGATGCATGTGGATACGATGCGCCTATGGTCCGTTCCTTCCTTACCCGATACGTCTCTCTTCCTTCCGCTCGCCATCGACGGATTCGTTGAGGCGGGAGTCGGTGCCAGAGTATTTCAGGCGGCCATCGATTCACAGCGGAACATTGTGGTGTGGAGCCGTTCTGGTTGGAGTGCGCTTCGACAAGCGATCCGCCGGCTTGGCTGGTCAGCGACCGTCGTCGAGAACCTGCCGGACACGATCCCATCGGTCGAACGCGCGACCATCGTGGCAGACCACGGAGTTTTGACCGACGCGAGCGACGCGGACCAGCTGCTCCTGTGGGAACATGCGCGCCGCGGCGCCCACGTGATGTTTCTGACACAATCCCCTGAATCGTGGAACTCGGGTCAGGGTGCAGACGTCTTTTCACTTGAGGGATCTGCCCTCTGGACCGGGGAAGATTCCTTGGTCGTCGACGATTCGCATGGCGTTGTAACCGAGCCAAATGCTCTTGGACGCAAAGACTACATCGGATGGATGGGACCGATGGCGGTTCACACGCTTCGGCTTGCTGGGGGGAGCCGCGATGACGTGCACGTGCCGATGGTCGTTCGCTCCGGGAGCCGCAGTACTCCGGGAATCGTAATGTTTGGATTTGGAAAGGGACGGGTGTCGTACGTGAACCTGCACCTGACGAATCAAATGTTGAATGTTCACCATGGGGTCTTTCGCTTGTTGGCCAATCTTTTGTCTGCGAGTGGCGAAATGCCCGGTCGACGCTGATCCAGCGGAGAATTCCAATATCACGCGAAGAATTTCGTCCCAACATGCGCCCGGTTCGCGTGTCGAATCTTGATTCTGATCGAAGGATTGGGTACCGTGCTCACGGCAGTACCCGCGTTGTACGTTCATTTCAGATGGTAATCCCATAGTCGGAGGTGGTTCGTGCGTATCATGTTTCGTCTGCTCGCTCTTTTCGTTCTGGTTCATGCCGGCATCCAGGCACAAGCGATCGTCCCCCGTTCGGCATTCGTCATGAATTTCGACTATTCCCGCTTCCGATATACGGAGACCGAGCACTATCTGGAAGTTTCGTACGGCATCTATCCTTCCCTGGTGACGCTGGTGAAGGAGGGTGACGTGTTTCGCGGGGGCGTGGCCTTGACGACGGTCATCATCGACACCAGGACCGATTCGGTCGTCACGTCGCATCGGGCGAATATGCCCGTGATCATCACCGACACCTCTCAACAAAGCATGCAGCGCGCGCTCGTCGCCAAACTTGCTTACGCGCTTCCGGTCGGGATGTATCGCTTGCACGTGATGGGCCAGGACCTCAATGTCCCATCACGGACTGACAGTAGCTCGCTCGCGCTGACGATCCAGCCGACCCCCGCGACGGCCGCGATCAGCGACGTCGATCTTTGCACGAACGTCGCTCCCTCCACAAGGACGACTGATCCATTCTACAAGAACAGCTACGAGGTAGTGCCGAACCCCAGCCTGATCTTCGGGTCCACGAACGCCCCCGTGGTGTTCACCTATGCCGAGCTCTACAATCTCGAACAGGAGCGGGCGTACAGCGTCGACATCCGGATTATCGATGGCAGAGGACAGGTGCTGAAGAACCGCACGCGGTCGCGCCGTTTTTCCGTGAAGGATGCGGTCGACGTTTCAACATTGAATGTCACTTCGATCCCCTCGGGTCGATACCGGTTCATCATGAGCATCTCCGATTCCGTGGAGGGGAAGGTCCTTTCGCAGACGGAGAAACCTATCTTTATCCACAATCCGAACGTTGCCCTGCCGCTCGCGGCGGCCACGCTTGCGCAATCCGCAGTGCTTGCGGGGATGACGGCAGATGAGCTGGCGCAGGAATTCCGAACGGCCCGATATCTTGCCACGACAAGCGAAATCTCCTTATTCGATAAGATCACCGGACAAGAGGGTCGCAGGGATTTCCTCGCTCGCTTTTGGGCGGAGGTCGAGAAGGGGCGGTACGGCGTGCTTGACATGACACGGACGCTCTATCTTTCGCGGGTTGCGACGGCCAACCAACGCTTCCGGTCCATGGGGAAAGAAGGATGGGAACTCGACCGAGGCCGAGTCTACATCCTGCACGGCGAACCGGATGAGATCGAACGGATGCCGAGTTCCGAAGACCGAAAGCCGTACGAGATCTGGCATTTCTATCAGATCGAGAACGGCGTGCAATTCATCTTTGTGGACCGCTCCGGGTTTGGCGACTACCTCCTGGTGCATTCCACCAAACGAGGCGAACTCCAGGATCCGACATGGGAGCGCTACCTGCGCTAGCATTCCTCGCAATCATCGGGAATGTATGCTTTCCGGTCCCGGACTCTGCGCTAGTGGAGGATCGCCGGCTGGGAGCATTTACAAACGCCGTCCGGTTTGAAGTGCTGGCATCTGGGGAGTTGCTGGTCGTGGATGCCGGCTCCGAGCGCGTCATGTTGCTTGCTCCTACCGGTGAGGTGCTCCGTTCTGCCGGCGGATACGGATGGGGGGAGGGTTCCTTCGACGGCATCTCCGGCGTCGCGACGGACGGCATCGCGATCGATGTCGCCGACCGGAACAACCACCGGATCCAGCGATTCGACCGTCGTCTCGCTCCTTCCTCCGTTTTGTCGACACGAGACACGAGCGAGCCTGCAGCGCGCTTCGGGTATCCGGCCGCGATCGCGATCACGCCGTTTGGCGACCGGTTGATCCTGGATGGAGAGAATCGGCGCCTTGTCAAGTTCAGTGCTGCCGGTCGATTCGACGAGTCGTTCATTCCTGCCCGTGCGACAAGCCGCCCGCTGGCAGATCCGGTCGACATCTCAGCCGCTGCAAACGGGCAGATCGCCATATTGGAGCGGGGCGCGATCCGACTCCTTGACGCATTTGGTACCGAATTGCGCGTGATACAGCATGATTGGCTTGATTCAGCGAGCGGATTTCACTTCACGGAACGAGGCGGATGTGCAGTTACGACGCGGGGGCTCCTATGGTTTGATTCCGCGGGATCGGCTATCTCGACGAACTCGTATGAGGAGGTGTTCTGGTCTTTGCGGCCGAGTGAACTCAGGGACGTCTCCTTCCTGCAAGGGGAGGTGTTCTTCTTGACGCCATCCGAGGTCATCGTCTGCTCCAGTCGCAGTGTTCACTGAGCGATGGACCCGGGGAATCCGTCGCACGTGCGTAAGCACCCCGTTTGTCTTTCATTTTGAGGAGAAGAAGCACATGGCATCACGAAGCATCAACAAGGTGATCCTGATCGGAAACATCGGTCAAGACCCGGAAGTGCGGTACACGACGGGGGGGATCGCCAAGGCGACCTTTTCGCTCGCGACGTCCGAGTCGTGGAAGGATCAGCAGGGGAATCAACAGGAACGGACCGAGTGGCATAACATTGTTGCATGGCGGAAGCTCGCGGAGATCTGCGGTGAATATCTGAAGAAGGGGAGCCGCATCTATGTCGAAGGCCGAATCCAGTACCGGACGTACGATGACAAGGACGGCGTGAAGCGCAAGATCACGGAGATCGTGCTCGACCAGATGATGATGCTGGACAGTCGGGGCGGCGGTCAGCAGAAGAACGACCTTCCGACTCCGCCCGCGGCCGATGAAGCGCCATCGGCGGGCGAAGGAGATCTGCCGTTCTAGTACTGGTTCAATTAAGTCGCCTCGTATTCAATTGGCGGTCATCCTGAGCCTGCGGCGAAGCCGTCCCTTTGGGGCCTGCCCCGCGATCGAAGTTCTATCCGGCAGGCGGGGTCGAAGGAGGTCATCCTGAGCTTGTCGAAGGATGTCATCCTGAGCTTGTCGAAGGATGACCGGGATTCAAGAGTCGGTCTTCGACCCCGCACGCAGCGCAGGGGCAGGCACGCTCAGACCGACGCTCCCAAGAAACACAAGACAACTTGTTGGAAACGCCACCAGCTTCCGTTTCTCTGTTCATCATGCTTGCCGGTAGTCAGGTCTCAGCCGCGATCAGCCTGACTGCCTGGTTCTTGCTACTAACTCACTCAATCCGAAGGTCCCTCGCTTGAAGAACCTCATTGCAGCTTTCGTCATCCTCCTTCTTCTGGTTACGCCGGCCTCGGTGGTGATGTCCGCAAGCAAACCGGCAGTTCGCGGCAAACAGGGAATGGTGGTCTCTGCCGAACCGAATGCATCGGCGGTGGGTCTTCAGATCCTGAAGCAGGGAGGGAATGCGGTCGATGCGGCAGTCGCAGTCGGCTTTGCGCTGGCAGTGACGTATCCATCCGCCGGAAACATTGGCGGCGGCGGCTTCATGGTCATCCGCTTGGCGGATGGAACGACGACGACATTCGACTACCGGGAGAAGGCCCCGTCCGAGGCGACACGAGACATGTTCCTGGATGAGAAAGGGAATTTCGTCCCGAGGAAAAGTCAGGAAAGCGCGTTGGCTGCGGGGGTCCCCGGCTCGGTTGCGGGAATGCTGACGGCTCTCGAACGGTTTGGCACGAAGAAACGATCGGACGTGATCGATCCGGCGATCCGCCTGGCACGGAAGGGATTCAAGGTCAACGATCGGTTCGCTGCGGACTTGAACTGGATGCTCAAGGCATTTGGACACAACCAGGGGACGGCGAAGGTTTTCAAGAAGGCGGGTGGACCATGGAACGAAGGGGACATCCTGGTTCAACCCGACCTTGCTGCGACATTGGAGCGGATCCGCAAACAGGGTCGGGATGGTTTCTACGAGGGAACGACCGCCGACCTCATCGTCCGACAAATGAAGGCGGATACGGGACTGATCTCACACGAGGACTTGCGAGGATACAACGTTGTCGAGCGCGAGCCGGTTCGCGGTACCTACCGCGGCCACGAGATCATATCAATGGGACCGCCGAGCTCAGGTGGTGTCATGCTGATTCATTTGTTGAATCTCCTCGAGCCCTTCGATCTCAAGGCGTATGGAGCCGGTTCATCCCGAAGCATCGGACTGATGACTGAGGCCATGAGACTCAGCTACGCCGACCGGGCGGAGTTCCTGGGCGATCCCGATTTCTATCGCGTTCCAGTGTCGCGGATGATCTCGAAGGAGTATGCAGCAGAGCGGCGCGCGCTGATCGACCCGATGCACGCGACGCCCAGTTCTGCCATCGGGCACGGCGCCATCCCGCTTCCCGAATCAGAGCAGACGACGCATTACTCCGTTGCGGACCAATGGGGGAATGTGGTGAGTGTCACGACGACGATCAACGGCGGATACGGGTGCGGGATTGTCGTCGATGGAGCCGGGTTCTTCCTCAACAATGAGATGGATGATTTTTCCGCGAAGCCGGGCGCACCCAACATGTACGGAGTCGTTGGGGGCGAGGCGAACGCGATCGTTTCGGGGAAGCGAATGCTGAGTTCGATGACTCCCACCATCGTTCTCAAGGACGGCGCGCCGGTCCTCGTCCTGGGATCCCCGGGCGGTTCCACGATCATCACCACGGTTCTTCAGGTGATCGTCAACGTCATCGATCACGGCATGGGACTCGCGGAGGCCGTCGATGCCCCGCGCATCCATCATCAGTGGCGCCCGGATACGCTGTACTATGAACGCCGTGGTCTTGTTGCCGACGTGTTCGACAACCTAGTCCGCAGGGGATACACCGTGGTGGACCGGGATGGATATCAGGGACGAGTCGATGCGATCCAGCTCGATTCGATGCGGAAGCTGATGTTCGGCGTTTCCGATCCCCGGGGGTATGGGACGGCGGAGGGGTATTAGGAATTGCGGATTGGGGATTGTGGATTGCGAATTGGGGAGTTGACAAATGGGGCGATAATCCGTAGGTTTTAGGCGAATCACACTATCAATCCGGCCTCGCCATTCCTTCCGGGTGTGATCTCATCATCATATCGGGGGTGCCAATGAACTTGACTTCACTCCTTGGCGCTGTGGTTCCATTACTTCTTCTCACCGATCTTTCTCTTTCCCAAACAGAACTGCTTCCAGATACGAGCTCGATCCCCGTGAATGCGGCTGATCGTCGCCTGACACCGGCCGTGATGTCCTGGGGGCGCGATGCGCTCCGCTCATTTCCGTACCGCTCTGTGAATGAAGTCCTCCGGTTGAGTCCCCGAGTCGCCCAGCACACGGATGGACTGCACGCCCGAGGCGGGCGGACCGGAGAACTGCGGTACCTGCTGGATGGCACTTCGATTTTCAATCCTTGGAACAACCAGCCAACAGTGCCGATCCTTCACGATGCTGTCGAATCGATCGTTCTGATGCCGGGAATTCCTGCGCCTGACCTGCCGTCTGGGACGTCCGGGACTCTGGACTTCCGCTCGCGAACGGCTAGTGAGGCGATGCATTTCTCTGTTGAATTTCGGACCGACGATTTCGCTTCTGGTGGTGCTCAATTCCTTGGGACAACTTCGCGTGGCGTTCAGGATCTGACGCTGACCGCGGGCGGATCAATTCGTGATGATCTCCACATGTTTGTCGCAGCGAACCACACGAATCAGCGCAACAAACAGGCGATCGTGCTTGAGCCGTTCAAGTTTGAGGGTTTGCTCTGCATACAAAGCATCGGCGGGCAGTATGCGGGTACCGCACTCCCCGGTCCAATCGGGCTCCAAAGGAACTCTCTTGACCAGAATTGGTCTCGGTCGGATCAAGGGCATGCAGCGATCTCGTACGACATCGCCGACGATATCACCCTGCGGATGATCGGGACTTATCGTCGCGTGCGGCAGAAGGAAAATGATTGGCCGACTTACCTTGATAACATCTTCAGATTGGATCGAGTCCCCGAGACCGAGACTAGGGCCTACCATGCGGGGCTTCGGTTCCTACACTGCATCGACGAGATCTCCTCATACGAAGTGGGAGTGTCTGTGCAGAATCGGTTCGCCCGAACGTATGATCCATCCTTCGGAGACGATTGGAGACTCTATGTTGACAGCGCTGAGAATGCAGGAAAAGGATACACGGGATTCTGGGGGCGGTGGGATGGACCACTCCCGTATGTGATCATCACAGATTTTCGGCTCAATCACGAACACGCACCGAACAACTCGTACTCCAAGGATGAGCAGCAAGCCATCGGTGGGACGTTTCACTTCGGCACGCGATTACTCCCCATGCTGGAACTCAAGGCCGGAGGGAGTTTCGAGTTCTGGACGATGCGCAAATGGACGATCAAGAATATCGCCGGATTCATGCGTCGTCAGTACGGGACACGAGGCAACGCGCCGGCCGCATGGCCTTCTGCCGCCGATAGCCTTCGGATTCTGGCAGGTTCCTCTGGCGGCAATATCGACTACTATGGATATCGGTTGACGGGAGAGGAGGGAGAGGACATCGATCCGGCCAAACTCCCGTCTACGCTTTCCGGCTATGTTCAGACATGGTATGAGACCGAAGACATGATTCTTGATGCGGGAGTCCGCATCGAACGCTATGATCTTGACCTGAGGGCCCCCGAAAACCCCCTGGACATCTCCAGTTATGTCACGCCGATGCAACTCATCGATATTGCCGCGTTGAAGCACGTGCGCCCCTTTACATTTGTTCACCCGCGAATTGGAATGTTGTTGCTCCTTCCTGATCAGACCTCCTTCGGCCTTCGGTATGGAACATACTCCCAGATGCCGGCTCTTCAGTACATCTACGCCGGTACTGTGTACGCCAGCCGGACCGTTGCATATGGGATTATGGATGCGCCTCCGTATGGGGCTTTCGCTCAGCCCGAACGCACCTCGCAAGTCGAAGCGACTGTTGAACAGGACCTCGGAGATCGGGGGCGGGTAGCGCTTACCGGATACATCAAGAGAACCGATCATTTGCTCGGTGTACGAAAGGTGAGCACGGAGCTGAATGACCTTTACCCGCAGTGGGCGAACGAGGAGGTGGCCGAAATGCGCGGGATCGAATTGGAGGCGAATCTCCGACTTCACGACGAATTGCGGATCCGCTTGGCTCATGCATGGAGCAGTGCAAAGTCCACGGCGTCGAATCCTTCTTCAAACTTCGGCCTTCTCGAAAGGGGTTCACGTGTTGTGTTACCTGAATTACCGGTGACAGCGGATTTCAGTCGAACACATGTGGGTTCTATTATCCTGGACTATTCGAGTCCGCTTGGATCGGAGTCGTCGATTCTTGAAGGATTCAGGGCGTGCGCGATCTTCCGCTACTCGAGCGGCGTCCCCTATACACGCATTGCACCATTCACCGCATCAGGTGCGGCAGGAACATTCGAGTTCGGCACGCAGCCGATCGCGGATCCGCGCTGGGCCGTCCCCTTGGAGGCCACCAACAGTTCGCGGGGGCCCTGGAACACGACACTTGATCTCCGTGTGAGCCAGGAGATGGACCTGGGCCCCGTCGTGCTTGTTCTCTTCGTCGATGTGCTGAATGTGCTCGATACACGGAACGTCACGAATGTGTTTCCCATGACTGGCGCGCCGAACGATGATGCGTGGTTCAGTCACCCTTACTTTCTGGTTGGTTACAAAGACATTCCGTTTTATGAGTCCTTCTATCGGGCAGTGAATTTGAACAACCGGCACGCGCTCCTTCGGGCAGGCGTGGCAGATACATATGGACCGCCCCGTGAATTGCGGTTTGGCATTCGAGTCGAAATGTGAAGGGGGTGGACATGAGAACTCGAACCCGCCTGATGATGAACCTAGCAGCAGTTGCTCTTTGCACAACTCTTCTGTGGGCACAGAGTAAGCAATCGCTCATGAAGTCTTCCGTACCGGTGGATCCAGATCTATCTGCTTACACTTCATTGAATGTAAACAACTTCGTTGCCTGGCAACGATACGATGGATTGTCGATGCATGCACCGACGGGATTGGGAGGAGGGATATTCCCCAAGGGGACTGCGATTGCCGTGTATCAGGACGGAATCCTTTGGGGTGCGAAGGCATTCACGGATGCAACGATGCTGTCAACAGCATACGTCCCCATGCCATATTCTCCTGGAATCCGAGTCGGCGGCTTCACCTACAACAATGGGATGAAAGCCGGCGCGCTCGTCGGCGGGGAACCAAGTGCCATCCCCGAAGTCCTGAATCCGACGGTTCGCATTTATCGCATTCGTCGTTCTTACGCGGACATGGACCGCGATGAGTACGCCGACGATGCTGCTGTTCTCTGGCAAACGACGCGTGAGAATGTGACGGATGAGATGATTGACCATGTTCGCGAACGGTACGCAGCAGATTGGTCTGAATGGCCGGTGGCGAAAGGCGCTCCTTACATCGAGCGCAATGGAATTCCCGGTTATCAAGCGCCGCCATCGTTCAGCGACACATTTGGGCCTGCGGACCTCATTACCGGAAGCTATGATGAGCCTGGGATTTGCGGCGTTGACACGGACGCTCCTGCGGATCAGGTCATTTGGCTGGTGGCAAATGATTATGACATTGAATCTGTGCAGGGCCTCTATGGCTCCTATCCGGTCGGCGTGGAGATGCAAAAGACGCTTTGGGCGTACACAAGTCGGTCGGAACTTGATGATGTCATCTTTGCCCGCGTGAAGCTTGCGAACAAGGGAGGCGCAATTACAGTGGACAAAGCGACGCGTGGATCCCTTTGGCTCGACAGCGTCTTTATCTCTCAGTGGGCGGATCCGGATATTGGCGACTCTCAGAATGACGTCGTTGGCTGCGACTCTCTTATTGATCTTGTCTTTGCCTACAACAGCACACCTGCGGATCGGGAGTACACGAAGTATGATTCTCCGCCTCCTTCCATCGGCTATGCGTTGCTCCAGGGACCACTTGTCGATTCCTCCGCAGATACTGCCTGGTTTGACTTCAAGCGCATTCGGGACAAGCGCAATCTCCGAATGACGTCAATGATGTACTATCCCGGAGAGCCTTCGCTTGGAGAATGGGGATTCACCGCGGAAGGGGGAACGCGGATCTGGCGGATGCTCCGCGGCTATCTTTTTGATACCTACACAGAACCTTTGCGAATGCATCCACAACCACCCGGCACTCCACCTACGTTCTTTCCACTGTCGGGAGATCCAGTGAACGGTACTGGAGTCCTTGATGGTTTAGGAACCTCGTACTCTTTCCAGCCGGGTCAACGAAGGATGATGCTGAATTCAGGTCCGTTTCGGCTTCTTCCTGGAGAGGCGCAAGAAATCGTCGTTGCGATTGTCGGGGGGTTCGGTGCAGACCGTCTGTCGAGCGTCGCCATGATGAAGAAGAATGCCATAGCAGCGCGAAATGTCTACCGCTCTGGATTGGCTGGAATCGTGATGCCCTCGCCGACCGTCGATGTAAGCGAGATGGACCGCAAGGTGATCCTGAATTGGGCGATCGACGATGAGAAGATTCGCCGGACCGAACGAACCATCGGAGCGTACGCTTTTGAGGGATATCGGATTTACCAGTTTCCCGATAGGCGATCATCCGCTGAGGAGGGAAAAAGGTTGCTCGAGGCGGATGTGAACAGCGTCTTCGGCGATAATGTTGGCCTGACTCGGACGTTCGTCTTTCAAAGGGATCTTCTTCAGAAAGATGAATCAAGACAACTGGTGCTCCAGAATGGACGAGAGTACTATCTTGCGGTCACCTCGTATCGGCGAAGCAAAGATGGTGTGATTCCGATGGAGATTGAATCCCCGATCAAGATATTCTCAGTCGTACCGCAGCGACCAAAACCGGGTGAATGGAGCGACGCAGAGTTCGGTGATACCGTGAGGATTGTGCACTCGTCGGGAAGCGCGAGAGCGAATGTCAATGTGATGGTCGTTGACCCGAAGAGGCTGGTTGGGCACGACTATGAGATCCGGTCGATCGTCAGCGACAGTATAGATGTGGAGGACGGTTCGGGCGGGATGTTCAGAGTCCCAAATCCTCAATGGTTTGTGTGCGATGTCACCGACGGAGCAGTGGTCAGGCATAAAAGTTCTACGTATTCTGACGAACCTCTGGTACCAACGATTCATGGATTGCAATTGCTATTCAACACGCGGCCCTATATCCGCTTCGGACTCGGGCAGGAGATCGCGAGTCATACTCCACTACCGCAATGGCGCCCAGTCAACTGGGCAGGGAGACAAACGCTGATTGGTTCATTTGGTGTCGCCTTAGGCATCGCGGGAGAATTTCGCGGCTCTTCTCTGACCTACGTTCAAGCGAGTAGAGATGTTGAGATCCGATTCAGCAGCGCCACGCGGCAGAGAGCGTTCAAGTTCCTTCGCGTTGCGAGTACGTCAGGAGCGACGTATGCGGGATACTATGACCAGCCTTTCACGGTTTGGGACATTACGGATTCTGCCTTGCCGAGACAAATCGGGTTCATGTTCATGGAACAGTCCGACAATGCTGAGAACGATAACGTATGGGGACCGGGGACCACACAGTCGGCAAGAGAGTATTTCTACATTCTCAACTCCGATTATTCGCCGACCGACAACTCAGGTTGGACGATCGGAATCACGACGGAAGGCCAAGTCACGTCAAGTCTCCCCATTCTGTATGGGGGACAGTTCGTGCGCACCGTTGGTACACCACGATATTCGGAAGGCGATGTGTATCGAATCGAAGCGACAGCGGCACATCTTCTCACCCCATCCGATCGATGGAGGTTTTCTACGGTGGGAATCGCGCCGACGTATGATGCAGTACGGGCGAAGCAAGACGTACGACGAGTCAATGTCTTCCCAAATCCGTACATTGCATCGATGTCGTCTAATCCAGGACCTTTGCAGTCCTTCGTTACATTCAATGGCCTGCCCGTCGCGGCGACGATTCGTATCTTCAATGTTGCCGGACACCTCGTTCGGACTATGAACAAATTAGATGCGTCTCAGTTCCTGCGGTGGGATCTACGCAACGAGAGAGGGCTGACCGTCGCGAGCGGAATCTACATCGCTCATATCGATATGTCGGACCTGGGTGCGAAGGTGCTGAAGCTCGCCATCATCCAGGAAGAGCGGGTGCCGTGATCGTTCCGCTTGACATCGCCCAAGATGTTTCGTACACTATTCCACGCGTTCTTTCAAACCCCGGTTCTGGTGTTCTTCTTCGCGCAGGAAGCTGCGCTTCGAAGGATGAAAAGGGAATTCCGTGATCTCGCTCCCGCGGGAAAATCGGAAGCTGCCCCGCAACTGTGATCCCGTTCCCCCTCAAGGGAACAGCGCTTCAACCAATCGTGCCACTGCGTCGTGACGCGGGAAGGCGGTTGAGGCCGGGAAAGCCAGGAGACCTGCCAGGATCCATCTGTGCGCGACCTTCGAGGGAAGGGACCGGTCTCCGAGATCCATTGAACGAGCCCCGATCTTTCCATTAGGTCGGGGTTTTTCGTTCATTCTCAGCGGATCAAGGAGCAATCCTATGCATCTCCCTCCACTGCCTCGTTCCACCTTGTTCGCCCTCGCGTGCGCCATCGGTTCCACGCAGGCTTCAGCGGACGATGATTCGACACGCGTGTATCGCGTCGCGGATGTCGTCATCAGCGCGACGCGTTTGGATCTGCCGGTGACGGAATCACCCTCCTCCTGCTCCATCATTCCCGTCGCCCAGGATCGACTTGTGCTCGGCACTACGGCCGCCGATATCCTCCGCACCGTCGTCGGTGTGACGCTGCGGGATAACGGACCCAATGGTCAACTCAAGACCGTGTCGCTGCGCGGGTTGTCGGCAGAGAATGTTCTTATCCTTCTGGACGGCGTGCGGTTGAAC
>Ga0105103_10001341_pt1 | contig 13600 bp, 11 predicted proteins | sample PPLLaktember2015_2_FD_79107 | JGI IMG/M metagenome (GOLD analysis project Ga0105103, IMG submission 79107) | Freshwater sediment microbial communities from Prairie Pothole Lake near Jamestown, North Dakota, USA - PPLs Lake P7 Core (6) Depth... | ecosystem: Environmental > Aquatic > Freshwater >...
ATAAGACCCCCACTGGGTCACATAGGCACCGGACGAGGTGAACACCTGGACCCGGTTATGACTCTGATCAGTAACATAGACGTTGCCGGCCGGGCTTACCGCCAGGTAACTGGGATAATGGAACTGGCCGTCACCACTGCCATCGGATCCCCACTCTGTCACAAACGAACCGGTTGATGTAAACTCCTGGATACGATGATTGTATGTGTCCGCCACGTAGACATTGCCGCTCGTCGGGCTCACCGCAACGCCAGCGGGTAATGATAACTGGCCGTTGGCATTCCCGGACATCCCCCACTTTGTTACATAGGTTGGAGAGCCAGCACTGACCGGCACACCGAAACCAGCCGCGATAGTCACAATACAAACGATGCACAGGACAAATAGGATCCTGCGCGTGAAATCCCCGATTGGATGAATCATGTTACCCCTTTCTCCTGAAATCTGATGGCGTGACTGCCGATCCTCATATTAGTAGCACCTGCAGGTGCCATACGGTATGCAGAACCTACGGTAGAACAGGAAAGGCTGAACCTAGCCATTGCCCCGTTCCGGTACTGCCGGCCAAAAGCCAGTGCGATGACTCGCTCATCACTACGGTCCCCCATAAATCCAAGGACCGTTACAGATAACGGGAATATCCTTCAGTCAGCAGATGGGGGAGATCTGTGACCCGTATTCCGGTCATCCACGACAGTGGATTACGGGTTTCGGAAATTACTATACTATTCTGTCAATTCAGAAAGCCCGATATTATGACGTAGGAATAATTCGGTAATTAATAAATGCAAGGCAGCGGTGCATTGCAATAAATACAAAACAATATGTTTTTATCATGAAACTCTTAATTTCATAATTCTCTCACTATGGAATGATCTGATCTGGAGAAAACCACTTTTCACAGTGATGACAATCCCCTTGCGCCAGCCCGGCCCCCATCGGGGGCGGGGGCGCATTGCGATGTCTCTGAATTTCCGGCACGGAAAATATCTGCACCGTTGTGTACAGGTAATACGGCACTATCGCAACCGGAGATGCCCTGGCGGCGGGGACGGAACCCAAAAGAGCGTCATGATTACTATCAAATGATTTCTACAGGGCTGAATAATCAACAAGGTCTTTCCTCGTTTTCATGATAAAAGCCGGTCTGTCATTGCGATGATTCTGATCGGAATTTCTGGAAAAAATACAGGAATATTGAAGGGTTAAATCTCGTTAAACAGCGCCACGATATCCGTAAAGCCTGTTCTCCCGTTGCTATTGAGATCGAACGCACTCACCGGCTCGTTTACCGCAATCCACGTCATCTGGTTGAAGCAGAGCACGACATCAGAAAAGTCCAGCCTCCCGATGCCATTGAGATCTTCGTAGATGCGGTCGCCGTCCGGATCGGTGGGGGGACTGGCCTGGCCTGGCAGGACGGTTGTTCTGGGCCCCCGGAAATTTCGATTATCGCAGAGACGGTCTGGCCGTCAACTGTTGCAGTAACCGTACCTGTTCCAGCGGTTGTTGGTGTTAACAGAGTTTGTGATAGTCCGGATACTGTCCCTGCCGAACCGGGTGATACCGACCGGGTCCGGATGAGACCGTGAAGGTGACGGGGATAAGCATACAGAAATACCACCCGGTCAATTCCCGCCGGGTAAACGGACACGCGCACGAGCCTGACCGTGAAAGGGAAGAGCGGAAGAATTCCGGGATTACTCTCAGACTTCCGATCGTTTCCTGCCGGGCAACATGATGAAGACGATCGCTCCGCACAGCGCCACAAGACCTGCCATGAGCGTCTTGTCCGGCCCCGGGTACAGGGCAGGCAATGTCCCGGCAACCGGATCCAGGCCTGCAATGATCAGGAAGAAACCCGTGATACCAAGAAGGCAGGCTGTACCGTACCGCAGGATGCCGGTGGTGCGGCCGGAGAGCAAGGAAGGCCTCCCGTAAAAGATCCCCGCGTACCCGCTGAGGAGGAGGATGCACGATGCCAGTGCAAACACCCATTCCGAGAGATTCGTGAGCTCAAGCCACAGGAACTGCAGGAACCCGCCCGAAGCCGGTACCATGGGGAACATGCCGCGGAGCGGAAAGAACCACGTCACCGGCAGGGTCCAGAGCATATCCAGGAGCTGGTGGAGAAGTACCGTGCCGGCAAATGCGATACCAGGGACGCTCCTGCTCCGGTACCACAGGATGAGTGCGGCAAGCAGGATTGCCGAAGCAAGAAGGAGGGTGTGCCCGATTGTTCGTGTCGATCCAACGATCCCCGGAATCAGGAGCATGAGCGGTTTGTCGAGAAGATCGGGAAAGAGGGAACCGGCAATGCATACCGGAACCACTCTGCGATCGCCATACATCTGAAAGAGTCCGAGTCCGATGAGGATTCCGGTGAAGAGATGGGCGAAGAGATACATCGGGCAATCCTCCGGGTGAATGGCTGAATTCCGGATACCGGAATGAAAAAAAATGATTACAGGTGGCTCTGCTCATCAGCAGCAGCGCCGTCCATGGGTTTTTGCAGGATCTGGACATCAGCGATATTGTGCTGGCGCAGTGACAGCTTCTTGGCTTTGAAGATGTTCTTGCCGTCCTTGCCGATCGCGATGCCGCGGTCCTCGTCGCGGACCTCGACGGTCGCGGTCTTCTGGTCATCCTCGCCCTCGAAAAGAATGGAGGTGACCTGGGCGGGTAAAAAGCAGTTTTTCAGGAATTGTTCCACGTTGCCATTGTATTCCACAACTTCGATCTTCTTGCCCATGACTTCAGAGGCCTTCTTGATGGAGGCCCCCTTCTTGCCAATGGCAAGTCCCATGTCGCCGGGGTTGATAACAAAGATGAGCCGGCCGTTGCGGTCATCGACCACGCAGTCGCGGCTCCCCGCACCGGTCAGGCTCTCGAACTGGGAAATCAGGCGCATGCAGTCTTCGGTCAGTTTTACTTCGACCATAGCATACCCCCGGTTATGCCCTCTTGAGGGAGAGGATATCTGACTCTCCCGGGGTCACGATGGCAAGGGTGCTGACCATGAACGGCTTCCCGCATGCCTTGCCGAGTGCCACGCTGGAACCCTCGAACGTGTGGATGGAGAGGTTTTCATACCCTGCAAGTTTGGATTTGAAATTGGCCGGGCAGTTCCCTGCCACGACGATCAACTGGGCTTTTCCCTCGTTAATGCATTTTTCTGTGTTGTTCTGGCCAAGAATGACATTTCCGGTCTTGATAGCTCTTCTGAGTGAAGCATTAAAATCCATGTACAATTCCTCTGGTTTTTTTTAAGTTAATTGTCGTGTTGTCTGACTGCGATCAGTTTTACATCGCCGGTACCCAGCTGGATCGGCTGGCCGACAATGACGTTCTCGGTGACACCGCTCAGTTCATCGACCTCGTTTGCCACCGCAGCATCGAGCAGGTGATTGACCGTCACTTCAAACGCAGCCCGGGAGAGCACGCTCTCCTTCTCGCCTGCGATACCGTGACGGCCGATCTGCTTGACTTCGCCTTCCATGCACATCATGTCAGCGACCAGCATGAGGTGGCGGACATCCACGAGGATACCCTGCTCGTTGAGCGTGGATACCGCTTCATGGATGATGGCGTTCCTTGCTGCCTCGATGCCGAGAACCGTGGCGATCTCACTGATGTTGTTGGTGCGGGTACGCGTCGTATCCACGCCCACGACATCAAAGACATCCTTAAGGTTGGATCCTTCAGTATAAAGTATATACTCCCCGGTCTCTTTCCTGACGACGACACGAAGGATGTCATCAATGCCCTGCACGATGACGTTCCTGACGTGCTCGGCAAGCTGGAAGAGGTTCTGGTAGCTCTCCTTGTCCTTGGGGGAGAAGATGATGGTTGCCTTTGCCTCGTCGATCTCGTGCTCGAAATCGCGGTAGTGACGGCGGTCGCGGATCTTCTTGGGGGCCGTCTCCATGATCTGGGCGGGGGAGATCTTCCGCTTGTCGCAGACCTTCGTGTTGAGGTGGACAACCACGTGCATGTTCTCCATGTCGGTCGTGATGTCCCCGAACTCGTGGAGGGGGGCCGCCTCGATCTGCCAGCTGACTTCCCGGGCCCGGTCGCGGTCATTGCCGAACTCCTGCTCAAGGTAGACGGTCATCGTCGGCGTGCTTGGCTCCTTTCTCGCGTCCATAATTTCAATGAGACGCGGGAGACCCAGCGTAACGTTGATCTCCGCGACACCCGCGTAGTGGAACGTACGCATCGTCATCTGCGTGCCCGGCTCACCGATGGACTGGGCTGCGATCACGCCAACAGCCTCGCAGGCCTCGATGCGGGTGGACTTGTACTCATTGAACACCCGATCAAGGATCTGTTTGAACTGGGTATCGCTCACCTCTTTCTCAGCAAGGAATTTACGCATCTGGTCCTTGGTCTTCTGAGGGAGATCTGCTGCCTCGACCTTCTTGTCGTACTTATCTGCAAGAGGCATGGTTAAACCTCCTCTTTCAGGATACTTTCAACAATACCCTTGACATCCACCGGGTCGCCGAATGCACTCTTGGTCGGATCGGTGTTGTCTTCACCATACTGGAACTGGATAATTTTCCCGCCGGTCGACCGTACGGTACCGTCGTATGCCACTTTCAGGTCCTGCAGCGCATTGATCATCCGGCGCTGGAGGTACCCGCTCTGGGACGTACGGACGGCCGTATCGACAAGGCCTTCCCGGCCACCAATGGCGTGGAAGAAGAACTCTGTCGGGTTGAGGCCGCCTTTATAACTGTGCTGGATGAATCCGTGGGCATCTGAGCCCCGGTCACCTTTGCGGAAGTGCGGGAGGGTGCGGTCGTCATACCCACGGACAATCCGCTCTCCACGGACGGACTGCTGGCCGATACAACCGGCCATCTGGGTCAGGTTCAGCATGGAACCACGGGCTCCGGAGACCGCCATCACGACAGCACTGTTCCCGAGACCAAGGTGCCGGCCTGCAATCTGACCGGTCTGGTCACGGGCTTTGCCCAGCACCTGCATGATCTGCATCTCAAGGGTCTCCTCAACGGTACGCCCGGGCATCGGCTCGAGCTGGCCGTCTTCATAGATCTTGATGCGGCGGGTCACGTCAAGGGCTGCATTCTTTAAGACTTCGTCAATCTGGCTGTACTCGGTCCTGGACAGGTCTTCGTCATCGATACCGAACGAGAACCCGTCGAACATGATAGCCCGGATCGAGAGCTTCGTTAGGTCGTCGATAAAGTCAGCTGCACGCCGCATACCCTGCTGGCGGATAATGCGGTTGACGATCTGACCGTCGAATGCACCGATCGCTTTCTTGTCGATCGTGCCGCATTCCAGCTTGCCGTCAATGATCCGGACATAGGCGTCCCGCTCGCACAGCTCCTTTTTACAGACATCACAGTTCTGGCAGGAGCTGGCCTTGAAGACCATGTTCAGGTCGGGCAGGATCTGGGAGAAGACCTGCTTGTTGCTCCAGTATTCCATACCGTTTTCCACTTTGCCGGGATTCGGCATGTGTTCAATACCGGAGTACCGGAGCAGGTAGAGTGCCTCTTCCTTGGTAAACCAGCGCGTGTCATGGGTGAGCATGAAGATGCCCGAGACATGGTCGTGGATACCGCCGATGATGGGGCCACCGAAACGGGGCGACAGGATATTCTCATGCACGGAGAGGAGGATGGTTGCCTCGGCCCGGGCCTCTTCGGTCTGGGGGACGTGCATGTTCATTTCATCGCCATCGAAATCGGCGTTATACGGCGGGCAGACCGCGGGGTTCAGCCGGAAGGTCCGGCCTTCCATGACCTTGACACGGTGGGCCATGATGCTCATCCGGTGCAGTGAGGGCTGACGGTTGAAGAGCACCACATCGTTGTCCCTGAGATGGCGTTCAACGGTCCAGCCGGGCTCGATCATGTCGGCAACGGTGTCGAGGTTGTCCGCGCCAAGGCGGAGACGCCGGTTGTCGGGACGGATCACGTAGTTTGCGCCACAGGGCGCGTTGACGTCCGGGCGGAGCGGGCCGTTGCGGACAATCTGCCTGAGTTCCTCGATATTGTAGGCTGTTACACGGACCGGGATGGTCATCTCGTTGGCTACGGCACGGGGAACCCCGACCTGCGAAACCGAGAGGTTCGGGTCCGGGGAGATAACGGTACGGCTCGAGAAGTTCACACGCTTCCCCGAGAGAGAGCCGCGGAACCGCCCGTCCTTCCCCTTGAGACGCTGGGAGAGCGTCTTCAAGGGCCGGCCGCTGCGGTGGCGGGCCGGGGGGCAGCCGGCTACTTCATTGTCGAGGTAGGTGGTGACGTGGTACTGCAGGAGTTCCCAGAGATCCTCGATGATCAGCTGGGGGGCCCCTGCGTCCTGGTTCTCCTTGAACCGCTGGTTGATACGGATGATGTCCACGAGCTTGTGGGTCAGGTCATCTTCCGAACGCTGCCCGTTCTCAAGGATGATGGACGGGCGCATCGTGACCGGCGGGACCGGAAGGACCGTGAGAATGGTCCACTCGGGCCGTGCAACGTCGGGGTTGATACCGAGGGGGATCAAGTCCTCGTTTGGGATCTTCTCCATGCGGGCGCGGATATCCGCGGGGGTGAGCTTGTGCTCCACCTTCTTACCTTCCTCGACAACGACTTCCGAGAAGGTGGTCGGCTTCTCGAAGTTGATCTTGAGCTGCTGCTCGCCGCAGTGCGGGCAGACGCGCTCCTTCTTGACGTCTTTTTCCGAGAGCAGGTCGCCGGTCTGATCGTCTTCAGTACCAACCACCTTCTCGACTTCCTCCGGGGAGAGGAGCACCCGGCCGCAGGCACGGCAGGTGACCCGCAACAGTTTCCGGATCAGCCGTGTATAGCCGACATGGACGACCGGCTTCGCCAGCTCGATGTGGCCGAAGTGGCCGGGGCACTCGCTTGCTTTCTGGTCGCAGGTCTTGCACCGGAGGCCGGGGTCGATGACCCCGAGATTTAAGTCCATGAGACCCTGCGGGTACGGGAACCCGTCATCATCGTAGGTGTCCGCCCAGATGATCTTGCGGACACTCATCTCGCGGATCTCCTTGGGGGACAACAGGCCGAACTCAATCTGTCCTATTCGTTTTGGGGATGGCATGTTACACCACGTCCTGTAATTTCAGCCGGGGCGCTATACCCATGCTTTTCATCTCGTCCAGCAGGAGCTTGAACGCATAGCTCATCTCGACCGAGTAGATATCCGTCTCGTTCCCGCAGGCAAGGCAGCGGGTCATGTTGCGCTTGCGGTCAAGCATTGCAACCATACCGCAGTGTGCACAGACATATTCATTCACCTTGTCCGACTCATCGAGAAGACGTTCCTTGAGTGCCATTGCGGCTCCGTGGCCGATCATGACATCACGCTCCATCTCCCCAAACCGGAGACCGCCTTCACGGGCACGGCCTTCGGTCGGCTGGCGGGTTAAGACCTGCACCGGACCGCGGGAGCGGGCGTGCATCTTGGACGACACCATGTGATAGAGTTTCTGGTAATAGATGACACCGATATAGACATCAGCCTTGAAGACCTTGCCGGTGATGCCATCATACATGACTTCCCTCCCGGTGTGAGAGAAGCCGAGTTTTTTCAAGGAGGACCGGAGGTCCTCCTCCCGCTCGCCACTGAATGCGGTGGCGTTGATGCGGCGGCCTTCAAGAGATCCAACCTTGCCTCCGATCATCTCGAGCATGTGCCCGACGGTCATCCGGCTGGGGATTGCGTGGGGATTGATGACGAGATCGGGGGTGAGGCCGCCCTCGGTAAAAGGCATATCCTCCTGGTGGGCAATGAGGCCGACAACCCCCTTCTGCCCGTGACGGGACGCAAACTTGTCGCCGACTTCGGGGATACGGAGGTCGCGGGTGCGCACCTTGACGAGGCGCGAGCTGTTCTCGCCTTCGGTGATGATAACCGTGTCGACAATACCGTGTTCATTGGAACGCATCGTTACCGAGGTGTCACGGCGTTTCTCGACAGCCATCAGTTCTCCGGTGGGCTCCTCGAGGAACCGGGGAGGGGAGGTTTTCCCGATCAGGACATCCTTCTCCGCAACCACGGTCTCCGGGTTGATGACCCCGTCCTCGTCAAGGTTCTTGTAGGACTCGGCACCATGGGCACCGGCAACATCCTCTTCAGGGACTTCAATGCGGTCGATCTGGCCACCGGGATAGCGGCGTTCCTCACCTTCATAGGTCCTGAAGAAGTGGGACCGGCCAAGTCCGCGCTCGATGGAGGCCTTGTTGAAGATGAGGGCATCTTCAATATTGTAGCCTTCGTAGGAGAGGATGGCGACAACGAAGTTCTGCCCGGCCGGCCGGTCGTCTGACCCGATCAGTTCCGATGTCTGGGTGTGGGTGAGCGGTTTCTGGACATAATGGAGCAGGTGGCCGCGGGTGTCGGGGCGGAGCTTCATGTTGGCTGCGCCAAATCCGAGCGCCTGCTTGACCATCCCTGCACCCATGGTAACACGCGGGCTGGCGTTATGCTCGGGGAACGGGACGTGGGCTGCACCGATACCGAGGATAAGGGAGGGATCGATCTCAAGGTGGGTGTGCTCAGGAGTCAGTTTCGAGAAATCCATCGCAATGAGGAGATCTTCTTCCTCTTCTGCATCGATGAACTCGATGAGGCCTCGCTGGACAAACGAGTTCATGTCCACTTCCTTCTTCTCAAGCCGTACAAGGTCCTCTTCAGTGATGAGAGGCTCGCCGTTTTTTAAGACAATGAGCGGGCGGCGGGCACGGCCCCGGTCGGTAAGGATGACAACATCGCCATTGTATTCCTTGTGTGAGACATTCGCTTCCGGGGGAATCGTCCCCTGCCTGCGCATGGAGCGGATGGTGGCCACCAGCGCTTTCGGGTCGTCGACAAGGCCGACAAGGGCACCGTCAACAAAGACGCGTGATTTCTTGGTCATGATTCACCCCCGATCTTCTCGACCCCGAGACGGTGGAGGATCTGCAGGATCTCTTCCTCATCATCGACGCCCTTGCTGATCTCCACCATCTGGGCGAAGTTCTTGACAAGACCACAATTCGGTCCTTCAGGGGTCTCGCTCGGGCAGATCCGGCCCCACTGGGTCGGGTGCAGGTCACGGGCCTCGAAGTGCGGTTGTGACCGGGAGAGCGGCGAGATGACGCGGCGGAGATGCGAGAGCACGGCCATGTGGTCAACGCGGTCGAGGAGCTGGGAGACACCGGTCCTCCCGCCCACCCAGTTACCGGTGGCAAGCGGGTGGAGGAGGCGTTCGGTAAGTACGTCAGCGCGGACGGCTGTCGCAATCGACAGGTCACGGTGGCGCATGCTGGCCCGCTCGAGCTGGTACTTGATATCACGGGTGAGACGGTTTAAGGAGATACGGAAGAGATCCTCCATCAGGTCGCCCGCGAGTTTCAGCCGTTTGTTTGAGTAATGGTCCTTGTCATCAATCCTGCGCTTGTTCAGAACAAGGTCAAAACAGGCCTCTGCCATGCGGCCGAGGAAATGGGCTTTAGCAAGCCGGACGGAGAGAACAGCTTCCTGGTATCCCTCTTCGCCTTCCTTGAGGTTGGCCGGCATTGCGTAGTTGAGGTGTGGCAGGAGATAGTTGTCGAGGACGAACTCCGCCCGCTTACGCTGGTAATCCTTGGTCTGGTTGGGCGCCAGTTTCTTACCCACATACATAACACCGCCGTCAACCGAGTCGCACTCGCTCTCCTCAAGGTTCTGCATCATGAAGGTGAGGATGTCCTCATCGCTCGAGACCGCGTTAACAACTTCCTGGTCATTGGTCATGCCCAGTGCGCGCATCAGGTCCACAAACTTCAGGTGACCGGCTACTGAAGGGAACGAGACCTCGAGAAGGTTCTTCTTGTTCCGCTCGACCACGACCAGTGCACGGTACCCGCGGAACTGGGAAAACACCTTGGCAACGTAGATCCGCTCGTTGTAGCGTTCGGTGAACTCGGTCATGATCTTGTTGGACGCAAGGTCCTCAAGTGTCATAAGCACGCGTTCGGTACCGTTTACAATGAAATAGCCACCGGCATCAAACGCGTCTTCACCATGGGCGATTCGCTGCCCATCGTCCATACCATAGAGATTGCAGGCAAGCGATCCGACCATGATCGGGAGCTGCCCGATCGTTGTCACGATCGGATCCTGCCGGTCCTCGCCATGCACGAGGGTCAGACCGAGCTGGATCGGTGCGGCATACGTCAGGTTGCGCAGCCGTGCCTCGGATGGATATAACTAACCCTGCGACCCGTCTGCCTCCCGTACCAGCGGCTTTTTGACCTCAATGGTCCCCAGTTCCACCCAGACGGGCTCGTTGTTCTTGCCCCGGTTCTCGATATCCGTCTCGATAACCCGCTGCTCGTTGACCACTTTCTGAAGATTATGTTTTAAGAAATAGTTGAAGGAGTCAAGCTGGTGGCGCGCAACATGCTCCCGTGAAAAATATGCCCTCGATAAAATACTTCTGTCAATCAGACTGACCAACCCCGGAAATTACTTCTTTGGTCTCTTGACCACGAGACGATATGCCTCGGCCCTGCCAGCCGTATGACTCGCCCGTATAGTTCGTATCACATCATCGGCATTTGCGCCGATCTCTTTCACCGCTGGATCGTCATGGTAGATTTTTGGTAATTGTTCGGTTGTAATGTTGTAGCGCGCGAGAAGATCAGAGACTTCCCCGTCGCTCATGATTTTATGGTCCGGCACCATCACGTGCTCCAACACATTAAGTTTGGTGCTCAATGAAAAACCCCCTCCCAGATAAACAGATTTCCTCTCAGATGCATCACCGCAAAAAACCCACGATTGCTCGTGGCAACGGGCCCGGAGGGATTTGAACCCCCGACCACCTGGTTAAAAGCCAGGCGCTCTACCGAACTGAGCTACGAACCCCGGACGTATAAGGATGTACAGCATTATAACAATGCCAGAAAACTATATAAATATTGTTACAGATCCTGCAACAGACAGGGATACGGGTTCATGCCCCTGCAGTGAATTTTCCGTTGATCTCACGGAACCGGTGTTCATCTGCGAGGATCTTTGCCTCAAGCCTGCTGATGGCAGCCAGTTCTTCAGCAGCGATTTCCCTGCCGGGCAGGTGTGTCCCGCTGGATTTTTTCAGGACGGCAAGAAGGTTTTTATCTACTTCAATACTTTTTCTAAGAGCAGAATATTCTTCAATGAGCACGGGATCAACCCCGGCGTTTGTTGCCAGTATTGCTTCATTTCTGACAGCACTGCGGCGTTCGAAGATGCGGTTGATTGCGTCCAGCAGCTGGGCGGGATTGACCGGTTTTGAGACAAAATCCTCGATACTCAGGCAGTGCTCCTGCGCTTCCTCGAGGGTTATCTTCTTTGCCGAGAACATGAGGACGGGGATATCCCCATATACCGGGTTCGATTTGATCTTCCCCAGAGTCTCCCAGCCATCCATGGGCTCCATCATGATATCCAGGAGTATAAGGTCCGGCTTTGTGGTCCCGAGCAGAGCCAGTGCTTCTTCCCCCCCATGGGTGGCAAGGGTGTTGAAACCCTTGCGCTTCAGGAGCGCCACGAGTCCGTCGACAATATAGGGACTGTCATCCACGATCAGAATGGTTGTTTCCACGGTTTCCTCACTTGATTATTTCGGGGGCCTCATTTTGTGGAGGGGCAGGTTTATCCCCTGAAGCGGTGCGGATGCAGGAACCAGCATGCCGGCTGGGTATTTTGGGGTAATGACGTTTTGGGAGAATGTCAGTTCCCGGCTTTAATTGTTGACATCTCGCCCTTGATCTGCTGAAGCCGGTTTTCCTGGAACTTGATATTCATCTCCATGCTTTTAATGGCGCGGGAGATCTCATCGCTGACGCGAACCTTGGAATCATTGAAGTTATAGGTTGTTTCAAGGATCTTCATTAAACGGCGGTTCACATCAATGCTCTTGCTTAAGCGGGCATACTCAGTGATCGTCTCCGCATCGAATCCCGACTGTTTCGCAAGGTCCATATCGGTTTTAATGGTCTGGCGGCGGTTGAGCACATGCTCGATGGCATCGTACAGTTCGCGGTGGGTGATCGGTTTTAAGACGTAATCTTCGATATAAATTCCGTATTCCTGCGCTTCAGCCGGGGTGAGCTGTTTTGCCGTGAGCATCAGCACAGGTATCTCCTTGGTAGCAGGATCTTCCTTGATGCGCTCGAGAGTCTCCCAGCCGTCCATGGGTTCCATCATGATATCCAGAAGAATGAGATCAGGAGTCACGGTCTTTAATATCTCCAGGCATTCGTCCCCGCCATACGCGGCGACGGTACGGTAACCCCCGCGTTCGAGCATGGTAACAAATACATCGACAATAAACGGGCTGTCGTCAACGACCAGTATGGTATACATCAAATAGCCTCTCCGATATTCTTCGCCACAGCGAGCATCTCCGCATGTACATTGGCTGGATTTGCATTATCGCTTATGATTCCTGCAATAAGAAAATTTTCCCCTGCTCCCATGATAATAACGGAAGCGTCCTCGGAACGGATAGTAACCGATTGAACAGACCCGCTCCTGATGATACTCCCCACCGATTCAGCGGAAGCAAGGATCGTTGCGGAAAGAGCGCCGAACCATGGCTCATTCAGCTCACGGTCAAACCATTTTCCGGAAATTATCCCATCTCTGGATACAAGGGCACATGCTGCAACCCCATCTATGGAATGAATCTTGTCAATAAACGCAGAGATTTTCTCCTTTAACATAGCCCAGCTCCTGCTGCACTACCCTGTGTAATTCATAATACCTGATAAAAGTATAAATACATATTGTTTTTTGTATCCCCACTAAAAACCTCTTCCACGGAAAGTCTGGCACCATTGCGGAGAGAGAACCGGATTCCTGCCCTTGCAGGATTCCGATAGACAACCATGCCTTGTTCCTGCTTGTTTCTCCCGCGCACGTTCTGGCGGTTGCGGAGTTTCGGGCAGCTCATCTGCAGTTGCGCTCATAAAAAGCGAGGCATCTTCACCAGATTCCTTCAACAACCAATAAATACCTTTTTCCCCAACAAATGAACATAGGAGTTCAGATGTTCCGGGCATATACAATCACTTCAGGAAAAGGAGGTGTGGGGAAGACCACCCTGACCGTCAATCTTGGGATATCACTTGCTCTTCTCGACCGGGAAACCTACATCCTTGATGCCGATATCGGTATGGCCAACATGGCCCTGATCCTCGGTATGGACCAGGTGCCGGTAACGCTCCATGAGGTGCTGGCCGGGAAAGCGGATATCGAAGACGCGATCTATGAAGGGCCGGCCGGGGTAAAAGTCGTACCCAGCGGTATATCGCTGCAGGGATTCCAGCAGGCCGACCCTGACAAGCTCCGGGACGTTATGCATAAGCTCGTGGACCGGTGCGAGTACCTCCTGATTGATGCGCCGAGCGGGATCTCGAAGGAGGGCGTGGTCCCCCTCTCCGTTGCTGACCAGGTCATCCTGGTCGTGAATCCCGAACTGGCCTCGATGGCCGACGCCCTCAAGACCAAGATACTCTGCGAGGTGATGGGAGGCAGCGTCTATGGCGCTATCCTGAACCGGGCGGGACAGGAGCACACGGAACTGAGGTCACAGAGCGTCGAG
>Ga0105103_10001342_pt1 | contig 13586 bp, 11 predicted proteins | sample PPLLaktember2015_2_FD_79107 | JGI IMG/M metagenome (GOLD analysis project Ga0105103, IMG submission 79107) | Freshwater sediment microbial communities from Prairie Pothole Lake near Jamestown, North Dakota, USA - PPLs Lake P7 Core (6) Depth... | ecosystem: Environmental > Aquatic > Freshwater >...
GCCCGAAGGCTTGTGGATCAAGTGCCCGTCCTGCGAGACGGTGCTGTACAAGACCGACCTGGAGCAGAACGTCAACGTCTGCCCCAAGTGCGACCACCACCACCGCATCGGCGCGCGCGCCCGTCTCGACGCCTTTCTCGACCCCGAGGGCCGCTACGAGATCGGGCAGGAGGTGCTGCCGGTCGATGCGTTGAAGTTCAAGGATGCCAAGAAGTACCCCGAGCGGCTGAAGGCCGCGCTCGAAGCCACCGGCGAGACCGATGCGCTGGTGGTCTTCGGTGGCGCAGTGATGAGCGTGCCGGTGGTGGTGGCCTGCTTCGAGTTCGAGTTCATGGGCGGCTCGATGGGCTCGGTGGTCGGCGAGCGATTCGTGCGCGGCGTCGAGACCGCCATCGAGCAGAAGGTGCCGTTCGTGTCCTTCACCGCCACTGGTGGCGCGCGCATGCAGGAAGGCCTGCTCAGCCTGCTGCAGATGGCCAAGACCAATGCCGCGCTGACGCACCTGGCCAAGGCGCGGCTGCCGTACATCAGCGTGCTCACCGACCCGACCATGGGCGGTGTGTCGGCCAGCTTTGCCTTCATGGGTGACCTGGTCATTGCCGAGCCGAAGGCGTTGATCGGCTTTGCCGGGCCTCGGGTCATCGAGAACACCGTGCGCGAGACGCTGCCTGAGGGCTTCCAGCGCTCGGAGTTCCTGATCGGCAAGGGCGCGCTCGACATGATCGTCGACCGGCGCCAACTGCGCCCGACCATTGCCCGCGCGCTGGCCATGTTGCAGCGCCAGAGCGCCGACGCTGTCGCCTGAACGTCCCCTTTCCGGCGGTGCGAAGTTCGCGGCCGTAGCATCGCCGCCCATGTCCAGCCTAGCCACCCTCGACGCGTGGCTCGCGCATTGCGAGCGTCTGCATCCCAAGAGCATCGACATGACGCTGCAGCGCGTCACGTCGGTTCGCGAGCGCTTGGGTCTGCGTTTCAACGTGCCGGTGATCACCGTGGCCGGCACCAATGGCAAGGGCTCCAGTTGCGCGATGCTCGAATCCATCGCTCGCCATGCCGGCTACCGCACCGGGCTGTACATCAAGCCGCACCTGGTGCACTTTGAGGAGCGCTGTCGCATAGGCGGGAGCAGCGTGGCTGCCGAGGACCTGCTGCCGCACTTTGCCGCGGTCGAGGTGGCCCGCGGCGAAGTGCCGCTGACCTACTTCGAGTTCACCACGCTGGCCATCATGCGTGCGCTTTCGCTGGCCGAACTGGACGTGGTGATCCTCGAGGTCGGCTTGGGCGGGCGGCTCGATGCGGTCAACGCGGTCGACGCCGACTGCGCGCTGATCACCAGCATCGACCTGGACCACATGGACTACCTGGGGCCGGATCGCGAGTCGATCGGCTTCGAAAAGGCCGGCATCCTGCGAGCGGGCCGGCCGGCGGTGGTCAGCGACCCGGTGCCACCAGCCAGCGTGCTGCGCCATGCGGCCGACATCGGTGCCGACCTGTGGCTGGTGGGCCGCGACTTCAACCATTCGGGTGACCGCCAGCAATGGTCGTGGGGCGGCCGCGGCCGGCGTCACAACGCGCTGGCCTACCCGGCGCTGCGCGGCGCGAACCAACTGCTCAATGCCAGCGGCGTGCTGGCCGTGTACGAGGCGTTGCGCGAACGGCTGCCGATCACCGCCCAGGCGGTGCGCAACGGACTGGCGACAGTGGAACTGGCAGGCCGCTTCCAGATCGTGCCGGGCCAGCCGGTGGTGGTGCTCGACGTGGCTCACAACCCGCAGGCCGCGGCCACGCTGGCCTTCAACCTCGACCAGATGGGCTTCTACCCGCGCACCCATGCGGTGTTTGGCGCCATGCGCGACAAGGACATTGCCGGCATGGCGGCGCGCCTGGCTGCGCTGGTGGACCGCTGGTACCTGAGCGACCTGCCGCTGCCGCGCGCGGCTTCGGCCGAGGACCTGGAGCGCACGCTGCGCGACGCCGTGCCTACGTTGGCCGAGGCGCCGAGCCGCCATGAATCGCCGTCGGCGGCACTGCGCGCGGCCCTGGCTGGAGCAGACCCGGCTGATAGAATCGTTGTCTTCGGATCGTTCCTCTGCGTTGGTGGCGTGCTGAAGGATGGTGTGCCGCGCACACGCACTGTGCACAGCGGCTGAAAGCGTGGCTCGGCAGCCTGCGGCGGGCATGCGCGGACGGCCGAATCTCTTCCGGGCAGGCAGCCGACAGCGCCGAACGGACCTGGATCTTTCACCGTAGCGGACGCCAGCCAGTGCTTTCATTCCTCAAGCGCAAAGACAGTCCGGCCCCGACAGGTGCCGTCGACGAAGCGGCGTCGGTGCAGGCCGCGCGCACGCGCGCCCGGCGCCGGCTGATCGGAGCGGCGGTGCTGATCGGCGTGGGCATCATCGGTTTTCCTTTGCTGTTCGAGACCCAGCCGCGGCCGATCGCGGTGGACATCCCGATCGAGATTCCGGCGCGCGACAACGTGCCGCCGCTGAAGCTGCCGCCAGCCAAGGGCGCCGCCACCACACCGCCGCGCGCGGCCGGCCCGTTGGTCGCCGAGTCGGTGGCCGAGCCGCCGGCCGAAGCCGCGCCGCCAGCCACGCAAGCCCAGGCACCGGTGGCGGCCTCTGCGGCGCTACCGGCTTTGCAGACGCCGCGCGCCGAGCGTGTGGCCAGCGCTCCGGCTGCCGCGCCGGCGTCTGCCGCACGTGCCGCGGCCTCGGCACCAGACGGCAAGGCCGAGGCGCAGCGTGCTCAGGCGTTGCTCGAAGGCAAACCGGTCGCAGCCGTCACGACGCCGGCAGTCGCCGCGTCGGAGCCCAGGGCCGGGCGCTTCGTGGTGCAGGCAGGCGCCTACACCGATGCGGCCACGCTGCGCGAGGCACGGCAGAAAGTCGAGAAGCTTGGCCTGAAGACTTATACCCAAGTGGTCGAGACCGAGTCCGGCGCGCGCACCCGCGTACGCGTCGGCCCCTTCGACAGCCGCGAAGAGGCTGAGAAGGCCGCATCGCGCATCAAGTCCGCCGGACTTGCCGCCAACATCCTGAGCCTGTGATGGACCAGTTCGGCTGGGTCGACCTGACGATGCTCGGCGTGCTGCTGCTGTCACTGGGCCTGGGCTTGTGGCGCGGCTTCGTGCTGGAGGCGCTGGCCCTGGTCGGCTGGGTCGTGGCCTACTTCGCCGCGCATTGGCTGGCGCCGCAGTGGGCGCCGCACCTGCCATTGGGCGAGCAGGGTTCGAGCGTCAACTACGTGGCCAGCTTCGCCGTGGCCTTCATGGCTGTGCTCATCGGCTGGGGCCTGGCTTCGCGGGTGCTGCGCCTGCTAATCAATGCCACACCGTTGCGCGGTGCCGACCGGGTACTCGGCGCCGCCTTCGGCCTGTTGCGCGGCGTGCTGCTGCTGATGGCCTTGGCGACCGTGGTGGCGCTGACGCCGGCGGCCAGCTCGGAGCCCTGGGCCCGTTCGCAGGGCGTGCAATGGCTGGCGGTGGCGATGCAGGGCATCAAGCCGCTGCTGCCGCCCGACATCGCGCAGTTCCTGCCGACTTGAGACCGCTACATCGAAGGACACCTGAACATGTGTGGGATCGTCGGGGCCATCTCCAAGTCGCCCGTCAATCAGTTGCTCTACGACGCGTTGCTGCTACTGCAGCACCGCGGTCAGGATGCGGCCGGCATCGTCACGATGCAGGGTACCAAGTGCTTCATGCACAAGGCGCGCGGCATGGTGCGCGACGTCTTTCGCACCCGCAACATGCGCGCGCTGCCCGGCAACGTGGGCCTGGGCCAGGTTCGCTATCCGACGGCGGGCAATGCCTGGAGCGAGGAGGAGGCGCAGCCCTTCTATGTCAACGCGCCATTCGGCATCGTGCTGGTGCACAACGGCAACCTGACCAACACCACGGCGCTGAAGAGCGAGCTGTTCCGCATCGACCGCCGCCACATCAATACCGAGAGCGACACCGAGGTGCTGATCAACATCCTGGCGCACGAGGTCGAGGTCGCGGTGCGCGACCTGCCGCTCACGCCGCAGGCGGTGTTTGCCGCGGTGGCCGCGGTGCACAAGCGCGTCAAGGGCTCGTACGCAGTGATCGCGCTGATCGCCGGCCATGGGCTGCTGGCCTTCCGCGACCCCTACGGCATCCGCCCGCTGGCCATCGGCCAGCTGCAGACCGAAGACGGCCTGGAGTACATGGTGGCCAGCGAATCGGTGGCCATCGAAGGTACTGGCCGCCATGTGCTGCGCGACGTGGCACCGGGCGAGGCGGTCTTCATTGATGTCGACGGCCGGCTGCACACGCAGCAATGCGCTGCACAGCCGACGCTGCACCCTTGCATATTCGAGTTCGTCTACCTGGCGCGGCCGGATTCGGTGCTCGACGGCATCTCGGTGTACCAGGCGCGGCTCAACCTGGGCGAGACGCTGGCGCAGCGCGTCATCTCGACGATGCCGCCGAGCGAGATCGACGTCGTCATCCCGATCCCCGAATCGAGCCGGCCGTCGGCGATGCAGCTGGCGCAGAAGCTGGGCAAGCCCTATCGCGAAGGCTTCGTCAAGAACCGCTATGTGGGCCGCACCTTCATCATGCCGGGCCAGGCGGTGCGCAAGAAGAGCGTGCGCCAGAAGCTCAATGCCATCGGCGTGGAGTTCAAGGGCCGCAACGTGCTGCTGGTGGACGATTCCATCGTGCGCGGTACCACCAGCAAGGAGATCGTGCAGATGGCGCGCGAGGCCGGGGCGAAGAAGGTCTACATGGCCTCGGCCGCGCCGCCGGTGCGCTATCCCAATGTCTACGGCATCGACATGCCGACGCGCGAGGAACTGATCGCCGCCGACCGCAGCATCGAGCAGATCCGCGAGTACATCGGCGCCGACGCGCTGATCTACCAGGACGTGGACGCGATGAAGCGTGTGGTCGGCGCGCTGAACCCGAAGCTCGACGGGTTCGAGGCCTCCTGCTTCGACGGCCGCTACATCACCGGCGATGTCTCGGCGGAAGACTTCGCCGCCATCGAGGCGCAACGCAACTCGGCCCGCCACGACGACGAAGACAGCGGCGACGAACGCACGCGTCTGGCGCTGCAGAACGCCGACAGCCACTGATGAGCGACAAGGACCACGAGGCGGCACGCCTGGCCCGCGCCCGACTGCCCGAGGGCCTGCGTCCCGAGACGCTGGCCGTGCGCACCGCGCTGGCCCCCAGCCAGCACGGCGAGAACAGCGAAGGCCTGTTCCTGACCAGCGCCTTCGTGCAACCCGATGCCGAGACGTCGGCGCGGCGCTTCGCCGAGATGGAGGACTTCACCTACGCGCGCACCAGCAACCCGACGGTGCGCAGCCTGGAGGCACGCCTGGCCGCGATGGAAGGCGCCGAGGCTGCGGTGGCGACGGCCACCGGCATGAGCGCGATCCTGTTGTTGGTGATGGGCTTGCTCAAGGCCGGCGACCATGTGGTGTGCTCGCGCTCGGTGTTCGGCTCCACCGTCAGCCTGTTCGCCAAGGAGTTTGCCAAGTTCGGCGTCGAGACGAGTTTCGTGTCGCAGACCGAACTGGCCGAGTGGCGCATGGCGATCAAGCCCAACACGAAGCTGCTGTTCGCCGAGACACCGACCAACCCGCTGACCGACGTGTGCGACATCGCGGCGCTGGCCGACATCGCGCATGCCGCCGGCGCGCTGCTGACGGTGGACAACACCTTCTGTTCGCCGGCGCTGCAGCGACCGCTGTCGCTGGGCGCCGACCTGGTGATGCATGCCGGCACCAAGTACCTCGACGGCCAGGGCCGTGTCATGGCCGGCGCGCTGTGTGGCGCGCGCAGCCTGATCCACGACGTCTTTGGCCCGACGCTGCGCACCGCCGGCATGACGCTGGCGCCCTTCAACGCCTGGGTGGTGCTGAAGGGACTGGAGACGCTGGCACTGCGCATGAAGGCGCAGAGCGAGGCGACGCTGGCCTTGGCGCAGTGGCTGGAGCGACATCCGGCGGTGTCGCGCGTGTACTACCCGGGCCTGCAGTCGCACCCGCAGCATGCCTTGGCGATGTGCCAGCAGTCGGGGCTGGGTGGCGCGGTGCTGTCCTTCGACGTGCGCGCCGAGGGCGCCGCGGCGGCACGCGCGAAGGCGTTCCATGTCATCGACAGCACCCGGGTGCTGAGTATCGCCACCAACCTGGGCGACACCAAGTCGATCATCACCCACCCGGCCACCACATCGCACGGCCGGCTCAGCGAAGCGCAGCGCCAGGCGGTCGGCATCGGCCAGGGCATGATCCGGCTGGCCGTGGGCCTGGAGCATGTGGCCGACATCACCGACGACCTGCAGCGCGGGTTGGGCAGCCTGTGAATACCCCATGAATTCGACCGTCCGCACCCGCATCGCGCCATCGCCCACCGGCTTCCTGCACCTGGGCACGGCGCGCACGGCGCTGTTTTCCTGGGCCTACGCGCGCCACTTCGGCGGCGAGTTCATCCTGCGCATCGAGGACACCGACGTCGCCCGCTCGTCGCAGGAGGCGGTGGACCAGATCGTGGCCGCGATGCGCTGGCTGCAACTGGAGCACGATGCAGGCCCGTTCTTCCAGATGCAGCGCATCGAACGCTACCGCGAGGTCATTGCGCAGATGCTGTCCGCCGGCACTGCGTACCACTGCTACTGCTCGACCGAAGACCTCGATGCGATGCGCGAGGCGCAGCGCGCGCGCGGCGAAAAGCCGCGCTACGACGGCCGCTGGCGGCCCGAGCCGGGCAAGGTGCTGCCGGCGGTGCCCCAGGGCGTGCCGCCGGTGGTGCGCTTTCGCAACCCGGAGACCGGTGTCGTCAGCTGGAACGACCTGGTCAAGGGCCCGATCAGCATCAGCAACCGCGAGCTCGACGACCTGGTCATCGCCCGCGCCGACGGCACGCCGACCTACAACTTCTGCGTGGTGGTGGACGACTGGGACATGCGCATCAGCCATGTCATCCGCGGCGACGACCATGTCAACAACACGCCGCGGCAGATCAACATCCTGCGCGCGCTGATCGGGCCGGAGGGTGCGTTGCCGGTGTACGGCCATGTGCCGATGATCCTGGGCCCCGATGGCGACAAGCTGTCCAAGCGCCACGGTGCGGTCAGCGTCACGCAGTATGAAGACGACGGCTACCTACCCGAGGCCATGCTCAATTACCTGGCGCGGCTGGGCTGGAGCCACGGCGACACCGAGCTGTTCAGCCGCGAGCAGCTGATCGCCTGGTTTGACGGCCACCACCTGGCCAAGAGCCCGGCGCAGTGGGACCCGGCCAAGCTCAACTGGGTCAACGCCCATCACCTGAAGCAGCGCAGCGACGCCTCGCTGGCCGCGCTGGTGGCAAAGCAGCTTGCGCGACGCGGCATCGAGGCCGCAGCCGACGAGCATCTGGCCAGGCTGTGCGCGTTGTACAAGGACCGCTGCGCCACCACGGTGGAGCTGGCCGACTGGATCGGCATGTACTACGTCGACGTGCACCCTTCGGCCGACGAACTGGCGGCGCATGTCACCGACTCGGTGAAGCCTGCGGTGGTGAGCCTGCGCGGCCGGCTGGCCGAGGTGGTTTGGGACAAGGCCTCGATCGCCGCGGCCATCAAGGCCACGCTGGCCGAACACGGCTTGAAGATGCCTCAACTGGCGCATGCGGTGCGCATGCTGGTGTGCGGCCGCAGCCAGACGCCGTCGCTCGATGCGGTGCTGGAGTTGTTCACGCGCGAGCAGGTGTTGTGGCGTTTGAGGAGCCTGTAGAAGTGCAGATATAATGCAAGGCTGTTTGAACAGCGCAGGGTGAACAACCTTGGGGGTATAGCTCAGCTGGGAGAGCGCTTGCATGGCATGCAAGAGGTCAGCGGTTCGATCCCGCTTACCTCCACCAAAAGCCTTGTCGCAAAGCGTGGTTCAAGCAGATGGATGTGTTTTCAAGTCCCCTTCGTCTAGAGGCCTAGGACACCACCCTTTCACGGTGATTACAGGGGTTCGAATCCCCTAGGGGACGCCAAGTTTGGCAGGGCTTGCGGAACAGGTGACGTACCTGCTCCGGGACATTGCCGCCACGTGGAGTGGTAGTTCAGTTGGTTAGAATACCGGCCTGTCACGCCGGGGGTCGCGGGTTCGAGTCCCGTCCACTCCGCCAATAAAATCAACGGGTTGCAGCAAAGATGCCGCAGCCCGTTTTTCTTTGGTCGCGCCGTGGGAACACTTATGGGAACACTTGAACGACCTCGGTTTCTTGCGCACCTTGCGTGACACTTGATGCGCGCCGGGGAACACGCGAACCTGATTGTTTTGGGCGGAAAAGGGTCGGACAGTCCGACCCGTTCCGGTTGCGATGCTCGTTGGCGCAATGGCGACGCGCGACCTCAGCCAAACGGATGCAGCATCGTGACGCAAGCAGGGCACTCTTGCCCTCATTCAGCTTCGTCTTCCGTGTGGTCTCAAGCAGTCCAGCCGGGCTAGCTCGGCGCTAAGCTCGCTGCTCGGGTAGTCGTTGTCTGCGCGCAAATGGCTGGGAACCAGAAGCGCCACGGCCTGTCACCGCTCGATGTACTTCTTCGCCAGCGAACCCGATAGCGCGTGGAGCACGGACGTGGTGTTACGCAACGACGAGGCAGTCAAGGCCGCACTGGTGATGAAGGTGATTCTCGCCACGCGAATGACCAACGCTCTGTCGCTCGTCGACCAGGCGAACAATCTGCGATCGGCTCAATGGCGCCATCGAGTGTTTGACCAAACCAGCACATCCCGACGCGGCCGATGAGTAGACGACTCCTTACCAAAGGCTGATCGAACTGGCCACTCGGTATAGATCGCTCGTGGTCTGACCGTCAGACCCTTGCCAACCGCGACGAAATTCAGCCGCGCATGATCGCGCCTCCGCCGGAAAGTTGAAACAACATGTCACGCGACCTAAGACGTCCTGAGATCAAGCGGGTGCATGCGGGACGTTACGGTACGTTGAGACATCGAAAACGCTGCATCGCGGGTGACTATCGCGCTGCGAAGTCTATCGGCACCATGCGCACATGCGGATGCCGTGGAACAAACCAAAGTCGACGCAACTGGAGTTGCTCGATGCCGATCCCGTTGATCCCGACCGGGCTGGTCCTTACATTGAGACCTTGTCGTCAAAGGCCTGGACGAGATCGACCCGGGCGACGCACGCATCGCATGAGCAGCAGGCAGATTCGGCCGCATTTGCGAATAGCGGAAAGCCTCTGCTGGTTGCGCTGGACCGCCTGATCGAAGACCCGAACAACCCACGCACCGAATTTCCCGAGCACGAGATCGTCGAACTGAGCGCAGACATCGCGCTGCGCGGTGTTCTTCAGCCCATCGTCGTTCATCCCGCTGATGCTGACGGCCGGTACCGCATTCACTTCGGCGCCAAACGGCTGCGCGCCGCTCGCTTTGCCGGATTGAGCGAAGTGCCCGTGGTGGTGCGCGACGCGCCATCGAACCCGTATGCCCAGGTCGCCGAGAACCAGAAGCGCCATGGCTTGTCCCCGCTGGACATGGCGCGCTTCATTCGCAGCCGTGTCGATGCCGGCGACACAAACACCGCCATCGCCAAAGAGCTGGGCATGAACCTGACGACGGTCGCGCATCACCTGTCGCTGCTCGAACTGCCCACCGACCTCGACGCTGCCTTGCAGTCCGGCCGCTGCACTTCACCGCGCACCCTGCACGAGTTGAGCAAGCTGCGCGACGAACAGCCTGAGACGGTTCACGCGCTAATTGCCAGCGATGCACCGATCACTCGTGCTGCGCTATCCACCCTGCGCGTGAAGTCCAAAGCCGTCGAACCCGCAGCAGCTGAGCACGCTGTCAAACCGTTTGACAAACTTGTCACCCGCGCTCATGTGGCGTGTAAACACCTCGAGCGCACGCTGGATCGCCTCGAGCAGGCGGGTACCGCCGAGGACGTCACGGGAAACCTTAAGGCCTTGCGCCAACGCGTGATCGCGCTCGCGGACCGTTGGCCTCAGGGGTCTGACCGTCAGACCCCGACGACTTGAAGCCGTTCGAGAGCCGCACGGAACCATGGCAACAAGACGAGAAGATCGAAAAGAGGTTGAGTGCAGGATAGGCTCGCCGCCGCGTTCTGTGGGGTCGGCGCTGACAACATCATTCGACCGTGATGTCATCCGCTAAACGCGAATACTTCACCTTCGACCTGCGCGGCCTGCGAGCCGCGCTTGCCGCGCACGCTGCGGCCGACGGATTGACTGAATCCGACGTGGTGAGAAGTGCGTTGGCGGTCACCCTCGGCAAGGATCAGGGCCTGCTCGAACAGCCGCCGACGGTCAACAACGACCGGCCACCGCCGTCCACCCAGGTCAAGCTGTCGGTGCGCATTGCCCGTCACAGCGCCTTCCAACTCGACCGCAATGCACGGGTTGCAGGTCTGTCGCGTGGCGCCTACCTCAGCCGGCTGATCGCCGGTGCACCAGCGGTGCTCGCAGCCGCCGATCGAGCTGCCGCTTCCAGCGCGCTGAGCGCATCGTCGGCGGAACTCGCGCTGCTCAGTCGCGACCTCTACCACCTGACGCAGCTGCTTCGGCAAGGCGATGTACAAGCCGCCCGTGCGTACCGCGAGCGACTAGACAGCGTCAACGACGAAGTGCAGATGCACCTGGACAAGGCTGCAGCGGTCTTGGCCCAACTGATACCCGGGAAGGCCGGATCCGGCCGATTGCCGTCACCGTTCTTCCACAGCAGGAGCGATTGATGAGTTCAGACCCCAACATCGACGGCGTGCTCATCCAGTGGGGCGAGCGCCTGTTCTATCCAAGCAACCGCATCGTCAAGTCCAACATGCCGCGCCTGCGAACCCCGCAACAGCGCGCAGCGATGATTCGCACGCGCATCGAAGACACCGTGCGTCGCGCACCGCAGGTGATGGTCAAGGTGACGGGCGGCGGTCGCGGCATGGCGGCCATCGCCGCGCATTTCCGCTACATCAGCCAGAACGGCCGATTGGACATCGAAGACGACCGCGGCGCCATCGAGCGCGGCAAGGACGCGCGGCACGGCATCGAGCGCCAATGGCAGTTCGGCGGCGCCTACATCGGCCAGGAGGGCCAACGCCGCGAAGCCTTCAACATCATGCTGTCGATGCCGCGTGGCACCGCCGCGGTGACACTGCAGAAGGCCGCACGCGAGTTTGCGAAGATCGAATTCCCCGACCACCGCTACATGATGGTGCTGCACACACACCAGGCCAACCCGCATGTGCACCTGAGCGTGAAGGCCGAATCGAAGCGCGGCAAGCGGCTGAACCCGCGCAAGGCCGACCTGCACCGTTGGCGCGAGACCTTCGCTGAGCAGTTGCGCGAGCGCGGTGTCGAGGCCGAGGCGACGCGACAGGCCACGCGTGGAGAAATTCGCAGCCGCACCAATCTGTGGCAGATCAACGCCAAGAGGGAAGGGCGACTGCATACGAGCCAACCGCAGAACAGAGCCGGCAAGGCCGCGATGGGCAACCGCAAGGAAGCGCTCAATGCCTGGATACAGATCGCCAGGGCGCTGGAAGGCTCGAACGTCGGCGCCGATCGAGAGTTGGCCAAGCAGATCGTGGGGTTCCTCAGGTCCACACCGGTGATGCAATTGGCTAAACCGTCGCCTCAGCAGGCCCAGCGTCCTGGCATCGAGCAAGATCGCAACTCCCGCCAGCGACAACTGCCCATCGTCGAACGCTCCCGGCCTGGCCCCGATTGGGAGCGCTGAATGCCCACCCCTATCCCCGCCCGAGGGCGGGGCAGTCCTCGCCGCCGGACGGGCTCGGGGGCTGGCGCCATGCAACGCCAGCCCGAACCCGAAAGCGTTTGCCGCTCGCCGCCGCGTCAAGGGGAGCTGCGCCGGGCTGAAGCCCGCCCTTGACTCGGCGGCCGCGCTGACATTGGAGCCGTGATATTCGCGAGATGCGCGTCGGGGCTATCGGAGCCGACGCCGGCGAATGCTCCTCGTCGGCCACGACTTGCGGCTCGACGTAGCGGTCTGAAGGGCAGTTCCAGACGACGGCGGCCGGTCACCTCCGGTCGGTTTCGGATCTCCAGCGCCACAAGAATCAGATGCCCGTCAGCTGTCGTTCGTATCAGCCGGCAATCGACCCATCAGCGACATAGCCGCGCCCTGATTCGACGCCGCGAAGCTGACGTTGAAGACTGCGCAGTACAGAATGCGCCGAACCGACTTGAAACCAGACGTCAAGCAATTCAAACGCGATTCTTGACTGCTGAGATCAGGCCGTCCGCAGTGCCTGACTTCGGCAGGCGATCGTTGCGTTGCACGGGTTTGAGGTCGACCGTAGGAATCAGCGCTGCGCGGACCGGCCTGCCGCCTGCGCCAGATCGATCGCCAGTTGCGCCGCCGGCGACAGCGTGCGGCCCGTCAGCCACAGCGCATGCATGTCCGCGAACTGCACGCGCGACCCGGGCCAGGGCAACTGCTGCAGGCGCTTTGGGTCTTGCTGCGCCGCGTTCTCGGGCAGCAGGCCGATCAGGTCGGTGTTCATGACTACCTGGGTCAGCAGTCCGAGGTCGTCGCACTCCAGGGCCAGGGGAAAGCTGCGCACCGACGCGAAACCCAAGCTGACGGCAATCGGCTTGAGCAGCTGGCGCGTCATCGAGATCGCGCCGATGCCATAGCGCCGCAACGCCTGCGGCTCGAGCGTGGAGGCTCTGGCCAGCGGATGGCCGCGCCGGCCACACAGGCTGCCGTAGATCTTCTGCAGCGGCGCCATGGCAAGGTGGTCGCTCGGCGCGAGCAGCCTGGGGTCGCCGATACAGAAGTCCAGGGCCTGCGCCTCGAGCTGCTCCACCAGCTGCAGAAAGCCGCCAAGGCGCAGCCGCACCACCAGCTGCGGCCGCTCATGGCGCAGCCGCGTCAGCAGGGCGGGCAGCAGCGTGGCCGCCGGCACTGGCGCCGCGCCGATGACGATCTCGCCGGCGTCACCGTGCTTCAGCAGTTCGACGTCGCGAACCAGGCAGTCGCTGTCGAAGACCAGGCTGCGTGCGCGTTGCAGCACGGTCTGACCGGCGCTGGTCAGATCCACGCCGCGAGACGAGCGGTCGAACAGGCGCAGTCCGACGCGCGACTCCAGCGCCTGGATGCTGCGGCTGAAGGCAGCCTGGCTCAAGTGCACACGCTTGGCCGCAGCGGCGAAGCGGCCCTCTTCGGCCAAGGCGATGAAGTGCGTCAGTCGCTTGATGTCCACGTCGGTCTCCTGCGGCGCCGATTGCGCCAGACGCATACTAGCTATGCATTCTTTGCGATGGACACAACCATTGGCGGATTGGAGACTTGCAAAGTTTTGGCTGCAACGGCTTTGCTTGGCGCCGTTGGGTTAATCGGGAGCTTTTTCTGCTGCTGGCCGGGTTTCGCGCAAGTGGGCAACCACCTGGCAAACGTGCACGCATGTCTCGGGGCCCCCGGAGCTTGGCAGGCCTTCGACGTAGGGCTCTTTCTTCCACAACATTTCGCCGGTTTTGACCGGAGCACGGAGCGTCCCATGACACTTTCGTTCAGCAAGCGCCACTTCATCGCGACCGGCGCATCGCTTGCCGCTGTCGCCGCACTCGGCA
>Ga0105103_10001345_pt1 | contig 13566 bp, 11 predicted proteins | sample PPLLaktember2015_2_FD_79107 | JGI IMG/M metagenome (GOLD analysis project Ga0105103, IMG submission 79107) | Freshwater sediment microbial communities from Prairie Pothole Lake near Jamestown, North Dakota, USA - PPLs Lake P7 Core (6) Depth... | ecosystem: Environmental > Aquatic > Freshwater >...
ATTTCAGTCCCCATGATTTAATTTCAGAATTAATCGCTTGAGCTCGACGAACTGAATGAGATATATCTATAATATTGAAACCCCAAATAATGTATTGATTATATGGTTCAATTTCATTGGCTAATTTTAAAATGCCTTCTTTTATTTTAATACCTTCTGTGGTTATAATTTGAGTTATTCTTTGAATATCAACATTTAAAATTTGAGCTCTTTTCATAATAAATGGAAAGTCAAAAGATGCGGAATTATAACCAGCTATAATAGTTGGCTTTAATTCTTTAATTATTTTAAAAAATTCTTCGATGCATCTTTTTTCTCCATCTTCACCTATTGTATCAATAAGTTTTTTATATCCTCTATTATCTTTTACTCCAATTAATATTATTTTGTCGGTTTCTGGGTTTAATCCTGTCGTTTCAATATCAAACATAAATTTATAAACATCGGAATAATTTTCAATACCTTTAAATAGCCTTTTTTTCTTTTGAACTAGATATTGTTCTGCCACAGATAATATTTGAAAATATTTTTTATGTTTTTCTCCCCATGGATCAATTCCTCCCTGTTTAAAAAAACTAAGAAGATTTGTATATCCCTTATAAGATTTAACTAAATATTTAAGACCGGCCTCAAGTCTTACATTTTTATCGGTTCTTAATGTTTCAATTGTAATACCATGTTCGGCCATTTTTTGTTTTTGAATAGATTTACTTCCTTTATAAAAATCAAGGCCAGTTAAGTCTCCAACCCATAAAAATGGAACAAGTGTGTCTTGTTTTACCGTTTTACCTTGTATAGGATCTTGAATTATTTTATAGATTGTGTTGGTTGCATAGTTATATTCAATACCAACGATATATTGTTCAGGATCTTCTCCATTTAAGAAAGTTTCAATAACTTCCTGTGAAATAACCTCTTTCATATTTATTTATTATGTGACACATTATCTTACGTTTCTCGTAATTTGTCTTTGTGATAAAATATAATAAAATAAACTGAAATAAAAAAATAATTATTAAAAAAAATAGAAAGTAATCTTTAAATTACTTGTACTGGCCATTGCATGGCTCTATATTTAAGGCTTTCATTTAAAAATTTAGCCTCATTTGCTGTTCTTTCAAGCATTTTATCTGGACGAAGTCTTTCTAATCTTGCAATTAATTCTTCAATCATTTTAGATTTTTCGTCTTTTGCTTCGGTAAGTAAACTTTGGTAATCTAATTTTATTGTACTGTCAGGAACTTGTAGATCGCCAGAAAATTTACCCCAAATTCTTGCTAATCCTTCTTTACAATACGCAATAAAGAATTTTCTCACCCAATTTCGAGCCGGTCCATTTAAAGAATCCCAAGTAAGATAATCAGTTTCAACATCTGATGGTAATTTAACGATATCATCATATTTGTTTCTATCAAGGCAAGTATCACTACTTGTGGTATCATAATACCAATACCAAACTGCATAGTTGTTACTTCTTATAGAACCAAAATCAAATCTACCGCCAGGAGTGTTATATAAATGTACTAATTTTTCACCCGTATCTAATGATGTAATTCTATATGTTAATTCACCACCTATTAATCGATTTTTAATGTTTCTATCTTGCATTCTTAATAAAAGATCATACGCGGGTAACATAAAATATGAACCAGAAACTCCAACTTGTGCAAATCCACCTACTCCGCCAAATCCTACGCCACCAAGTCCGCCAAAACCGCCTAAAAAAGGATCAATAATTGAATCAGTTAATTCTGCTCTTGTAAACCATAATAATTCATTTATTTCACGACCTGCTGGAATTATATATGTTTGTTCTCCAGCAACTAAATAAAACATGTCTTTTTTTAACACAAAAGGACCGCCGGCTTGTAATCCAACAATTTTTGAATAAGCATAAGTATATTGTGTCATGTAATCTAAACTTCTTGTAACAAATGCTCTAGCTAAAGATTGTGTTTCTACATTAATTCCAACTAAAGTTGTCCATTGTGATTCTATCAACCAGTCATTAACATATTGCTCATATTCAGATATTGATAACTCTAAAAATGAGTCCATTTGTTCCTCGGTAATCTCAATTCCACGAACAGGTGCACCCAAAAGATGTAATACTTGGGTAAATAGTTTTTCACGATCGGTTGAACTGATAACTGTTGCCATATTTATTTCCTTTAGTTATAAATAGTTTGAAAATTAAGATTTTTTATTTATATTTTTATAAAAAAACGTTATGTGGAATAGTAAGGATGTATATAGAATAACACAAAAAAATAAAAATGTTGAAGATTCATTAAAGAATACAATAAATGAGATGATTAAATCTATTAGTAATAAATACAAGGATCCATTTATTTACACATGGGGATTTAAAGTTGGTAATCGTGGTAAACAACATGGTGTATTTGTATTACAAAATGGACGTGAAAGATGGTGTTGGATTAACACTATTAATACAAATAGCAGCGCTCTTGCTTGTTTGTTAAACTTTATCAATAAAAATTATAAAAGAAAATTATATGTCGATGACTTCCTTGAAAATCCGATTGAATCTTGCAAATATTTTAATGAATGTATAAAAAAACATCCTGAATTGTTTTTGCCTCGTAATGAAGTTTTTAAAGAAATGTTTTTTGAGACACAATTTACATGGAACAAAAGTATTATTTCTCAATTAGTAATTTTACATACTATAACAAAAAAACACGATATAAAATTTAACATCGGTATAGAAAGGGGAGATCCGGATGATATGTTTTTTGGTATTGATGGGGTTTTACTTTATTCAGGTTCTACTGGTGACGATACTGTACAATTTAAAAATAGTCATAATGGATTGTTGGAGTTTGATGGTGAAAATTATTGGTTTAAATATTTTAAATATTACAATAGTTATAGAAAATTAAAAAAACTTATTATTGATGATGATCTAAAAGTTTTTTATTTTCATAATTCTCAATCTAATGACCTATGCGGATATAGTAAACATCCATCAGAAGGTGAAAAATTTAGAATACATAAAAGTTTATTAATTGATATTATGGAACATACTGATAGTTTAAAAATTGGATCTCTTCTTCATGAAATAAATCAAATTTGTTTTGATAAACAAATTGTATTTTACATTGATACGGATAATTCGGGAAAGAATAGTATTGATCGAATTATCGAAAGCAAAGTCGATACCGTTAAATTTATATTAAATAATCCAGAAGATAGTGATCTCTTGGAAATTGTTACATCTTTTTATGAAAAATTTAAAACAACTCCTTAATTAATTCTTTTCCAAAACTTTCAGAATATTCTCCATCTCCTATTGCTTGGTCTATAACATTCTTCTTTCTCTGTAAAATGTTAAAAACAATCTGTTCAATGGTGTTTTCAAATATTGGATAGTACACAATAACATTATTTTTTTGACCATGGCGGTACGCCCTATCTTCTGCCTGTGAATGATGCGAAGGGACAAATGACAAATCATTCATTATAACAACTTCTGCGGCTGTTAAGTTTATTCCGATACCAGCAGCAATTATATTACCGATGAATATCTTTATCTTAGGATCATTCTGAAATCTTTCTTTTGCCTCTTCCCTTTTTGTTTGATTCATTCTACCATCATATATCACCGAATTTTTAGGGTATTTCTCATGTAACATATCCAATGGCATAGTAAAATTGGTGAAAACAATAACTTTTTTATCTAATTCGAGACATTTATCAATTAATTCACAGGTATAAGGTATTTTTTCAAATGCAAGAACCTGTCTGACTTTCATAAGACGACCTAAAACAGCAACAACATTTTCTGGATCGGGTTCTTCTTCTTGTGTGTTGATGTTAAGAGTTGTTCGATGTTTATTTTCTTCGGTAATTCTCATAAACTCTTCCAACTCTTCATTATAATATGTGCTCTTTAATTCGAGATATATTGGTGAAATGGTTTTTTCGGGTAACCCAGGAATTTCTGTTTTTAACCTTCGTAGCATTATACTTTTGGTTCTTTCTCTTAATTCATCTAAGTTACTATGCCCGCTGGTGTTCCATATAGTTCTGCCATTAACTTTCATTCTAAATCCTTTACAATATCTTTTTACATAGTGTTGCCAATTCAATGCTATTGGCGAATCAACAATTTTTAATAGGTTATAATAATTAATTGGCCTGTTAGTCATTGGGGTTCCTGTTAATAACCACACTTTTGGTATTTTTTCAAGGATGTCGTTCATTAATTTTGCGCGCTGACTTGAAGAATTGCTAAGGTAATGAGCCTCATCTATAATTGCAAGTTCAAAATTCTCTTGTTCTATTAACTTTAGGTCGGCATTTTCGTTTTTTTCATCCGTTGTGTGATAATTTTTAAGTATATCGTAGTTTATAATGTAAAAATCAAAGGTTGAACCCCATTTTCGACCTTCTACTATTAAAACTGGTCGATCCGTATAAAATTGTATTTCTTTTTTCCAATTAATTTTAACTGACGCTGGACAAACAATAAGAATTTTCTTAACATTACTTTCTAGCGCCGCTATAATAGCCGAACAGCTTTTCCCGACCCCCATGTCATCAGCTAAAATGAATCGATCATTAGCTAAAAGTTTCTCGATTGCAAGCGGTTGCCACTCTTTTGGCGGTCTATGCCTGTATTTTGAATAGTCGATGACACGATTTAACTTTTTTTCTGGCTGTAAAACTGCTCCTTTTGGTAACCATATACCATGATTTTTTTCACCATCAAAAAATTTACCCCAAATATGATATGCTTTATCTGATTCACACAATAATTTTTCACACCATATTTTTTCAATGGGTTTTGGTAATAACTTTTCTTCTTGCAATTTTTCTCCAAATGATATTACAAGATTTATATACTTTCTGGCAATTTTAGGCGTAATTTGGTGATATTTTAAAATGTAATCGGCTTGTGTTCTCGCTAATTTAAATTTTTTGTTTTTTATAAATTTTTCTTTCCATTCTAATAATTGATTATTTGCTCCATCATATGTTAATAGTATGTTTCTAGCTTCAATTTCAGGTATCTTTGCTTCCATATTTAATTTATAATTTAATATACATAATTTGAATATTTTTTTAAAGTATTTATATCTATAATAACTATTTGTAATATGGGATTTATCTACAGCGCAGTATTTGTTAATGAAGATGAACTAATGTTAAAATATCCACCTGTTCATCCAAATGAATTTTATCATCATTCAACTATTGAATTTAAGCCAATATCTATAGAAAAATTACCATTAGGTGAAAAAATAACATTAGAAATTATTGGAAGATTAATCACCGATAAAGTTGATGTATTATTAGTTATTAATCCATTGTCAAAGAACGCATATCCACACATAACTTTAAGTACCGCTAATGGAATTAAACCATTTGAAAGTAATTCTGAAATTAATAGTAATTTAGATAGAATTCAACCATTAAATGATAAAATTATTGGTATTTGTGGAGTATTTGACGGTATAAATGTAATAACTGATCAAACAGAAAAATTAAATGAATGCAAAAATAGATTTAATCAAATAGTTGCATTTAAAACTATTTATAGATAATGGAAAATAAATTACCTATAACGAGGCTTACGAAATTTTTTTCTGAAGATGATTATCTTTTACACATTCAAATGGGTCAAGAATATCTTCATGGAGATTTAAACATGAAAGTCGTTCTTTATCAAGTTGATAGAACAATAACGGATACGGATGATGTGTATGGCGAAGTTGGAAAGGATCAGATTAAATATAAATTACCGATTGAAATTAATTGTTTAGTTCAGATTGTTCAAGCAGAAAATAAATCATATAAAACCGGCCTTCTAAGATATCTTGAACCTGGCAACATGATTTTATCGGTTTATATAAAAACAATAGAAGACCTAGGCGTAGATATAAAATTTGGTGATTATATTGGGTATGCTGATAGTGAAAAAAGAATAAGATTTTATAACGTAATCAATGATGGTAAAATTAATGCGGATAATAAACATCATCATTTTGGTTATAAGCCATCATATAGAACAATAATTTGTTCGCCAGTACAAGAAAATGAATTTAGAGGAGTATAAATGACATTACCAAAAAAAAACAATATAAATGTTTATAGACAAGTTGGAACTGAGCCGTCATCTAAAGAGCTAGTTCCAAGAAGGCAAGAATTATTGGATAGAATAACGAAATCTGACACCTACTTACCTGATGAGATATTGCATGATGATTTAGATATGGGAATGCTAGAGTTCGTTAAAAACAATCTAAAGGTGGTTTCTGATGGTGAACAGATTCCAATTATTCCAAAAATATTAACCGTACAAAGATGGAATGAAATTACAAATAACTGGACATTTGCAGATGAAGATGGAAATATGAAAGTTCCATTTATTGGAATAATACGAAAACCTGATGTTCAACCTGGAACGAATCCTAATATTCAAAGAACTATTCCTGATAGAAGACAAATATATTATTCTACCGTTAAAACATGGAATGGTAATATGGAGGGGGCTGATGTATATAAAATGCCTCAGCCGGTTGCTGTTGATATTAGTTTTGAAATAATAATAGTTTGTCAAAAATTTAGAGATTTAAACAAATTTAATAAAATTGTTTTACAAAAATTTTCATCAAGACAATCTTATACAACAGTAAAAGGACATTATATTCCTATTATCTTAGATAGAATTAGTGATAATTCCCCAATAGACGCATTAGAAAATCGTAGATTTTATTTACAAAGTTATGATTTTACAATGTTAGGATTTTTAATTGATGCAGAAGAATTTGAAATTAAACCAGCAATATCAAGAATGATGTTGATGTACGAGTTTATGGATACAAAAAATTATACTAAAAAATATACAAATAGGACGATTGAAGTTACAACCGCATCATTTATTGCTAACGGTGAACAGGTTACTTTTAATGTGGGTGAAAGTATTGGGTTTTTATTTTTTGTTGCAATTAATGGTTTAGTTCAACAAAGAGATATTGATTTTTATTGGATAACAGGTACTCCACGAATAACATTTGTAACAGCGCCAGTTGCAGGAAGTAATATTACTATTTTATATTATGCGGGTAAAAGTAATGTATTTCAAGATTCTTATGGTCGATTATTATTTTTATCGACGCAATATTTTGTATATGATGGTTCTTCATTAATCTTTACTGTTGATCATGAAATATCAGACATAATTTATGTTGAAACTAATGGACTTGTCGAGGAAGATGGTGATGGATATACATGGAATGGAAACCAAATAACATATTTATACGAACCAATTATAGGATCTAGAATTGGTGTAGTATATTTAAGATAACTTATGCTTCATCATATATATCTCTTTTTTTTAATACAACAATATTATCTTTTTTTGATTTATCGATTCCGTCTATCCATTTTTCAATAACACGATACATTCTTAATCCTGTTTTGTCACAATATGATTTTAATATCTGATGATGCTTTTCGCTGATTTTAATGTTTTTACTCATATCATTTATATCTATAGATAAATAATAGTAAAAAAAGATAAAATACTATCTTTTAATTTTTTTACCCATAATTCTTTGCTAAAAACAAAGATATTTATTGTTAATAAAAGTAACAATAATTAACTAACTATAAGAATCAATGGCAACATCAAACAGAGTATTTGTTTCTCCAGGCGTATATACGTCTGAGAAAGAATTAACATTCGTTGCTCAAAGTGTTGGAGTAACAACTTTGGGTATGGTAGGTGAAACACTAAAAGGACCGGCGTTTGAACCTGTATTAATAAAAAATTATGATGAATTTAGAACATATTTTGGAACAACATCACCAGTAAAAGACGGCGACGGAAATCCATCATATGAACTTCCGTATTTTGCTAAATCATATTTACAAGAATCTAATCAACTATTTGTAACAAGAATACTTGGTCTAACCGGATATTTACCCGTAACAACATATGGTATATCAACATTAGGTAGTCTAGATTTTGATTCTACTATTGTTCCGAATCAGACTACTGGATTATCACTAATTCCTTCTGCAACAGGAATAACAGGTAGTACAATATATTCAGAATTAACAGGAAAAACTGCTACAGATGGTAGTACAATTCCAGAATTTATGGTTGATAGTGTATATTCTGCTGGACAATGGTTTACAATGGGATTAGTTCCGTCGGGATCAACATTAGGATTATCTTCGTCTCTCGAAATAACAAGCCCGATTGGTGATGTTACTAATTTCGCGTGGTTTAATTATTTCTTTGATGGAACAAGTCCTAACATTAATGTTTATTCATATCTTTTTAAAGATTATGGTTCAACATCAGGATTTACTGTTACAAAATTCACATATACTGGAGTTACTATAAATGCATATGATAACATTGTGCTTGCTGCATTAAGATCACGAGGGTCATACAGTATATCTACATTATCATTACAGGTAACAGAACAAACTGGACTAACTATGTCAAGTACAACAGTTGCAACAGATCCATTGGAGGAATTTACACTTACGGTTACTACAGATGGTAATAGTGGTGAGACAAGATCATTTATATGTTCATTAAATGATTCATCAACAAAATATATAACAAAAGTATTGGGAACAGGCGTATTTGATAAGAGCGAAGTTAATTATCCAATATATGTTTTTGAATCATATCCAAAACTTGCAGAAGCATTAAAAGACCGTGGTTTAATTAGAGGATTAAATGTAACACCAATTTTTCATAGTGTTGAAGAAGATTTTTTAACTACATGGCAAACATCATCGTCACCATATGTTGTATCTGAAGTTCGAGGTGGTATTGTTGCTGATTTATTTAGAGTCATAGCTATTTCAGATGGAGAAGCATCAAATAGCCAAGTTAAAATTAGTATAATAAATATAGATCTTGATACAGCAGAATTTGACGTTCTTGTTCGTGATTTCAACGACACAGATGAAAATATGGTTATTCTTGAAAGATTTTCAAGATGTTCCATGAATCCTGATGTTCCTGGATATATTGCATTAAAAATCGGAACATCTGATACTGAATATGAATTAAGGTCAAAATATATTATGTTAGAAATGGCAGATGATCATCCAACCGATGCAGTTCCTGCAGGATTTAGAGGATTTACAACCGATCAATTAAACACATCAGTATTAGGTGGGGTATTATATAAAACACAATACAATAATGCTGGTGATGCTGTTACATATACATGGGATGGAATAGCTGAGGATTATTCTGGTGATAAAATTAGACGAGTTATGTTAGGATTATCAACACAAATTGGTTATGACAATAGCATGTTTAAATTTAAAGGATCAAACGCTAATACAACAACACCAGGATTTCACTTATCATCTCAAGCATCAGCAATTACTGGATCAACAATTACTGGATATGAATTTAATTCTACTCCATATGATTTAGAAGGATAAACTGGCGGGGTTTTAAATAAATTAACAGAAGTCTCATATCGTAAATTTACTTTTGCATTAATGGGCGGATTTGACGGATGGGATATATACAGAGATGTAAGAACATTTGGCGATGAATATAAATATGGTAAATCAACTTATGATGATAATAATACAACAAATGGGGGATGTTTTGATCCTGACGCGGGAAATTCAGATTATTATGCATATCTAGCGGGTATTGAAACGTTTGCTAATGCTGAAGCTGTTGACATTAATGTTTTTGCAACCCCAGGTATTAATTTTTATGACCATTCTTCACTAACCGAAGAAGCTATTGATATGGTTGAAGAAGATCGTGCCGATTCACTTTATATTATTTCAACACCAAGTTGGGCAACAACAGTTGATGAAATTGTTGACGCTATTGATACCATTGGACTTGATTCTAATTATTCAGCCGTATATTGGCCATGGATTCAGGTTAGAGATAATGAAAATTCAACACAATTATATATTCCGCCAACAGGTGAAGTTTTGAGAAATATCGCATTGACGGATAATGTTTCATATCCATGGTTTGCAGTAGCAGGATATTCAAGAGGTATTGTAAATGCTATTAAAGCATACAAGAAATTAACACTTGATGAAAGAGATGACCTTTACAGAATGAGAATTAATCCAATTGCAACATTTAGTGATACAGGTCCAATTATTTGGGGTAATAAAACTCTTCAAATTAGAGAAAGCGCATTGGATAGAATTAATGTCAGAAGACTTTTATTAAGAGCAAGAAAATTAATTGCCGCTGTCGCAGTAAGATTATTATTTGAACAAAATGATGAACAAGTAAGAGCTGAATTTGCGAGATTAGTTAATCCAATTCTTGAATCAATTAAAAAAGAAAGAGGTCTTTATGATTTTCGTTTAGTTGTTTCTAATGATCCCGAAGATATAGATTCTAATACTCTTCGAGGTAAAATTTATATTAAACCTACTCGATCTCTTGAATATATTGATGTAGAATTTATTATTACTCCAACAGGAGCATCATTTGAGAATATTTAATCTCAACACAAATTTAAGAAAAAAGGATAAATTAAAATTTTATCCTTTTTTTTTAGAAAACAAATTGGAATTATTACCCAGTATTATACTAGTATATATTTGATCTTTTTTTTCTTTATAATAAAAAACCGATCATCTAGTGGTCCAATATGTACTAGTATGCATTTTTTGTTTTTAAATAACTAGTAATTCTGGTTCTGGTTTGCTTTTGATCCTAGTTCTGGACCATAAGTACGAAAAAAAATTGAAAAAGTCAAGTTATTTTAAAAATAATTTAAAATACTTGATCCAGAGTGGAAATTTTTAACAATATGATTTTTTTTGTTTTATATCCAGATTTATTATCATTTATGAGATATAATTTAAAATCTAATTTATTTTTTTCCATATTGATATATTTATAATTAACAAATATAATAAATAAATAGTTAAAAACAAAGAAAATGGCCGACTTATTAATGAAGATGCCCGTACCTTACGAGCCGAAAAGAAAAAATAGATTTATTTTAAGATTCCCTTCCAGCTTGGGTATTAATGAATGGTATGTATTTTCAGCAGCAAGACCGAGCGCGAAAATTAATCCTGTAGAGATTCCATTCTTAAATACATCAACATATGTTGCCGGTAGATTTACATGGGACGAAATAAGAGTGCAATTTAAAGATCCAATTGGGCCTTCAGCTTCACAAGCATTAATGGAATGGTTTCGTTTGCACGCCGAATCTGTTACAGGTAGGATGGGTTACGCATCAGGATACAAAAAAGATATTGAACTAGAAATGCTCGACCCAACAGGGGTTGTAGTTGAAAAATGGATACTTCAAGGTACATTTTTAGCAAATCTTAATTTTGGTGATCTAGATTATTCGAGAGACGACTTAGCAACTATTGAAGCAACTTTACGTATGGATCGTTGTATACAGGTGTATTAAGAATTATTGATAGTCAAATACTTATAGAGATTAAGATTAAAATATATCTATTCATTTATAGTTTAGAAAAATTTTCATATATTTTTATATGAAAATTTTTATTTATAAGAATGGATAATTTCAGAATTAAAACGAGAATTACTTTAATATCAATAAAAAATTGTGTATAATACTTATTATAAAATATAAAGATGAGCGAAGAATTTAAAATTGATCCTTCAATAGCATACGATGTTGTTGAATTACCAAGTCGGGGGATAATGTATCACAATAATAAAAAAGCTGTTAGAGTTGCTTATTTAACTGCGTCAGATGAAAACATTTTAGCTTCGCCAAATTTATCGTCTAGTGGTGGCGTTATAGATGAATTACTGAAAAGAAAAATATTGGATAAGGATCTTCCAGTTGATGAAATAATAGAAGAAGATAAGCAGGCAATATTAATTTTTTTAAGAAATACTTCTTTTGGATCAGAATATAACATAACATTAACTGATCCAAAAACTAAAGAAAAATTTACTACTTCAGTAGATTTATCCTGTCTCAAAATAAAAGATTTTAATTTGATTGCGGATTCAAATGGAGAATATTCATATTTTCTTAATAAGAGTAAAATTGATATTACTTTTAAATATTTAACTCAGAAACAAGAAGATGAACTTCGAAAATTAGAAGATAGTTGGAATGGAGTTGGAGCCGCCCCTATCGTAACAAAGAGACATGAAATGATGATTAAATCTATTGGTGGAAATAGAGATCAAATGCAGATTCATAATTTTATTGAAAATAAGATGCCAATCACCGATTCTCAAGAATTTAGAAAATATTTTACAGAAAATAAACCAGGAGTTGATTTAACTCAAAAAGTAACCGCCCCATCAGGAGAAATAATCCAAGCTGAGATTGGGTTTGGGGTGGAGTTTTTTCGTCCTTTCTACGGAGTATAGAGAAGTTCAATTAAAAGAAATTTTATTTTTAATTAATCACGGATTTTCTTATGGTGATATTCTTACGATGCCTATTTATGTGAGAAGATATTATATTCATTATATAACAGAATCAATGATAGAAAAAAATAAGAAATAGTCTATTTATCTTATATGGCAGCAATTCCAGACATATTATTAAAATTAGCAAAATCAAGAAAATATCAACAATTTATTGCTGAATCTATGAAAGATATTGATGAAAAAGATCCAGATTTTAAAAATTATTTACGAAATAAGGAAGCTTTATATCAAACATTATCCAAAGATGAAAAGGCAGATTCATTTAGAGACACATTATATCAACCATCAACTGTGGGGAGTGGCGGATTTTTTAGTAAAACAATGGCCGCCCAATATTCACCAACAACCGCTCGATTACCTGAATATGGAACATTAGAAACATTTGGGGAAGGTATTGGTGATATCATTAAAATATTTCAAGGAAAGTTTCGTGAAGGATTTTCGGGTTTAGGTCATCTTCTAACCAATGAAATTATTATATATTTAACACAAACAAATCAGCTTTTTCAGGAAATTAATGAAAAAGCCATGATGACAGGAGAATACGCTAAATTATTCAGAGATGAAATAATGATGGCATCTATAGGTGCAATGGAGGTAGGTATTGGATTTGAAGAATTTGCGGAATCTGTTGGTGACTTAGTATCTCAATCGGGAAAATTTAAACTATTAAGTGATTCCACAATGAAAGAAATGGCGTTGGCTAGCAAATTCACCACAAGTATGAAAGATTTTGTTGGCATGGGAAGAAATTTTGAAATGATAGGATTGGGAATTAGAGATATGTCCATGTTAATAGAAAAAATGGGAATGAAATCATTAACACTTGGGTTAAATGGTAAAACTATAACCTCAATGGTTAATGAAAATTTAAAAAATATAAATCTATATGGATTTAAAAACGGAGTTGATGGATTATCTAGAATGGCGCAAAAATCCGTAGAATTTAGGATGAATATGAATTCTGTATTTGGAATGGCTGAAAAAGTATGGGAACCAGATAAAGCATTAGAACTTGTTGCAAATTTACAAGTAATTGGCGGGGCTTTTGGAGATTTAAATGATCCAATTAAATTAATGTATATGGCAACAAATAATGTTGAAGGATTACAAGACGCATTAATAGGAGC
>Ga0105103_10001346_pt1 | contig 13561 bp, 9 predicted proteins | sample PPLLaktember2015_2_FD_79107 | JGI IMG/M metagenome (GOLD analysis project Ga0105103, IMG submission 79107) | Freshwater sediment microbial communities from Prairie Pothole Lake near Jamestown, North Dakota, USA - PPLs Lake P7 Core (6) Depth... | ecosystem: Environmental > Aquatic > Freshwater >...
GCTGGTCCGGATTCTGCTGCTGCTGATCCTTCTGTTGCTGTTCCTGCTGTTGCTGATCCTGCTGTTGCTGATTCTGGTTCTGTTGTTCCTGTTGCTGCTGCTTGAGCTGTTCCAGCAGCGCCAGGTTTTCGCGGGCGTCCTCCCGGTCGGGGGCGCGCTGCAGTGATTCCTTGTAGGCCTCGATGGCCGGGTCAAGCTGGCCCGCCCTGGCCAGGGCATTGCCGCGGTTGTACCAGCCGTCGGCATCACCAGCCCGGGCAAAAGCCTCCGCGGCGGTGTCGTACTCGCCGCCCTGGTAGGCCGCCGTGCCGGCCCAGGCCGGGTTCTCGAACAGTTCCGCGGCGCGCTTGCTGTCGCCCTGCTGCAGCGCACGCTGGCCCTGCTGATCGGGGTTCCGCCACAGGTCCTCCCAGCCGAAAGCCGCTGCCGGTTGCGGTTGGGCGAAGAACAGCAGCGGCAACAGGCCCAGGATCCAACCACGGCGGAACAGCGCCAGTGCCAGCGGCAACAGCGGGAGGATCAACAGGTAGCCCTGGTCTTCCCAGGTGTCGGCGGTGCGATCCAGGGCCAGGGTCGGTTCGCGTTCGGCGAGGGGCGATTCCGCCAGCAGGAGATCCAGGTCCGTGTTGTCGATCTGCAGGGGCGTGTAGCGCCCACCACCGGCGGCGGCCAACTCGCGCAGGGGCTGTTCATCCAGGGTCGGCATCACGATGCTGCCGTCCCGGTCTTTGAGGAATCCACCGCGCGGCAGGGGTATCGGTGCCCCGCTGGCGGTGCCCACGCCCATCACCGACAGGGAGGCGCCACTGTTGCCCAGCGCGCGCTCGATAGCACTGCCATCTTTCTCGCTGATGCCATCGGTCACCAGCAGCACCCTGCCACTGCGGACTCCGGCGGAGCGCAGCAACTGCAGCGCCTGCTCCACCGCTGCGACCGGCTCGCTGCCCGGCACCGGCATCATCCCTGGGGCAAGCGCCGGCAGCAGGTTGGCGATAGTGGCGGTATCGTCGGTCAGGGGCGTCACGATGTGGGCGTCCCCGGCATAGGCAATGAGGGCGGTTTGGCCCTCCCGGCGCGCGGCCAGCAGGTCCAGCAGTTTCTGCCGGGTCCGGTCGAGGCGCGAGGGAGCCAGGTCCCCTGACATCATCGAGTAGCTGAGGTCCAGCACCAGCACCAGCGCGTCCTGCTTCTGGTGCACCGGCTGCGGCAGTTTCTGCCAGCTGGGGCCGGCGGCGGCAAGGGCGGCCAGGATCCAGCCGAGCAGAATAAAAAGCAGCAGGTTGGGACCCCGGGAGGCCTTGCCCCGGGAGGCCGTACCCCGACCTATCAGGAAGGGCAGCAACTCGGGGGCGATGACCTGGCTCCAGCTGCCGGACCGGCCCCTGAGGCGCCACAGCAAAAGGGCCAGCACCGCGGCGGGCAGCAGGCTCCACAGCCATTCCGGCCGCATCCAGTGCACAGCCATCACCGCGCCTCCTGCGGGGCGCCGCTGCTGCGCCAGTTGGCGCTGCGCAGCAGCGGCCGCAGCGCCAGCGCAAAGCTCAGCAACAGGGCCAGCAGCAGCGGCACATAGCCCAGCGCCTGGCGCGGGCGATAGCTCACGGTCTCCTGTTCGACCGGCTCCAGCTGGTCCAGCAACTGGTAGATGCCGGCCAGTTCCGCGGGGTCCCGGGCGCGGAAATACTGAGCGCCGGTAGTCTGCGCAATTTTTTGCAAGGTGGCCTCATCGAGGTCTGCGGCGGGGTTGACCTGGCGACTGCCGAAGCTGGAGCCGAACAGGCCGGGCAGGGTCATCCGCTCGGCACCGATGCCGATGGTGTAAATGCGGATACCCAGGTCACTGGCCAGCTGCGCGGCGTCGAGGGGCCGCACCGAGCTGGCGGTGTCCTGGCCGTCAGTCAACAGGATCAGCACACGGCTCTCGGCGGGGCGTTCTTTGAGGCGCTTGACGGCGAGGCCAATCGCATCGCCGATCGCGGTCTCCTGCCCGGCGAAGCCGATTTGCGCTTCCTGCAGGAAGCGCTTGACCGTGGCGGTGTCAAAACTCAGCGGCGACTGCAGGTAGGCGTTGCTGCCGAACAGGATCAGGCCCAGCCGGTCACCCTGGCGGCTGTCGATGAAATCGGCGCCCACCCGCCTGACCGCCTCGACCCGCGACACGAGATTCTTGCCCAGCTGCATATCTTCCACCTGCATGGAGCCGGAGATGTCGACCGCCAGCATCAGGTCGCGACCGCTGTTGGGCAACTCGATCGCCTCGCCGATCCAGGTGGGGCGGGCTGCGGCCAGCAACAGCAACAGCCACAGCAGCCACAGGGCGACGGCCGGCAGCATGCGAACGTGCCCGCCGCGCGCGCCCTGTCCGGCGCCCAGCTGGTGCCACTCCTCGTAGAACGGCGCGCGCAGCGCCGGTTCCTGGCTGCGTGCCAGCGGCAGCGCGCGGCGCACCAGCCAGGGCAGCGGCGCCAGCAGCAGCATCCAGGGCCAGGCCCATTCGATCATCGCGCCACCCGGTGTCGTCTGATCCAGCTTGCCGCGCTGCGCTGCAGCTGATCGATATCGATGTCGGGGCCGTGGCGAAGGTAGGCGCCGCTGGCGAACCCGGCGGGGAAGCGGACATCCTGCCCCAGGCCGGCATTGAGGAAGGCCAGCCAGTCGGCGCCGGTGTTGGCGGCCACCTCCCGGCGCGGATAGGAGACCAGGGCCACGCTCTTGAGCAGGGCATTGGTTTGCGCGAGGAACTGCAGTGCGTCACCGTTTTGCCGATAGGCCGCCTGCAGCCGGGCGAGCTGGGCCAGCGCCACGCGGCGGTAGGCGCGGGCGCGATAGCGTCGCAGCAGGTACCAGGCCAGCGCCAGCAGAAGTACCAGCAGCAGCACGGCCAGCAGCCACCAGCCCGGGGCTGGCGGCCACCAGCCGATGGGCAGAGGTTCCCGCAGTGGATGCAGCTGGGCCAGTGGATCCTGGGGGTTCACCGCCGCGGGTCTCCATAAAACTGTTGCAGCAGGCTGAAGGGCGCCTGGTTCGTGGTCGCCTGCAGCAGGGGAATACCCAGGCGCAGCAGGTCGCCTGCCAGCGATTCGCGCTGCTGTAGCGCGCGCGCACTGTAGTTCTCGCGCAGCTTTGCGTCCGCGGTATCCAGCTCGCTGCGCGCCCTGCCATCGGTTACCGCGTAGCGCCCCGCGCGCGGCAGCTCCGCCTCCAGCGGGTCGCCGCAGGCAATGGCCGTGATTTCAATGTGCTGGGCCAGCTGGAACAACTGCTCCCGCGCGTCCTGCTCGCCGGCGCCGCGGAAGTCGCTGATGATGAACACGCTGCTGCCGGGTCGGGCAATGCGTCGCAGCGTGGCCAGGGTATCGGCAAAGGGGGTCGCGGCGGGCGCCGCCAGGGGCAGGGCCAGATTGTACCGGGCTATCTCGGATAGCAGCGCCAGCACGGTCCCGCGGCTGCGACGGGGACGGATCTCCCGGTGGCCTGCTCCATTGAACACCAGGCCGCCCACCCGGTCGCCGGCGTCCAGGGCACTCCAGGCCAGCAGGCTGGCAAGGTGCGCAGCCAGCACCGACTTGAAGCAGTGGCTGGAGCCGAAGAACATGTTGTTGCGCTGGTCCACGGCCACCAGCACGGGGCGCTCGCGCTCCTCCCGGAACAGCTTGGTGTGGGCGCTGCCGGTGCGGGCGGTCACCCGCCAGTCGATGCTGCGAATATCGTCGCCGCTCTGGTAACTGCGCACCTCCTCGAAATCGATGCCGCGACCGCGGAAATTACTTTTGTTGGGCCCGGCCAGGTTGCTCAGTGCCCGGTTGCGCCGGGCCAGGCGCAACTGGCGGGCCCGAAACCGCAGGCCGATCAGCTCCTCCAGCGCCACATGGGCACCGCGGGCCGGGGCGGTGACATCGGCCAGGTCCATGCTCAGCCCACGGGCACCAGGGCCAGCAACTCGCGGATGACCTGGTCCGGCGTAACCCCATTGGCCTGGGCCTCGAAACTCAGGATCAGGCGGTGGCGCAGGACATCGGCGGCGAGGGCCTGCACATCGTCCGGGCTGACGTAGTCGCGGCCGCGCAGCCAGGCATGGGCGCGGGCGCAGCGATCCAGGGCGATGGTGGCCCGGGGACTGCCCCCGTACTCGATCCAGCCGGCCAGCTGTTTCGAGTATGCGCCCGGCTTGCGGCTGGCGATGACCAGCTGCACGATGTACTGCTCCACCGGGCTGGACATGTGCATGGCCAGCACCTCCTGGCGGGCAGCGAAGATGGTTTCCTGGCGCAGCGGTTGCCCAGGCCTGGCGGTGTGGTTGCCGGCCTCGGCCCGGGTCAGCCGCAGGATTTCCATTTCGGCGCTGGCGTCCGGGTAGTCGACGTTGACGTGCATCAGGAAGCGGTCGAGCTGGGCCTCCGGCAGGGGATAGGTGCCCTCCTGCTCTATCGGGTTCTGGGTGGCCATCACCAGGAACAGCGCCGGCAGCGGGTAGGTCTGGCTGCCGATACTGACCTGGCGCTCGCCCATCGCCTCCAGCAGGGCCGACTGGACTTTCGCGGGTGCCCGGTTGACCTCGTCCGCGAGCACCATGTTGTGGAAAATGGGGCCTTTCTGGAAGTGGAAGCTCGCCTCCTGCGGCCGGTAGATTTCTGTTCCCGTCACGTCACCCGGCAACAGGTCCGGGGTGAACTGGATGCGGTGGAAAGAACCCTCGACACCCGCCGCCAGGGTCTTGATGGCGCGGGTCTTGGCCAGCCCGGGGGCGCCTTCGACCAGCAGGTGGCCGTCTGCCAGCAGCGCGATGACCAGTCGCTCTACCAGCTGGGATTGGCCGATGATCTGGCTGCTGAGCCAGTCTTCCAGTGCTCTTACATCTGCGCTTGCCACAGTTTCTCCACTTCCTTTTGTTGGGTGCCTGACCTTGCCGGTGGTCGGTGCTGGGCGCCGTGCCGGGAAGGATGCGTATAGTAGCCCACACGGCGATGGTCTGCAGTGGCCAGGCCGGGTGCGGTCGGAGCGAACCCTGTGACTGGGACTCTACCCAAAAGTTCCCGCTCCTGTGCAATATCGGCTACCGTTTGGGCTAGACTGGGGTGAAATTCTTCACGGGGTCTGCGGACCTCGTCAGGTGGGAGCTCACGCGATTCATGATCTGGGATACGGTTAAGAAAAGCCTGCTGGCGGAACTGGATCAGCGTATCGAGAGCCGGGCAGACGAGGCGGACAGGGAGTCACTGCGCAATCTCTGTGCATATTTCTACGGCCGCTTTCCTGCGGAGGATATGCGCGAGCGTTCAGTCGAAAACCTCTACGGCTGCCTCTACGGGCTGCTGCGCCTGTTGCGAACCCGCCCCGACACCTCGCCGAGAATCCAGATATTCAATCCGGAAGTCCAGACACACGGCTGGGAAAGCAAATACACCGTGATCGCGGTCGCCTGCCGGGGCATCCCGTTTTGCACCGCATCGGTTCGCGGTGAGCTGAACCGCCGCAACCTGACAATACACACCATCGCCAGCTCCAACCTGCCGATTACCCGTGACGGCACTGGTGAACTGCTGGCGGTACAGACCGATGCCGAGGGTAAGTTGAGCGGCCTGCCCGAGGAGGCCGTGCTGTACTTTGAGATTGGCCGCCATTCCAGGCCGGATGAGCTCGAGGAATTGCGCCATACCCTGGCAGAGATACTGGAAGAAGTCGCACTGGTGGTGGATGATTTTCCCGCCGTTCGCGCGCGCCTGCAGGAGGCACAGCGGCAAGTGCAGGGAAGCGACTGTGTTGACCCTGAAATGCGTGACGAGGCCGCGGCGTTCCTGCAGTGGTTGCAGCAGGCGCACATCACCCTGCTCGGCTATGAATACCTTGAAGTGCAGGCCGCCGGCGAGCCCGGCCAGCAGGTGGCGGTGGTGGCCGCCGCCAGCCTGGGGCTGCTGCGGCATCGCGCCACCCGCGGCGCGGAGGATCTCGGCGCCGACCTTGCGCAAATGTCGGCCGAAGAGCTGCGGCGCCGGCAGCTGAGCTTTTCCAAGTCGCGCAGTCGCTCCCGGGTGCACCGGCTGACCTACCCGGATTACATCGAGGTCAAGGTATTCGGTGAGGCGGGCACAACCGTCGGTCAACACCGTTTTATCGGTTTGTATACATCCTCCGTGTACACGATGAACCCCAGGGAGATTCCTATCCTGCGGCGCAAGGTTGAGCGGGTCATGCAGATGTCCAGCCTGGACTCTTCTGACCACGAGAGCCGGGAACTGGAGCGGGTGCTGGAGTTGTTCCCGCGGGATGAGCTGTTCCAGTCGAGTATCCAGGAGCTCTTTGAGACGGTTACCGCGGTCAATCGCATCCAGGAGCGTCGGCAGATACGCCTGTTCGTGCGCCGTGACCCCCACGGCAAGTTCGTTAACTGCATCGTTTATATACCGCGGGACCGCTACAACACTGAACAGCGCGCGAAGATAGAACGCATTCTGTGCGCTGCGTTCAGGGCGCAGGAGACGGAGTTCACCACCCACTTTTCCGAATCGATCCTGGTGCGCTGCCACTTCGTGCTGCGGGTTGACCCGAGTACCGCGCTTGACTTCGACGCCGCGGAAATCGAGGACCAGATCGTACAGGCCACGCTCGCCTGGGAGGATCGCCTGCGCATTCGCCTGATCGAGGAGTTTGGTGAGGAGAGCGGTGAGCAGTATGTGCGGGAGTTGGCAGCCGGTTTCCCTCCCGGTTATCGGGATGATTTCGATCCGCGGGTAGCAGTGCTGGATATCAAGCAGATTCTGCGCCTGCAGCGCGGCGAAGAACTGACCATGAGCCTTTATCGCTCGGTGGAGGAAGGCGGCGAGATGCTGCGCCTGCGCCTCTACCACGGCGCCCAGAGCCTGCCCTTGTCAGATGTCCTGCCGATCCTCGAGAACCTGGGCCTGCGGGTGATGACGGAGCGCCCCTACGGCGTGCGCGGCAGCGATGGGCGAATTTACTGGATACAGGAATTCACCCTGATATACGCCCTGTCCCACAATATCGTCCTGGAGGAGGTGAAACAGGAGTTCGAAGAGGCATTTACCCGGATCTGGTTCGGCGCAGCGGAGAGCGATTCCTTCAACCGGCTGCTGATAGGTACTCGACTGAACTGGCGGGAAGTCGGCATGCTGCGGGCCTACGCGCGCTACCTGCGCCAGGTGCATTTCCCCTTCAGCGTTGAGTATATGGCGGAGACCCTTGCCAACCACCTGCAGATCACGGGTTGCCTCGTGGAGTTATTCCTTACCCGCTTTTCTCCCGATTTCGAAGGCGATGATGACTGGCGCCTGCAGCGCGAGAAAGCGGTGGAACAGCTTATTCTCGACTCACTTGAGCAGGTGGAGAACCTGGGCGAGGACCGGATCATTCGCCAGTACGTGCTGCTGCTGAAGGCAACCCAGCGAACCAATTTCTTCCAGCAGGAGGCGGACGGGTCACTCAAGTCCTGCTTTTCCTTCAAGCTGAAACCGGCAGAGATTCCCGGCATTCCCAAGCCGGTGCCGCTGTATGAAATCTACGTGTATTCGCCGAGGGTCGAAGGCGTGCACCTGCGCGGTGGCAAGGTTGCCCGCGGCGGCCTGCGCTGGTCCGATCGGTTTGAGGACTTCCGCACCGAAGTGCTGGGGCTGGTCAAGGCACAGCAGGTGAAGAACGCGGTGATCGTACCCGTCGGCGCCAAGGGTGGCTTCGTGGCGCGCCAGTTGCGCGCGGATATGAGCCGTGAACAGACACAGCGGGAAGGTATCGCCTGTTACCAGATGTATATCCGGGCGCTGCTGGATGTCACCGACAATCGCCGGGGCGGGGAGGTTATCAAGCCGCCGCAGGTCGTGGTGAAGGATGAGGACGATCCCTACCTGGTGGTGGCGGCCGACAAGGGCACGGCGAGTTTTTCCGATGTCGCCAATGCGATTTCGGCCGAGTACGATTTCTGGCTAAGGGACGCGTTCGCTTCAGGCGGCAGCGCCGGTTATGACCACAAGAAAATGGCGATTACCGCGCGCGGTGCCTGGGTGTCGGTACAACGCCATTTCAGGGAAATGGACCTGGATGTGCAAAGCAGCGACTTTTCGGTGGTAGGGATCGGTGATATGGCCGGCGATGTATTCGGCAATGGCATGCTGCTGTCCGAACACATATGCCTGGTTGCGGCTTTCAACCACCAGCACATATTCGTGGATCCAGAGCCTGATGCCGCTAAAAGCTTTGTCGAGCGCAAGCGCCTGTTCCACTTGGCCGGCTCTTCCTGGGATGACTACAACCGCGAGCTGATTTCCGCCGGCGGCGGCGTGTTTCCCCGTGTCGCCAAATCCATCCCGGTGTCAGCCCAGATGAAGGCACGCTTCGATATACAGTCGGACGAGCTTCCTCCCAATGAGTTGATCTCCCGTTTACTGTGCGCCCGGGTGGACCTGCTGTGGAACGGCGGTATAGGCACCTATGTAAAAGCGAGCACCGAGTCACATACGGCGGTTGGCGACAAGTCGAATGACGGCCTGCGGGTGGATGCGACCCAGCTGCGCTGCCGGGTCATCGGCGAGGGCGGAAACCTGGGCATGACCCAGCTGGCCCGGGTCGAGTACGCCCTGGCAGGTGGCCGCTGCAATACCGATTTCATCGACAACGCGGGCGGTGTCGACTGCTCCGACCACGAGGTCAATATCAAGATACTGCTCAATGACGTGGTTGCCCGCGGCGACCTCACCGAGAAGCATCGCAATGAGTTACTGGCCGAGATGACAGAGAGCGTGGCGGAACTGGTGCTGGCCAATAACTACCACCAGGTGCAGGCCATCAGCATGGCCGCGTCCCAGGCGCTGGAGCGCGCCGGCGAGTACCAACGCTTCATCCGCGCTTTCGAGGAGGCGGGCAGGCTTGATCGCCGGCTGGAGTTTCTGCCCTCCGACGAGGAGTTGCTGGAACGGCGCTTGCGGGGCCAGGCGCTGACCCGACCGGAAATATCGGTACTGATTTCCTACAGCAAGGCGGTATTGAAGGAACAGCTTATCGATTCCGACCTCGGCGGCGACGCCTACCTCGCGCTTATGGTTGACTCTGCTTTCCCACAGCGGTTGGTCAACGAGTACGGGGCAGAAATTCTCTCCCACCGCCTGCACCGGGAAATCATGGCGACCCAGCTGGCCAATGACATCGTCAACCGCATGGGCATCAGTTATATCCAGAGACAACAGACAGCCACCGGGGCCGGGGTGGCTGATGTGGCGCGCGCCTATATCTCGGCGATGGAGATATACGGTATCCGGGAGCTATGGGCGCAAATCGAAGCGCTCGATCACCAGGTGTCATCGGCTATCCAGATGGAGATGATGCTCGGTGTTATCCGGTTGGTAAAGCGCGCCACCCGCTGGCTGCTGCGCAACCGCCGTCACCAGCTGTTGCCGACCGATTGCGTTGCCGGCTTTGCGGCAGGCCTGGAGCAGCTGCGGGAAGCCTATCCCGGCATGCTGCGGGGCAGGGCGGCGAAGCAGTTCCAGGTTCTGTACGATCATTTTGTCGCAGGGGGTGTGGAGCCTGGACTGGCCAGGGACATTGCCGCCGCCGACCACGCCTATACCGCGCTCGGTATCATCCACGCAACCGGGGATACCGACGCGCCACTGATGGAGGTCGCCGGGCTCTATTTCATCATCGGCGAACGGCTGGAACTGGACTGGTTCGGCGAACTCATCCTGGCCTCCAAGGTCGAGAACGAGTGGCAGGCCCTGGCCAGGGATACCTACCTGGAGGACCTGGAGTGGCAGCAGCGGACACTGGCCACCGGCGCCCTGCGGCATATGGGCGAGGATCGCAACCTGGCCAGGTGTGTCAACCAGTGGGAGTTAAAGGAGGCATCACTGTTGCAGCGCTGGCGGCAGATGCTGGCGGAGCTGCACTCCAGCACGGCGCCGGACTTTTCGATGTTCGCGGTGGCTAACAGGGAATTGCTCGACCTGGCGCAGAGCAGCAGGGCAGCGAAATAGCCCACCGCTCGCCGGCCTGTGGCCCGGCGAGGTCAAGCGAAACTCCCGGCGGAAGCGGTGGGGCTGTGACCCCCGGTCAGACAGCGCGGAGCTTGTGAACTCCCGACACACCGGTCAGGCCGTCCCACTGGTCAGCGCGGCCTTCGCGCCAACCGCAGACCCAGTTCTGGCGGGCGGCTTCCTCGGTATGGGGACAGGCTTCGAGGCTGCGGCCGCCAACACCTGCCTGGTAGCCGCGGTCGAAAGCCCGGGAGTTCATGTCGCGCTTCTGTCTTTTCATAGAGTCTTTCTCCGTCTCGTGCGCCGCAGGCCCGGTAGGACCGGGCTGCCCCTGCTGTATTGTCATGGGCACCTGGGGGCGTTGCTTGGATGTGACGTGTATAGGCTTAATTACAGCGAAGCAATACATCAAGGGGTGCCGCGAGGCACGGTTTGATGTAAACAAAGAAAGGAATTCGTCGCCACTACTGTTTCGTTCTGAGCACTCCCGGCAATATAACTTCACCTGCTCGCGCGGGGCTGCGGGGCCAGCTCGCGGGTTGTCGCGGGTCAGGTGCCCCGCCATCGAGAATCTATAAAATCGAATGATACGATTGGAAAATACCATTTTGTATATTGATGGCGTTTGCCTATCATGCCGGCAGATTCAGGTACGCGCGGCGTTGTCTGGCGCGATGCTCAGCCGTGCGCTCCCTGAAATCATTCATCCCAAAGCAAAGGAGTTTGACATGGCTGTATTAGATCGAGTGCCCCAGGTAACTTTCAAGACTCGTGTGCGCGACGAGTCGGTACCGGGCAGCAACCCCTACCGCTGGCAGGACAAAACCACCCAGGATATCTTTGGCGGCAAGAAAGTAGTCGTGTTCTCACTGCCAGGTGCTTTCACCCCGACCTGTTCCTCCAATCACCTGCCGCGCTATGACGAGCTGTACGCAGAGTTCAAGGCCCTGGGTGTGGATGAGATTGTCTGCATTTCGGTCAACGACGCCTTCGTCATGTTCCAGTGGGGCAAAAGCGTGGGCAACAAGAATATATTCCTGCTGCCTGATGGCAATGGTGAGTTCACCCGCAAGATGGGTATGCTGGTGGATAAATCAAACGTGGGCTTCGGTATGCGCTCGTGGCGATACTCCATGCTGGTAAACGACTGCCAGATCGAGAAGATATTCGTTGAGCCTGATTTCGGCGACAACTGCCCGGTCGACCCGTTCCAGGTGTCCGACGCCGATACCATGATGGCATACCTCAAGGGCGCTACGTCCGCGGGGGTATCCAAGCCGGTCAAGGCTTTCGAGGGCTGATCGACGGCTTCTGCCCGGGGCCGGCGCTGCCATGCGGCGCCGCCGGCCCGCCCGCCGGCCCCTAGAACTTCAGGCCGCCGACCAACGGGTCTTGTGCGGCTTGGGTACTGTCATTTCTTTTCCCTTGCGCCTTGTGGTTGCCCCAGGCAACCAGCAGCCCCACAAAGAAGCCTTGCGCGGCTCCGGCGAGAGCCCCTTCCGGGCTGATGAATACGCTTGCCAGCAGGGTTCCCGCCAGCGTGCAAAGCAATACAGTCCCCAAAAAATTCAGCATCTCACACCTCCCAGCCCCTGCTGCAGCTTGCTTGCCCTGTAACCTGTTCGAACCCGAGCTTGCAGCACACGTCCTGTTCCCGAGTCTTGATCCTGTCATGCCCGCAAGCATGCGGACACAGAAAACTGTACTTTTCTCCAGTTTTCCGCAGGGCAGGGGTTTGGGGTTTGGGAAGGGAAAAATGACTGGAACGGCCGGTTCAGCCCGGCCCTGACTGCGGGGTGGGTTATCCTGCTGCGGCGCCGGGCGCAGCCGTGACGCCATCGCTGCTGGCTTCATCCAGCAACTGGATCCAGTGCTTTACGGGCACCGTCGCCGCCGCGGCAAGATGAAGTTGGCAGCCGATGTTGGCCGTAACGATCAGGTCGGGATTGTCAGCAGTGAGCGCGGCGACCTTGTCAGCCCGCAGCCGCAGCGACATTGCCGGCTGCAGGATCGAGTAGGTTCCCGCGGAACCGCAGCACAGGTGATTGTCGATGGTGGTTGCGAGCGCAAAGCCCGCCCGGGTGAGCAGGTCCGTGATCAGGTTTGGCATCTTCATAGCGTGCTGCAGGCTGCAGGGTGTCTGTACCGCAACCCGGCCCACCCTGTGGTTTATGCCGAGTAGGCCCAGGTCCTCATTGAGCAGGATCTCACCGACGTCGCGGGCCAGGGTGGAGACTCGCGCGGCCTTGTCGGCATAAGCGCTGTCGTGCGCCAGCAAGCGGCCATAGTCTGTCAGTAAGCTGCCGCAGCCGGTGGCGCTGGAGACGATAGCCTCGGCGCCCGCATCGAGCAGCGGCCACCAGGCGTCGATGTTGCGGCGCATGTCATCCAGGCCGTCGTCGTGGGCAGCCAGGTGATAATTCACCGCGCCGCAGCAGCCTGCCCGCGGGGCGCTGTGCAGGCTGATGCCCAGGCGATCGAATACGCGTCGGGCTGCCGCATTGGTGGCGGGGCTTGCCGCCCGCTGTACGCAGCCCTCCAGCAACAGCATGTTGCGCTTGTGCTTCCGTGCTGGCACCGCGCCGATAGCCTGGCGCGCGGGAACCTGCCGTCGCAGCGACGGCGGCAGCAGCGGCCGCACCCACTGGCCGAGGCGCAGCGCGGCGCTGAACAGCCGGGTGTTGGTCAGGCTGCGGCGCAGCAGCCAGCGCAGTCCGCGTTGGTGCAGCGGCCGGGGTACCCGCTGCTCCATCAGCTCCCGACCGATGTCGATCAGCTGGCCGTACTGCATAGCGGAGGGACAAGTGGTTTCGCAGCTGCGACAGGTGAGGCAGCGGTCCAGGTGGGTGTGGGTCCGGTTGCTGGCCTCGCCGCTTTCCAGTAACTGCTTGATGAGGTAGATGCGCCCCCGGGGGCTGTCCCGCTCGTCGCGCGTCGCAAGATAGGTGGGGCAGGTCGCGAGGCAGAACCCGCAGTGCACGCAGGCGCTGATCAGTTCCCGGGCCTGTTGGCCCTGCGCGCTGTCGGCATAGTTCGGGTGCAGTTCTACGTGCATGCTGGCCTGCGCTCAGAGGAAATCATAAAGGCGACCCGGGTTGAGGATGTGCAGTGGGTCGAACGCCTGCTTCAGGCGCTCGTGCAGGCGGCGGGTGACGGCATCCGGTGCAGGTCGCAACTGCCCGCCGCGATCGCCGCCGGCAAACAGGGTCGCGCTGCCGCCCGCCTGCGCCGCAGCACGCTGCAGCGCGGCAAAGTCGAGCTCGCCGCGCAGCCAGCGCTGGGCGCCGCCCCAGTCGATCAGGGCGGGGCCGTGGAACTCCGGGGGGGGAGCGGTCGATCTGATCGACAGGCGCCAGAGGGGCTCATCGCCGGCGAAAAATGGCAGGGTCATCTCCCGCAGCTGCAGCCAGAAATCCGCTCCGCCCGCCAGCCGCTCACCGCCCCAGTGGGCGGCGGTGTGGTCAACGGCCGCCGCCGCGCCGGACAGGCGCAGGTTGTCCTCCAGGTCGTCGCCCGCGCAGAACCAGTTCTTGCCACCCTGATTCAGCCACCCGTTCAGGACACCAATGTCGTTGCCGGCA
>Ga0105103_10001348_pt1 | contig 13554 bp, 11 predicted proteins | sample PPLLaktember2015_2_FD_79107 | JGI IMG/M metagenome (GOLD analysis project Ga0105103, IMG submission 79107) | Freshwater sediment microbial communities from Prairie Pothole Lake near Jamestown, North Dakota, USA - PPLs Lake P7 Core (6) Depth... | ecosystem: Environmental > Aquatic > Freshwater >...
GTCCCTGATTTTGTGCGGATCATTGCTCGAATTCAGCCAATGATTGAAAAATATGGGGCAACGTATTTTGAAACATTGACAGCTGTCGCGCTGATCTATTTTGCGGAATCAGCACAAATCAGTGTTCTGGAAGTCGGATTGGGCGGTCGACTGGATGCAACAAATATTGTTGTCCCCGCCGTGTCCATTATTACCTCGATTTCATATGACCACACTGAGCATCTCGGAACCACTTTGGCGCAAATTGCGGCTGAGAAAGGCGGAATTCTAAAACAAGGCGTACCCTGCGTCTGCGGAGATCTGCCTGACGAAGCCAGTCAGGTCATCAACGCGATGGCTGCTGAGCGTTCCGTTACGATTGTCAGGGCATCAAATCAATACAAGGCGGCAATTACTCATGAATCTCCGGGCTGGACTCATTTTGATGTGCAGGGAGATACAGACTTGGACGGAAGTTACTCACTGCCGTTAAATGGCATCCACCAGGTGCAGAATGCCGTCGTCGCTGCAGCGGCATGCAGTCAACTGCGGCAGGAAGGATGGAAAATCAGTCGCGACTCCTTTGCAGAGGGATTAAAGCAAACGCACTGGCCTGGACGATTCCAAATCGTGGGGCAAAATCCGACAATCATTGTCGATGTTGCTCATAATACGGCTTCATTTGATCAATTATTACACGTGTTAAATCATTTTTTCAAGTCTACGAAAATATTTTTCATTATTGGATTGTTAAAAGATAAGGATTTCCAGCAGATCGCAAAAATGGTTGCTGGAACGGCGTCGGTGGTACAGCCGGTAACTCCTGACACTCCGCGCGCGTTGTCGGCAGAATTGTTGGCAGATCAATTCGCAAAAAGGGTGAGTTATGTTCTGAAACCAGGAAGTGTAGCTGAGGGGATTGATGCTGTTTTGAAAATAGCAAACCCGGAATCGACCATTTGCATTGCGGGATCTCACCATGTTGTTGGAGAGGCCTTGGAAAAAATAAAAGGCTTGACAAGGTAGCAAATTTTGAGTACCTTATTTTATACTTCGTAATCTCAAGATTTTTGCACCCCGTACTATCTTCAAATGCTGCGTGAATCTTTGCACGGACAAACGATAATGAATTCAAATTTTCTTAACATACGATTGGGTGAATGATTGGCGAGCGTTGAATTACGGCAGGTGACCAAAATTTATGACGGCAACGTGGTTGCCGTTCAGTCGGCTGATATTGAAATTCGTGATAAAGAATTTGTGGTGCTGGTGGGGCCCTCTGGGTGCGGCAAGTCTACATTGCTGCGCATGATCGCCGGATTGGAGGACATTTCTTCCGGTGAATTGCTGATTGACGGCAAAGTTGTCAATCAGGTGCCGCCAAAAGATCGAGACATCGCCATGGTTTTTCAAAATTATGCGCTGTATCCGCACATGAGCGTATATGAGAATATGGCGTTTGGACTCAAACTTCGTAAAATGGCGCGAGCAGAAATAGAAGAGCGCGTTAAAGAGGCTGCCGAAATACTGGATATTCATCATTTGTTGGACCGCAAACCCAAAGCTTTATCCGGCGGTCAACGACAGCGGGTGGCAGTGGGTCGTGCTATTGTTCGGAAACCCAAAGTATTTTTATTCGATGAACCACTTTCCAATTTAGATGCCAAACTGCGTGTTCAAATGCGCGCTGAAATTGCAAGACTTCACTCCAGACTCCAGACCACCATGGTCTATGTGACCCATGATCAGGTGGAAGCGATGACCATGGGGGATCGGATTGTTGTGCTGCGAGGCGGATTGATTCAACAAATCGATACTCCATTAAAACTGTATAATGAGCCGAAAAATCAATTTGTCGCCGGTTTCATCGGCAGCCCGGCAATGAATTTTTTGCGCGGCACAATTGAAATGAACGGAACTGTTTTTTTCCGCACCGAGGATTTTCGCTTGGAAATTCCGCGGGAATCAGCAGGTCGACTTGCTCCTTCGAATGGTCAGGAGGTACTCCTGGGGATTCGTCCAGAACATATCCGTTGCGCTGGTGTTACAGAAAGAATTGCTGCACCAGAACAAATTTATTCTACAATTGACGTATTGGAGCCGATGGGAAACGAAACTTTTGTCTATTTACGTTTGGGTGGAAATGTGCTTACAGCTCGTATTGCACCGCAATCCGACTTGCGTCCGGGCGATTCCTGCCTGTTGAGTTTTGACGACACTCGTCTTTATTTTTTTAATGCGGAAACGGAAAGTAGAATTTAAATCCCTTTTCCTTATTCTAAGCAGTATTGCTGTGGGATAGAATAAGAGCGGTACAAAATGGATGAGTTGCTTCCAGGTTGAACTCCCTGAGCCCTTGTCGATGGTTTTCTGATCAAATTACTTTCAGTCATTTATGGGCGGCATCATGTCTGGATGAGCGGATTCATATGTCTTGATCTTAACGGTGATAATCATGACGACGGTGAAATTGCACGATGATTAGTATATAATTACAATTTAAATAATTACTTGATCACTTGTAAACAAATCTCACATAAAATTATACGAGGAATCTGATGGATATTGCAGAATTAAAAACAAAAAAGATTGCCGAGTTAACTAAATTAGCTCAGGAAGTCGGTGTTTCCGGTGTTACCGGATTAAAAAAATCGGAACTTATTTTCAAAATTATTGAAAAACAGACTGAAAAAGAAGGTTTGATTTTTGCGGAAGGGGTGCTGGAAGTACTGCAGGATGGTTATGGTTTTTTACGTTCGCCTGATTATAATTACTTGCCGGGACCTGACGACATATATGTATCCCCTTCGCAAATCAAACGATTCGGAATGCGCACGGGAGATACCATTTCCGGCCAAATTCGTCCACCGAAGGATAATGAACGTTTTTTTGCGTTGTTAAAAGTTGAAGCCATCAATTTTGAGAATCCGGATGAAGCCAAAATCAAAATCCTTTTCGACAACTTGACGCCTCTTTATCCAGATGAAAGAATCAATCTCGAGACCGATCCTAAAAATTATTCTATGAGGATCATGAACATGTTGACTCCTATCGGCAAAGGCCAACGCGGCTTGATTGTTGCGCAGCCCAAAACCGGTAAAACTATCCTCCTTCAACAGATCGCCAACAGCATCACTGCAAATCATTCTGAAGTCAAAATGATTGTTCTTTTAATCGATGAGCGACCGGAGGAAGTCACCGATATGGAGCGATCAGTTAAGGCTGAAGTCATCAGTTCAACTTTTGATGAGCCTGCTGAACGACACGTGCAGGTCGCGGACATGGTATTGGAAAAGGCAAAGCGTCTCACCGAGTACGGAAAGGATGTTGTGATTTTGCTGGATTCCATTACCCGATTGGCACGCGCGCATAATGCCGTTGTGCCGCATTCCGGTAAGATACTCTCAGGAGGCGTCGACGCCAATGCATTGCACCGACCGAAGCGATTTTTCGGCGCCGCCCGAAATATCGAGGAAGGCGGAAGTCTGACAATTATTGCAACCGCTTTAATCGATACGGGAAGCCGTATGGATGAAGTGATTTTCGAGGAATTCAAAGGAACCGGTAATATGGAACTGGTTCTGGATCGACGCCTTTCAGATCGTCGCGTCTTTCCTTCTATTGATGTCAATCGTTCCGGCACGCGCAAAGAAGAACTTATTATGGATCCAAAGGAACTGAATCGAGTCTGGATTTTGCGGAAACTTTTATCTGAATTGACGACAGTTGAAGCCATGGAATTTCTGCTCAGTAAGATGCACGGAACACGTTCAAACAAATCTTTTCTGGATTCAATGAGTGTGTAAATTATCTTGATTTTTTCATATCATTTATATATATTAAACGCTTTTGAAATCATATTATTTTGATGAAGGAGGATTGGCGTTGAAAAAGGGCATTCATCCTGATTATAAGCTTGGAACAGTGCACTGCGCCTGCGGTAGTGAATTTAAAACGCACTCGACGATAGGTGATATTACGGTAGAAATTTGTTCGCAATGTCATCCGTTTTTTACCGGCAAACAAAAACTGATCGATACTGCCGGACGTGTGGATAAATTTCTCAAGAAATACGGCAATTATAATACAGCCGGCAAGTAACCACTATAACAAGGCTTTGATAACGGGATGGGAGTTCTTTACCCATTCCGTTTTTTATTTTCTACAATCTCTGAGGTGCGGTGGGTATTGAAAAAAAAATAACGGTTGGTGGACAGGCGGTCATGGAGGGGGTGATGATGCGGGGACCGGAAAACGTCGCGATTGCAGTGCGCAAGTCCGATGGCAGTATAGTCGTGAAATGCAGGCCCTATGCTTCAATTGCAAAACGTTTTAAAATCTTCGGTTTTCCACTATTGCGTGGTGCTGTTGTCTTGATCGAATCTCTTTTACTCGGCGTTCAAGCGTTGACTTTTTCAGGTGATATCGCCAGTATTGACGAGAAAAAATTGCAGATTCAACCACAAAATGCTAAAAATCTTTTGGATCAAGTCGTAATGGCCGTGACGCTGATCGTTTCAGTTTTGATCGGGATATTCATTTTTTTTTATCTCCCATTACTGTTGACCGGATTGTTCAAGTTGAAATCAAGCCTGCTGTTCAATCTGGTTGATGGCGGTTTTCGTCTGTTGTTCTTTGTCGTTTATATCTATTTGATATCGCTTTGGACAGAAATACGTCGCGTTTTTGAGTATCATGGGGCTGAACATAAAAGTGTATATGCCTTCGAAGCGCAAAAAGCCCTTGACGTCGAGAGCGCACGTCCCTTCAGCACTCTTCACCCGCGATGCGGCACCAGTTTTCTCATGATTGTCATGGTGGTCAGCATTCTGGTCTTTATAGCCATTGGCAAACCCGAGAATCTTTATGATCGTCTGATTCGTCTGGCTTTTGTTCCATTGATCGGTGGGATTTCTTATGAGATGATTCGGCTTTCTGAAAGGGCTGGAAATCACCCTGTTGCTCGTCTTTTAATCATGCCCGGATTATGGCTGCAGAAAATTACCACCAAACCGCCGGATGATTCACAACTTGAGGTAGCCCTTGTCGCTCTGCGTTGTGCTCTAAAGATGGAGCCTCAAGTCGGCAATTCGATTGTGGAAATGGTTTCCGATCGTCCTTAATGGCAGTATCTGAATGATTGAGGTTTTTTTGTGATTGATAAATTGGAAAGAATTGAAAGACGATATCGTGAGCTTGAAGAAAAATTAAGTGATCCGCAGATCATCCAAAAAACCAATTTGTATCGCGATTTTTCGAAAGAGGAGGCTGAACTCGCGCCGCTGGTCCATGGCTATGCCCGGTTAAAAAAAAATATGGCTGATTGTGCCGGCACTCAAGAGCTGCTGAATGAAGAAGCAGACGAAGAACTGCGGGAATTGGCTGAAACAGAATTGAACCAGCTCACCCAACAACGGGAACAAATCGAAGAAGAACTCAAATTATTGCTGATTCCTAAAGATCCGCAGGATTCTCGTAACGCGATTGTCGAGATTCGTGCCGGCACAGGCGGCGATGAAGCCGGTCTATTCGCAGGTGCTTTGTTTCGAATGTATCAACATTATATTGAAAAGCGGAACTGGAAAATTGAAGTAATGTCCTCCAACAGCCAGGGCATCGGCGGATTTCGCGAAATCATTTTCAATGTCACCGGAAAAGATGTATATGGGATATTAAAATATGAAGCGGGCGTGCATCGTGTACAGCGTGTCCCAGCGACAGAGGCCAGCGGGCGAATTCATACCTCTGCAGCTTCGGTGGCTGTACTTCCTGAAGCGGAAGAAATTGACGTGATGATTGATCCAAACGATTTGCGGATTGATGTGTATCGCTCTTCCGGACCAGGGGGCCAAAGCGTAAATACGACCGATTCCGCTGTACGGGTCACTCATATTCCGACAGGCATGGTGGTGACTTGTCAGGATGAGAAATCTCAGCACAAAAACAGGGCAAAAGCGATAAAGGTATTGCGGGCCCGCTTGTATGAAAAAGCGCTTGAAGAAGAAAAGGCCAAACTGACCGCCGAACGCCGCTCCATGGTGAGCACCGGTGATCGAAGCGCTAAAATCCGAACGTATAATTTTCCTCAAGGACGTGTAACTGATCATCGAATTGGTTTGACAGTTTATGAGCTTGAAGATGTGCTGTTGGGGAAATTGGATGAATTTACTGAGCAATTAATGATGGCAGATCGTGCCGAAAAACTCAAAGCGATGGACTGACCTGTGTCAGCAGCCGAAACCAAGCAAAAAAAATGGACTCTTCTCGAGCTTCTCAACTGGACGGCTGAATATCTTGCAAAAAAGGGGTTTGAAGACGCGCGTTTAAATGTTGAGCGGTTATTGGGATATACTTTAGGCCTGAGCAGAATCCAGCTTTATACCAACTTTGACAGACCTTTGCTGCCGGATGAAATCAGTGCATTCAAAGCTCTCCTGCAACGTCGTCTCACTCATGAGCCTTTGCAATATATTCTTGGCGAAACAGAATTTTATTCTCTGGCGTTCAAAATTTCAACAGATGTGCTGATTCCTCGACCGGAAACAGAAGTTTTGGTCGAACATATCGTCGAAACCTGCACCCATTCGTTCGCAAAAGAGGAGGAAATATTTATCCTCGATGTGGGTACAGGTTCCGGTTGCATTGCCGTCGCCCTCGCAAAAAATGTTGCCAATGCCGTTGTCACAGCCATTGATTGCTCACCCGGCGCTCTCTCAGTTGCTCAAGGAAATGCGTCAGCGCACGATGTCGAGATCAAGTTTCATGAGCTGGATGCTCTTAAACCTTGGCCGATGGAGTTCCTCAATACATTTGATCTGCTTGTCTCGAATCCACCTTACATTAGTTATTCTGAATATCAAACTCTTCAACCGGAAATTCGTCTCTTCGAACCTAAAACCAGTCTGCTGGGTGGGAATGACGGACTTGAATTTTATCGCAAATTTTCCAATATTTGTTCAACTCTGCTAAAACCTCAGGGTTTTGTCTTTTTTGAAATTGGTGAGCGACAGGCGGTCAGTGTTCGCAATATTTTTGCTGACGCAGGATTCAGCGGTTTTCAAGTATATGACGATTTGAACGGAAGAAATCGGGTTGTTAAAATGCAATGGAGCAGGAGCAAAGAATGATGAATGAAATGATTTTCCGCGCCAATGACATTCGTGGAATTGTGGAACGAGATTTTCCTGACAAGGTGGTTTTTGACTTGGGGCGAGCATTCGGAACCGCCATGAATCGTAAGAGATGCACAAAGCTCATTTTAGGACATGATCTGCGCCTTTCATCTCCTCATCTCGCGCAAGTGTATATGCAGGGCCTTCAATCTGCAGGAATTACAGTATGGTTTCTGGGGCAGGTGACGACTCCGGCCATGTATTATGCCATTATTTATTTTGGCGCTGACGGCGGCGTCATGATTACCGGCAGCCATAATCCAAAACCGTACAACGGATTTAAAATGTGCGAAGGTGTTGCCTCTGTATATGGTGATGAGATTTTAAAGCTGCGTGACATTATCAAAACAAATGATTTTATCGTACAGGATGGAACGGTCGAAAAGCGCGATATCATGCCTGAATACATTCGAATGCTCAAAAGTAAATTTCGATTTAGTAAACGCTTAAAAATTGTCATCGATGCGGGAAATGCAACCGCGGGCCCAATTGCACCTCAATTGTGGCGTGATTTAGGTCACGAAGTGATTGAATTATATTGTGAACCAGACGGAAACTTTCCCAACCATCTGCCCGATCCCTGCGTTCCCAAATACATGAAAGATCTCGCGGATCGAGTTCTGGTCGAAAAAGCTGACGTCGGTATTGGCTATGATGGAGATTCTGACCGCTTGGGTGCAGTCGACGATCGCGGTCGTTATATTTTTGCCGATCGTCTGCTGGCGTTGTTTGCCCAAGATGTCCTCAAGCGACGCCCGGGGGCAGAGATCATTTTTGATGTAAAATGTTCTCTTGCTTTGCCGGAAGCCATTATGCGGGCTGGTGGTAAACCGCTGATGTGGAAAACCGGCCATGCAATGCAAAAGGCAAAAATGAAGGAAATTGGATCACCATTTGCAGGAGAACTCTCCGGACACGTTTTTTTTAATGATGATTTTTACGGATTTGATGATGGTATTTATGCATCAGGTCGTCTTTTGCAGATTATTGCTGACTCATCGCGACCGTTTTCGGAATTAATCGATGAGATTCCGGTGTTTCCTTCAACGGAAGAGATCCGTGTCGATTGTGCTGATGAAGTGAAATTTAAAGTCGTCTCTCGTCTGGTGAAAGATTTCGAAAACGATTATTCTGTGATCAGTATCGACGGCGCGCGCGTTGATTTCGGAGATGGCTGGGGTCTGGTGCGCGCTTCGAATACTGAACCAAATCTTGTGGTGCGCCTGGAAGCCAAAACCAAAAGACGATTGCTTGAAATCATTCAAATTTTTATGAACCGATTCGATCGATATCCGGAGATAAAATACTCGCACAGCCAATTTGAGGTTTGATCGGTTTTGAATGATAGAGTTTTTCTATCTGACTCTTATTTTGTCCATCTATTGCCCTCCATCTGCACGCTTTATCAAAGTGATCTGATGTCACTGCAAAGGTTTTATTAATGTGGAGACTTGAGGAAAATGACGAAATCCCTCTCAGACAGGGTTCTTGATTTATTGCAGTCGGAACCCTTTCGCGTCCTAAAGTCCAAGGAAATTCAGCGATTATTGGCAATCCCCCAAAGTCAATATCAATCTCTGCGCACAACTTTGCGACAGCTATTGAATGATGGGAAACTCATCAAAGTCAAGAAGAATCGTTATGCCATTGCGCGTAAAGCCAATGAAATTGTCGGTAAACTGCGCGTGAACACTCAAGGTTATGGCTTTGTAAGTTGGGAAGGCGGCGGCGATGTGTTCGTCAGCCAAAAAAATATGGGTCAGGCGCTTCATAAGGACCAGGTACGCGTGCGTCTGTTTGCGGCTTCAGCCGGCAAAAATGTCGAGGGAGAAATTATTCAAGTCCTTGAAAGCGCCCGCTCCACGGTTGTCGGCACTTTTCGTTGGGGACGTCGTCATGGCGTCGTTGTGCCTGATAATCTAAAACTTCAACGGGATGTTATTATTCTGCCCGGAGATGATGCGGATGCTCAGGAGGGACAAAAGGTAGTTTGTCAGATTGATCGGTGGGAAAATCATGAACAAAATCCTGGTGGAAAAGTTATTCAAGTCTTGGGATTTCCTAACGAGGTTGGGGTGGATATCCTCTCGATCATTCATGAACATGAACTCCCAATGATGTTTTCCGATTTTGTAATCAATCAAGCTCAGGCAATTCCGGCTGCCATTCCTGAAGAAGAATTGGCTCGTCGACTCGATTTGCGTCACCTGCCGCTGTTTACAATTGATCCCGAGGATGCTAAAGATTTTGATGATGCCGTTTCGCTCGAAAAACTGGAAGAGGGATGGCGGCTTGGCGTTCATATTGCCGACGTCAGTTATTATGTACCTGAACGTTCAGCGGTCGATCGTAGTGCGCACGAGAGAGGCACTTCAGTTTATCTGGTCGACCGCGTCATCCCCATGTTGCCGGAACGGTTGTCGAATGAATTATGCAGTTTGGAGGAGAAAAAGGATCGTCTGACCTTCAGCGTCATCATGGACCTCTCTCCAGTTGGACAACTGCTGTCTTATGATTTGAAGGAGACCATTATCTGCAGCAAAAAGCGCTTCAGTTATCAGGAAGCTCAATTGGTGTTGGATGGCAAGTTATCAAGTCCATTTAAAGTTGATCTTACGAATATGCAGACCTTGGCTGAATATTTAATTGCCGCCCGAAAGCGACGAGGGAGCATTGATTTTGACAGCATAGAGGTTGAAATCAAGTTGAATGACAGGGGCGAACCGATAAAAATTTCACCCCGCGAACGATTGCAAACAAACCGTTTGATTGAAGAGTTCATGCTGTTGGCCAATGAAACGGTGGCGCGTCATGTGGGATTGGTTCAAAAAGAACGGCTCGGCTATGAGCTCCCGTTTATATATCGAGTGCATGAAAAACCATCACAAAAAAACATCATTGAGCTGCTTCAAATCGCTTCAGCATTTGGTTTTAAGATGCCGGTACCCGGCAGAATTCAGCCACATTTTTTTCAAAAGCTCTCACAGCTTTTTCAAAAACATGCTGCTGTCCATGTTTTGCAAAATGCCTTGCTGCACGCCATGATGAAAGCGCAGTATTCGCCGATCAATATCGGTCATTTTGGTTTGGCCTATCGATATTATACGCATTTTACTTCGCCGATCAGGAGATATCCGGATCTTATGGTGCATCGCCTGCTGAAACAGTATTCTAAAATAGGGCCGGGGCACGAGACGCCGGTCTTGCCGGATTTGGATGGGCTTTGCCGACAAACAACCGCCTGCGAAATCCGAGCCCAGGAAGCCGAAAGGGACAGCATAAAGCTCAAACAGATGCAATTTTTGCAGCAGCACATGAACCAAGAGTTTGATGGTATAATCGTGCGCATCCTTAATTTCGGTTTTTTTGTTGAATTAAGCGGATATTATATCGATGGTTTGGTGCATGTCTCTTCTTTGGACGATGACTATTATCAAATTGATGCAAACTCCTATCAATTACAGGGACAATATACCGGCCGGTCGTATACATTGGGAGATTCTGTCCGAGTACGAATTGTTCGTATCGACCTCAATGAAAAATTAATTGATTTTAATATTTGCAGCAATGATCAATCAAAAACGATTCCTAAAATGTCCTCAAAAAAGAATCGAACAAAATGATTTCAACGATACCAAGTTATAGCACTTCCGTTACACAAATAAGAATGATTGCGGATCATTCATGTGAGATTTTGCTGCAGAAACCAAAAAGCTTTCAATTTCAGGCGGGACAACATCTTTACCTGAAATTGAATAAACTTTTATATGATGATAGAAAAGGTCAGAGGAGAACATTTACCATTGCCTCGGCGCCCTTTGAATCTGAGCTGCGTTTGGCAACGCGTCTGACGGGGAGCGGTTTTAAACGAACGCTGATGGAGATGACCGATAGCCAAGTGGAAATCATGGGACCAAAGGGAGAGATGGTCTTGGATACAAGTTTTCCCGCCATTTTCATTGCCGGCGGCATTGGCATCACCCCTTTTCGGAGCATGGTTCTGGAGGGATTAAAAATGACCACAATTTCTTCGATGACCTTGCTGTACAGCAATCCCCGTCTTGAAACGGCAGTTTATCATGATTTGTTCACTGAGCTTGCATCCTTTCATTCCAAACGATTTTATTACTATCCAACGTTAACTGCGCAGGCGGATCAGGACGCCTCTTGGAGGGGCGAACGGCGGCGACTGGATCATGTTTTTATTCGTGACTATGTGCCACCACTTGGCCAGGTTAAATACTATTTGTGTGGTCCTCAGACTTTGGTCCAGACTCTAATGGATTCTCTATTGCATGAGAATGTGAGAGCAGAGAATATCCGCTCTGAAATTTTCTGGGGATATTGAAAAGGGGAAGGGATCGTTCCAAAATATACGCTATATTTCTCAGATTGCCGTGGCAGGATAAATGATTTGATTGAAATTTGTTGAAAGATTTGTATGTTAACTGAACGAGACAGAATGAATGATGACGATATGACCTCTAAAAAGAACACTGTATTCATGAGACAGGGAGACTCAAAGTTTATAAAAGCTGCTGTGTCAGTGGTTTTAATGATTCCAGCCGGAATGTTTCTACTTTCTCTTTGGCTCACACGCAGGAATCGTTCTGTATCCAAGTCAGCTGACGTTTTATCATATTTTGACCAAAAGAAGGAGTGATTACATGCGCAATATTCTTTATTTTATAGTGCTAACAATATTATTAATATCTATGAGTGCTGCTTTGCGATCGCCGGATGATCCGAAATATGTCGAGAATGAAATTCTGGTCAAATTAAGCCCGGGTATTTCCTCCCAAGACGCCGATAATGTTTTCAAAACTGTCGGTGCTCATGCGATTCAGGTTTTTCCTACAATTAATGTCTTTCGTTTACAACTGAAATCCGACGTCACGGTTGATCAAGCCTTGAAAGAAGTCAGGCTTTTGAGTAACATCGTTTATGCGGAACCCAATTATATCTATTCCATTGAAGTGACGCCTAATGACCCAAACTTTGATAGACTTTGGGCAATGCAGAATTTGGGGCAGACAGGCGGATTAGCGGGTGCTGATATTGAAGCACCTCAGGCTTGGGACATCAGTGTCGGCAGTCCTGCAGTCATTGTCGGCGTGGTGGACACTGGAATCGATTATACCCATGTTGACTTGGCCGCTAATATTTTCACCAATCCGCTTGAAGATGCCTGGGCGAATCCGAGCGATCCATCCTCCGGAAATGGAATTGATGACGATGGTAACGGCAAGATTGACGATTGGAAGGGTTGGAATTTTTACAGCGACAACAATAATCCTTATGATGACAATATGCATGGAACCCATTGCGCCGGAACGATTGGAGCGATTGGGAATAACGGTGTCGGAGTGGCCGGCGTCTGCTGGCAGGTCAAATTAGTCCCGTTAAAGTTTCTCGACAGCCGAGGCAGTGGTTCAACGAGCGCGGCAATAGATGCTATTCTTTATGCAGCGGATTTGGGCGTTGATGTTCTCAGCAATAGTTGGGGCGGTGGAGGTTATTCTGCCGCCTTGGAAGATGCCATTGAATACGCTAATAACAAAGGTGTGCTGTTTGTTGCTGCTGCCGGAAATGACGGCACCAACAATGATGACTTGCCGAATTATCCTTCCAATTATGAGACAATAAATGTTATTGCTGTCGCGGCTTCAGATCATAGCGACAAACTGGCCGTTTGGGGGAGTGATGGCGGTGACGATAACAATGACTGTGGGCTGATCTGCAGCAGCGCGACTGCTGCTGTCCCTGGTTCCAATTACGGCCGAACATCTGTCGACCTTGCGGCGCCGGGAAAGAATATTTTCAGCACAGCGCCCGGAAGCGATTATACCACTCTTTCAGGGACCAGTATGGCGACACCCCATGTCGCTGGTGCAGCCGCATTGCTGTTGGCTGTGCAACCCAATTTATCCGTCACAGAATTAAAAAATGCCCTGTTATCTACGGTTGACAAATTGGATGATTTTACCAACAAAGTAGTTACCGGCGGTCGTCTCAATATTGCTGCAGCAGTGAAAAGTGTTGCGCCGACGCCGTGAAGGAGGTCCGGATTGATCAGGCTCACTCACGCCGTTATGACGATTGAATGAATATTAGTTTTTCGTTTTCCATAAAAACATGGTGAATCTGCGCCGCTCCGATCTGGGTGTTCTGAAACGAATAAGATGATTAATTTGGTTCAGCAGTTTGGCCAAGCGTTTTCACCAGGACAGACATAATCATATTTCGAGTAAATATTCACGAAGCAAAAAACAATTTTCTCAACTATGAGAAAGATAATTTTGTGAGTGTGCGAAGTGTACGGGAGACGGTAATAAAAATGAGCTTAAAAAAGCTGCAAATCCCGGGGACACTTTCGGATTTCGTGAGAGAAAACGTCAGGGGA
>Ga0105103_10001350_pt1 | contig 13525 bp, 10 predicted proteins | sample PPLLaktember2015_2_FD_79107 | JGI IMG/M metagenome (GOLD analysis project Ga0105103, IMG submission 79107) | Freshwater sediment microbial communities from Prairie Pothole Lake near Jamestown, North Dakota, USA - PPLs Lake P7 Core (6) Depth... | ecosystem: Environmental > Aquatic > Freshwater >...
GGGAGATTTTGTGTACTGGGCATTCGTGTCGAAGACCTTGTCCTTGAAGTGATTGGTCTCCTCGATGTCCGCCCCCGCCGTCCCGTTCTCGAATCGGAACAACGCAGAGGCCAACTGCTCCCGAACGCCCTCGATGATGTGCGCGACGCCGGCGATCTGCTGGCTGGTGATATCCTGGACCTGCAGGGAAATGGCAATCGACATGCTCTCTTCCTTCGTCTTCGCCAGGAATTCCTCCGCCAGGCGGAATCCCTCGTCGCGCCCCCGATCGCCCAAATGCGCATTCACATCGGCGACCGCTTCTTCGAACGGCTTGCGCTGCGCCTCCGGGAGCGCGGAGACCGCAGCCTGGAGCCGGCGGACGGCACCGTTCGTCAGTTCCACGCTCCGCTTCACCACCCCGAGTTTCTCCTCCGCCTGGGTGATGCGGTTCGTCATCGACTCGAGGACATTCAGGATCTCGACCGTCGCGCTCTCCGTCGCCTGAGTGACATTCGACAACTGCTTCGATGCTTTCGGAATGTGGTTCGTGCTCTCTTCGATCGAATGCCGGACATTTTCCAGCAACGGGACGATCTCGCGAATGAGTTGGACCAGATCACGCGCCACGCGTTCCCCAGAGGCGGGTTTGTTGTTGACTGCGCTGTCAGCCATGGACATGTTCTCCTCGTGCCTTGTGAAGCCGCTCGTAGCGACCGCTACGCTCTGGCTTCCGTTGTTTTCAGGATCTGGTCGATCTTCTCCTTAAGCCCTTGCGGCGTGAACGGCTTGACGATGTAGTTGTTGACGCGCGCCTTCATCGCCTCGATCACGTCGTCCTTGTTCCCTCGGGTCGTGATCATCAGGATGGGAAGCCCCTCGAACTGTCCGTTCGCGCGGATCCACTTGGTCAAGTCCAGGCCGTTCATTTCCGGCATGTTCCAGTCGGTGATGACGAAGGTCGGACTCTCGGTCATGAGCTTTGCCACCGCGTCTTTCCCATCCTGCGCCTCAACGACCTGCTCGTACCCGAGCGTCTTCAGCGCATTGACCACGATGCGCCGCATGGTCAGGGAATCGTCGACGACGAGAAATTTATGATCTGCCATGGTAGTTCCTGCTTCGCAAATGTGATAAGGGTCTATTCTGTCCAGCTCACGTACTTCGACACCTCGTATTGGATCTTCTCGAGGCTGAACGGCTTCACGACGTACGAGTTCACCCCCAGCTTCGCCCCCTGCTCCTTGTTGGCCTCGTCGCCCAGCGAGGTCAGGATGATGACGGGGAGATCCTTGTAGTCCGGGTTCTCCCGCAGGGCCTTGATCAGTTCGAACCCATCCATGTTCGGCATATTGAGGTCCGTGATGACGAGGTCGAACCTGGACTGGGGGAGCTTCTCCAGGGCGTCCATGCCGTCGCAGGCTGCGACGACGGAGAATCCCTGCATGCTGAGCGACACCGAAACGAATTTTCGCACGGTCGGGGAGTCGTCGACGATCAAGACGTGCTTGTTCATGTGCTCATTCCTTTTTGTACGCGACGGTCTTGGGGAAGTTGATCAGCTTGAACGCCGTCGAAATGCCATGGAGCGATTCCGCATACCCGATGAAGAGGAATCCGCCGGGATTCAAGCTGTCGTAGAGGTCCGAAACCACTTGGATCTTGGATGCCTGGTCGAAGTAGATCAGTACGTTGCAGCAGAACACGATGTCGAAGTTGGACATCGTCCGCATGCGCGACCGGTCGAAGAGGTTCATATGGTCGAACCGAACGTGACTTTTAGCCTGGTCCTTCAGATAGAACCGCTGGTCGTCGATCGTGAAGTGCTTGTCGAGATAGTGCTTCGGCATGTTGCGCACCGAGTATTCGCGGTACACGCCCTGGCGCGCCGTCTCCAGGACGCCAGTACTGATGTCCGTCCCGACAACCTCAAGCTCCAGCCAGGGATACAAGGGCTTGATCTTCTCAAGGAACAGCATGGAGATCGTATAAGCCTCTTCGCCTGACGAGCTGGCGGAACTCCACACGCGTAGTTTCGCCCGCGGTTGGCCCTTCTTCATCGCGGCGATCTGCGGGACAAGCGTTTTCTCGAACGCCTCGAACTGCGGTTCGTTCCGGAAGAAGAACGTCTCGTTGATGGTGATGGCGTCGTAAAAGAACCGCATCTCCTCGCCGCGACCATTCAACGACTTGAGCAGCTGCAGATATCGCTCGAAGTCAGGGATGTTCAACAACTGCAGCCGTTTGCCCAAACGGCCTTCGAGGAGGTATTTCTTGTTATCCTGAAAATAGATGCCGGTCAGCTGATAGATGAATTCCCGGATCGCCTTGAAGGTCGGGTCTGACATCTTGATGGTTGAGGCCGGCTTGGGAGGCATCACGGCGCCGCCCGGCGCAATGATCTTTGGCGGCATGATGACGGGTTTCGGTGTGATCGGCGACATGATAACGGGCTTCGGTGTGATCGGCGGCATGGGGTCGATCCTCACTGGTTATCTTCGTTGCCGACGGTGTTCCCCTTCGACTCCAGCGCGGAGACTGCCATCTCACGCACCATCTCGTCGTCATCCTGCAGGAACCGGGCGATGAACTCCGGGATGCGACGGTCGTCCAGGGGGACGAGCAGCTCGATAGTATGAATGCGAAGCCAGGGATCGGGATCGTTCATGATGGCATCGAGGAATTCGATCGCCTGATCGCCGTCCAGCCGGAAGAGCGCATCGACGATCGCGCCGCGTGTTTCCTCACGACATGCGTCCCACGCCTGCTTCAACAGCCCGCACGCTCGCTGCAGCAGATTGACATCCGAGTCCATGAACTCCTTCGGGAGGTCGGCATACGTGATGAGGGACGAGGAACGGCTCAGCACGCCGACGACTTCTTTGCCAAGTTTCAGCGAGCCGGATTCGATCAGTTCAACGATCCGAACAAAGACGTTGGAGCGGGTGTCCAGCCACGGCGCGAGTTGCGAATCGAGATCTTCGTCTGTGCCGAGTGTCATGATCAATGTGTCGGTCACATCGTCGCCGGGAACTTCCGTGAGCGCAAGTGCGACGGTCTTGCGGATCGCCCGGTCGTCGTCGTTGAGAGCTGCCAGGAGGTCCGCCTTCAACGCCGACAGGTCGTCGAACGTGTGGCCTGTACGTTGGGCGAGACGCAGGAGCGAATCGAGGAGGATGTTCCGCAATTTCCCCTTGACGCTGGGAAGCTGTGACCGGAGGACGTTCACCGTCCGCGCAGACCCGACCGCTCCGAGCGCTTCGAGGAACGTATACATGATGACCGGATCGGCGATGCCTGTGCTGAGCGAAGCGACGAACCGCTGTTCAAGGAACGCCGCTGCCCCCGGTCCGCCGATCTTTCCCAACGATTCGATGACGCAGGGCTTTGCGTCTTCACGCTTGTCATAGAGGGCAACGAGCGCCGGGACCGCGGCATCGTGCCGGATGTTGCCCAGCGCTTCCGCGGCAGACACGACGACATTGGGATCGGGATCGTCGAGTAACTTGACCATGTGCTCGACGGACGCCTTCGCCTGAATGAAGCCGAGAATGTCGACGGCGAATTTGCGGACGTCCTGGTCGGCGTCGAACATTGTCGGCAGCAATGCGGAGACGGACCGCTCCTTCAATTGCATCAGCAGTTCCGCCGCCAGGTTGCGCGTCGTGATGTTCCGGTCCGCAAGATACTCGACGACCGCATGGGCAACATTCTCGTTCCCGATGCGGGCCAGCGCACGAACAGCAGCGTCACGCACGCCCTTGTTCTCGTCACGCAATGCGGCCGCAAGCGCCGCGATGACCGCGAATCCCTTTTCCTCTGCAAGATCCTCAGCAGCCCTGCGCCGAATCGCCGGATCCTCCGATGAGAGGAGTTGCGCGATCTGTTGTCTTCTTTCGTCAGCCATGTATCCCGGTCCTTGAACGACTTCGTCTAGGGAGCCATCTGTTCGATTCGCCCGGATTTCTCGATAAACAACACTTCCCGAAGCGGCTGTTGGATCATCTTTTTGACGCCATTCACATCGATGAGAGCGTTCGTCGTGACCGTTCCGCGCACGGTGATCTTCGCCGCCAGGCTGCTCTGCATAAGGTCCCTCAGGTTCTTCTGCTCTTGCTCATTGGCGGCAAGCTCACGCGGAAGGTCGTCCTGCACCTTCTTCAACCTCTCCAGCAGCGCGTCCTGTTCCGGCGTCAAGTGGCCGGCATCCAATTGGATTCGGATCAGCTTGTACGCACCCTCCTTGACATCCTTCAATTGTTTTTCAAGCTGTTGATGCCGCCGGTCCAACTCACCGAGGCGCTCAAGGAGTTTCGGCCGGGACCCCACATGGGCGGTCACGTTGGTTTCCTCACCGTTGCCAAGATCCATCACCACGATCTCATCCGCCGCTTCCAGCATCCCTCCAACGATGACCGCCCGGGGTCCAACAATTCTGTGCTCCGCATGCAATCGCGCCGCGATCGATTCACGCTCGAGTTGGATCTCATTACCCGCGAACACTTCCTGGAAATGCACGATCTTCAGTTTGACGACGCCCCCTGCTCTCAGACTCCCCTTGCCGGTTCCAAGAAATCCCTCCGTGATGATGGCATCCTGACCGACTTCGAGGTGTGCATCGCCAACGCTTCCGTTCACCGTCAGGTTCCTCCCCGCCTTGACGCGGAATTCGCTCTTCACATCCCCATGCACGAAAACAGAACCGATGAAGTCGATATTGCCTGTCATCGGACCGACATCGCCTTTGATGCGAAGGACCGGATCGACCGCGATGCTTCCATCGAGCGCGAGGTTGGCACCGCCATCGACAGTCGCCGCACATGCAGCGCCGTCTTCCGTCAACTTTGCGTTCTCGCCGATTCGGAGACGGGCAGGCTTCCCCGGCTGGGGCGTGATGGCGATTCCGAAGACGGTCTTCCCTGGAATCCCTGGTTCGGGGGGATGAAGACGCGCAAGGACTTCGCCCGCGGTGACATTATAGATCTCGAGGAGGCATGCGTGCGAATCCTTTTCGAGATCAGGCGGCGTCCTCTTCGCCTTGAAGAGGTGCTCAACCCATCCATCCATCCCTTTCTGTGGCGGAACTCCGACGGCGACGAGAACGTCGTCGTTCGGCAATCCCTCGGATTCGATCTTTTCCAGCGATTCAGCGAGAACCGTATCAGAAATCCCGTTTTCGGACAGAAAACTGCGTAGCGAGGCCACGGGGATCTTGGTCCCCGGTTCGCCTAGCTCCGGATGAAGATACGCCTGTGATTTTCCGTCTGATACCGATAGCTTCATCGTCTTCCGGCAACCTTGGAAGTGGAATTGACCTTAGTTTTCCCGCGAATATCACAATTTCAAGTATTGTGCCACCTAATCATGTCTATTATTTCAAAATATCGATGATTTTCAAGCAGTGGCTGTAGGTTATTGGTTAATTACGGCCATCTGAACACCATTCATACCCCTTGCGGTGGCTACCTAAGGACAGTATCTAGCACCCACAAAAGGCGCTCGGCCTTGTAAGGCTTCGTGAGAAATGCGTGGACATTTTCGAGATGGAGTTCATTCGAACTCTCATAGTTCGCGAGCCCGCTTGCGGCGATTATCCGTACATCGGGGCTTACTGCCCGAAGTTCCCTAATCAGCACAGCCCCGTCCATCTGCGGCATCATCATATCCGTCAGCACGACCCGGATCTCGTTCGCGTGCTTGTTGAAGATGGCGAGCGCCTCCATCCCATCGCGTGCAAGCAGTACTTCGTATCCAAATGAACCGAGGATCTCCCGCGTGATCTCCCGAACGGACTGTTCGTCGTCCACCACGAGGATCAACTCGCCGTTCCCGCGAGGGATCTCCGCGGGTTCGGTTTCCGCTTTCACGCCCGCACGCACTTCCCCAGCAGGCAAGTACACCTTGAACTGCGTTCCTTTGCCCACTTCACTGTACACCGTCACGAATCCGCCATGGCTCCGAACAATGGTCTGTACCGTCGGCAGTCCAAGCCCCGTTCCTTTTCCTATATCCTTCGTTGTGAAGAACGGGTCGAAGATTTTTTCCATCACCTCCGGCGTGATCCCCATACCCGTATCTGCGACGATGATGATGACGTGCGCTCCCTTCTTCGCCCCAACATGGAGGGATGCAAACCGGTCGTCAATATGGATGTTTTCCGCAGTTATCGTCAGGCTCCCGCCATCGGGCATGGCATCTCGGGCGTTGACGCACAGGTTCATGAAGACCTGATGCAATTGCGTCGCATCGCCGTTCACCACCCAGAGATCCTTCGGAATATGCGTGCCGATCTTGATCGATCGGGGGAAGGTCTCATGTGCGATCTCTTCCACTTCCCGGAGGAGATGCTTTACTTGCAGAACGCTCCGTTCCCCTTCGCTGCCGCGCGCGAACGTCAGCACTTGCTTGACGATATCAGCCCCGCGATTCGCGCTGGCCTCGATCGTGGAGATGATCTGCTTGCCTTTGTCGTCATGCACTTTGAGTCGAAGGATCTGGATCCCCATAAGGATGGGGGCAAGCACGTTGTTGAGATCGTGTGCGATTCCTCCCGCCAGAGTGCCGATGATCTCCAGTCGCTGCGTTCGCCGGAATTGCGATTCGATGGCTTTTCGCTCGGTGATGTCCTCTTTCGCGGCGATGAAATGGGTCAGTTGTCCCTTCACATCCTTGATCGGAGAGATGGTCGCCTGTTCCCAGAACAATTCTCCATTCTTCTTCTTATTCTGGAATTCCCCGCGCCATTCCTGTCCCGCCATGATCGTCCGCCACATATCCTTGTACAATTCGGCGCTCAACCGACCCGATTTGAGCACGCGCGGGTTCTTCCCCAGCACTTCCTCGGGAGCATAGCCCGTCACCTCGACGAATTTCGGGTTGACATACTCGATATTGCCGTGGATGTCGGTGATGACGACGGAGATCGGGCTTTGTTCGACGGCGCGCGTGAGTTTTCGCAGTTCCGCTTCGATGCGTTTCCGCTCGTTGATCTCGCGCAGCAGTTCCTTGTTCGTCGTCTGAAGCTCATACGTCCGGATCGCGACCCGCCGTTCCAGCTCTTCATTCAATTGACGGATCTCCCGCTCTGCCTGCTTCAATACCGTCACGTCGCGAATGATCCCGACCAGATACTCCTGTCCCTTGTCATCCCGGTACAAGTTCTTTTTCGTCATGACGGTCCGGACCGTTCCCAGCACATCCGTCATCGTTTCTTCGTTCGTGCTCTCAATGCCCGACAGAAAGACCTCTTCGTCCTTCGACCAGACGACATCCGCTTCCGCCTTGGACAACACATCGTAGTCCGACTTGCCGAGCAATTCACCGCGATCCTTCCCCATGAAGGAGCACATGGAGTCGTTCACCACGGCGAGACGGTGCTGGCGATCCTTGACAAACAGCGGGTCGCCGACCGAATTGACGATCCGGTCAAGGAATTCCTTCGAATCCCGCAGCGCCTGCTCCACGATCCGGAGGTCCGTCACGTCACGCAGGGTCCCGGAAGTCGCAACCAACCGGCGGTTCGAGTCCCGTGTCGCCCGGGCGAACATTTCCAACCACCGCGCACGCCCATCCACGGTGTGGAAGCGAAGTTCCTTGTGACAGAACTCGTGCGTCCCGTCGCGCAGGCATTCAAATAACTCCACCGAAAGAGGCCGGTCATCGTCAAGCATGAACTCGAAGGCCGAGCGTCCGAGGCTGTCTTCCAGGTGATAACCGGTGATGAGCGACCACGAGGGGTTCAGGAACGTCCACCGTCCTTCGCCGTCCGTTTGAAAGACGACCTCTTTCATGTTGTTCACGAGCGAACGATAGCGCTCCTCGCTTTCGCGCAGCGCCCGCTCGATCGTCATCCGCTCATCGATCTCTTTCTGGAGCACGGTGTTGGTCGTCTGCAATTCCGCGGTGCGATGCTGCACCTTGCGTTCCAACGAGTCGTTGGCGCGTCGGAGCGCCTCCTCAGCCCGCTTCCGCTCCGTGATATCCCGGACGGCGGTGACGCGGAACCGTTGTCCACCGAACAGGAGATCGCGCGATCGCATTTCCACCGGGAATGTGCTGCCGTCCTTCCGGAGGCACAGTTGCTCCTGCACCTCGGACGCCCCGGGCATCCCCGGTTCCTGCCCGGCGCGCCGCGACTCCGGCGCGAGCATGTCAGCCGACGACCGATCGAGCAGTTCTTCACGCTGATATCCCAGGAGGTCGAGCAACTGATCATTCGCATCAACGATGCGGCCGCTTTCCTCGAGAACGATCCCCTCGAACGTCGCGTCGGAAAGGGTTCGGTAGCGGTGCTCGCTTTCCTGCATCGCCTCGACCGCCTTCTGGCGTTCATTCACTTCGTGCTGGAGATCGTCAGCTTTGTGCTGCAGGTCGGCAATGCTTGTGCGAAGTTCACGATAGGCGAACTCGAGATTCTCGACCATCGCGTTGAAGGCGGTCGCGACCTGGCCGAGTTCATCGTCGGTGTGAATATCGATGCGTTCGGAGAGGTTTCCTGCGGAGATGGATTCGACTGTGGCAGCCACCTCGCGCAACGGTCGCGTCGTGAACCGGCTGATGAAGAACGCCGCCACCATTCCCATGACGAATACGACGCCGCCGAAGGCCAGCGCGATCCAGTGCGCACGGGAAGCCCGTTCCAACGCCTGCTGGCCGGAATAGGCGCACACCAGGTTCCCGGTCTGATCGGCAGAAAGGGCTACCGGTATTCGGAGGATAAGCAGTTTGGTCGCAGAATCGTACGACGACTCCTCGCCGTTCCCATTCCCGAGCGCAGGAGAATCGCCGGGCCGGTTCACGGCCGCCACGGCGTTCCCGTTCGCATCCAGGACGACCACCCATCGCAGACTGCCGCGCGCACGTTCCACGAATCGTTCCACCGTCGCCTGCGGGTCGGAAGCCGTCCGCAAACGATCAGCGAGGAATCCCGACGCGGAACGCGCGTTGCCCGTCAGATGATCGAGTTCGATGCTCCAGACGTACGCCGGGATCGCAAGCACTAACAGAAGATCGATCAGCGTGAACAACCCAATGATGGTCAAGAACAACTTTGACCTCATCGACATCCTGGAGAACCGTTTGCGCAGGAGATTCCACATCACCGGACGCCGTGTGATTGCATATGGGCGCTATACGCCTTGTCCCTGATGAGGATGTGATTCATCAACCATTGCTTCAGGAAGTCCATCACTTCCATCGTCAACACGGTCTTTCCCGCGTGAATGCTCCGCTCGATATCGACGACCTGCCGCGTCAATTTGTCGTGTTCAAGTTTGTGGGTTGCCGAATCGCCATAGGCCGTTGCCCGGAAGATCTCCTCCTCGTGTCCAAAGTGGTGTTTTGTGTATTCGATGAGTTCCGCAAGGATCGGCTCGATCGCGGCGTTTCCCGAACCCGCACGCATCGCATCATGGAGTGTGTTGATGAAGGAAACCAGCTGCTTGTGCTGCTCATCGATCGAACCGATGCCGACGCTGAATTCCGGTTTCCAGACAAAAAGGTCGGCTGACTTGGGTGTTCGTGCTTGCAGACGCATCGGCGGTCGGTCGTGCTTCGATTTCGGAACGGACGGCAGTTCCGCTCGCTGCGTCATGGCGTTGTGCTGGCCGCGGGAAGAGACAGGCGCGTCACCGTCTTCAGAGATCTGAAACTGGCCGACGATCGACTGTAATTGTTCGGTCAACTGACGCAGATCATCCGCGGCGCGGGCGATCTGCTGCGTTCCGTTGGCCGCCTCCTGAGAAACGGTGTTGATCGCCTCGATGTTCTTGGAGATCTGTTCGGCCGCGGTCGATTGCTCCTCGCTTGCCGCCGCGATCTGTGAGATGACATCCGTGACGTTCGCGGAGATCTCGACGATCTCGTTCAGTGCCGATCCGGCCTTGTCCGCAAGGGCGATTCCCCGCTCCACTTCCTGCGTCCCCTCCTCCATCGACTTCACTGCGCCGGAGGTATCGGATTGGATCTTCTTGATCATCGCGCCGATTTCCCGCGTGGCCTTGGTGGTCCGCTCCGCGAGTTTTCGGACCTCATCCGCAACCACCGCAAATCCGCGGCCTTGCTCCCCTGCCCGCGCCGCTTCGATCGCGGCATTCAACGCAAGGAGATTGGTCTGATCGGCAATATCCTCGATGACGCCGATGATCTCACCGATCTGATCGCTGGAGCGACCGAGAGTCTGAACTGTCGATGCCGAAGAATTGACCACCTCGGCGATGCGCTTCATGCCCGTGACCGTTTCGCGAACGACGTCTCCGCCCCGCTCTGCCGATTCCCGCGCCATCTTGGCGGTCTCGGCCGCTTTCGTGGCGTTCTTCGAATTCTCGATGATGGTCCGCGCCATCTGCTCGACCGCCGAGGCGACCTCGTTGACCTGCGAGGATTGTTCGAGCGCACCCGCGGCGAGCTCTTCCGTTGTACTGCTGATGGTCGTCCCCGACTCCGCGACGGACGACGCAGCCGTGCCCAGTTGCCCGATGAGCTGCCGCAGGCCGGTGATCATCCCTGCGAACGAACGGATCAACGTCCCGACCTCGTCCTGGGAGTTCATTCGACGATCGAGTTCGGGCGTCTCCATGTGCCTGAGGTCGCCGTTCGCGACGTGGTCAGACTGTGTCGCGAGTTCGCCGACGACAGCGACGACAGCCGTTTTCAGTGTTCGGCCGATGACCCATCGAACGAGAAACAACACGCAGAAGACCACGGCAATGACGAGGTACAGCATTTGCCGTTCCTCCGCATACAGGGCCTCGAGTGAACCGGACACCCCAAACAGTGCGACGACCTCACCGTCTTTGCGATCCTTGAATAGATCGATCCCATATGCATCGTGGCACGTGTGGCACTCCTGCTGCAGCCGAGCCGGGGCGAATACATACATCCAAGAGGCGGTATCGTGATCAACGATTTCCTGATAGGCTTTGCGGTTGACATCGCGGAGGAGCGCCTCAGCTGCCCGCCGCTCAACGCCGGAGTGTCCGCTCTGGGAAGAGCCAGCCTCGATCGAAGTCCGATGGAATTGCAGACCGCGCGCATGCGTGTATTCTTCCGCTGCCGAATGGATCATGATGCGCGAAGTTGCGGCAAGCGTCGTCAGTTGCTCGTCAAACGCCGCTTCCGACTTCTCATTTTGAGAAGAGACAAAGAACCAGGCGAACCCGATCACAACGGCGGCGAAGCTCGTCCCGATCGGCACGAACAACTTCATATTGAGCGATGTGAGTTTCATGATATTGGTTCCCCAATCTGCTTGCTCTGATAATCGCTGACCATTGGATCACACGTTGGGCGTCGTCGCCGCTAGACCGCACCGCCCAGTTCGCCCACCCCCAACACCCGCTCGAGGTCGAGCAGGATCAACAGGCGATCTTCTAATTTGCCCACTGCGGTGATATACTCCGCCTCAACGCCGGAGGCCATTGCCGGCGGCGGTTCGGTGACGCTCTTCGGGATCCGGAGGACCTCCTGAACAGAATCGACGACGAAGCCGACGACGATCCCGTGCAACTCGACCACCACGATCCGCGAATTCTTGTCCTGATCCTTCCGCGGCATCCCGAGCCGCGTGCGCAGGTCGACCACGGGAATCACCTTTCCCCGCAAATTGATGACGCCGTCAACGTGCGAGGGCGCGTTGGGAACGCGCGTCACCTCGATCATCCGGTTGATCTCCTGGACGCGGAGGATATCGACGGCGAATTCCTCGTTGCCCAGTTTAAAGCTCACGAGCTGCAGCAGTTCTTCGCTCGCAGCGGTTTCCTGAACGATACTAGATTCGACAGCAGCCATGTTCTTTCCCTTTACAGACGCACATTGAGATCTTCGATCCCTACGACCTTTTCGAGGTCAAGCAGGATCAGCAGACGGTCTTCGAGTTTGCCGACTCCGGTGATGTATTCCGCATTCGCTCCGGTGGCAAGTCCGGGGGGCGGTTCTGTGACATTCCGTGGAATGCGCAGCACCTCATTCACTGAATCAACGACGAAGCCGACCGTCACACCGCGCAACTCGACCACGACGATGCGTGTGTTCTTGTCCCATTCCCTCCGCGGCATCCCGAACCGTGCGCGCAGATCGACGACCGGGATGACCCGGCCTCGCAGATTGATGACGCCTTCGACATAGGCGGGGGCATTCGGGACGCGCGTCACCTCCATCGTGCGGTTGATCTCCTGCACGCGGAGAATGTCGACGCCGTATTCCTCGTCGCCGATGCAGAAGCTGACGAGTTGGAGGATCTCGGAACTTGTCGATGTCACTGTCTGTACCGACATGAGTGTGTCTCCTTCGTGCGACGCTTATTTGTCCGGATCGGTCCCCGCCGTGATCCACGCCTCGCCCTTCTTTTCCCAATCGGGGCTTGCCGATGCATCCACATACCGTTCCCACGCATAGATGCCGCTGTCCTTCGCGAGGCGTTTGAACTGCATCGTCAACAGTGCGTTGCTGAGGATAACGACCGAGCGTTCCATTCCGTTTTCTTTGAAGAGCTTCTGACCGTCGACCATCACCGACTGGGTCTCCGGCGCGAGGGGTTTCAGTGTCCTCATGTCCACGAAGACGCCGAACTTGCCGCTTTGCCCAACGAGCGCTTTCCGGGCCTCTTCTACCCAAGCCTTCATCTCGTCGGTGCTGATCAAGTCACCAAAGGTAAGTTTGTACCCGTAGTTCTTCTTTTCGATCTTATGCATGACACAACCTCCGTTCATGATGTGTGAGATACTTGAAGTGTCCGTGTCGATCTCGCAGATTGAGCCCCATCCTCAATGTGAAACCGGTCAACGATGGTCTTCAGATTCTCGGTGAGCCGATTCAAGTCTTCTGCCGTCCGTGCGATCTGCTGCGTCCCGCTTGCCGTTTCTCCCGTGACGGCGCTGATCGCCTCCACATTCCGACTGATGTGCTCGCTGGTCGAAGACTGCTCTTCGCTGGCAGACGCGATCTGCGTCACCATATCCGTCAATTGCTGCGAGATCTTCACGATCTCCTGGAGCGCAGTGCCCGCTTTGTCTGCGGTCTTCGCTGCTTCGCCCGCCTCCAGGGATACTTCGTCCATCGCATTGACGGCACCGGACGTGTCCTGCTGGATCTTTTTGATCATCGTGGCGATTTCTTTCGTCGCTTTCGTCGTCCGTTCGGCCAGCTTCCGCACTTCATCCGCAACAACAGCGAAGCCGCGTCCCTGCTCGCCAGCCCGCGCAGCCTCGATGGCCGCATTCAAGGCGAGCAAATTCGTCTGGTCGGCGATATCATTGATCACGCTGATGATCTCACCGATCTGGTTGCTGGACTTTCCGAGTTCGCGGACCATGTCTGTCGAGTACTTCACGACGTTCGCGATGCTCTTGATTCCATCCACCGTCTCGGAGACGACATTCCCGCCCTGTTCGGCTTCCTGTTTCGCCTTCTTTGCCGTCTCGGCGGCTGTGCTGGCATTCCGGGAATTTTCGATGATCGTCTTCGTCATTTCCTCCACTGCGCCGGCCACTTCTCCGGCCTGTGACGTCTGCTCGTGCGCGCCTGCGGCCATCTCCTCCGTACTACTGGA
>Ga0105103_10001353_pt1 | contig 13497 bp, 17 predicted proteins | sample PPLLaktember2015_2_FD_79107 | JGI IMG/M metagenome (GOLD analysis project Ga0105103, IMG submission 79107) | Freshwater sediment microbial communities from Prairie Pothole Lake near Jamestown, North Dakota, USA - PPLs Lake P7 Core (6) Depth... | ecosystem: Environmental > Aquatic > Freshwater >...
CGCGCTCGCGCACGTGCTCCAGGGCGCCCGGGCCGGCCCGAAAAGAGACCAGCGACGCGTTGCTCACGACGGGTAAGATCCCGCGATCGACGAGGTGGTCCCGGCCATGACCAAGATCCTGCTGCTGCTCATCGTGGTGCTGATCGCCTACGTGCTGTACCTGCGCACGACCCGGCGGCGCTGAGCGTCCGGGACTCTAGAGGATTTCGCGCCGGGCCGGAATGCCGCGGCTTCAGAGCAGGTCGCGCAGCCGGTACCACAGCATCCCGAGCACCAGCGCCGGAGTGCGCAGCAGGGGACCGCCGGGAAACGGGCGGTTGCGCAGGCGCCCGTAGAGGTCGAACCGTTCGGCCTGGCCCGCAATCGCCTCGGCCGCAAGGCGCCCGGCCATGCCGGCCATGGCGATGCCGTGCCCGGAGAATCCCTGCAGATAATGGACGTTGCCGCCGATGCGGCCGAAGTCCGGCGCCCGGTTCATGCTGATGTCCACGTACCCGCCCCAGACGTAGTCGAGCCGCACGTCCGCGAGCTGCGGGAACACGCGACGCATGCGCGCCGCGGTCGCGCGACCGGTGTCCCGCGTGTCGATGCCCGAGTAGCTGACCCGTCCGCCGAACAGCAGGCGGTGGTCGGACGAGCGGCGAAAGTAGTCGAGGACGAAGTTCACGTCGGCGACCGCGACGTTCTCGCGGATCAGCGCCGCGATGCGCTCGGCGCCCAGCGGCTCGGTCGCCACGACGTAGGTGCCCACCGGCATCACGCGCCAGTCGGCGGGCGTGTCGAGGCCGCCGAGGTAGCCGCCGCGCGTCAGCACCGCGTGTCGGGCGGTGACGGTGCCGCGGGTCGTGACGAGCCTGACCGGATCTCCGGGCGCGATCCGTGTGACCGCCGAACCTTCGTGGATGACGGCCCCGGCGGCGACGGCCGCCCGAGCGAGGCCCAGCGTGTAGTTCAGCGGATGCAGGTGGCCGCTGCGCGGGTCGTAGAGTCCGGCGCAGTAGCGCGTCGTGGCGAGCAGGGCCTCGACGTCGCCGCGCTCCATGAACCGCGGCGAACGGTACCCGTATGCGTCGGCCAGTTCCTGCTGCAGGGCCAGCAACTCGTCGCGCTGCCGCGGCCGGGTGGCGACGTGCAGGTGGCCCCAGTTGAGATCGCACTCGATGCCGTGGCGCGCGACCCGGTCGCGGACCCAGTCGAGCGCCTCGATCGAGACGTCCCACAGGCGGCGCGCGGTCTCGAGGCCGACCTGCGCCGCGAGGCTCGACGGGCTGGTGCCATAACCGAAGATCGCCTGGCCGCCACTGCGCCCCGAGGCGCCCCAGCCGACCCGCTCAGCCTCGAGCAGGACGACGCGGTAACCGCGCTCGGCCAGCTCGAGTGCCGTCGCGCACCCGGCGATGCCCGCGCCGACGACACACACGTCGCAGCTTGCCTCGCCCACGAGTGCGGGGTGCGCGGGCGCCTCATTCGCAGTGGCGGCGTACCAGGAACGGGCGTGCCGCATGCGGCCGACTGTAAGCCGGCGTCGCGGCCGCGTGGAACCCGCACATGGCGCAATGGGCTGGGCTGCGTCATGCTTTCGCGCTGTCGAACTGCGACGGTCAGATGCCGAGGCAAGGCGTGGTCAACTGGGGTCCGTACCTGCTGTGCGCGGCAGCCGTCGCCGGCCTGCTGTGGGCCGAGCGGCGGGGCTCGCGCACGGGACTGTGGCTCACCAAGCCGGTCGCCTCACTCGCTTTCCTGTGGGCCGCGCTCGCCGTGGGCGCGCTCGAGACGACCTACGGGCAGCTGGTGCTGCTCGGCCTCGTGCTCTGCCTGCTCGGGGACCTGTTGCTCATCCCGCTCGGGCGCCCGGCGATCTTCAAGGCCGGCGTGTTCGCGTTTCTCGCCGGGCACGTCGCGTATTCGGCGGCGTTCCTGACCCGCCCGATCAGCGTCACCGGACTCCTGGTCGGGGCCGCGCTGCTGGTCGTGGTGCTGGGCGGCGTCCTGCGCTGGCTCGGATCGTCGCTGCCGAAGGACATGGTCGGGCCGGTGCGGGCCTACATGGTCGTGATCGGCGTCATGTCCGCGCTGGCCTGCGGCGTGACGGCGGCCGGTGGGCCGTGGGCGGTCGCCGTCGGCGCGCTCGCGTTCACGGCGTCCGACGTTTCCGTGGCGCGCGACCGCTTCGTGCGCCACGAGTTCGTCAACCGGGCCTGGGGCCTGCCGCTCTACTACGCGGCGCAGCTCCTGATCGCCACGACGCCGGCCCTCGTCTAGCCGACCGTGCTGCAGCCGGACGCCAGCCTGCCCGACGTGCCGCTGCGTCCCGCGCCATGGGACCTGCGTGGCTCGGGCTGGATCGTGGCGCTCCGGCTGCCGCCGGGCTCGCCCGCGCGCGAGGCCTTCCTGCCGGCGGAGCTGGCCGGCCGCGGCCGAAGCCCCGTCTCGTTCCTCATGTACGTGGACTACGCGGAGTCGGGTTGCGGACCCTACCGCGAGCTGCTGTTCATTCCCGGGTCCATCCCCTTCGAGGACGGTCGGCGCCACCTTTCCATCGGGCGTATCGTCGTCTCGACCTGGGACAGCGTCGTCAACGGCCGCAACAACTGGGGCATCCCGAAGGACCGCGCCGACTTCGAGGTCGAGCGGCCCGCCGGCGACGGTCGGGAGGAGCGTATCCGGGTGACGAGCGATGGACGCGAAGTGTGCGATCTGCGCTTTGCCGCCTCGCGGTTCGCACCGGCGCTGCCGGTGTCCGGTGGCCTGCTGCCGACGGGCCTGCGCACCCTGGCGCAAAGCTTCCGCGGGCGGACGTACTATTACGCCCCGGAGGCACGCGGCCGGATACGGCCGGGCCGGCTGGTTTCCTGGCGCTTCGGTGCAACGTTGTTCCCCGACCTCGCGGCTGCTGCCGTTCTCGCCGTCGTGAAGGTGGATGCGTTCCGCATGAGATTTCCGCTGGCCCGGATCGTGTGACGGAGGGCAGGCCCGTGAAGCGATGTGCAGCGTTGGTCGGTATCGGGGCAGATGCGGGGCCCGGCCTGCGCCTGGTTTCGGTCGCAGTCACGGTCGGCCTGCTGCTTGCCGGATGCGTCTCCACGCCCGCGGTGTCGCCGCCGACCCCGGAGTTGCAGCTGCTCGAGGCCGGAACGCTCGAGATCCCGCCAGGCTGCGAGCCGGCCGGCGGCGCGGTCTACCGGACCGCGTTCGTGGTGCAGCCGGACGGGCGGGTCGGTGCGGTCGCCGCCGAATCGGGCGAGGGCTGCGTGCAGGAGGCGCTGCGCCAGTGGGTGGCCACCTTCCGCTACCGGCCGGTGGACGCGCCGACGACGGCCGTGCTCGACTGGATGAACGTGACCGCCGCTCGCGGCGGCTGAATGCACGGCGTCCGCGCGTGTCAACGCACTGGAACCCGCCGCGTTGCAACGGATCGAATGGCCGGAATCCCGGCCCGAGGTAAGCAGTCATGACGATGTCCCGAGGACTCATTCTCACTGCGGCCGTGTGCGCCGCGCTCCTGGTGGCCGGTGACGTGGACGCGAAGGGCCCGAAGAAAAAGAAGCGTGCGACGCAGGCCGCGCCGGTGACGGCGGTCGTGCCGGCGGTCGCCCCGGCGGTCCCGGGCGCCAACTTCGCTGCGGCGACGAACGGCGAGCCCTGGGTGCTCAGGCATTTCGACGCCATCGACGCCGACCGCAGCGGGCAGCTCAGCCGAGCGGAGATCACCGCGTGGACCGACCAGGTGCGCGAGCAGGCGCGCGCGCAGTTCCTGGTGCAGTTCAAGGCCGCGGACCTGAATGGCGACGGCCAGCTGAGCCGGGAGGAGGCGCGAGCCGGCACTCCTCGGCTCTACGAGCACTTCGAGTTCGTGGACGCGAACGGCGACGGACAGGTGTCGCTGGCCGAACTCGCGCAGCTGCGCGACCGCGAACAGGTGCGCCAGCGCGTGATCGAGCGGCTGCGGCAGGCCGACCAGAACCGCGACGGCAAGCTCGACCTCGCCGAGGCGCAGGTCGCGTTCCCGGGGCTCGCGGCCCGGTTCACGCTGCTCGATCGCGACGGCGACGGTTACCTGACGCCGGACGATCTCGGACGGCAGCTCGGCGGGTTCTGAGCCGCGGAAGGGCCGCGGTGGGCGGGTAGGTACGGCCGGCCCTCGGTCGCCGCGGTGACAGAGGGCGCCGCGACAGGCCGCGTGCTACGCGAGCCGCTCGGTCGGCACGCGGTCGAGGTGCTGCCACAGCGGCCCGCGCATTCCGAAGCGTCTCAGCACGGCGAATGTCCGCGGGTCGAAGCGGATGCCGAGCCGTGGCACGGACCAGCGCGGCTGGCGCGACGCCCGCGTTGCCAGCCGCGCGTAGATCGCGTCGCGGAAGTCGCGTCGGTCGCGCTCCGTGCGGGCGTCGACCACCTCCCGGTCCTCCACCCACACCAGCATCAGGGCGGCGAAGGGCTCGAGCTCCTCGACGAAGTCGAGCGATCGATCGACGTCGTCCAGCGTCTCGCCACGGGTGCCGAGGATGAAGGAGTGGCAGTCCTTGAGCCCGTGGGCCCTGCAGACCTGCGCCAGTCGCCGGATCTTGTCGGTCCGGAATCCCTTGCGAAGGCGGTCGAGCACCTCGTCGCAGCCGCTGTCCGAGCCGATCTCCACCCCCGCGGCCCCCGCGCCGACCATCAGCTCTGCGAGTTCGTCGTCGAACGCGATCGGGTTGACGTAGCTCGTCCACGGCGTGCGGTTGCCGCGTGCGATGAGCTCGCGGCAGACGGCCTTGGCGTGGCGCGGCGGCAGGTTGAACACGCTGTCCACGATGAACACGTGCTCGACGCCCTTGCGCGCGCAGATCTGCATGAACTCGTCGGCGACCCGGGCGGGGTCGCGCATGCGGCTGCGGGCGCCCTCGATCAGGGGATAGGTGCAGTACTCGCAGTGCAGCGGGCAGCCGCGCTTGGTCTGCAGCGACTCGATTCCGTAGTCGCGGTAGTACCGCTCGGGCAGCACGCTGCGGTCGGCCCGTGGCTGCGCATCCACGTCGAGCGGCTCGAGCGGGCTGGGATTGCTGCGCAGCACCCCGTCGACGCGGTAGTGAAGGCGCTCGATGTGCCCGAGGGACGGGGAGGGCTCCTCGAGCTGCTCGAGCAGCTGCGCAAAGGCGCGCTCGCCTTCCCCGGCGATGCCGTACTCGGCGCCCAGCGCTTCCATCAGCTCGCGCGGCATCACCGAAAAACCGCCGCCGCCGAGCACCACGGGCGCGGACGAGTGCTCGCGCACCGCGGCCAGCAGCCGCCGGTAGTAGTCGAGGTTCACGGTGATGTTCGTATAGTCCATGTTCTGGATGTTGCGCAGCCCGATCGCCACGAGATCGGGCTGCTGTCGGCGCAGCTTGTCCGCGACCGTCGCAAGGGGATCGCTCTCGAAGCACAGGTCCCAGAACAGCTTCTCGTGCCGCTCTGGCACGGCGGCCATCACCTGCAGCAGCCCGATCGGGATGACTGCATCGGGCATGATTTCCCGATTGGCGGATATGAAGGCGATGCGCATGGTGGCGCGGCGATGCTAACCGGCGGGTCCCTTCGGTCCAAGCTCGGCGCCGGGCCTGCGGTGACTGGCCCCGGGCCGGAACAGGTGGCCCTGCGCCGCCAGCCGACGCGTGAAGTCGACCAGCCCGCTGTAGGGCTGGTGAGGAAAGCGTCGCCCGCGCACGATGAACTCGATCGCAAACAGTGCGCCGATGAACAGGTAGCTGAGCACGTTGGCGAACAGCGACCAGGCACCGAGCGGGACCGAGACTCCGGGATCGAATCCTGCAGCGAGCAGCAGGCCCCCGGGCCGGGCGAATGCCGCCAGCGCCAGGTTCGCGACCGCCAGGACGACGAACAGCGCGGTCCAGGCCTGCGTGACGCCGCGCGTGTAGGCCACGACCTCGTCGGCCAGCACCGCGCCGGGTCCACGCATGGCGCGGGCCGCGCGCTCGATGAGCGGCACCTGGCCGCCCTCCAGGGTGCGTCCGAACAGCCACGCCATGAAGCCGTTGAGCACGACCGGCGGCAGCATCAGGAGTGACACCGCCTGCCCCGATGCCACGGCGACGTGCACGCCGTAGGCCGCGGCGGCGAGGATCGCCCAGGCCAGCGGTCGTCCGTTGCGCAACGCGGGCATCAGCACGAGCACGACGAGCAGGCACAGGCTCGCCGCGATCAGGGCCGGCCGGCCGGTCAGCGCAGCGGCATGGGCCAGCAGCGGGTACGAGGCTCCCAGGAGCAGTATGGCCGCCGTGGGCACGGGCTTTCGGGTCGGTACGGCCGCGGGAGTGCTCATGGGCGTCGAGCCGTGAAGGCTAGCACGCGGCCGCGCCGCCGATGCCTCCGCCGGCGAGCCTTCGCACCACGGGCCAGGCCACCGCGTTGCCCGGCGGCCACTCCAGCGTCTGAACCACGGGCGGCACGGCAGCCCTTTCGTCGCCAACCATGACCACCGCGAGGCGCAGCTGCGGCCGCGGGGCAAACACCGTCGCCGACCACGGCCGTGTGGTCGGGACCCGGGCTGTCCCGGCTTCGTCCGCACCGGTGAAACAGCATTGACCCAGCGCGTCGGCGAGGGGCAAGCGCAGGGCCTTGGCGAAAGCCTCCTTGAGTGTCCAGGCTTCGTAAAACCTGCCGCGCAGACTGGCAGGATCCCCGAGCGATGCGAGTTCGTCGACCTCGGCGGGCGAGTACGCCGTGCGGGCCATGCTCAGGAAGTCGCGCTTGGACAGCCACTCCACGTCGACGCCGACTGCGACCGGCCCCGGCACACGCGCGAGCGCGGCAAACCCGCGGCTGTGCGACAGGCTGCTGGCGTGACCATCGGACCGGGGGACGCCGCCCAGCAGGGCCCGGCTCGACGCCCAGTCTTCTCTCCTGCGGGCCGTGTGCAGGCCGTCCCACTCGGCGCGGTCCGCGGCGCTGAGCCTGGACGGGTCGAACAGCAGCGCCGCGGCAGGCGTCGCGAGCCAGACGTCCGCGGCGGGCGGTCCGGCTGGCTTCGTCATGAGCGCCCGGCGCCGGCTTGCATCGCAGGTCGGTGCGCCTCATCGTGACTGCTCGCGCGGCCCCATGGGCCGGTGGCGCGGGAGGAGCATCCGGGCGGCATGGGCGGGAGGGAAACGTATCTGTGGCGCATCGTCGTCACCGGAGCCTGCTTCGTGCTGTTCGGCCTCGGCGGACTGGTCCTCGGCCTGCTGGTCTTGCCGATGTTACTGCTGTTGCCGGGCGACGCGGCCCGCCGACGCACCCGCACGCGCAGCCTGGTGCAGCGATCGTTCCGGCTGTTCGTGGCCGTCATGAGCGGACTGGGCGGAATCCGTTACAGTTTCGAAGGCCGCGAGCGCCTCGGGCGTCCGGGCCAGCTGATCATCGCCAACCACCCGACTCTGGTCGACGTGGTCTTCATCGTCGCCTTCACGCCTGCGCCGGCCTGCGTCGTCAAGGCGGCGCTGTTTGCCAACCCATTCACGCGCCGGGTGGTGACCGCCGCGGGCTACACCAGCAACTTTCCCACGGACCTCATGATCGAGCAGGCCGTCGCAGCCCTGCGCGCCGGGGACTGTCTGGTGATGTTCCCGGAGGGCACCCGGACGCGCCCGGGCCAGCCCCTGCAGTTCCACCGCGGCGTCGCCAGCATCGCCGTCCAGGCCGCGGCCGTGCTGACCCCGATCTACATCCGCGTCGATCAGCCCCTGCTGCACAAGTTCCAGCCGTGGTACCGCGTGCCGCCACGCCCGCCGCGGCTCGAATTCGTCGTGGGCGAGGACATCGACCTCGAGCCGTATCGCCGCGCGCCGCCGCCCAGGGCGTCGCGCGAGCTCAATGCGTGGCTGCTGTCGCATTACGAGGCCAAGCTCGGGCAGGCGGCTGGGTATAATCCGGTGCGGTGACACCGGCCGGGCGAGGGTGGCGGACGATCCGTACCGCCGCGAACGTAGTCGAGCCGGGCGAGCGGGGTCCTATGCAGACGAAGGAAGAGGTCACGGAGCAGGTCAGGGCTGCACTGGTCGAGCTGTTCGAGATCGATCCGGACCGCATCACGCCCGAAGCCAGGCTTAACGAGGACCTCGAGATCGACAGCATCGACGCGGTCGACCTGCTCGACCGGCTGCGCCGCCAGACCGGGCGCAAGATCTCGGCCGAGAGCTTCCGCTCGGTGCGGACGGTCGGCGATCTCGTCGACGCCGTCTGCACACTCGTGCAGGCGTGAGACCGAGGCCCGCAGCCCTGGAATCCCCCGAGCACCGGCTGGAGCACCTGGCGAGCCGGTTGCTTGCGCATTCGTGGGTTCGAGACGCGCGAGTGTTTCTGAAGATGGCAGCCGCCGGCCGGGGCACAGGGCCGGAGCAGCCCACGGCACTCGTGGTGCCCAGCGCCGATGGCGTTCGCGCCTTGCGGCTCGGCGGCAAGCAGCGGCTGGTCGCGGCCTGGGAGCCACTCCTGTGCAGCGCTGGGCAGTCCCGGGCGACGGGACTCGACCTGTGGCTGGTGGACGCGCTGCCGCCTGCCGGGCGGGAGGCCGAGGCCCTGGCCGAGGCCTCCCGGACGGCGCCGATGATCGGCGACCTCGTCCGCGATGCGAAGCTGCCCTCGCTTACCTGCCGCGTGCGGGTGCCGTACGAGCTGCCCGTGTTCCGCGGCCACTTTCCGTCGCGTCCCATCGTCCCAGGCGTCGTTCAGATCGGCTGGGCCGTCGACATCGCGCGGGCCCAAGGCGTCGTGACTGGGACTTTCGCCGGCATCAGCGGCGCGAAGTTCCGGCGCGTCCTGCAGCCCGGCATGAATCTCGGCCTGCGCCTCGACGGCCGTGAAGGAAGCCGGCAGCTGTGCTTCGAGTACTCCCTCGGGTCGAGGGTCGTCTCCGGCGGCCGGGTGCAGTTCGGGGGCGCACATGCCTAGCGTCTGCGCCGTCGTGCCGGTGTTCGACCACGAGCACGCCATCGCGGGCACCGTCTCGGGCCTGCGCGCCCACGGCCTGCCGGTGATCCTGGTGGACGACGGCTCGGGGCCGGCCTGCGCGGCGGAGCTCGACCGGCTTGCGAATGCGGATCCGCAGGTGCGCCTGGTGCGACTGCCAGTCAACCAGGGAAAGGGTGGCGCCGTGATGGCGGGGCTCGCCGCCGCCGCGGCGGCCGGGTTCAGTCACGCGCTGCAGATCGACGCCGACGGCCAGCACGATCCGTCCGACATACCGCGGTTCGTCGCCACCGCGTTCGCGGATCCCCGTGCGCTGGTCTGCGGGCAGCCGGTGTTCGACGCATCCATCCCGCGCCATCGCCTGGTGCTTCGTTACCTCACGCACGTGATGGTGTGGCTCAACACGCTGTCGCTCGACATCCGCGACTCGATGTGCGGTCTGCGCGTGTATCCGCTCGAGGTCGTGCTGCCGATCCTCGCGGCCGAGCCGCCTGGGCGCCGCATGGACTTCGACATCGAGACGCTGGTTCGCCTCCACTGGCACGGCGTGCCGATGCACTGGCTGCCGACGCGCGTGCGCTATCCGACCGACGGCATCTCGCACTTCCGCCTGGTGCGCGACAACTGGCTGATCTCGCTCATGCACCTGCGCCTGTTCGCCGGCATGCTGCGACGGCTGCCGCGACTGCTGGCGCGGCGCTCGCGTCCGACCACGACGGCACGGTCCGGAGCCGCCACGTGAGGACCCAGGGCCGCCTGTACGCCGACCACGACGTGGACGTCGCCTTCCACGACGTCGACATGGTGGGCGTGGTCTGGCACGGTCACTACGTCCGCTATCTGGAGAACGCGCGCTGGGCGCTCATGGACCGCCTCGGGTACGGACTGCAGCGCATGATCGACTCGGGCTTCGCCTGGCCCATCGTCGAGCTGCACACGCGCTATGTCGGCACCGCGCACTTCGGCGACCGCCTGCGTGTGCGAGCCTCGATCGCCGAGTGGGAGAACCGCATCGGCATCAACTACCTGATCTCCCGACCGGCCGACGGCGTGCGCATTCTGCGGGCCCGCACCGTACAGGTGGCGGTGGACGGTCGCAGCGGAGCGCTGCAGTTCGCGTGCCCGCCGGACTTCCTCGCGGCCGTGCGGGCTGCCCTCGATGGAGAGGCGGCGTGACCCGCGCCTCGCTGCCGCGGCCGGCCGAGCTGCTGCCACACCGGCACGACGCGGTGCTGCTAGACGTCGTCACTGGGGCCGAGGACCACCGGCTCACCGCCAGCCTCGTCGTCCGTCCAGGCGCGGCTTTCAGCGACGCCTCCGGGAACCTGCCGGGCTGGATCGGGCCCGAGATCATGGCCGAGGCCATCGCCGCGCTGTCCGGTTACCGCTCGCTGAATCTGCGCGGGCGCGCCGCGGGGATCGGCCTGCTGCTCGGCGTGCGCGGATACACCGCGACCGCGGGCGAGTTCCACCCGGGCGAGCAGCTCGACGTCGAGGTGATCGAATCGTCGGAGGACGAGGAGGGACGCGCGGTGTTCGACGGCATCATTCGAAGGGGCGGCCAGGTCGTCGCGTCGGGGACGTTGACCGTCTTCCAGCCGGCGGACGACTCGTTCCTCGATCGGGAGTGCGCACGCGATGACTGACGGCGGGACGGTGCTGGTCACGGGCTCGAGCCGCGGCATCGGCCGCGGCATCGCGCTGCGTCTCGCGCGCGACGGCTACGACGTAGTGGTGCACTGCCGCTCGCGGCTCGCCGAGGCGGAGGCGGTCGCCGCCGAGATCCGCGCGCTCGGCCGCGACGCGCGCTGCCTGCAGTTCGACGTGGCGGACCGCACTCGCTGCGCCGAGCTGCTCGAGGCGGACGTCGAGGCGCACGGCGCCTACTACGGCGTGGTGTGCAACGCCGGGCTCGCGCACGACACCGCGTTCCCCGCCATGAGCGGCGACGCCTGGGATACCGTCATTCGCGCCAACCTCGACGCCTTCTACAACGTGCTGCAGCCGCTGGTGATGCCGATGGTGCGACGCCGGGCGCCGGGCCGCATCGTCACGCTGTCGTCGGTGTCGGGTCTCGTGGGCAACCGCGGGCAGGTGAACTACAGCGCCGCGAAGGCGGGCGTGATCGGCGCGACCAAGGCGCTCGCGGTCGAGCTGGCGAAACGCGCGATCACGGTCAACTGCGTCGCGCCCGGATTGATCGAGACCGACCTCGCCGCGGAGCACGCGCCGATCGAGGAGATCCTGAAGGCCGTGCCCGCGCAGCGCATAGGCACGGTCGAGGAGGTGGCGGCGGTCGTCGCCTTCCTGATGTCGCCGGGCGCCGCCTACGTAACGCGGCAGGTGATCGCCGTCAACGGAGGCCTGTGCTGATGCGCCGAGTGGTGATCACGGGCATGGCCGGCATCTGCGCGCTCGGGTCGGACTGGCCCACGATCGAGGCCGGACTGCGCCGCGGCCGAAACACCGTCCGCCGCATGCCCGAGTGGGACATCTACAAGGACCTCAACACACGGCTCGCCGCGCCCATCCCCGACTTCGAGCCGCCGGCGCACTGGAACCGCAAGCAACTGCGTAGCATGGGCCGGGTGTCGCAGCTCGCCGTACGCTCTGCCGAGCTTGCGCTCGAGGACGCGGGCCTGCTCGGCGACCCGCTGCTGCGCTCGGGGCGGGTCGGCGTGGCCTGCGGCTCGTCCATCGGCAGCACGCCGGACATCAGCGACTTCGCGCAGATGCTGCTCACCGGCGACGCGCCGGGCCTCAACGCCAACTCCTACGTGCGCATGATGCCGCACACGACCGGCGCCAACGTCGGCATCTTCTTCGGCCTGCGCGGGCGGATCATTCCCACCTCGACGGCCTGCACGTCCGGCAGCCAGGGCGTCGGCTTCGCCTACGAGGCGATCAAGCACGGCTACCAGGACGTCATGCTCGGCGGCGGCGCCGAGGAGCTCTGCCCGAGCGAGGCGATGGCCTTCGACATGCTCTATGCGACCAGCCGCCGCAACGACGCGCCGTCCACCACGCCGCGCCCGTACGACAGCGAGCGGGACGGACTCGTGATCGGCGAGGGTGGCGGCATGCTGGTGCTCGAGGAACTGGGCCACGCGCAGGCCCGCGGGGCGCGCATCTACGCCGAGGTCGTCGGCTTCGCGACCAACTCGGACGGCACGCACGTGACGCGCCCCGAGGAGGAGACGATGCGCATCGTGATGGAACTCGCGCTCGCATCGGCCGAGCTCGATGCGGCGGCGATCGGCTACGTGAACGGGCACGGCACCGCCACCGAGCAGGGCGACATCGCCGAGACGCGGGCGACCGCGGCGCTGTTCGGGCCGCGGATGCCGCTCAGCTCGCAGAAGAGCTACCTCGGGCACACGCTCGGCGCCTGCGGCGCGCTCGAGTCGATGTTTACGATCGAGATGATGCGCGGCGGCTGGTTCGCTCCGACGGTGAACCTCGAGAACGTGGATCCGCGGTGCGGGGAGCTCGACTACATCACGGGCGACGGCCGCGAACTCGACGTGGCGATCGCGATGAACAACAACTTCGCCTTCGGCGGGGTCAACACGTCGCTGGTGTTCCGACGCTGGCCGGGCTGACACCGCCTCAGGGCTGCAGCGCGGCCTTAAGCTCCGGTCGCTCCAGGATCTTGATCAGGCGGCCCCGGAACGCCAGCTTGAGCATGTTCTGCGGCGACTGGTCCGCCTGCTCGTCCACGACGTCGCGTCCGGAATCGTCGATGTTGGCGACCACTCGACCTTGTTCATCCAGCACCTCCATTCGGTAGCCCCAGTCGAAGTTGAAGGCCGTGACCCAGTTGAGGTTGATGCTCGCGAACCACTTCGTGATCGAAAGGACCACCATGCGCTGTGCGCCGCGCGAGGCGAGCATGGCCGCCATCGCGTCGGGCGCCAGGCGTCCGGTGCTGTCGGCGCCCGTGACCTGCCAGCCTTCATCCGACAGGCCGACGACGATCCGTTCCTCCAGGGCCTGGGCCAGCGTCTGGTCCTTCCGGGCCTTGTCGCTGACGAACCAAGGGTAGACCTGCATGTCCGTCGGGATGCCGAACAGCGAGTGTGCGCGGCCGATGAACGTCGGCGGCTTGCCCTGCGCGAGCACGTCGCGCTCATCCAGGACCGACACGACGACGGCTGTCGCTGCCTTGTAGGACAGGTCGGGCGCCTCCTTCTCGAGCGGTATCGGCGTCACGCACCCGCCGAGCAGCGTCGCCGTCAGCAGTGTGACTGCGGCGGGCAGGGCGGAGCGAAGCCGTCGGCTCGTGTTGGATCTCATCTTCGACTCCTTTAGATTCGCGATCTCTACATGGAGGCCAATGCCATGTTTCGCCGCCCCGCCGACCGCTTCAATACGTAAGACGGGAACATGTCTGGATCGTTCGGTCTTGATCGCCAGCCGCACGCGGAACGCGACGTGCTCGTCCTCGCGGAGCGGATGGCGGTTGCCCGCGATCTCGTCCTTGCTTCCACGGGTGCGGTGAGCTGTCCGGAACTCGCGGCGCTGGCCGCAACGCTCGCGACCTCGCTGCCGTCGGCGCCGGGGGCCGTGAAC
>Ga0105103_10001355_pt1 | contig 13491 bp, 12 predicted proteins | sample PPLLaktember2015_2_FD_79107 | JGI IMG/M metagenome (GOLD analysis project Ga0105103, IMG submission 79107) | Freshwater sediment microbial communities from Prairie Pothole Lake near Jamestown, North Dakota, USA - PPLs Lake P7 Core (6) Depth... | ecosystem: Environmental > Aquatic > Freshwater >...
CCGGGTCGAAGGCTCTACTCAGGAGTTAGCTACCGCAATCTTCTGGTGCTCCAGGCCGGTGCCAATGCCGTCTGCACCCCGCCCCATGATATCAGCGACCGGCCCGTGGCAGAGTATCTGCCCAGCGGCCAGGACTCCCTTCTGCTCCTGGACCTGATGGAGGCGGCAGGACCGATTCTGGAGAAGCATCCGGTCAACATTCGGCGCATCGCCGCCGGAAAGCGCCCCGCCAATGCCATATGGCTGTGGGGGCAGGGGCCGGCACCAACCATGCCCGCCTTTGCACAAAAATACGGCCTCTCCGGGGCCATGATCTCCGCCGTGGATCTGCTGAAAGGGATAGGCAGGTACGCCGGTCTGGAGGTCATCGATGTTCCGGGAGCCACGGGCAACATAGACACCAACTACCAGGGAAAGGTGGATGCAGCCCTGCTGGCTCTCCAGAGCCGAGACTATGTCTATCTGCACGTCGAGGCACCTGATGAGGCGGGGCATGAGGGAGAGGTTGAGCTCAAGGTCAGGGCCATTGAGCTGTTCGACGAGAAGGTGGTGGGCCCAGTGCTGCAGGGGCTGCAGGAGTGCGGAGAGGAGTGGCGGGTCTTGCTCATGCCCGACCATGCCACACCCATAGCCATCAAGACCCACAGCAGCGATCCTGTGCCCTTCACCATTGCCGGCAGCGGCATAGAGCCGGACAGGGTGGAAAGGTTTGATGAGTTGGCCGCGCAGCGGGGCGGATACGGGATGGTGCAGGCTACGGCTCTGGTGGGGATGATGAAAGGATAGGAGAGTCTGCCATAGCGGCCCGAGTGTGGCGGAACCGGAGTTGCTAGCCCATAAGCATTGATCCGCCCACCAACTCAAATATAGCAAGTTTCTGCAACTTAACAGTTTGATCGCTGATAAGCTGAGTTATAATCTCTTGCATGTGGGTTCATCTTGACTTCTCTTGACCAAATAGTATCCAGCGGCCAGAGAGAGGATTATGAATCCTATGCCGATCAAGGTTAAGCCCTCTATTTTGCCGGAGTCGAGGGTGATGACCTTTCTAGCTATGGCTATCATTGCCACCAATAGCACCACCTGAACATTGAGGGCATGCTCCTTGAGATAGATCCTCAGCGTCTCCAGAAGCTCGACGCCAATCAGGATCAAGAGAAAGTATCCAAAGATATCCAGAAGCTCATCTATTTCCAGGAGCATCAGAGGAGGAGATAAGATGTCCATGACAATCAGATAGATCAGCTCTAGAGTCGCCAGGATGACCACGAGTCCCATCAGCGCGGTCAATGCTGTTATGACTGCTTTATGAAAGGTATCCATGTAGTTCAAGGTATAGTCACCCGGATAGGCTCAAAAATCCGAAATTATCTGGTGTCTTCTCATTGATGTGATCGGTTTGTATTTGAGCATTTTGTAGAGGGGTGAGAAAAGGGGCGAGAGTTTGCGCATGCTCCTGCTTCCTGCCCATGCAATGTTGGGCTCTCATAGCTCTCATTCACCGGCGTCTGGGGGTCTTTGCCCACCTCCAGCCCCACCTCGATATTGGTGTCGGTGAGAAAGGGCAGGCCCCCTTCCAGGATCTTCTCTGCTATGGGCCGGACCAGGACCGGATTGACGTAGGAGTCGTTGCCCAGCTCGGCGAAGTGGATCTTGATGGCGACAAGGTCGCCCTTTTTTATGACTTTGGAGAATTCTGCAGCGTCAAATAGCCTGCGAATCTTGTTTTACTTGCTGTCCTCGGGACGGCGAGCCCGGATCCCGGCGAAATAGACTGTGCTCTTCAACTCCTGCCACCACCTGATATATGGCATATGCTGACGGGAGTAGAAAAATTTAATGGCGAGGGAAAATGGAGGACATTTTCTTATGAGTTAAGCTCCTTCCGATTAGCTGCAAATATCATTAGCAAATTCTAAATTGATCAAGCCTCATGAAGCTGAATATGGCCATCCAGCAAGCACACCTCGCGCGCTGGTGCTAGCGTTAAGGAGCTAGATTTGACGAAAAAGTATACATTGATAGAAGAAAATAGAGTCATGAGGATCTTATGGCCAATGAAATAACGCGCATTTCTGTAAAGGGATTCAAATCTCTGGCCAAGGAATGCTCTATTGAAATCCGACCTCTGACGATTTTGGCGGGAGCTAATAGCTCAGGAAAATCAAGCATAATGCAGCCCTTATTAATGATGAAGCAAACGCTAGATGCAACACATGATCCAGGGGCGCTACTAATTAATGGCCCAAATATTAGATTCACATTGGCCGATCAATTTTTCTCGAAAATTAAAGGAGGGTCATCATCAAATAAATTCCAAATATGTATCGAAATAGAGAACACCCTTTCAATGTGCGAAGTATTCCAAAAAAGCCTAAAGGGCGGAATTGATATTGACGAAATAAATTATTATGTTAAAGATCACCCCCCAATTACTTTGAATCCAAATATGACTCGAGAGGAGATTATTTCATCGATCCCCAAAGACCCGATTACGGATTCATTAGTAGATAGATTAAAATTCAAAATAGAACGCAGAAGATTCTTCCTTCGACCTATCGGATACAGCGGAGACGAAAAAGGTCCAAGAACCACTTTTAATCCCGGAACCCCAATTGAACCTTTTTCTGACAGCATACAAAAGATAATACATGTTAGAGCCTTTCGAGGAAATCCTGAAAGGAACTATAATTTATTTGGCACAGGCCCACTATTCCCCGGAACATTTGAGAATTATGTAGCAAGTGTAATCAATAATTGGCAAACTACGATGGATGAAAGGCTGCAAGTCCTTGGAAATGATCTTGAAATTCTGGGATTAACTTGGAAAGTAGAAGCTAAAGCAGTAGATGATACACAAGTAGAATTGCTGGTTGGTCGTCTTCCTAAGAGTATGGAGGATACAACGGATCTAGTCAGCATTGCTGATGTAGGATTCGGGATCTCACAGGTCCTCCCAATTATTGTTGCTCTGCTTGTAGCAGAATCTGGCCAACTGGTGTACATAGAACAGCCAGAGATTCATCTGCACCCTCGAGCTCAGGTTGCACTTCCTCAATTGCTGGCTAAAGCTGCAGACAATGGTGTTCGAGTAGTAGTAGAAACCCATAGCTCTCTTTTGCTCTTAGGCATTCAGGCACTTGTCGCTGAAGGCAAACTCTCCCCGGATAAGGTCAAGCTTCATTGGTTTAAGAGAAAGCCACAAGATGGTGTTACGGAAGTCACCAGCGCCGATCTGGACGATGCCGGTGCTTTCGGCGACTGGCCTGAAGATTTCTCTTCAGCGGAGATGGACGCTGATACTCGTTACATACATGCATCAGAGGCACGTCTGGAGTAGAATTGATGTCGTCATCCACCGAATCGAAGCGCTTGGTTATAGATGCATCAGTGGCCACATCATCTGGAGAGCGAGGCCGAAGAGGTGAAATGTGCCAGAGCTTTCTCAGGGTAATTATCGACGAGACTGTCCATCGGCTGGTCATGACCAGGGAGATTGGCTCTGAATGGGATGTTCATTCTCATCCCTTTGCTCGTCGCTGGAGAAGGAGCATGAATGCCAGGAGAAGGGTAGATAGGCCTTCAGTCGATCGTGATCAGGCATTACGCAAACGAATAGATAAGGCAAATCCAACTGAAAAATCCCTTGCGGCCATGGAAAAGGATCTTCATCTGATCGAGGCTGCGAAGGCAACGGATAATCGTATCATATCTCTTGATGATACCGCGCGGCGGCTCTTTTCTACAGTTTCCGGAAGCATTGGCGAGCTTGGGCAGATTTTGTGGGTAAATCCAGCCAATGAAAATGAGACACCTATACAATGGTTGAAAGAAGGATCTCCAAATGAAGAACCACGGATGATCCGCTCTTTTTCCTGATGAAGCCCTCCGCCTCTATCAGTCGGAGACTGCCGCCGCCCTGGAGGCGCTCCTGCCGGCGGTGCTGGAGAGGGCCTTCCGGGGAGAACTCTAGGCGATGGCTACCACCAGACGCCCCTGGACCTCAGGTGCTCAATCAGAGCGCTGGTAGAATATGCAATAACCTCGGGCAGATCCTGGAAATGCTTATCATTGGACCAGAGGGGAGAGCCAAGTTACAGCGCTAGGGCAAGAAAAGAAGTATCCTTTGGGTATCTATCTTTCATGAGGTCAAAAGCCTCTTTTATCCGGGAAGAGTACATTTCCGACGGCACGATGTCTATCGATCCCATGATGAACTGCAATGCGTGCTCAAAACTGCCTGTTTGAATGTGTCAGGCTCTTATTATATAATCTTGATAATAATTTATTTCAGTGAGGCCGTCCCGAGGATAGTATTAAGAGCAAGCATTGGATCTCAGAAGCCTGGCGGCGAGGGTCACGGTGTAGATCTGTTGATCGGGTGTCACCTGGCAGGCTGAGATGGGTTGGTCCTTCGGGCAGTTGGCGGAAGAATCCGGCACCCACATGGTGGAGGCCAGGCATATCTGGTCGCCCTTACGATACCCTGTGCTGATTCCAGTCGGGCCGCCGGCCGCGAGCATTGGGTCCTCCGTCCAACCTTGCTCTACCAACATGCTGCCCAGCGACTTCACCACCGCATCGAGGCTCTCGAACTGCACCCCGGTGCCCGTGACCGTTTACCGGCATCGGTGCCGGCTGCGCCGGTTACTGGATAGCTGAGCGGCGCTTCAGACTGCGTCACTTCGATCACATCCAGAAAGTGGGCCATGGCCTTTGACTGCCCATTGCAGACCTCCACCACCAGCGGTTGGATAGTCGCTCCATCTAGGGCAGCAGCCCCTGGGGTACAAGTACCGTTATAGTAATCCCAGGCGTCGCACCGCGTGCCATCTTCGAACGTGCAGGCGCCTTACTCATCGCTGGCGCCGCTGTTGCTGGTGACCGCGTAGGTTCCACCTGTGATGGCACAATACTGGGCGGCGGAAGTGATAAACCCGGTGACCTTGAGGCCACCAGCCGGGCTATCACCGCGCATCTGCGCCTATTCTTCGCACTGGCGGTTATCTTCGAAGCAGCAAACCCCAAACTGCCCACCGTCACCGCGCTATTCAAAGGAGAGTGTACCGCCCTGCTCCAAGCAGTTCTGCGAGGCCGGGTTGGCGATGTCTGGCCGGATGGATTCTGGCTGCGTCGCAGTGGGTAGGTCGACATCCGGCTGGATTGGTAATGCATACGCCGCTAACATCCCAACAAACAATCCATTTAAAGAAATGTTCCTGATGTTCATCGTTTTAATCTCCTTAGAAGTCTGGAAAGGTGGTGAAGCGGAGTGACGGCGACGGAGAGACACAGAGACGGGTTACCCGCGTCTCCGTGTCTCCTTTACTGCAGTGCTATCGCCACATGGTGAATGGGGTGACGTGGTGACTTATTCACCACGTCTCGTAAGCTCATATCTATATGAGCCGCTTCCGTGTCTTTCTTTATTCAAAAAGCTCCATGAAAGAATAGAAGCTTTCTGGAGTTCCTCCGGAAATAACCAACTTTCCATTTGCGACGGCGTCTTCAGGATCGAGCTTCGACAGAACCAGTTGCTTCCAGGTCAGCGAGTCGGTCACGATCTCGAACTGGCCCTTGCTCGCGGACGGGGGATCCACCTCGAGGATGCCCTTACGAACGTTCAACGTGTAGTGATCTGGCACCTTGGGGTCATTCGTCTTGATGTCGGTCAGCTGAAGGCTAACGACGATGTCCTTCTCCATCGATTTCGATGCATTGAGACTAACGGCCAGGATGCGATGCAGGGTCGCCATGGGCATCAACTCAACAAAGTTATCTTGGATGCTCGAGAAAGCAAGCTTTGGGTCCCCGAAGCCGAAGTCCCTATGGGCCTGGTCAGTCATCAACAAGTAGTCGGACAGAAGCATGTTGCGCGCCTGCGAATTCATCGTGTTTTCTGCCAGGGCCAGCATGGCCGCCTTCTTGGTCTCGAACGCCACAGGGTTATCCGGGTCCAGCAAGAGCGCATCGTCGGCAAGTCTCAATGCCCATTCCAGGTTGATATCCAGAGCCGCCTGGGCTTTACTTGCCAGATCACCGTCGCCTTCAGCGAGGAAGGCCGACATCTCTGCCTCACTCTGGGTAGTCTGTGGAAACAGATCCCTTACTTCGCCGGTGTAGTAGCCGCGGTAATAGCGGAAGATGTGGACGATGTTCCATTCTTTCGATCCATAAATCTCCTGCAAATAGGGATTGGAGGCAAGATGGGGCGGCAACACGATCAGGTCCATCATCTCCCCCGGTGTATAGCCTCTGTTCAGGTAGTAGAGTGTTTGGTCATTCACGAACTGGATTGCATCGCTGAAGTTGGTGAGGTATTGGCTGACGTTTTCTTTTCCGCTGGTGACGGGATTGGGGCCATGGATCGCCACCAAATATTCGGGATTGAGTCCCCTGGCAATCTTCAGGCTATTGACGTAATCCAGCGGATCCCTCAGGCGGCTGCCTCGCATGGTCGAGATAGCCGGAAATGCCTCGTAGACGACGGCGATTTGGATCAGGACTTCTTTTTGCGGCAGCCACACAAAGAGGACATCTTGCGTCTCACCGGCTACGGGAATGAGATCTATATCAACGCCGGCGATCGTCAAATTTGTCTCTTCCTTGATGGTCTTTGTCGGCGCCAGGAAGCCTGATGGCCCGAGAGTCTGCGGCCCAGCAAGGGCGTAGCCGGCATACCAGCCTTCTCCGTCCTGGACGGGTGCGTCCAGGAACATCATTCCTACCATCTTGAGGCCGCCCTCGGCTCGCGACGGAAAGACCGGGCCAAACCACTCGCTGAACATGGAACTCAGCAGGTTCTCGTGACCGATGATCTCCGTTTGCTCGTTGGCAAAGACAGAGGCGCCATTGACATGGCAGTCATGGTGGTGGGTGTAGATGATTGCTTTGACGGGTTTCTTGTCGAAGATATTGTCCAGGTTGGCATTGAAGGCATCCTTGACCTTCTGTGCCGCGGCAATGCTCTCCCCTGGATCGACGACAATCAAGCCGTCGACGCCCTCGATCAGCACGGGATTGTCCCGGTTGTACCCTCTGGCAATCCAGACACCGTCTGTTACGTTTAACACTGCGGGTGGAAAGAACTCCTCATAGTTGGCCAGGAGCGTCGGATTGACCGGTACAGTCTCCGGCTCATATGGTGCCGATACTGCTTCAGGTTCTTGTGCCGCTACGTAAACAGCTGTCCCGGCCAGAGCCAGGATGGTCACGAGGGCCAAAAGTTGGAATTTCGTTTTCATTGCTTTCACCTTATCTTTTGAACATCGATCGATGCACAGCGAACGTTTCGCCGTACTTTGTTTCCGCATAGTCGTAGCCGTTTCTATTCTTCTCCATAGTCCCCCCCTTCCCAACCTTGCCCCTGAATCGGGTGAGTTCGATCAGGTTCGTAAGCTTTCAATAGCTCCTCCTTTCTAAGGGCTAGAATATCCATTACCTCGGACGCCAGTTTTCGTAGGGTGGCTGGCCCTCACACCGTTCGCTCAAGAAGGCGAACAATTGCTTCTAGTTAGAGGGGCAACATTAACATTCATTATATTTATCGCTTCTGGTTTCTGGCAAGAAGGCGAACAATTGCTCCAAGTTAGAGAACAACTGGCGCTTACCGGTATGCGGGCTTTCAAGGGAGGCGCGCCACTGCCTGCGCCCTGGTACTCGCTCCGCCACAAGTGTAGCAGGTAGGCGTAATAGACGCCGGGTTCTTCGTTCGTCGGGTTCATTTCGTCATCCTATGTCCCACTATATAAATAAAGTAAACGTGCCCAGATCGTGCGTAAAACGTGCGCATCTTTTAGTAGCGCAGAGATGAGAACATTGGTATCGACTACAAGTCGTATTTCTTCCGCGTCTCGCTCCATGCTCTCTCCCTTGCTGCTTCAAGCCCCACCAGGTCATCCTCGGTCAGTAAAAGCTCATCTTTGCACCGCTCAAATAAAGCCCATTTAAGCTCTTCTTCCTTTACCAGGTCATCGATCTTTTTCTTTAAATATGGTCCAGGGAGCCCCTTTGGGATCTTGACGATGATTTCCTCCATTAAGATCATGCAATCGTTGGCTCTGAAATGTATTATAGCTTTCTGAATGTTGATCTTCATCCACCAGCCGGAGACCGCCGCTACGCGGGGGCCACCTGCCAGCGGTGCTTGGGCGGGCCTTCCGGCGGGGAGCTATGATCTGAAGGATAGAGAATTATATCCTAAGAAAACCAAAATATCGGCGATGGATGAAGATGTAAGCCTGGTTTCTGTGAAAGAGAAAATCCATTCATTTGAGAAGAAGCATGGCTGCCGCCTTGGAGCATTTGAAGATCGAATAAAGCAGCTCCCCGAAGACTTTGAACTCTGGGACGATTTTATAGAGTGGAAGGCTTATGAAGATAGTTTGAGAGAACTTGAATCAGAGATCTAGGATTGAAATGCTGCCAACCTCAGAATCGTTTCATAATACGCTCATTAAAAGCGTCATGAATTTCAAAGTCGTCCTTCAGGAAGCGGAAGAGGGCGGCTACATTGTGAGCTGCCCCGCCCTTATCGGATGCCACACCCAGGGCGACAGCATGGAAGAAGCCCTGGAGAACATCAAAGAGGCCATAGCCGGCTGCCTGGAATCTCTGGCGGAAAAGCGGACCTGAGCTGCTGGGCTTTTCTTAAAAGGAGAGGGCTTTCCAGGCCGAGCAGTTGGCCGGATATTTGGCTTCCGTTCTGCTCGGGCCCATTGATTAAATAAAAGAATGGCGACGCCGCTATTGCCGGAGCAATTTCCGGCAAGCCCTCCAGGCCAATTTATTTCTGCTAGAATGAACCATTCTGCCCCACATGGACTTCCTGGATCGATACAGGGACATAGTGCCGGACTATGAGGCCTTCCGGGCAGTTCAATCCCAGCCTCTGGTCAGCTCTGCCCGCATCAATACCCTCAAGATAGAAAGAGATAAGCTGCTGGAGCGGCTGGCGGAGCAGGGCATCGACTGCCGGCCTTTTGCCTGGTATCCCCTGGGGCTGAAGCTGGATGTGGACAGCCCCGGCAAGCTGGTGGAGACCTTGCTCGGCTTCATCCACATCCAGGAGGAGCTCTCCATGGTCCCGCCCCTGGTGCTGGATCCCCGGCCAGGCGAGAGCATTCTGGACCTGTGCGCCTCTCCCGGCAGCAAGACCACCCAGATCTCAGCCATGATGGAAAACAGGGGCCTGGTCATAGCCAATGAACCCTCCCTGGCCCGGGTGGCGGCGCTGCGCTCCAACTGCGAGAGGCTGGGGGCCATGAACGTGGCCATCACCCGCTATGACGGCCGCCGCTTTCCCCGCGGCCTCTTCCACCGGGTGCTGGTGGACGCTCCCTGCTCCGCCGAAGGCCGGGAGAGGAGAGGGGCAGGGGTTATGGCCCGCAGCAGCTGCCGCAGATCTCTGGACCTGCAGGTCTTGCAGATCGGCCTCTTGAGAAACGCCCTGCGCCTGACCAGGCCCGGCGGTGTGGTGGTATACTCCACCTGCACATACGCCCCGGAGGAGAACGAGATGGTGGTCCAGGCAGCGCTGGATGAGGCCGACGAGTGCGGCGGCGCTCGCCTTGGGCAGGTGAAGATCCCCGGCCTGCAGGAGTGCCCGGGATTGGAGGAATGGAATGGCACCAGCCTCTGCCAGGAGATGCGCTCTGCCGCCCGCTATTATCCGCATATCAATGATACAGGAGGATTTTTTGTTGCCGAGATCATCAAGGGCTAGAAATGTCTTTGAGCATATTGAGAGGACAGCCGTGGCAGAGCTATGGCACTCAAGATTTGCCATTCCCGAGTCGGCCTTCTCCGGATACAGCTTCTTTCGCAAGGCCAGGAGCATCTGGGCTATAAGCGACGCAGAAATGCCCAGGCTCTCCTACGAGGCCATAGGCATGCGCATCATGAACTGCAAGGACCTGCCCTGGAAGCCCACCACCTGCGCCCTGCAGATCTTCGGGCCATATGCCGAGAAAAATACCATACAATTGCAGGCAGAATCAGCAAGGATCTTCCTGGAGGGGAAAAGCCAGGATGTTGATGCTGAGACGGCCGGAGAGTGCGAGAGCGGCTATGTGGTGGTATTTTATAGAGGAGATGTGCTTGGATGCGGTCTGTACTCTCATGGAAAGCTGGTCAGCCAGATCCCCAAGGAGCTTAGACTGGCCGGCAGGGAAGGTGAAGATCTCTTATGACCTCGGATAGCGCCGATGTGGCTGGATTTTCGCAGATGCAGTCCTGGTCCGTCAATCCGTATTCCGATGGAGAGCTAAAACGTCTGTGGCGGCAGCCCGTCCGCCTCTTCCGCCTCTCTAATGCCCTTCGCCAAAAGAGCTGCGGGGATGAAGTCTCTTTTGTCATCAACCGGAACATCAACTTCACCAACAAATGCACGGGCACATGCAGTTTCTGCTCTTTCCGACAGCGAGAAAGCTATTTCCTATCTGCTGAAGAGATCCTCAGGCGAGCGGCAGAGGCGGAGAGCCAGGGCGCTACTGAGATCTGCCTGCAGGGCGGCCTTGCACCGGAAATGAAGCTGGAGGACTACTGCGGGATGCTGGAGACCATACACCGGGCCCATCCGAAATTGCATCTGCACGCCTTCTCACCCATGGAGGTGATGCACATGTCCCAAAACTCAGGCGTGGCTGTCAGAGACGCCCTGCAGGATCTGAAGAGAAGCGGCCTTGGCTCCCTGCCCGGCACAGCGGCAGAGATCCTGGTGGACCGGGTGCGAGAGCGGATCTGTCCGGACAAGCTCAAAGCTGGGGAGTGGAGGGAGATAATCACAACCGCCCACAATCTAGGGATTCCCACCAGCTCTACCATGCTCTTCGGTCATGTGGAAAGCCTTGACGATAGGCTGGAGCACCTGGCAATCCTGAAGGATATCCAGTCGGAGACGGGGGGATTCACAGAGACTGTTCTCTTGCCTTTCATCCCGGAGGATAATATTCTGGGAAAGGGCGTTTTTGGCATAGACCTTCTCGACAAGCTAAAGATGCATGCTCTGGCCAGGATCGCACTCCATCCCAATATAACCAATATCCAGGCTAGCTGGACCAAGATGGGCAGGAATGCGGCTGCAGCTGCCATAGATTGGGGAGCCAACGATCTGGGAGGAACGCTCATGGATGAGGCCATAGCCAGAAACGCCCGTGAAGAGCCCAGAATCTCAGCTCGGGAGCTGATAGAGCTGATCGAAAGCAGGGGAAGAAAAGCGGTGCAGAGGACGACCCTCTATCAGATGCTCTGAGCGGAGAAGAATCATATTTAGGATACTTCCAAATTTTTATTCGATATTTATAATTCAATTTGATGGAAACGCAGAATGGATGGAGATGATAAGCTTTACATATATTGACGATCAATATTAAGATGGTGGGGTTCATTAGAAATATAATATTGTTAATATCGATTTTTACAGTAGCTCTACTGCTCTCTCTCATCTGCCCGGCATCTGCCGCAAACATCACCACCTCCAGGTCTGTCACCATCTCCGGATCATCTACGGTAATGCCTCTGGCCGAGGCCGCAGCGGAGGAGTTCAATCTCATGCAAAAGGATTATGTGGTCACCGTCTCCGCCGGGGGAACCGGTGCAGGTATTCTGGGCATAGCCGAGCGCAAGAATGACATAGCCATGGCCTCCCGCCGGATAACCGATGAGGAGCGGCAGAGATTCAACGGCACCTTTCAGGAATTCCCGGTAGGACTGGATGGCATCAGCATTGCTGTCAGCGATGAGATCTTCCAGGCGGGAGTCAGGGGGCTGAGCAGCCGGCAGGTAAGAAAGATCTACTCAGGCAACATCAGCAACTGGAAGGAAGTGGGCGGGCCCAACCTGCCCATATATGTGGTATCACGGGAGGAGGGCTCAGGAACCCGTGATGATTTCAATGAGTTGATCATGGGCAGCAATGATGCCGAGACCCCGGGAGTTGATACCGTGGCTATGGGTGCAGCCGAGGTCAAGACGGCCATATCCGGAAGCGATAAGGCCATAGGTTACCTGGGATTCAATTATCTGGGCGGAGGCGTGAGCGGAATATCCTTCAACGGCATCAAGCCCACATATGATAACATAAAACTGGATCTTTACGAGTTGCATCGGCGTCTTTATTTCTATACCTATGGAGAGCCCTCTCCAGGTGCCCGGGCATTCATAGACTTCGTGCTGGGCCCGGAGGGCCAGAGGATTGCGGCAGATGAGGGATTCGTGCCGGCATGATATAGAAAGCATTCATGAATCCCACCCGAAACTATGAAAACATCTGCTATTGATCCTAGTTTTGATATGGGCAGTGTTGGCTGCTAAACGGTTCGGGAATAACATCTGACCGATGTCCTGATTTCGATTCTACTTTGCTTCCTGTTTTTGATAGCTCTCAGGCTTATTTTAAACCCTATTCTTGGCCCAGGTCAATATCCAACTATTATGCCAATGGACTAGATCCTCGCTAGAACTCTGGTTCTATCTAGAGCTCCTGTGGCCACAGTCCATCCTTCTTGGAGCGCCTCTCCTCTCCGGCCTGGGAGCGGTCCTCTATCATCTCATCCACATCAAAGAATTTCAGCGAAACATTTATAAGATTTTATAAGACAATTATACCAAGAGGGATTTCTGATGGTCAACGATAATAGTAAAAAGGTTAAACCTTGGAAAATCTTGTTAGGTATCTTGTTATTATTTTTGATTACTTTATATCTAAATGATCAATTGGAAAATGATCAAGGTAGCTATCCCCTTGTCAAATACCCACCTCAAGGAGTAGATGATCTCAATAACCAATTCAATATATACCAAGACCAGCACAGAAAAATGGTAGAAGCAAATGACAGAAACTTTGAAAGATGGCACCAAAATTTTATGGAGAATTAGCTAATTATTTTCAATTATTTTTTAAAATTTAACGCATGAGACATTAAGATGAAGACTCAAATCAGGGTGTTTTCATGGTAACCTCTTTTTCCGCCTCTCTGCCGCCTGGGGCAGTCAGCCTTACATAATAGTATAGCCAAATGCGCTCCTGATGAGATGGTCTGTCGTTCTGCCGGCGTTGGTGCTTGTCTTTTTCCTGACGGGCGCAGATGGATTACAGAGAGAGGCAACAGTGGTGGTATCGGGATCCAGCACGGTCATGCCCCTGGCGGAGCTAGCTGCCGAGGAATTCAATCTCATGCAGGGCAGCTACAGGATAAATGTCAAGTCCGGCGGCAGCGGCGTAGGCATTGTGGATCTGGCCGAGGGGAGAGCCGATATTGCCATGACCTCCCGGGATCTCAAGCCCCAGGAGCGTCAGAGGTATGAAAGCCCGAGAACTCGTTTTGCCGAGCAGGTGATAGGCTATGATGCCATCTGTCTGGTGGTAAGCCCAGCAGTCTATGATTTTGGCGTAACCGCGCTCACCCGAGACCAGGTCAGGCGGATCTACTCCGGAAGCATTGTCAATTGGGCTGAGCTGGGGGGACCGGACATGGAGATCTTCGCCATAGG